>OGDN01000463.1_pt1 | contig 84150 bp, 68 predicted proteins | sample 1570271 | NCBI WGS metagenome assembly OGDN01 (sample SAMEA4384481, study PRJEB24528) | human gut metagenome | reverse complement strand
GGGGGCTTTTATGTGTTCGACCCTAAAATGTCTGACGATAAAATTTCATTGTTTTCTTCTGATAACAAAGTGACATCAATCACATTTTATCACTTTTTATCACGTTGATTTTCTTCTCGCAAGCACTAAAAAACCGCATAAATACTTGATATTCAAGCATTTATACGGTTTATAAATTTTGGTGCAGATGAAGGGACTTGAACCCCCACGTCGGTGACACTAGATCCTAAGTCTAGCGCGTCTGCCAATTCCGCCACATCTGCAAACAACATAATATATTATAGCAGTGAAAAGCTGATTTGTCAATACTTTTTTATAAAAAAATTAAATTTTTTTATTCTTTCAACATATTATGCGTTTTATTAATGATAAAAGTCATAGCGGACGGCACAACATTTATGACGGTATGTTTAGGATTGCCGCCGTATTCGCCGTCAAGGGTCCATTTAATATTCTCATAACATTCAAATTCAAAATACGAAGATTTTACAAACAAATATTCATCGCCGGAATTTTCGCCACGCATAAGATTAATAAGAATATTTTGAAATTCGATAAGATTAGTCGGACGTTTAAAAACGAGCATTTCAAACAATCCGTCATTCAAATCTACATTTTTAAGTTGTTTTGTTTTATGCAATCCCGCAACGGAGGTTGCGTTTAAAATCATACATAGGAATATATCGCCTTCAAATTCGCCGTTATCGTATTTTATTTTAACGTGATAAGACGGAAGGGAAGAAAGCCGTTTCATACCCTCCAAAACATATGCGGTATGACCGAGAATGTTTTTTGCTTCCTGCGGTGTATCATAAGGAACATCGGTAAATGCACCGAATGCGGCAACATAGTTAAAAGTCGTACTGTTAAATTTACCGATATCACATTTAAACGGAACGCCGTTTACGGCAATATCGGACGATTTCGCTATACTTTTCGGCAATTCAAGAGTAGAGGCAAAGTCATTTGTTGTGCCTGTTGGGATATATCCAAGACAAGGTCTTTTGTCGGCGTCAAATTCCATAAGTCCTTTTACTGCTTCATTTAAAGTGCCATCGCCGCCTGATACAACAATTCGGTCAAACTTATCACCGTTATTTTTTATATAATTATATGCGTCCAAACGTTCTTGAGTCGGACGGACTGTAATATCATATTCGGCTTTGGCAAATTTATCGAGAATATCAAGAAGATGATTTTTTATTTGCCCTTTACCCGAATGTGGATTAAAAATAAAAAGCATTTTCTTTGTCATAGAAATCACCTCAAACTTTTAAGTATTTTATAGATAAATTATACCTTTCTAAAAGAAAATAGTCAAGAAAATACTTGCCATTAATGTAGTTTGCGTGTATAATATTACTATTATGCAACACATAGGAGGGGAAATAATTGCATATAGTAAAGGAAAAGAAATTTTATATTAATTTGCTCACAATAACAATACCGATTGCACTGCAAAATCTTATCAGTTTTGCGACAAGTATGATGGATACGATTATGTTGGGACGAGCAGACGATACGGGTGTGTTTTTGTCAGCATCATCGCTTGCAAATCAGCCGTTTTTCGTTTTATCGCTTGTCTGTTTCGGCTTGGCGGGTGCATCAACGGTACTTAGTGCGCAATATTGGGGAAAACGTGATACTGCGTCAATACGGTCGATTTATTCGATTATATTAAAAGTTGCGTTTGTCATTTCAACACTTATGGCACTTGCGGTACTTATATTTCCGCAAGCCGTGATGGGGATATATTCAAACAATGATGAAATAATCGCGGCAGGAATATCATATCTGCGTATTATCGGTTTTGCGTATATTTTGTTTGGTCTAAGCAATACGATGATATGCTGTATAAGAAGTATAGAGCTTGTGAAAATATCTGTTGTGGTAAATATTACATCGTTCTGTACAAACGTATTTTTGAATTGGGTGCTTATTTTCGGTAATCTCGGAGCACCGGCGCTGGGTATTCGCGGTGCGGCGATTGCAACTCTCACAGCAAGAATACTTGAATTTTTGATAGTAAGTATATACATTTTCTGCATTGACAAACGTCTTAATTTTAAACCTAAGCATTTGTTCTTGTTTGACAAGATATTTGCGCTTGACTTGTTTCAACACGGATTGCCTGTATTTATAAATGAAGTTATGTGGTCGCTCGGTGTATCGGCACAAGCGGCAATACTCGGACACATTAAATATTCAGCCGGTGACCCCGTTGCAGCCAATTCAATCGCGTCAATGGTGCAACAGCTTTCAACGGTTGTTATATTCGGTATCGCTAATGCAGCAGGAATTATAATAGGTAAATCTATCGGTTCGGGAAAAATCGAAAGGGCAAAGGTTGAAGCAAAAACATTAAAATATTTAAGCTATGTTATCGGCGTTATTGCCTGCGGAGTTATATTGCTTTTGAAGAATTTTGTTATCAATTTCTACACAATTCCGCCCGAAACAAAGGTACTTGCAAATGAATTGATGGTAACGATTGCGTTCATAACTATATTTGTATCGGTTTCATCTGTTACGATTGTCGGAATACTTCGCGGCGGAGGAGATACAAGATTTTGTATGTTTGCGGAAATTATTACGCTTTGGTGTGTTGCAACACCGCTTGCACTTATAGGTTCACTTTTAAGGTTGCCTGTACCGCTTGTACTGATTTTGATGAAAAGTGATGAGCCGTTAAAAAGTTTGGTGGCGGTTATTCGTATAAATAAAAATAAATGGATAAAATCGCTTGCAAGAGATTTTAACAGGGAGGAAGTATAATGAGAATACTCGGAATAGATTACGGTGACGCAAGAGTGGGAATTGCGGTAAGTGATTTGCTCGGCTTTATGGCACAAGGCGTAAGAACGATAAAAAACAGAGGTACCGAAAAATTACTGACCGAATTAAAGGAAATACTTGACGAATACAAACCCGAAAAAATAGTTATCGGTCTGCCGAAAAATATGGACGGAAGTGAGGGCTTTCGTGTTGACGCAACGCACGAATTTGCCGACGCACTTAAAACAATATATGACGGCGAAATTGTATTTTGGGATGAAAGACTTTCGTCTGTCGGTGCGGCAAGGTTTCTGAATGAAACAAATACACGCGGAAAAAAACGAAAAGATGTATTGGATACCGTTGCGGCGTGCATAATACTTGACGGATATTTAAGTTCGCAAAAAAATAAATAGATTGACATTTCAAGTGGTATATATTACAATATAAATAGTTAAAATAAATAACGGAAAGAGAAAGGAATTTTTATAATGGAAAATAACATAATAATGCTTGAAGACGAACACGGTTGTATGATTGAATTTGAAACAATCGATGTATTTGAATTTGAAGGTGTAACATATTTCGCACTTCTTGAAGTTCTTCCTGAAGGTCAGGAAAATGATGAAGTTCTTATTATGCAGGTTGAGGGTGACGTTGAGTCAGAAGAGGCTGAGCTTGTAATGGTTGAGGATGAGGCAAGACTTGAGGCTGCATTTAATGAATTTTTAAGACGTGATGAGGAAATGGCAAACGAAGAATAATATCGGCAAAACCATAGAGGTAATGTCAAAATAATTCGTTTTGTAAGTTTTTTTGAAAAACTATAAATTTCCTATTGAAATTTTGTTCATTATGTGCTATTATAATAACAGAAAAACAAAATAGCTAATTACCCTGAGATTTCGCGTTTAAAAGTCTTTTTTTTACCAACACTTCTTAAAAGGGATATTATCTCCGTTTATGGCGTATACGCCTCCGTTCCTTCGGGAATGCCAGTGGACATATAAAGTAAACGGGATTTAGCCCACCTGCATGAGCAGGTAGAAACTCGACTTTAACTGACGGTTATTTTGGGGTTTTTTTATTGCCTGTTTTTTTATTGACAATACAATATTGAAATGATATAATTAAATATGTATATTTATGATAAAAATTACTTCGGAGGATATTAATGATAACAGGAAAACAAAGAGCGTATTTAAGAAAAATGGCGCATCAGCTTGAACCTATATTCCAAATAGGCAAAGAAGGTGTTACCGACGCATTTATTGACGGACTTAACAAAGCACTTACAAAACGTGAAATTTTAAAGGTGCATATACTTGAAACTGCAATGCTTGATACTCGCGACACCTGCAATTACGTTGCGGAACGTCTTGGAGCGGAGCCGGTGCAGGCAATCGGAAATAAGTTTATAATTTATCGTAAATCCGATGAAGAAAAATACAGAAAAATCGAGTTGCCGAGGAAATGAAAATAGGAATAATGGGCGGTACGTTCAATCCTATCCATAACGCACATCTCTTAATTGCGGAAATGGCAAGGGAGGAATACGGACTTGACCGTGTGATATTTATAACGGACGGCAATCCTCCGCATAAGAGTGCGAACGTTACGGCAAAACAACGCTTTGAAATGACGCATATTGCCATAGCGGATAACAGTGCTTTTGAGGAGGACGATTTTGAAATTAATCGCAGTGAAAAATCGTATACGGTAAACACGCTTGGATATTTAAAAGAAAAATATCCGAATGACGATTTGTTTTTTATAATCGGTGAAGATTCGCTTAATGATTTTGATAAGTGGTACAAGCCCGATAAAATACTTGAAATGTGTTCGCTGCTTGTATTTCCGAGAAAATCGCTAAAGTCGCTTACGGAAACGGTAAAGGCCGTAAAAGAAAAAATGAACGGTCGGATATTTCCTATATCAGCACCCGTTTTTAGAATATCTTCAACGGATATAAGAAACAGAGTGAAAAACGGTCAGACGGTAAGATATATGCTGCCTGAAAATGTTAGAGATTATATAAATAAGTATCATCTTTATAAGGAAAACGAAAATGATAGATAATTACAAGAATAAATTAAAGAGTACGCTAAGCGAAAAACGATATAAGCACAGCCTTGGAGTGTTTGACGAAGCGGTAAAGCTTGCCGAAAAGTACGGTGCAGATACCGAAAAAGCATACACAGCCGGAATCTTGCATGATTGTGCAAAGGGTTATGACATAGAAGAACAGATAAAACTTTGTCAAAAGTACGGTGTTGTGCTTGATGATATAACGCTTGCGTGTAAGCCTGTCATTCATGCACCGCTCGGTGCAAAAATTGCAAAGGCTGAGTATGGAGTGAACGACAAAGACGTGCTTGACGCGATAATGTGCCACACGGTCGCAAAGGAAAATATGTCGCTTTTGGATAAGATAATCTATATTGCGGATATGATTGAGCCTATGCGTGATTTTGACGGAGTGGAGGAGCTTAGGAAAGCGGCGTACGAAAATATTGACAGGGCATTTATTCTTGGACTTAAACAAAGCATTGTATTTAACGCACAGAAAAATAAAATAATACACCCCAATACATTATCGGCATGGAATTATATGCTGATGAACGGAAAATAAAAGGAGGGACACTAAATGACTAAGGTTGAAATTATTCAAAAGGCACTTGAAGATAAGAAAGCGACAAATATAGAAGTGCTTGACGTTGCAGAGCAGACATCACTTGCGGATTACTTTGTTGTTGCGTCTTGTCAGTCAACGGTACAGGTAAGAGCGTGTGTTGATGAAATTGAAGAAAAGCTTGAAGAGGCAGGCTTTGAGATAAATCATAAAGAGGGTTACAGAGGCGGCAGCTGGATTTTGGTTGACTGCGGTGACGTAATCGTTCACGTTATGCAGCACGAAATGCGTGAATTTTATGCTATTGAACGTCTTTGGGACGACGTCGGTAACGTAGACGAATCAGAAGAAGAATAAATTTTAAAGGAGCAAATATACAAATGGAGAGTTACAACTTTAAAGCTATTGAAAAAAAATGGCAGGATAAGTGGGAAGAAACAGGTGCATTCCACGCTGAAACAAACAGCAAAAAGCCTAAGTATTATACAATGATAGAGTTCCCGTATCCGTCAGGTGCGGGCTTGCACGTAGGTCATCCGAGAAGTTATACGGCACTTGATATTATCGCAAGAAAGCGTCGTATGGAGGGTTACAACGTACTTTATCCGATAGGCTGGGACGCATTCGGACTTCCGACTGAAAACTTTGCTATTAAAAACAAGGTACACCCGAAAATCGTAACGGCAAAGAATATTGCTAACTTTACACGTCAGCTTAAAATGCTTGGTTTCTCATTCGACTGGTCAAGAGAAATTAACACAACCGATCCGAGCTATTATAAATGGACACAGTGGATATTCTTGCAGCTTTTTAAGCACGGACTTGCATATAAGCAGGAAATGCCGATTAACTGGTGTACCGGTTGTAAAGTAGGACTTTCAAACGAAGAAGTTGTAAACGGTGTTTGCGAAAGATGCGGAAGTGAAGTTGTTCAAAAGAGAAAGAGCCAATGGATGCTTAAAATCACCGAGTACGCACAACGTCTTATCGATGACCTTGACGATGTAAATTATCTTGAAAAGATTAAAACACAGCAGAAAAACTGGATAGGCAGAAGTGAGGGCGCAGAGGTTAAGTTTAAACTTTCAACAGGCGATGAAATGATTGTTTACACAACGCGTGCAGATACACTTTTCGGTGCAACTTATACAGTTATGTCACCTGAACATCCGCTTATCGAAAAGATGAAAGATTCAATTACAAATTATGACGAAGTGCTTGCATATAAGACAGAGGCGGCAAAGAAGTCTGAATTTGAAAGAACAGAGCTTGCAAAGGAAAAGACAGGTGTTAAACTTGAGGGAATTTATGCGGTAAATCCTGCAAACGGTGCAAAACTTCCTGTATTTATTTCTGACTATGTACTTGTAACTTACGGTACAGGTGCAATTATGGCAGTTCCTGCACACGACAGCCGTGACTGGGATTTCGCAAAGAAATTTAATCTTCCTATTATTGAAGTTGTTTCAGGCGGTAAGAACGTACAAGAAGAGGCTTATACAGATGTATACAAGGGTAATATGGTAAATTCCGAGTTCCTAAACGGTCTTCCAGTAAAAGAGGCTATTCCTACAATGATTGAATGGCTTGAAAAGCAAGGTCTTGGAAAGAGAAAAGTAAACTTCAAACTTCGTGACTGGGTATTTTCACGTCAACGTTATTGGGGTGAACCTATTCCTCTTGTACATTGTGATAAGTGCGGTTGGGTGCCTATTCCTGAAAGTGAACTTCCTTTGGAACTTCCTGAAATTGAAACATTTGAACCGGGTGAAAACGGTGAATCACCGCTTGCAAAAGCATATGATTGGATTGAAACAACTTGTCCGTGCTGCGGCGGTAAGGCACAAAGAGAAACAGATACAATGCCGCAGTGGGCTGGTTCAAGCTGGTATTTCCTAAGATATATGGATCCGCATAATGACGAGGCACTTGCGTCAAAAGAGGCATTGGAATATTGGTCACCTGTCGATTGGTATAACGGCGGTATGGAACATACAACACTTCACCTTTTGTATTCACGTTTCTGGCATAAGTTCCTATATGATATAGGCGTAGTTCCTACAAAAGAACCGTATATGAAACGTACTTCACACGGTATGATTCTTGGTGAGAACAATGAAAAGATGTCTAAGTCAAGAGGTAATGTTGTAAATCCTGATGAAGTTGTAGAAGAATTCGGTGCGGACGCATTCAGAACATATGAAATGTTCATCGGTGCATTCGATCAGTCAACTCCATGGTCACAGCAAGGTTTGAAAGGTTGTTATAAGTTCCTTGAAAGAGTATGGAACTTGCAGTCAATCGTAAATGACGAAGAAGGTTACAGTGCTGACCTTGAAAAGAATATAAATAAGGCTATAAAGAAAGTCGGCGAGGACTTCGAGAGAATGAAGTTCAATACGGCTATTGCAACTATGATGAGTCTTGTAAATGATTTTTCAAAGAAAGGCAGTGTAACAAAGGGCGAATATAAGACGCTTATTACACTTCTAAACCCTGTTGCGCCTCATATGACAGAAGAATTGTGGCTGACTTACGGTAACGGCGAACTTCTTTCACTTCAGCCATGGCCGAAATATGACGAGGGCAAGACTGTTGATGATGAAATTGAAATCGTTGTACAGATTAACGGTAAAATTAAGGATAAACTTATGATTCCGGCAGGTCTTGATAAGGACGGCACACAAGAGGCTGCAATGAATACTGAAAAGATAAAAGGACTTATCGAGGGTAAGAACGTTGTCAAGGTGATTGCAGTACCGGGTAAACTTGTTAATATAGTTGTGAAATAACAGATAAAGCAGACTTCGAGAAATTAGTTCGGAGTTTGAGAAAATGAACTCGTTGGCGTACGTTTGTACGTTAGAGTTTATTTCCTCAAAAAGTGCACAGGCAAGCCGTATATCAATGATAGGCTTGCCTGTTATTTGTTATAATTGCAAATTAGTTTTTATAGTATAATATTTTGCACGTTCCGGACAATTTATCGACAGTCTGAAAGGGTGTTGCGGTGCAACACTCTCTTTTAAATTAAATCAGAGGTGATTAGATTAAATGGATAGTTTAATTTACAGTCTTAATGCGACACTTCCCGTATTCCTTGTTATAGTGGTCGGATACGTTCTGAAACAGATAGGAATTCTAAATGACGGATTTGTTAAGACGGCGAATAAGTTTAACTTTGTTGTGACGTTGCCGGTGCTGTTGTTCGTTGACTTGTCAACTACCGATATAATCGGCGATTTTGATATTACATATGTTTTGTATTGTGCATTTGTTACGACAGTGGCATTTTTCGGATTGTGGATTGCGGCAAAGTTTTTGATTAAAGATAAAAAGATAGTGGGTGAGTTTGTACAAGCCGGTTATCGTAGCAGTGCGGCGATATTGGGTGTTGCGTTTATTCAAAATATATACGGCGACAGCGGAATGGCGCCTGTTATGATTATCGGCTGTGTACCGCTTTTCAATATATTTGCGGTGCTTGTTTTGACTTTTGAGGGGGAAAAGGACGGCGGTGGCAAAGGCAATATTATAAATTCACTTATTAATATTGTTAAAAATCCTATTATAATAGGTATTGTTTTAGGTGTTGCGGCGTCACTTTTGAAAATTGATTTTCCCGAAATAATCGATAAAACATTAGCGTCGCTTGCAAAAATGGCATCACCGCTTGCACTTATAACAATCGGTGCGGGCTTTGAGGGACGAAAAGCGATAGCGAAAATTAAGCCGACAATAGCGGCAACTATGATTAAACTTGTTGTCCTGCCGGCGGTATTTTTGCCGATAGCAATAAAGCTCGGTTTCCGTGACCAAGCACTTGTTGCACTTATTATAATGCTCGGCTCACCGACAACTCCGTCAAGCTATATTATGGCTAAAAATATGGGGCACGAGGGCGTGCTCACATCAAGCGTGGTCGTTGCAACGACGCTTATGTCGTCATTGTGCCTTACATTTTGGATTTTTGTTGCGAGGTACTTCGGATATATAATATAAAGAGAACGGCAGGCGACAACTTGTCGCCTGCCCAAAAATCACATCTTACGATGTAATTTTTGAGTATTTTCAGAGAAAAAATCATAAAGTTCCTCCAAAGTTGAAACTTTAGATTTTAAGCCATTTCTGCCGCACAGGTCGCCAGAAATGATTTTCAATGAGGTTAGCACCTCAAACACCCTAAAATAAAGTAGACAAAACCATTATGGTTTTGTCTGCAATTTGAGATGGCTACATATTTGTAGCCATTTTTTTTATTAACAAAATATTCATAAATAAAATTCTTCCTTTAAGGTTTATTTAAGAAACTAAATGTATAATGAAATCAACATAAAGGAAAGGGGTAATAAAAATGAATATCGGATTAAAGAAAAAGATGATAAGTATAGCAGCAGTAGTTGCAATTACCGCAACAATCGGCAGCGGATGTGTTTTGGCAAAGAGCAATGATATTACGGTTACATATGACGGTGAAAATATCAACTTTGACGTTCAGCCTGAAATCGTAGATGACAGAGTAATGGTTCCTATGCGTACCATATTTGAAACATTCGGTGCAAAGGTTAAATGGGACAGCGACACACAGACGATAACCGCAAAGAAAAAGTCAAAGACTATACAAATGACTATCGGCAGCAGTGATATGACTAAGAATGACGAAACATATTCATTTGATGTTTCACCTATAATCGAGGACGGAAGAACACTTGTTCCGATTCGTGCAATAAGTGATATGCTTGGACTTGATGTTGAGTGGAATGAAAAGAACAACACAGTTACAATAACCACTCCGCAAGATGATGAGGATGAGTCTTGGAAAGACAACACAGGAACGGTTGATCTTGACAATGTTGAAGTTACAGGTGACGGTATAAGCGTATCGGATAACATTATAACAATTTCAAAGGGCGGTGACTTTGAAGTCACAGGCACACTTGATGACGGTCAAATTGTTATTGACACCGAAGAAAAAGTTAAACTTCGTTTGTCGGGTATGAGTCTTACCAATAAAAACGGTTCGGCTGTATATGTAAAGAATGCCGACAAGGCTTATATCACTTTGACGGACAACACCGAAAATACTTTGACGGACGGGGAAAATTACACAAGCGGTGATGAAAATGAAAAAGGCTGTATAACATCAAGAGATAATCTTGAAATTAAGGGCAGTGGCGCACTTACCGTAAACGGAAATTATAATCACGGTATTTTCAGCAGTAACAGCATTGAAATCGGTAACGGAAATATTACCGTAAATGCAAAAAATGACGGTATTCATGCAAATGACACACTTGCGATAAGCGGAGGTACTGTAAATGTTACTGCAGAGGGTGACGGACTTCAAGCAGAAGAAATACTTGATATATCGGACGGTGAAGTGAATGTTACGACAACTGGCGAGGTTAAGACAAGTACATCTAATGACTTCGGCGGTCGAGTTGAAATGAAAGATTTGTCACAAATGACAGATGATGAAATTCAATCAATGCGTGAACAAATGAATAATAATCAATTTACGCAAACAGAAGAAAGTGACGATAGTGACGATACTTCAAGCAAAGGTATAAAAGTGGATTGGATGCTTGATATATCGGGCGGTAAAGTTACAGTTAATTCGACAGACCATGCTATTCATTGCACGTCTGATATAAATATTACGGGCGGTACACTTAATTTATCGTCGGAGAGTAAAAAAGGTATATCAGGTCATGGTGATGTAACGATTGATGACGGTGATATAACGATAACAAAATCAACCGAGGGTATTGAAAGTAAGAAGATTTTGACGATAAACGGCGGTAATATTGACATAACTGCAAGTGATGACGGATTGAATTCAGGAGGTACAGGTGCAAATCAAAACGGCGGTTTCGGCGGCGGTACTAATATGCAAGGCGGTCAGCAGGACAACAGAGGTAAAATTGGCAGACAAAACAGTGACGGACAGGACGGTAATCAAATGACACCGCCGGATATGTCAAGCGACCAAAACGGCGGACAAATGACACCTCCGAATATGCAACAAGCCGAGGGTAATGAACAGGACAGTGAACATCATATTCAAATCAACGGCGGTAATATTAAAATAGTTGCCGACGCAGACGGTATTGATTCAAACGGTTCATTGTTCATCAATGGCGGTACTATTACGGTTGACGCACAGGCAACGGGTGCAGAAAGTGCTTTTGATACAGACGGTGCGTTTATAGTAAACGGCGGTACAATTATAGGTGTAAGCGGCAGCGGCATGGACGAAAGTCCAAACAGTTACTCTGATCAAAACGTAATTTTGGCATACACAACTTCGCAGATTTCCGCGGGTGATGAAGTTAAGATAACTGATTCAAACGGTAAGACAATCGCTGAGTATACAGCCGTTAAAGGCGGAAGTAAGATTGTGTACTCATCGGATAAACTTAAAACAGGTGAAATGTATACGGTTTACGCAAGCGGTGAAGAAGTCGGAAGTGCCGAAATTGAAAGCAGTATAACGAAGATAGGAACAAAGTCAAATTCGGGTTTCGGCGGCGGTCACAGACAAAAAACAACGGATGACACAACCGACACAGGTGCAACAAATTAATAAATAAGGCAACTACAAAGCCACTACACCGACACTGCGTGCCACCTCTCATCAAGGAGAGGTATTAGTAAGGCACCCCGTGAGAGGAGCTGTCGACAGAGTCGACTGAGGGGTGGTGATAGAGGAACAGAAAAAGGGCGACCAATGATCGCCCCTGAGAAATAAAACATCATTCCACAAATTTAAAATTAATAACATCGAAAAGTCCCGAATCGGTAATACGAACTTCAGGGATTACCGGTAGCGGCAAAAATGCAAGTGACAAAAACGGATCGATTTTATCTGTTATATTAAGTACTTTTGCGGCGCTGTAAAGGTTATCGTGTTCTCTTGTAACTTCATCGGCTGATTTTACGGACATAAGTCCCGCAATATCAAGAGTCATTGATGCGATAACTTTACCCTCTGAACAAACCGCAATACCGCCGCTTGTAGCAAGAGTATTTACGGCAAGTGCCATATCGCTGTCATTATCGCCGATAACGATTACGTTATGGCTGTCGTGACCGATAGAAGTGGCGATAGCACCGTTTGTAATTCCGTAATTGGTTACAAATCCGATACCCTTTGTACCTAAATTATGATGACGTTCGATAACGCATACTTTAGAAAGACTGTCGGAATACGATACAGTAACCTTTTTTGTGATAATACTTTCGGGTATAAGTTCAATAGCGTCAAATTTGTCTTTAACATCAGTTTTGAAGAAGTCGGCTGATATTTTCGGCAGATGAACGGTATTTGTAACTTTTGAATTGTCAACTGTTTCGCATTCAAACAATGCTTTACCGTTTTCGCATACAAGTTTGCCGTTTTTATAGACTTGTGATATTGAACTTAAATTCAAATCATCGGCAACGACAATATCGGCAACGTATGACGGAGCGATTGCCCCTTTATTCTTCATACCGTAGATTTCACAAGCGTTAAGCGTTGCCATAATGATTGCGTCAATATTGTTAAGACCGAGTGAAACGGCTTTTCTGATACAGTGGTCAATACTGCCGTCACGAATAATTTCGCCGACAAATCTGTCATCGGTACAAAACGCACAACGTCTTAGCGTATAAGGGGTTACGCCCTTGATAAGCTTGGCAACGTCAAGTGAAAGCGTACCCTCACGAAGAAGAATATACATACCTTTGCTTATCTTTTCGGCCATTTCTTCAATGACACTGCATTCGTGGTCGGTTTTTATACCGGCACTTGCATATGCGTCAAGCTCATGACCCGAAAGCAAAGGTGCGTGACCGTCAATGATGTCAAGACATAGCTTACCGAGCGTTTCATCATCACCTGAAACAATACCGGGATAGTTCATCATTTCACCGATACCGAAGAATTTAGACGCAAGTTTTTGAGTGGTTTTTGCGTCAAGATTAGCACCTGTATGTTCAAAAGGTGTTGCAGGTACACATGACGGCAACATAAGATTTACGTCAAGCGGAATATTTTTCGCAGACTTTAACATAAATTCAAGACCGTCTTCACCGCATACGTTTGTTATTTCGTGAGGATCGGCAATAACGGTTGTAATACCGTGAGGCATAACTGCCTTTGCATATTCGGACGGCTGCGTCATAGATGATTCAATATGAACGTGCGAATCGATAAAACCCGGCATAATATATTTGCCGGAAACGTCTTGTTCGTTTTCACCGCTGTATGAACCGACACCGCAGATAATACCGTCTTTTATAATAACATCGGCTTTAATAACTCTGCCCGAAAAAACATCGACAACGTTTCCTCCTTTAAGTATTAAATCAGGTGCGATACGTTCCATAGCCGTATCAATATATGTTTTTTTCACTTAATATCACCTCGTACAATTATGATATAGTTATTATATACTAAAAGTTAATAATATTCAAATGAAATGTGAATAAAGTGTAAATTCATATTGTATCAAAAGTGTAAATATTGACTTTGAATAATTGTGGTGGTAAAATAGTTAAGTAAATTAACAAAATTTAATATTACGGTGTGTGGGGGGATACACGGTGAAAGAAGAAATGTTTCTTCAATGTTGGGAAATCGTAAGCAGGATGGAGCTGTGGTTTCTTTCAAAGTGTCCTTTTGAGGAAATGTCAAGGGGCGATTATATGATGTTGAATTTACTTACTCAGTCCGCAAATGACGGAAAAATGATGACGGTCACTATGATGAGTGACATTTTAAAAGTCAGTAAGGCGGCTATTTCTCAAAGCATAAAGGCTTTGAAGAAAAAAAACTTGGTTAAAAGTATATCGGATACAACCGATAAGCGTAAGAGTTATATAGTTCTTACTGACGAGGGCAGAAAAGCATATGAAAATCAAAGGAAAGTTATAATCAGAAACTTACAGGAATGTTTCAGAGATGTAGATGAAGCAGACCTTAAAATGTTTTGCGATAAATTAACTAAAGTCGCAGAGCAGATAAGTTAAAAATATAAAGGTGCAGGAGGCAAGAAATATGGGAGATTTTACTTCTGAAAAGGAGCAAAAGCTTTTGGAAAGTGAAGCAGAAGTATCTAACACAGAAGATACAAATGCAGACGAACTCACTTTTGAAGAAATATCTGGATTTTCAGATGATGATGACAACAGTGATGAAGAAAAGAAACCGAAAAAGAAATTCATTGGATATGACAAGCAAAACAAGAAGTTCTTTATCGGTAAGTTTAAGATAGGCAAGAAATTACTTATAATTATTCTTGTAATAGCAATACTTGCAGGTATATGTTCGGGACTTATTATAAAGTCTAAAAACAACAGTGCCGTAAAAGTTATGTATACCGATTCGCCGGTTGAACGTCGTACTATCACAAATACAATCACAGGTTCATCATCTATCGAGCCGAATGATTCGTATAAAGTAACAACTATCAAGTCGGGCGATATAACAAGTGATTATTTCAAAGAGGGCGATATTGTAAAGAAAGGCGATAAGCTTTATCAATTTGAAGATAATGACGCTCAAAATTCTTTGAGTACGGCAAAAAATGCACTTGCAAAAGCACAACAGGCATATGTTGACGCGGTAAAGCAAAAGGCACAGACTGTTTCTTCAAACAATATCGGTACAAAGTCTGCACAAAATGCAGTGACAAAGGCATTAAATTCTCTTAACGATACTAAAAACAATCAGTACATACAGTCAAATTCAGCAGGTAAAGTTAAAGAATTATCCGTAAAAGAAGGGGACCATATCAATGCCGGTGCAACGGTTGCAACATTGTATGACGATTCTTATATGAAACTGAGAATACCGTTTAATGAAGTTGATGCCGAAAGTATTCAGACAGGCGCGGTCGCAACAGTATCTGTTATAGGCTCGGGCGATACGATTTACGGGACTGTTAAAGAAAAATCATCGTCAGCCGTTTCAACAGACGCACACGCTAAAGTTGTGTATGTAACGGTTGAAGTCACAAATCCGGGTGCACTTACAACAAATGATTACGGCAGTGCGGAAATAAACGGAGTTGCTTGTGCAAATACGGCACAGTTTGAATATGTAAGCGAGGGAACAATCACATCAACAGCATCAGGCACACTTGAAAATCTTAATATTGCGGTAGGAGATTCTGTTTACAGCGGTCAAAAAGTCGGATATGTTAAGTATGATAATCAAAACTCGACAATGAGCAATGCACAGCTTTCATATAATGATGCGGTTTTGGCACTTGAAAAGCAAGTATTGCAAAACGATACTTTCTCACAGGATTCAAGCATAAAGAACGCACAGCTTGCACTTGACGATGCCGAACTTGGTATAGAAAAAGCACAGGACGCAGTTGACGATTATGTTGTAGAAGCTCCGATTGAGGGTACAGTCGTTAAGAAAAACTCAAAAGCAGGCGATACGATAGATTCTTCAAATGCAACAGATCCGCTTTGTGTAATTTATGATTTGTCAAGCGTTAAATTCTCTATTGACGTTGACGAAACGGAAATAGCGCTTGTTAAGACAGGTCAAAAAGCTACTGTTACGGCAGACGCGGTAGAGGGTGAATTTGAAGGTGCGGTTACAAAAGTTCCTGTAGACGGTGTAAACGAAAACGGTGTAACAACATACACTATCGAAATTCAAATAGAAAATTACGGCGATTTGTTGCCGGGTATGAATGTAAACGCTGAAATCGTTGTCGAGGAGGCTGATGATGTAATTGCTGTACCTGTAAACAGTGTAAACAGAGGCAATATTGTATTTGTAAAGGACGACGGAACAACTCACGAAAATGATGTTACGGATATTATAAAGGGTAATAAAGATAAATCGGGTAAAACGGACGATAAGAAAGCTGATGACGGAAAACAAGCCGAAAATAAAGACAGTAAGCCACAGTCAAGCGGTATGCCTGTTGTAAGCGGCGATACACCGAACGGTGATAAATCGGATGAAAATTCGGCAGCTAAAGAAAGTGTACCTACTAATATAGATGTACCGGACGGTTACCGTGCAATTCAGGTTGAAACAGGAATTAACGATACAGACTATATCGAAATCAAGTCGGGTTTAACAGAAAAAGACCGGGTAAGAACGCTTGACACAGAATCGTCAAGTGCGAATGCGTCATTCGGTGTTCAAAATGCTCAAGAAATGTATGTAGTTCCTAATGGCAATATGGGCGGAATGCCCGGCGGAGGAATGTCAGGCGGCGGAATGTCAGGCGGCGGCGGAATGCCAGGCGGCGGAGGTATGTCCGGCGGCGGTGGCGGAATGCCGGGCGGAAGATAAAGCGGAGGTGAAGTAAAATGCCTCCATTGGTAGAAATGAAAGATGTTTATAAGATTTATCATATGGGTGATACGGAAGTTCACGCACTTGACGGAATATCTCTTACCATAAACAAAGGCGAATTTGTTGCGATAGTAGGTCAGTCGGGTAGTGGTAAATCTACTTGTATGAATATTATAGGTTGCCTTGACGTGGCAACAAAGGGTGTTTACAGATTAAACGGACGAGAAATTAATAATTACAGTCAAGATGAATTGGCTGATGTAAGAAATAAAATGCTTGGATTTATATTTCAGCAATATAACTTACTGCCGAAATTAACAGTATTGGAAAACGTTGAACTGCCGCTTTTGTATGCGGGACTTAGCGACGCGGAACAAGAGAAAAGAGCACTTGCTTCACTTGACAGAGTAGGACTTAAATCAAAAGCGAAAAACCACCCGACACAGCTTTCGGGCGGTCAGCAACAGAGAGTGTCAATAGCAAGAGCTTTGGCGGGTGATCCGTCGGTAATCCTTGCCGATGAGCCTACTGGTGCGCTTGACTCGCGTACAGGTCGTGAAGTAATGCTGTTTTTGCAGAAACTTAATGCGGAGGGTAATACGATTATTCTTATCACTCACGATAACTCGATAGCGGCGAAAGCAAAACGTATCATTCGTATAACAGACGGACGTATCGTTTATGACGGTCCGGCAGAGGGTGACATAACAGTAATGAATCAGCACGGTGCGGGCGAAGATGCTCCCGAAGATGAAAGAGCAAAGGGGGCGACTTGATTATGAGTATTTGGAAATGTTTTCAGATGGCAATGTCAAGTATTGTCGGCAACAAAATGCGTTCAATACTTACAATGCTCGGTATTATAATCGGTATTACGGCGGTTATTGCGCTTGTAAGTCTTATGTCGGGAATGACATCGGAAATAACGGACGCATTTGAAGAAATGGGTATTGAATCAATCAATGTTTCAATTCAAGACCGTTCCGCGACAAAGGAAGTAAAGCCTGAAGAAATGGAACAGCTTGCGGAAGAACATTCCGACATTATTGCAGGTCAGTCACCGACAGTTTCAATGCCTGCATTTATAAAAAACGGCAGTGATACAATTTCAACACAGGCGACAGGTGTAAACGAATACTATCTCGGAATGAAGAAGTATAACATTACATACGGACGTGAGCTTACATATGTTGACGTTGAGAGAAAGCAGAAAGTCTGCGTTATCGGTACTTATATAGCAAAAGAAGTTTTCGGCGGTGACGCACTCGGTAAGTCTATTCAAATAACGGGTACGCCGTATGAAGTTGTCGGAATACTTGAAGAACAGGACGACTCGACAGAAAATTCTTCGGATAACTGTGTGTATATACCATACACTTTGGCGTCATACACAAACCGTACATCAACCGTAAGCAGCTATGTTGTCTATGCGGTTGACCAGGAAAAGGTAGAAGAGGCGGTTTTGCTTTTAGAAGCACTTTGCGATAAAGATATAGGCGACAGTGATTACTATACTGTAACGTCAATGAAGTCTATGGCAGACAGTGTAACCGATATTCTTGATAAAATGGAACTTATGCTTATCGCAATCGCGGCTATATCGCTTGTTGTTGCCGGTATCGGTATTATGAATATTATGCTTGTGTCGGTTACGGAACGTACAAGGGAAATAGGTATCAGAAAATCGCTTGGTGCAAAGCAGAAAGATATACTTTCTCAATTCGTTATTGAGGCGGGTATGCTTAGTTGTTTGGGCGGTGTAATCGGTATTATTGTAGGCTCGCTTTTGGCAATACTGGCAGGTAAACTTTTGGGGATGGATATATTACCGACCCCGACATCTATTATAGTATCGTTTACGGTTTCGGCGATGATAGGTGTGTTCTTCGGATATATGCCTGCTAAAAAAGCAGCCAAATTAAATCCGATAGATGCTTTACGTTATGATTGATAACTCAGCGATACGAATGATTTTCTCTCGGACTGAGATTTTCTTGATTTTATAGTATGTACGATAATATTGCACGGAAAGGAAGTAAGTTATGAAGAAAATAATTTCTTTTGTTTTGGCGGCGGCTATGTCATTATCGACTTTGCCTGCATTGGCAGACTGGAACAATGACGAAGATATTATGTCGCTTTTGTCGGAACTTAATATAATGGTCGGCGATGATGACGGAAATTTAAGACTTGATGACAATGTATCAAGAGCGGAATTTGCAAAAATTGCAGTAGCGTCATCAAGCTACAAAGATACAGTAGCAACAGGTTTAAAAGTATCACCTTTTAAAGATGTTACATATACTCACTGGTCAGCACCTTACATAAAGGCCGCTGTATCAGCCGGAATTGCGGAGGGATATGTTGATTCAACATTCAGACCTGACAATACGGTATCATATGAAGAGGCACTTACAATGGTATTAAAGGTGCTTGGATACACAACACAGGATTTCGGTGATTCATGGCCTTACGGTCAAATGGGGCTTGCAAACAGTCTTGAAATTACAAAGAACGTAAATGCCGAGCAAGGCGAGGCACTTACAAGACGTCAAGTTGCAAGACTTATTTACAATACACTTGACACAAAAATCAAAGATAATCAAAGCAAACTTATAACTTCAGTGTTTGACAGTAAAGTTATTGAGGGTGTTACGATTATTGCGTCACACAACGAGGACAGCTCACTTGGTACTGACAAAATCTATACAACAGCCGGAACATTTGAATTTGACGGTAATTTCAACAGTGATTATGTCGGCAGAAAAGGCGATATTGTCGTAAAGAACGATGAAGATTTTGTGTCATTTACACCGCGTGACCAGCAAGTTGAAGAATACACCGTTTCAAACGTAATCGGTTCAGATATAATTCTTGACGGCGATATGTATAACATCAATTCAAACACAACTACATATTACAATTCACAGGCACTTACATACGAAAATGCCGCAATGCAAGCCGAAAAAGGCGATACATTCAAGCTGTTTAAAAATTCAAACGGTTCTGTTGACTATGCAATGCTTGTTGCAAAAGACAGCGAAACAGGTACGGACAGCTTTGATAAATATGTAATCTATTCACTTCTTTCAGATGCAGTTATATGTTATAAAAACGGCAGTTTTGAACAGATTGATATAACAGACGGCACAACTTGTTACAAAGATAAGAATAAGAGTACATACGGTGCTGTAAAGAATGAAATGGCAATGGGCGACATTCTTTATGTCAAGATGGACGGAAGTAATGTTGATTACGTAAGCTATGAAAAGGGTAATATGGAAGGACCGGTCAAGGTTACAAATTCAAATTGGATCGCAAACTTCGATACAAACGGTTCGACAACAGTAATGAGAAGCGGTAATAAGGTTGACGCGTCGGAAATTCAGCTTAACGATATTATTTATTATTGTAAAGATTTGAATATGGTGCTTGCTTATACGGATAAGGTTACAGGCGTGTACGAAAAGGCGTCACCGACAAAGGATTCGCCGACAAGTGTTAAAATTTCGGGTAAAGAGTATTCTGTTGAAAGCGTAGACGCATTTAATGCACTTTCATCAAGCGGAACATTTAAGTACGGTGATACCGTAACACTTCTTCTTGGCAGAAACGGCGAGGTAGCCGGAGTTGTCGGCGGAAGTGAAAGCACATCTTCACACACAACAGTAGGATTTGTTACGGAAACAGGCAAAAAAGATTTCACAAAGCCTGATAATACAGTATATTCAAGTTACTATGCGAAGGTTGTTACACCTGACGGAACAGTAAATGAATATGCGACTTCATCAGATTGCAGTTCACTTAAATGTGCTGTAGTAAATGTATCATTTACAAACGGCAAAGCAAGTCTTTCAAGAGCAAAGGGTTATGACAGCGTAAGCGGTAAGTTTAATTCCGAAAAGAATAAATTTGGTGATTATACCCTTGCAGACGATGTGAAGATTCTTGATACTGCCGGAACTACAAGCGACGATTTAGCAATGTACACAAGAATTTATCCGCAGCGTCTTGACGGTGTTACGATAAAATCTTCAAGCGTATTGTATTATTCAAAGAATAAAGCCGGTGAGATTGACGAGCTTATATTGAAAGATATAACGGGTGACGCTTATAAGTACGGTGTAATCACTGCTGCTGATTCGACTACTCATACATATACTATTGATATAGACGGTACGCAAAACACATATGCGACTGCATTCTCAACAAATGTAAGAGGTCCGCACAGATTCAGTATGAATCAGACAGGTATTGAAAGTATGCGTCAGCTTTCATCGTATCCAAGCAATATAACTTCGCTTACACGTACAGAGGCGAAAATCAATAATCAAATATATTTGCTTAGTGATAAGGTGATTGTATATCATAAGACAGATGTTAATAAATATTTGAAGATAACACTTGATGATGCTATAAACGGAAATTATAAGCTTACTGCTTATTACGATAAGGCACAGACATTGGGTGGCAGAATTCGTATAATAATAGCTCAATAAGATGAAAAACAAGCGATGAAAATCGCTTGTTTTTTGCGTAATATTAAAATTTTATAAATTTGACGGCAGATATATTGACATATTAAATGTCAGTGATTATAATAATAGGTAAAGAAGGCTATGTGTAAATTAAAAAAGGCGGTAGAATAAATGAATTCAGTTTTGTATTGTTTGCATAATTTGTCACAAAAATCGCATTTAAGACGTATGGAAAAATTTATTCAGCACGGTGACACTTCGTGCCTTTTGCATACGATTGCGGTTGCGTATTACAGTATTAAAATTGCCGAGTTTTTCGGTATAAAGTACAAAAAGCGTGACCTTATAAGAGGAGCATTGCTGCACGATTATTTCTTATATGATTGGCATGACGGCGAAAAGGAGAGAAGAATACACGGTTTTACTCATCCTATGACGGCTCTTAGAAATGCTGACAGAGATTTTGATTTAACCGATACAGAACGCGATATTATAAAAAAGCATATGTTCCCGCTTACTGTAATTCCGCCGACTTGCCGAGAAGGGTGGATAGTATGTTTGGCGGATAAATATTGTTCTCTTTATGAAACATTTAAAAAAGAAGCGTACAGAAAGATAAATACAAAGATTACGGGGGACTATGCTGAATTGTATAAGGAAATACAAATGATTTAAATAAGGGGGGGTAAATGATGAGTTTTTGCCAATATTTCTTGTGCTTTGCGGTATTTAGCTTTATTGGCTGGGCTTATGAAACGGTATATTACAGCATACAACAAAGAAAATTTGTAAACAGCGGCTTTTTAAGCACTTGCTTTTGCCCTATATACGGTATGGGAGCAATGCTTGATTTGATATTGCTTGGATGGATTGAAAATCCTTTGATACTGTTTTTTGCGGGAATGGTGGTTACCTGCTCGCTTGAATATTTTGTATCGTGGCTTTTGGAAACGCTGTTTCATAAGAGATGGTGGGATTATACAGGTTGGCCCGGTAATATAAACGGACGTGTTTGCCTTATAGGCGGAATTGCGTTCGGTACATTTACCGTTGCACTTATTAAGCTTATTGCACCGGTGACGATTGATATGATTGGCAGCGTGAGTTTACCGGCGTTACATATTATGACGTGCGTAATTGCATTTGTGATGATTGCGGATACGGTTAAGACGGTTAAGTGTATGGATTCGTCAAAACTTTGGTATGTGGAAAAACAAGCCGAATTTATGGACGAGCTGCGTAACGGCAGATGTGTGGGATTGGTAAAAAAAATAAAAGATACATTTAGAAGATAAACGGAGCATTTTTGCTCCGTTTTTGTGTGCAAAAAAGAACCTTTGGCGCGGGCAGACGGTGATATTTCACCGTCAAAGTCCGTATATGCCTCCGGTTCTGTTGGTATTATATAATATAAAAATAATGCTGTCAATAAAAATAAGATGTAGATTATTGAGAAGCGACTGCTACAAACAGTGTAACCACGCCTGACACGTCCAAAACGTCCCACCCACTACATCTTCTATCGGCAGCAAATATTGTATTGATTGTCAACAGTGGATGTAGGGGCGATATATTGGACTATTTCGTTACCGTTTTTGAGTCGGTGATTGGAACAAGATTGTTTAGAGAATTCCACCACATAACTTTTACGGTATGAGTTTCAGAAAGTAGGGAAACACTTATATTCTCCTGTGGTGAATGGGTAGTACAACGTAATAATTTGCCGTCCGAATTAAATTCAGAAATTAAGATAATTCCGCCTAAAGTGCTGTTTGTAAGTTTAACAGATATATTGTTGCCTTCAATGTTGCAGTTAATATCATGTGTAGGACACGTTGTAGCAGTTGGACTTGTTGCAGGAGTTATTGTCGGATTTGTAGTCGCAGTCGGACGTGGTGTAGGTTTTGGGGTAGAAGTCGGAATTAGTGTCGGACTCGCTGTCGGAGTTGCAGTAGGATTTAATGTAGGTTTTGGAGTTGCAGTAGGAGTTGCTGTCGGAGTTATTGTCGGGGTCGGATGTGGAGTTGCTGTCGGATTTGTTGTATGGGTAGGACATGGAGTTGCAGTAGGAGTAGGACTCGGAATAGGACTCGGACTCACGGTTGGAGTTGGATTTATAGTAGGAGTCGGAGTAGGACTCGGAGTCAACGTCGGAGTAGGGGTTGTTTCTGCAATTCCGCTAATTTCAAACTCTAATTTATCTGCTGACATATTTGTTACATAAACAAATATGTCGTTACCAATATAAAGTTCTTCGCCGTCACCGACTGCACAATCTGACATGGTTGAGTATTGACCGTTAGAAACAACTTGCATATTCCAGTTAACGCCTGTAGTGTTTATATTTGAGGGAAAACGTACACCTGTGTTAGCAAGATAGCAAATCAGTCCACTCTTAAGTGTTACACCTTTTATCAAGTCACCGGTATTGCACGAATAGAGTTTCTTGTTTTTTGTATCATATTTGTTACCATTGTCATCAAATTGACGATATTCCAAATAAAGAGTTTTTCCGTTCGGCAAATCTCGTTTATATGCAACAACTTCATTTTGAGCTGAGGCAGGATAGAGTGTATATGTACCGTTTTTATCAATGGTTTTAATTTGATTATTGTCAAGCCAACCGAGCGATTCACGTTCTTTGACGGAAATATACTGTCCGATAGGGGTTAGATGTTTTGCCATCAGTGACATATAATACACAGCACTTGTTTGGTTGGAGCGGTACAAGTCTTTCAAGCCAAGTGCGTGCATGGTTTCGTGACATATTTTACCTGTCGGTAAAATAGGCAGATTATCCTCACCGCGATAAAGCACAAGTCCGTTTACGTTTTCGTAGTTGCACGTTAGCTGTAAATATTCTCCACTCTGATAAGTATTAACTCCTTCTTGCACTGAAATCATATTTGAATATGAGTGATAGTCCCAAAGAGGTGAATTCCAACCAACCGAAATATTTTGCGTTGTATTTTTGTAAATCACAGTAATTAAATCAATTTTTCCGTCACGGTTTCGGTCAAGATCGGCAAAATTATATTGATTTTCTTCTATATCTTTTGGTTTGTTTCCGTTTGTGATTGCGTTTGAAATTGTATTCGCCCAATCAGTCTGTAGTTCATACATTCTGGAATTTTCTTCTCCACTCTCGTAACCGTAAGGGTTTTGGTCATCTTTTTCGGCATAATAACCGCGTGGCTTTGAAAGTGTGAGCGAATTGTTGTTGTCAAAAAGATAAAGCGTTTGCATATTCATTTTCCCGCCGCTTACTGTTTTGAAATAGTCAGCGACATTATATACACTTTTATTATATGTATTGTCTAAAATGTTGCGGACAGTTGTGTCGGCATAAGTGTTGTTGATAAATTCGTCCTCGTCAGAAAATTTCATAAATACAACAAGATTTGTGAAATTTGGTGCGTTTGATTCGTTCGATAAAACCGCACCACAGGGAATAGTCCCGAAAATTAATATTAACGTGGTTATAATACATATTGCTGTTTTAAATAGTTTTGTTTTATTTTGCATTGTTTTCTCCTAATAGTCAGAGGAATAATCTCAGCTGACAAAGTAATTTAGATATTGTTCAACGTCAATCGGTTATAGCGTCAACAACGTCATTAAAGTTTTTCCTTAATAGCTATATTTTTGCAGTTAGGCGGGCATACCTTTCAAATTAAACTTACATTTCTCTAATCAACAATTTAGGAACACCCATTATTCGGCAGTGCTTTAATTCTTCACCCGCAATTAATATTGGCGGAACATTCGGATTGACAGGAACTAACCTCAACCAATCTTCATCTTCTACAAACTCGATTTTTTTTAATGTTGATATTTCGTCATTGTATATCACTGCTCCGACATCACCACTATAATTAACGGTGCTTTGACGTAAGATTAATACTTTATCGCCGTCTTGATATTGAGGATACATACTGTCACCCTTAATGCACAGTACAAAGAAATCTTTCGGAGTATGTCCTTTTAAATATGAATTAGGAATATCGACTTTATCTCCGTCCCATGATTCAATAGCGATATGATTATATCCTTTCGCTATGTCACCTATAACGGGGAATGTTGTGTAGTCCTCTGTTATATTCGGATTTGGAAATTTATCATCTGTATATATTTCCGTTTCGTGTTCGTCCAGTCCCATTAAGTAGCTTGGAGTTGTTTGAAGTGCATTGGCAAAAGCTATGATTTTTGATTGAGTTATATCATTTTTGCCCATTTCAATTTTATTTATAGTTGAACGGGATTTATAACCTAACTTAGTTGCAAGTTCTTCTTGTGACATTCCGAGTTTTTCTCTGCGTGCTTTTATTCTCTTATATAATTCCATAAAATATCACTTCCTGTCTAAACATTTATTGTCATTATTAACATATCACAATGTAGACTATTTGTCAACTTTGCTTTAGAACTATAAAAAAAGTTGATGAATAATCTACAAAATAAGGGCATTCCTGTTAAGTAACAAAAACGAGGTGAAATTCACGGCAAGATAGAGAAAGATTGCGAAAGTGACGAAATGGGAACAATCGCAAGGAAAAATTGTTGTGAAACTTATTGACAAAGGATATATAAACAAAACTATATATCACATTTGCATAAAAAATGTAAAAAGAATCTTGACAGAGAAATTGAGAAAGGATATAATATTGAGGTAAGCCCGTATGCGATAGGAACATTGGACGCTACTGAGTATGACGAAACATATACAGAGTATAGGGTGCAGAAATTGCTAGAAGGGGGAATAATGCGATGAGATTAATAAAGACGGAAGAAGAAAAAATTGGAAAAAATATATGCACCGTACTATGATTATACAAAGATTATACAAAAACACCGGCTTTAAGTCCTGATGCACCAGACGAGGCAGTTAAAGCATATCAAAAACAACAAGAGCTGTTTAAAAGAAAATATGCAGAAGCAGAAGCTTTGTTTTTTAGTAACGGAGATAATTGAAGATAAGAATTAAAGCACGTCTTAGGGCGTGCTTTTTTGATACCCAAAAGGAGAGTGGAACAAGTGAATATACGAGACTTACTGCCTTAGCACCTATGAAACGGTGCTTTTTTGAACGTGATACGGTGAAGAATGCGATATATGAAAAGTGGCTTGACGGAAGATTGCGTATAATGGACGCAGGTTGTTTCGGCGACTAAAAAAAGGCTTTTGTTTTAGACGATAATGCAAAATCGTTTCTTGCGGAGCAAGGTTATGTAATACCGTATTTTACACAGAACGATTTACAAAGTGAAGATTTTGTAAGAAGTTTTATCTTCTATTATTACACAGAAGGTTACGGTGCGGATACGTCTGCTCAATATAAAAACGGATATTTTGAATGGTTCGAAAATTCCGTAAGAGATACTTATAAATTGCTTTTCGGTGCAGATATGCCCGAATATCACCCAACCGATAACGGCAGTGTTTTATATGAAAACGGTAATTATAAAATCAGTGTTTCAAATCGCGGAGACGGCAGATATGAATTTATAAGTGCCGAAAATGTCGGTGACGGAATGGACGTAGTATTTAAAAATACCGATTCAACAGGAACTGATTTCGGAAATGTCACGTTCCGCCTTGTTCCGACAGATAACGCAAACGGATATATAATAACTCAAAAGACAAATTAAAAATTTCAAATAAGGCTTAAAAAGTACATCGAAATTCGATGTACTTTTTTGTATGTCGAAAAGGAGGTTTATATGGGTATAATTGATAATGCAGTTCAATGGGCGACAGATAGTGCAAATGATGACAGTCACGGTTACAGTTAATCGGTGAGATGGAGACCGCATTATGATTGTTCTTCTTTTGTTATAACGGCATATCAAAATTCGAGAGTGCCTGTTGAAGATAATGGCACGACATATACAAGAAAAATTAAAATCACTCATTCACGAAGTACAACACGCAATACAAGTGCGAGAGGGATTTGCAGTCGGTGAAAGCCCTGATAGCAAAAACAGAAACCAAAGCGCAGGTGAAATCGAGGCTGACGATGTTAAGGCAAGACAAAGTATGAGCAAAGCAGAAAGACTTAATACATTTCCGAAAAGTATGAAACCTAATCAAAATGCGGACGTTGTATTTTGGGAGAATGGGAAAGGTACAAACAAAACAAAGTTTTCGTTAAAGGACAATTCAGACAATGAAAACTCTAATATAGACGAAAAAGATGTTGCGGCGATACAATCAATAGGGCAACTAAATTTAAAAGAAAGAGGAATTATTAATCGGTATACATATAATAAATTAGCTCAAAAAGCTGATATGCCGGTTACAAAATTGGTGGAAGATTTGCCAATAAATTCAGATGGCAAGATTAATAGAGCGGATATACTTGCAAAGGCAATGAACAATGTAAGAGATAAAAATAATTTACATAATACAGAGAATACATCTTTTATTTATGTAAAAGATATAGACAAAAATATCCTTGTGGGGAAAGATGCTTTAAGACATGGACTTATGAGAAATTCAAAAGATACGGCTAAAGTAACCACTAAAATTGGGGATGTATTAGAAAATGCTATAAAGGTGAATGAACTGAAACCGAGAAATAATACGCTTGGTGGGTATGTATTAATGGGGATAGGAATAGACGATAAAGGTAACTACTATCCTACAAGAATAATCGTAAATAATTACGAGGTTCAAAAAATAGAACCTTTAGATGTTGTTTATGCGGTGAGAACAAAAAAGAAGAACCAGTCTCCTAACGGAGCAGGGTTCGCCTCAAAAGAAACTCCCCTATCTAAAGGTTCCTCCGAAATAAGTGTATCAGATTTTCTCGATATTGTCAAGGAGAATTTCGCAGATACATTGCCTCGAGATGTATTGGAAAAATATAATACAAAAAGACCTAAAAGCGCATTATCTGAAAGTGTCAAATATTCGATAAAAGAAAGCGATTATGACAAAATCGCAAATCGTCTTATGGGTGACGATTTGCTAAATGCTTATGACACAATAGAAGAAATTCGGAATGTCGGTGGCAAGGTAGACGAAAACGGTTATGCGTATGTGTATCATAACACTTCCAAAGACAATGCCGAAAATATTCGTAAAACAGGAGTAATGTCAGCAAAAGAGGACAGTATATTTGTATCGACAAAGCCAGACGGGCAGTCTGAGTTTGACATATCAAGTGACATAAGCTATAATGATATTAAAGGTAAATCTTTTTTGCTTATATATGATAACTCTACAACAGGAAGAACATTTAAAGGGCTTGAAGGATTTATAGAGGATAACGGTTGTAAAGTTGTTGGATATTATGCAATGACCACAGGGCAGGATATGTCCGAAAAAATGATTACTACAGATGAAACTTGGGAAAAGCTTAAACAATTCGGAATTGAAAAGATTAGAAATTTTGCAGAAAGCGAGGGGATAAGACGTGAAATATCAAGAAACGGACTTACAGAAAGAGAAACACGAGAACTTATCAGACAGTACAGAAAGAAAGCTGACAAAAGAAGAGTTGACAGCTTTCTGTCGAAGAAGAGAGGAACAAAGGCGGAGATTCAGAGAGTATATGAGAATGGTAGAAGGGACTCAGAAAAAGACAGAACACAAGGAAAATTCTCATTAAAGAGCTTAGATAGCAGTAGCCTTGATACAGTTGAAAATAATACTGATAATGTGCAGATTAAATCCGGTAATTTTAAAAATTGGTTTGGAGATTGGGAAAATAACCCGAGTAAAGCAAGTAAAGTTGTGAATGAGGACGGCACCCCTAAAGTAGTGTATCATGGAACGGATAAGGGGGGCTTTTATGTGTTCGACCCTAAAATGTCTGACGATAAAATTTCATTGTTTTCTTCTGATAACAAAGTGACATCAATCACATTTTATCACTTTTTATCACGTTGATTTTCTTCTCGCAAGCACTAAAAAACCGCATAAATACTTGATATTCAAGCATTTATACGGTTTATAAATTTTGGTGCAGATGAAGGGACTTGAACCCCCACGTCGGTGACACTAGATCCTAAGTCTAGCGCGTCTGCCAATTCCGCCACATCTGCAAACAACATAATGGATTATATCAGATACACATACATTTGTCAACACTTTTTTTGAAAAATTTTTATAAAAATATTTTTCAGATAAAAATTTTAGTGAAATTGTAAAAAAGGACTGTACAAAATTTAATTGTTATAGTATAATTATATTATTAATGATTAGCGATCATCAAGCTAAGAGAGAGAGGAGAAAAGAAAATGGAGAAAAGAAAAAAATTGCTGTCTGCGATACTTTCTGTATCAATGATTGCAAGTGCGTTCACTGCATTGCCTTTATCAGCAAGTGCAGAGGGTGAACAAAATTCCGGTGAAGAAGTTACTGCGACTGTTTCACCAAGCACAACAACAGGAGTTGAGTCTACAGACAAACCTGTTACAACTGCAAATCCGGAGGCAACAGGCGTTGTTTACGAAGACCAAAAAATCAAAATTACAAATGCTAAAGCTGACAAAGTAACAATCGTAATTTCAAAGTATTACGATAACAAAACTTTAGCAGGTGTAGAACTAAAGGAAAATGTTACACTTGAAAACGGTAGCGGTGAAGTTGCTTACGATTTACAAGGTAAAGCGGCTAAAATTATGGTTTGGGATGATATAAAGACAATGACACCTTTATTTGCAACAACAAGTGTTGAAGGTACTGTTGATCCTGCACCTACTGTAAAGCCGACTGCACCTACAAGCCAGCCGGAAACAACACCGACAGCTGAGCCTACTGCAACACCGACAGTTAAGCCGACAGAAGTACCGAGAGAATATACAGAGATATATACTCAGGACTATGAAGATGTAGCAGATACAGCTGCATTAAAGAATATTTGGGCATCAGCAAACTATGCAGACGGTATTACTTTGGGTACAGATAATACTAAATATGCACAGTACACTGACGCAGATAAGAATACAAGAAGTGCAACATCGGCATTTGATGTTGATTTGTCTTCTCAAGATAAGTATGCGGTAGAATTTGACCTTGCATTAACTAAGTCAAGCAAAGATGATGTACAATTTGTTGTAGCATCAGGAACTATGCCGACTGCAAACACAGGTATGACTTCAAATTATATCTTCAAGATAAATATGGCAGGTAATTCTAATAACTGTAAGATTAATGACGTTGACGCGGCAACCGTAACTCTTACAGACGCAGCTTGGTACCACTATACAATATTGGTTGACAAGAACGAAGGCTTGGCAACTGTCAATATCACAGATAAGAGTGGTGAAAAGGTTGTAGACAAGTTGATTGTTCCTACAAACGGCGTTAATGATAAGATTACAGGTATCTTATTCTTGTCAGGACGTTATCAGAGTGTTATGAAGTTGGATAACATTGTTGTTCGTACAACAGATAAGTATGATGAGTTTGGTCAAAAGGCAGAAGAAACTCTATCAAAAGTTGAATTTGCTTCTGAACTTAATACTACAATTAACCAACCTAATGAAGGCGAGCCTGTACATAAGCCTATTGCAATTAAGGCAACAGGTATATATGGCGGCGACCTAACAAACAAGGAAGGTCTTAATGTAGAATGGACAGTTACAGGCCTTGATAAAGAAGACGGCTATATTTCACTTACAAAGGCAGAAGGTACAGGTGAGGGTACTGATGGTGAAAGCCCTAACGGAAATACCACTGCTTACTTCAATGTAAGAAACGGTGTTTCAAACTGGTTCGGTAAGGTTACTGCAAAGGTAACATATCTTGATGAATCATTTGAAATATCTACTCCGTTTGCCGTAATCGGTGCGAGCGGTTCAACTAATATAGCTCCGGATGCCGGTTATCCTGAAAACATGAGTTCATATGACGATTCTCTTGTAGGATACACAGCTACATCAAATACAATCAATTCAAAGGATCTTGTTCTTAACGGCTGGTCAATATACGGTTCAAACGGTGTAAGAACTCTAACACTTAAGAAGGATGAAGATAATACAAAGTATCTTCAATTTGCATCAAACGGTGGCGGCGGTTCAACTGTCGGTGTATATCAACTTGCAGAACAAGCGTCACAATATATCGTTGATATGAAGGTTAGATTTACGGGCGGTGCAATGGCATTCGGTCACTACGGTAATACACCGAATAATGCAACTAATAATCCTAACTGGACAGTATCATACGGAAGTGGTGCTTTGACGGTTGGCACTCAGTCAATTCCAGGTGTCAACAGTGAAGATTGGTACAGAGTAATTGTTTCTGCAGATGAAAGCGTAGGAACTTACTGGGTTAAGGTATATAATGACGCAGGTACTCTTGTAGGCGAAACAACAGCTGAAGCTATGAGTTCTACATATACAGAAACACAGAAATATTTCTGTTTCCAAGGTACATATCCTGTAGATTTGGCAAGCTTCAAAATTTACACACCTACAGCCTCAACAATGACTGTAAATACTGAGGCAGAAACTATCCAGGTTCCTGAAACAGGTGCAAACAGTGCAACAGCAGAACTGACTGCTATAGTTAAGGATACAGACGGATATAATATCTCAGGTGCCGTTACTTGGTCACTTGCTGATGAATACACAGGTGTAAGCATTGCAAGCAAGGATGCTCAGACAGCAACTTTGACAGTAACAGACGAGGCGGCTGCCGGAACTGTTACAGTAGTTGCAACTTATGGTTCAAAGAGAGTTGAAAAAGAAATTTCTCTATCAACAACAGGTAATGCAATCGCATTTACAAAGTCATCTTCAAGCATAACAATTCCGTTTGAGGGCTCTGAAGACGTAACAGGTAACTTCACGGCAGAAGTAAGAGACAAGGCAGGTCATGCTGTTGAGGGTGCAAACGTAACTCTATCACTTGTTGATGCTGCAGGCACACCGGTGACAAATGCGAAGGGAATTACATTCGATGCAACAACAGGCGTTTTGACAGTTCAGGCAGGTGCAGTATCAAAGGTTCTTTATGTTAAGGCGGTTGCAACTGTAGGTGAAGAAACTTTGACATCAAGAGTTAAGGTTAATGTACACGGTTTGTCATTTGCATTCGGAAGTAATGATCCGTCAGACGACAGCTTTACAAAGGTAACAGCAGCTGACGCATATTCAGATAAGATTGGTTACGGTTTTGATGATACATCAGTAGTAACAAGTGAAGAATCAGATGTAAAGGGTACTGCGGCATACAGATTTAAGGCTAAAGTTCCTAACGGTAACTATGTTGTTAAGGTTACAACTTCATCTGCAACAATGACTTCTGAAGTAGTTGAAGGAGTTGCGGCAACAACAGGAATTACAAAGACAGGTACACAATTTAATGTAGCAGTTTGCGACGGTGTACTTGACCTTACATTTGAAAGCGGTTCAACATTGTCAGATTTGACAATTACACAAGCTGCAGCTAAGACAGCACTTGCTAAACCGGCAGTATATGCTATCGGTGACTCAACAACAAATAATAATGCATCAGGTAACATTTCATGGGGTAACCGTGTAGGTAATGGTGTAGCAGTTCCTGATACATTCTCATCATTCAGCAATAACGGTATGGCAGGACGTGATTCTGTAAACTTCTATAACCAAGGCAGAGTTGAGACAGTTCTGTTGAGCGTTTGCCCTGGTGACTATGTAACCGTTAATATGGGTATCAACTCAAAAGAGGCAGGTGAATCTGCATCATACTACACATTGCTTAATAACTACTATGTAGAAGGTATTATTCAACGTGGTGCTATTCCTGTAATTGTTACAGCTACACCGCTTGGATTCAGTAGTTCACAGTATCCGTATAATGCATCAACAGGTAAGTTTACAGTAAATCGTGGTACAGGTGCTCATAACGGTGATTTGAGAAAGATTGCTCAATCACATAATTTGAACATTATTGAATTGGGTTACTATTTTGAAGATTACTTTAATAGTCTAACAGCTGAAGATGTTGCAGCTTATAACGCTGAAAACGGAACAAGCTTTACATCACAAGTTGAACTTGTAAAGAGCTGGTATGGTGACCACAACCACTATAAAAAGTATCTTGCTGATAAGATTGGTTCATATATCCTTGACAGTGTGTCGAAGATTGCAGGCGGAAGTACAGACTTCAACCAGGCAAATGATACACACATCAATGAACAATAATCAACTAAAAAGAACTTCCCGAACGGGAAGTTCTTTTTTTGTGCCTGCTTCCATATACATAAACTAAAAAGGGGATTTGGGTGTGAAAAAAATACTTTTAGTAGTTGTTATAATCATTTTTATTACGTTGCTTTTGCCGCTTGCGATAGTTTGGTTAATCGGTGGCAGTGGAGAAGGACAAAGTCCGATTGAGAGCGGAACGGTAAGTGTGTATGTGTCGGAAGAAGATTGTGTTAAAGATATGGATATTAATGAATATTTAAAATGCGTGGTGGCGGCGGAAATGCCTGCTGATTTTGAGGAAGAGGCATTAAAGGCACAAGCCGTTGCGGCAAGAACTTATCTGTACTCACATATTGCCGAAAAAGATAAAGGCAACATTGCCGAAAGTCACAACGGTGCGGTGATATGCACCGATTCAACGCACTGTCAGGCGTATATTTCGGAGGATAAGCGGAGAGAAAGCTGGGGTGCCGGTGCCGATGAAAATTGGAACAAAATAAGCACAGCGGTTGACGAAACTACAGGACAGATAATGACGTACAACGATGAAATAATATCGGCGGTATTTCATTCAACTTCGTCGGGGATAACGGAATCGGCAGTTGACGTTTGGGGGGCGGACGTGCCGTATTTGCAAAGTGTCGCAAGTGCGGGAGATGAAGAATCGCCAAAGTATCACAGTGAATTGACATTGAGTGAACAGGAATTTAAAAATATTGCGGAAGAAAAAATTGACGGTGTGGATTGGAATAATGGACTTGTATCGAACATTAACCGCTCAAATGCAGGCGGTATTGTAACACTTGATGTAGGCGGAGTAAATATAAAAGGAACAGAATTTAGAAATATATTTTCACTGCGTTCCACAAATGTTGAAATATCGCAAGAAAACGGCGATATAAAAATGAGAGTAAAAGGGTTCGGTCACGGCGTCGGTATGAGCCAGTATGGTGCAGATTACCTTGCGAGGCAGGGAAAGACATATAAGGAAATTTTAAAAACATATTATACAGGTGTTGAAATAGAAAATAGGTGAAATTGCACAAAAAACAATGCCAAAATTTGTGACTTAAAAAAAAATATGACTGTTTTTTATATTGAGAAATTCCGTAAAAAGTTATAAAATATTATTATAATTATTTTTGAGGGAGAGATTTAATAATGAACAGAAAAGTGATAAGTGCGGCGGTTGCAGTTGCAATGACCGCCACAATGGGCAGTTTTGCCTTACCGGCAAACGCCGCGGAAGTTAAAACTCCGCAATATCAAACAAATACACGTCAAATGGAAAAGCTTAATCGTGGTTTGATTGCTGTTAAGACAACGGCAGATACACGAGGTCAGGCAGTTAACGGTGTATATTTGAGTTGGAGATTGCTTGGTGACGAAAGCCTTGAAAATCAAGCATTCGATATTTATAAAAACGGTACAAAAATACATACAACAGGTGTACATGACGCTACAAACTGGATTGATACATCGGGTACTGCATCGGATAAATACAAGGTTGTAAAAGCGGGTGAGGACGCGTCTAAGGAAACTGAAGTTACACCTACTTCAAACAACAACTGTGCAAAGTCAAATGAGGTCGGAAATGGAAACAGTGAGAAAAATTCATTTACATATGTAGATATTCCTATTTCACGTCCTGATCCGGTAGAAAGAATGGGTGACGGCAAGATTTCAAATTATTACACTGTTGACAAAAACCACGAAGGCGGTGCGAATGACGCGTCTGTCGGCGATCTTGACGGTGACGGCAATTATGAAATTGTATTAAAGTGGGACCCGACAGACTCAAAAGACAGTGCCGGTGCGGATTTTACAGGTAATGCATATATTGACGCATATAAGATTGATCCGAACAATGACGGTTATATGTGGCGTATTGATTTGGGTAAAAATGTTACATCAGGTGCACACTATACGCAATTTTTGGTGTATGACTTTGACGGTGACGGAAAGTCAGAAGTGGCAATGAAAACAGCACCCGGTACGGTTGACGGCACAGGTCATTACGTTACGGAAGTCGGTGATACTGACGAAATCAGAAATACCGACAATACAAAATCATATATAGGCACAAGCGGAAGATTAAAGGGTAAAAATCCGTTTACGCAGTATTTAACCATATTTGACGGCGAAACAGGTGCCGCACTTTATACAACGGACTATATTCCGTATGATGCGGCAGAAAATCAATATTGGGGCGACAGCGGGGCAAAGTATAACAGAAGTGAAAGATACCTTGCGGCAGTGGCTTATCTTGACGGTATTCATCCGAGTATCGTTATGTGCAGAGGTTATTATCACGACTCTGTAATTCGTGCATATACATGGGACGGTACTGAACTTACAATGCAGTGGGAGCATAAAGGTAAGAAGAGTGCAAGTTCAACGACACTGTATGGACAAGGAAATCATAATCTTTCTGTAGGTGATATTGACAATGACGGCAAGGACGAAATTGTTTACGGAAGTGCCGCACTTGATGATGATGGTAAAACAGTTCTCGGAAATACAGGTCTTGGACACGGTGACGCAATGCATATGAGCGACTTTAATAATGACGGCACTCAAGAAGTATTTTCGGTAAAAGAGGAGGAATTTAAAAAGTATGCCGAAGATTTAAGAGTCGCAAGCACAGGAAAGCATTTTTGGAGTTCCGGAAAACTGACTACATCAAGTGATAACGGACGTGGTGTTATGGATAACATTGATGATAGCTACGCAAAGGAACATTCAAATGCATTGGCAATAGGTTGGAGCAGCGGAATTGCGAATGCTCACGACTTAAACGGTGATGATGTTGCCGCAAAACCGGCTGGTGCGGGAAGCGGTACCTTTGATAATTTCCTTGTATATTGGGACGGCGATTTGAGCCGTGAGTTGCTTGACGCAAACATTATCCAAAAATATTATGCCGCAACAGGTACAACAAAGAGATTTTACGGTCCGTCAGACGGATACACACTTACAGGCGGTTCTACAAACAACTACTCAAAGAGAAATCCTTCACTTGTTGCCGATATTTGGGGCGACTGGCGTGAAGAAATTATAATGCCGGTAAACAAAGGCTCGGCAACGGATCAGGCATATTTGAGAATATATACCTCTACAATACCTACAGATTACAGAATTACAACATTAATGCACGACTGCCAATACAGATTGTCGGTTGCGTGGCAGAATGTCGGATATAACCAACCGACACACGCAAGCTATTATATAGGTTCTGTGGCACTTGCAACAGACGAAAGCGGCAATACACTTAACTATCTTGCACCGGCAGTACCTTATACAAAGGTGACATATTCGGCACCGGAGCAAGTAGCGGTTACGGGAATGACTTTGGAGAAAAAGTCAATAGAAGTTGAAAAAGGCAAGACAGAAACAATCAATGCGATTATCACACCTGAAAATGCGACAAGAAAGGGTATAACTTGGACTTCGTCCGATACAAACGTGGCAACTGTTACAAACGGTGTTGTGAAAGGTATTTCAGCCGGAACTGCAACTATAACGGCAACAACCAAAGACGGCAACTTTACAGATACTTGTGAAGTGACTGTTACGCAAAATGCGGTTACGGGCATAAGAATTTCGGAAAAACTAATTGATTTGGGAATGGGTTACAAAAAACAAATTACCGCAACGATAATGCCTGATGACGCTACGGATAAGTCTGTAGAATGGACATCTGAAAATCCTGAAATTGCAACAGTTTCGGACAACGGAACAATTACCGGTAAAAGCTACGGCAGAACGGTTGTAACCGCAACTACAACAGACGGCGGATATACCGCAAAGTGTGTGGTAAGAGTTAAACCGATAGATGTATTTGACGCAACGGGTAACAATGAGTTTGTATCGGAAAACACTGATGCAAACACTGCATTTACAGGAAGTGCCAACAGTGCGGTGATTTCTCAAACGGGTGCGTCTAACGGTGCGGAGGCACATAAAGATTTTGAAGTTTATGACAGCGGTAAGGTTGAGCTTGAATACAGACTTACAACAGGCGGTGTAAAGGTTGACGGTTCAAATTGGAATTGGACAGGACATGAATATACAATGGGAATGAAACTTCTTGACAGTGAGGGCAACAATATTGTGACTATATATCAGCCGTATACTACAAAGGCTCAAAACTTGATGGCACAAACTTCTGCCGATTCTGCGGCAGCTGCTGTAACTGCATCAGGTTCGGGTTGGTCAAACAGCGGTAACGTTGTAGGTAATATTCAAGGTAGCTCAAAGCGTTGGAAAGTAAAAGTCACATTGGATTATGATAATGATAATTGCACTGTAAAGGTTACAGGTACAGACGGAACATGGGCAAATGATGACGGCGTAATACAAAAAACCTTTGCGCTAAAGGGTGCTAAATTCGAGACATTAAGTTTGTATACTCAAAAAATGAAAGATTATGATTCGGCTACCTTGACGGCTTCGCCGAAAATTGAAAATCTTGTATACAGTAAGTCAACAACTGTTTCGGGTGTAACAGAAGAATTGTATAACAAGGGCGGTGACAGTAAGTTTACTGAAAGTGACTTGACAGATTGGACACAAGTAGGTACTGACACTGCGTCACTTGCTGTAGACAGCGATAATAACCGTATTTGGTATAATGCGACTCAACCGACAGGTGAATACAGTGCGGAAAAGACTTTTGAAGTAGGAAATAATGCTGTTGTAACTTATGATGTTGATTGGTATTTCGGAAGTGCAGTAGGCAGAGATGGTAACTTTGAATATCTTCAAATCGGTAATATCCGTCTTGGTTGGACAAACGGATATAAGGTGTTCCTAAGCACAGACGGAGGAGCAACATGGCTTGACAGCGACAGTGACGGCACAAATGACAGCATATTCAACGGTGCAAATCAAACATACACTAAGAATGTTAAAGTGACGGTTAATACTGCTACAGGAGTAGCATCACTTTGGTTTGACGGAACAAAAGTAGGCGATTATACTACAGAAAACGCGGCAAATACTGTTAAATTCGGATTTACTCGTGCCGGTGCGGCACCTAATTGGGCTGTTCCGAACGGTATCGACAGAATTAAAGTGTCACAATTTGTTCAAGGTGAAGAACCGATTGAATTTTCAGAAATGAAAGTGAGTGGAAAAGACGATAAGACTGCTACGGTAACATATGCGGTTGTTGATGAAGATGCTGATGACATTTCATTGATAGGTGCATTGTATGACAAGGACGGTAAACTTGTTGAAATCAAGACAGTCCCTGTTGCCAATGTTGAAAAAGGCAAATATTTGAACAGTGAAATTGTTTTTGAAAACAGTATCAAAGAAAAAAATTTGAAAGTATTTATGTGGAATTCGCTTGGCAGTATGACAGCACTTTGCGAAAATGCTCAATAACAAATTTAAAAACAAAAATCGCAGACTATAAGGTCTGCGATTTTTTTAATGTGTTATTCAGTATGTTTTCGAGTTCTATTGCTTTTGATACGACTTCGGGGTCGGAAAGACAATAATTTTTTTCAATTATAAGATTATCAAAATCTGTTTTCAGTTGTTTAATGTTGTTCATTTATGTATGCTCCTTTCGATTGCACGGTTATATGTAAACCACTGTTTGTTGTATTTATTTTACAATATATGATAAAACTTGTCAATATATTGTGGTATAAAAGGAGCAACTTTCGTGTTGCAGAAAATGACACAATCGTTTACATTTCGCTCTCTTTCTTCGCTTTAACCTGTAAAACGACAAAAGCTGACACAGCGGCAATCATAAACAGTATTGCAACAAGCTGAGAAATGCCGAGAACATTTGGAATTACATATAATATATAATTCGGATTTCTCATACCTTCAAGAAACAGTCTGCCGAATGAATACCAGAAAATATAGAAACAAAATACCTGCCCGTCATTCTTTTTCTTGTCACGAATCAGAAGAAGTATCACAAGTCCGATAACATTCCATATCGATTCATATAAAAATAATGGGTGAACAGGTGCTGCACCGTTTATGGACATACCGAAAAGGCTGTTTGTTTCACCGCCGTACACTTCGACGTTTACAAAGTTTCCGAAACGTCCGATTGCTTGACCGATAAAAAGACCTGGTGCACATACGTCAAAGACTTTGGCGATATTCAGCTTTTTAACTTTGCAGTATATAACGGTTGAGATTATCGCACCGATAATACCGCCGTAAATAGCAAGTCCGCCGTTCCAGACTTTAAACATATCGGCTATCGAGTCAAATTCATCGAGTGCGAAAAGCACATAATATATTCTTGCGCTGATTATTCCGAAAATAAGTCCGAACAAGGCGATATCCCATACGTTATCTTTTTTCACACCACGCTTTTCGCAGGTTTTATAAACGAAAAACAATCCCAAAAGAAAACCTGAAAGAATGATAAGTGCATACCAATAAATGGGCTTTGAACCTATTGAAAATGCGACAGGTGAAATGTTTAGAGAAATGCCGAGTTTAGGAAAAGCAATGTTGTTCATAATCATACCTCCTTCATAGTAAGTGAAATACGTTTTTTCGGTACGTCAACTTCAAGTACACGAACTTTCACAACGTCACCGACTGAAAGTACGTCGGTTGGGTGCTTGATGTATCGGTCGCATATTTGCGATATGTGTACAAGTCCGTCTTGATGAACACCTATATCGACAAATGCACCGAAATCTATAACGTTTCTCACCGTTCCCGTCAGTACCATATCCGGTTTTAAGTCCTCCATTGAGAGAATGTCGCTTCTTAAAACGGGTTGCGGCAATTCTTCACGCGGGTCGCGACCTTTCTTTATAATACTGTCGGCAATGTCTTTTAAAGTGATTTCACCTATTCCGAGTTCTTCGGCTAATTTGTGTGTATTTTCTTTCGACAGACGTTGCTTTAAATCCGCAACAGTACCGTCTTGAACGTCTTGTTCGGTATATCCCATATGTTTAAGCAGCTGCGCGGCGGCTTTGTAGCTTTCAGGGTGGACGGAGGTGTTGTCAAGGACATTGTCACCGTCTGTTATACGCAAGAAACCTGCGCACTGCTCAAATGCTTTTGCACCGAGTTTTGGCACTTTCAAAAGTTCTTTTCTTGTATTGAATTTACCGTTTTCTTCGCGATATGTGATGATGTTTTTTGAAACGGTTTTGTTAATTCCGGCAACATATGCAAGCAGTGACGGAGAGGCGGTATTAAGGTCAACACCGACACTGTTTACACAATTTTCAACCACTCCTCCGAGTGCCTCACCAAGGCGCTTTTGGTTCATATCGTGCTGATACTGTCCGACACCGATTGATTTAGGGTCAATTTTTACAAGCTCTGCAAGCGGGTCTTGCACACGTCTTGCTATTGAAACGGCACTTCTGAGTGCAACGTCATACTGCGGAAATTCTTCGGTTGCAAGCTTTGACGCACTGTAAACAGACGCACCTGCCTCGTTTGTCATAATGTAAAATACTTCTCGGTCAATTTCTTTTAAAAGGTCGGAAATAAATATTTCACTTTCCTTTGAGGCTGTTCCGTTACCGATTGAAATTAAGTTTACATTGTTTCTTAAAATCATATCCGTAAGAATTTTCTTAGCCTTGTCTTTGTCGTGGTTAGGCAATGTGCAGTAAACAACGTTGGTGTCAAGGACTTTGCCTGTTTCGTCCACAACCGCGACTTTGCACCCTGTTCTGTAACCCGGGTCAAAGCCCATAACGATTTTATCCTTAATAGGCGGTTGCAATAAAAGTCCCGAAAGATTTTGATTGAATACCTTTATTGATGCCTCCTCGGCATTTTCCGTAAGCATATTGCGTATTTCTGTTGATATGGACGGCGCGATGAGTCGTTTATAACTGTCCTCGGCGGCAAGCTTGACGTACTTTGTAGATGGTGATTCGTGTTTTGGAGTAAGTCGTCTGAAAAGATAGTTTGTGATTTTTTCTTCGTCAATATCAATTTTTACCGATAAAAATCCTTCTTTTTCACCACGATTTATCGCAAGCAATCTGTGGTTTGCAAGTTTTTTTATTGGTTCGGCAAAATCATAGTAAAGACGGTATACACTGTCGTCTTCTGTTGACGCTTTTGAAACCAAAAGACCAAAGTCGATTGTTTTTTGACGAATATCTTTTCTGTATTCGGGGTTATCACTGATTTCTTCGGCGATTATATCCATAGCACCGGCTATTGCATCCTCACTGCTTTCAACATCTTTTTCGGCGTCGATAAAATCAAGCGAAATACTTTCTATATTATCGCTCGGATTTTGTGCAAGGATAATTTCGGCAAGCGGTGCCAGTCCTTTCTCTTTTGCGATAGTCGCTCTTGTGCGTCGTTTTGGTCTGAACGGACGGTATATATCCTCAAGTTCCGATAATGTTACGGCATTTTCGATTGATTTTTCGATTTCAACGGTCAAATTTTCTTGCTCGTCAATCAAACGCAATATTTCTTCTTTTTTATCTTCAAGGTTACGTAAATATGAAAGCCTGTCGTAAAAATCTCGTAATATTTCATCACTTAGAGAGCCTGTTGCCTCTTTTCTGTAACGGGCAATGAAAGGAATTGTGTTTCCGTCATCAATCAGTTTTACGGTGTTTGTAACCTGTTCGGAACGTAAGTTAAATTCAGACGTAAGCTGATTTATGATTTTTTCTTCTGATTTTTCCATTATGTATATCCTCCAAAAAATAATGTTTTGCTTTGAAATTATTCTGTAACAATTCTGCAAATAAATTTTAAAAATTCTATTCACAAACTGAAATATTTGTGATATAATAGTAACAACCACAATATATAGTGTGCAATTATGTAAACTCAACACCAAATATATATGTGATTAAAAATGCAGTTAAGCTAATTATATCCCATTTAGCTTAATTTTACAAGCAAAACAGTAAAATGAGTTAAAATGAGATGTACAAGCTGAAAAAAATACAAAAAACCTATTGCACTTTTGATTGATTTAGGGTAAAATGGAGTTAATGGGAGCGGATTGGAGCGTTTGGGGTGACAAACGGTCAAATTGGAGAGAGTAACCCATAAATCAATAAAAAGGCAGGTGACATTGAATATGGTAAATTTTGTTGACGAATATCCGCGTCAGCTTGACGAGCGCGGAAGAATTATCTTGCCTGCCAAAGTTAGAGAAAATATGTCCGAAACAGTGTACGTTACACGTTCAATGTCAGATAAATGCCTTCAATTATACACACAAGAGGAATGGGATAAGATTTCTGAAAAGATTAATCAACTCCCAACTGCCACAGACAGAAATGCTGCGGCTTTTGTACGTTTGTTTTTCGGTAAGGCTACTTCAGCCGTTATAGACAAGCAAGGCAGAGTGCCAATCGCAAAGCGTCTGATGGAATATGCTAACCTGAAAAAAGATGTTGTGCTTGTAGGTGCAAACACACGTCTTGAAATATGGGACAGTGAAGAATGGGATAGATACCAAGATGAACTTTCAGACGATATTATGATGGACGGAATATTGAATTACGGACTTAATATTTGATTTGAGGTTGTCGATAAAGTGTTGACGGTTCAAAAAATTAATTGAAAGGGAATCAAAATGGAATTTAAACATATTTCAGTATTGTTTGGGGAAAGCATTGACGCGCTGAATATCAAACCGAACGGTATATATGCAGACGGCACACTCGGCGGCGGCGGACATTCGCACGGTATTTTGTCAACAAACGATTCGTGCCGACTTATCGGTATAGACCAAGACAAAGAGGCTATTGCGGCGGCAAAGGAACGTCTTAAAGAATTTGACGGCAGAGTGACGTTCGTAAATCGCAATTTCAGCGAGATTAAGGATATTTTATCAGAACTTGATATTGATGAAATTGACGGTGCGGTACTTGATTTGGGCGTGAGTTCATATCAGCTCGATAATGCCGAAAGAGGTTTCAGCTATATGCACGATGCCGCTCTTGACATGAGAATGAATACATCTTCGCCGAAATCGGCATATGACGTTGTAAATTCATATTCATGTGAGGAATTGATGCGTATTTTTTATGACTACGGCGAAGAAAAGTGGTCAAAGCGTATTGCGGAATTTATTTGTGAAAAACGTAAAACAAAGCCTATTGAAACAACATTTGAACTTGTTGGAATCATAAAGGCGGCAATACCGAAAAAAGCCCGTATGGAAGGCGGACATCCTGCAAAGAGAGTGTTCCAGGCGATAAGAATTGAAGTCAATAACGAACTTGGCATATTGGAAAATGCTATTAAAGACTTTGTGTCAAGCATAAAATCGGGCGGGAGATTGGCGATTATAACGTTCCATTCACTTGAGGACAGAATTGTCAAAAAAACATTTCAGGATTTGGCAAGGGGTTGCACTTGTCCGAAAGAATTTCCGGTATGCGTATGCGGCAAGAAACCGGAAATTAAAATTATTTCAAGAAAACCGATTTTACCGTCGGAAGAAGAGCTTGAACATAATTCACGTTCAAAAAGTGCAAAATTGAGAATTGCCGAAAAATTATAGGATAGGCTAAAGGATAATTAAGGGAGAGAATTATTGTGGAATACGGAAATTTGGCATATAAATTGCCGGAACAGTATGATGAACCGATAAAAAAGAGAAAACCACAAAAGAGAAAAGAGAAAACAGTTAATACCACAGCAGTCAGTAACAAGAGGAATCATGAACAAATGCAGTATAAGAGAACAATTTTTCGTGGAATATGCGTGACAGTGCTTTTGGCTGTATCAGCAGGATTTATGATTTCAAAATTCGTTGCTGTGAATGAAATGAACCAGCAGGTTGCGTCACTTAAAAGTCAGCTTACAACGCTTGAATCAGCAACAAGTCAGATGGTTTTTGACCTTGAACAGAGTGCTGACCTTACAAAAATTGAAAAAGAGGCAACAACAAGATTGGGTATGCAAAGACCCGAAAAGTATCAGACAATATATGTAAACGTAAAGCAAGATGATATGACAGAGAAAACTGCCGGTGAAGTAGAGGGGTTTGGACACGGTATTGTGTCTGTATTGAAAAAGATTGGTGGTAATATTGTACAATTTTTCAGCATAAAATAAAAATGGACTTCTATAATTATAAAATTATGAAAAATGTACATTTATTAAAGTATTAAAAGGAATTGATAAATTAATGAAACCATCATTAAATGAAATTAAAAAGAAAACGATATTTATGGTGTGTATCGTTGCTGTAATGCTTGCGTTGCTTGTTTTGCGAGTGGCATATTGGCAGATAATCAGAGGTGACGAGCTTTCGAGCAAGGCAAAGGCACAACAGCAGGGCAGCAGTATTGTTACAGCCTCAAGAGGAGATATTTACGACCGTAACGGTAAAGTGCTTGCGGAAAGTGCAACGGTAAACACACTTATTTGCAATCCTAAGGATATTGAGGCGGACGGTGACAGTGAAGTAATCGCCGCAAGATTGGCTCCTGTTTTGAATATGGATCAAAACGAAATCCTTAAGATTATAACAAAAAATTCAAGATACCAAGTTATAAAAAAACGTCTTACGAACGAACAGACCGAGGCGGTAAAGAAATTAAGAGATTCAGATGTTGACGCAACGATTGCAAAAGCATTTAAAGGGGTATATTTTGAAAATGATTCAAAGAGATATTATCCGTTCAACGTTGCACCGCATATTTTGGGATTTACGGGATATGACAATAACGGTTTGCAAGGAATTGAACTTACTTTCGACGATGAGCTTATGGGGCGTAACGGAAGTATAGAAACTAATCAGTCGGCAAAGGGTACAACACTTAAAGACCAACAAAATGAGTATTTGAACAGTTCTCAAAACGGTGATGACGTTGTGCTTACGATTGATGAAACAATCCAGCATTTCCTTGAAAAGCACCTTGAAGAGGCGGTTACGGAAAACAAGCTTAAAGAGGGTGCGGCAGGTATTATTATGAACCCGAAAACGGGCGAAATACTTGCAATGGCAACTAAGCCTGATTTTGACGTAAATAATCCGTATGATATTGACCAGTTTGAAAAATATGCGATAGATTTGGGATATGATACATCAGATGACACAAGTGACGATCCCGATGCAACACCGAAACCGACAGAAGATCCGAATAATTTAAGTGACGAGGCCATTGCGAAAATAAGAAATAAAATGTGGAGAAACAAGGTTATTTCGGATACATATGAACCGGGCTCGACATTTAAGATTATTACTGCGGCGGCGGCTTTGGAAGAACACGTTGTAGACCTTAATTCAACATTCTATTGCCCGGGATTTAAGATTGTTGCCGACAGAAAAATCGGTTGTGCAAACAAGAGCGGTCACGGCGCTCAAACATTTGTAGAGGGTGTAAGAAACTCTTGTAACCCTGTATTTATGGAATTGGGCGAAAGACTTGGATATGAGAAATTTATGGAATATTTCACAGCATTCGGTCTTACCGAAAAGACAAACGTCGAACTTGTCGGTGAGGCGTCAAGTATTTATTACCATAATAAAATGAGTGAAGTCGATATTGCGACGAGTTCATTCGGTCAAGGTTTCCAAATAACACCGATACAGCTTGTAACAGCCGTTTCAGCGGTTATCAACGGCGGTGAAAGAATGAAACCGCAGATTGTAAAGGAAATCAGAAACTCAAACGGAATTTTGAAAACGTATGAGCCGGAGGTTATAAGCCGAGTTATTTCGGAAGAAACATCTCAGCAAATGAGAGAAATTCTTGAATCGGTTGTATCGTTGCCGACATCAACAGGTAAAAATGCGTATGTAAAAGGCTGCCGTATCGGAGGTAAAACAGGTACTTCGGAAAAAGGTAACCGTGACGAAGAAAAACGTATTGCGTCATTTATCGGTTTTGCTCCTGCAAACGATCCGGAAATAGTGTGTCTTATAATGCTTGACGAACCGCAGGTTGATAACAAGTACGGCGGTACAATAGCCGCACCTTTGGCAGGTGAAGTTATTGAAGATGTACTAAACTATCTTGGTGTTGAAAAGCAGTACACAGAAAATGAAGAACCTGACGTTAAGCAGGAAATACCTGACGTCAGAACAATGGATTTGACAGAGGCGAAGAAAGCCATTGTTGACAAAAAGTTGAATGTTCAAGTGAGAGGTGACGGTGATACGGTAGTTGACCAGCTTCCGAAACCGGGTACAATGCTTAACGAAGATTCAACGGTAATATTATATACAGAAGAAATTGACAAAACACATACGGTAACAGTACCTAATCTTAAAGGAATGTCCGTGGATAATGCGAAATATACTCTTGAAATGAGCGGACTGAACTTTGAGATTGTCGGTGCGGGACACAGTGAAGTGTCGAGTGCGTATGCGGTAAATCAGAGCATAGCGGCAGGCGAGGAGGTTACACCTGCGACAGTAATAGGCGTGGAATTCCGCCAAGTAACTTCAGACTAATAGGACAGGGGGAAATGTCAAATGTTAGCAAGTGAATTATTAGGCAGTAAATGGCTTGATGAGCATGAAGATATAGATATAACCGGAATAGCGTACGATTCAAGAAACGTACTCCCGGGAAACATTTTTGTATGTATCAAAGGCTTTGAAACGGACGGACATAAATATGCAGAAATGGCAGTTAAAAACGGTGCGTCACTAATCGTTGCCGAAGATAAAATAGATGTAGATGTACCTGTTTGGTATGTTGAAAATTCGAGAGTTGAAATTGCAGAAATGGCTTGTAAGTATTACGGCAATCCGTCAAGCAAATTCAAACTTATCGGTATCACAGGCACAAACGGTAAGACTACAATAACATATTTAATAAAGAGTATAATCGAAACAGCCGGTATGAGAATCGGTGTTATCGGTACAAATCAAAATATTATCGGCGACAAGGTGCTTGTTACGCAAAGTACAACACCTACAACACCGAACGCACTTGAACTTCAACAGCTATTTGCGGAAATGGTTGACAGTGATGCGGAATGTGTTGTAATGGAAGTTTCGAGTCACGCACTTGAACTTGAAAGAGTACACGGTTGTCACTTTGACGTGGGTGTGTTCACAAATCTTACACGTGACCATCTTGATTTCCATAAGACTATGGAAAATTACTTGAACGCAAAGGCTAAGCTGTTTAAAATCAGCGATAAGGGTGTTGTTAATTTTGACGACGACGGCGGTAAGAAGATTGTTGCAAACAATGACTGCGATATATTAAAAGTCGGTCTTTCGGACGGTTGCGACCTTAAAGCAAAAAATATTGAAATTTCATCATCGGGTGCTGATTTTGATGTTGAATATGACGGTAAGACATATTGTGTTCATATAGTAATTCCGGGCAAGTTCAGCGTATATAATGCAATATGCGCTATGGGTGCGGCATTGCAGATGGGTATTGATATGGATACCATTATCAAAGGTCTTGAAAATGCAACAGGAGTTGTCGGACGTGTTGAGGTTGTTCCTACAAATACCGATTATACGGTTATAATCGACTATGCACATACACCGGACGGTCTTGAAAATATAATTAAAACCGTTAAAGATTTTGCAAAGGGTGAGGTTATAACATTGTTCGGCTGCGGCGGTGACAGAGATAATACGAAGCGACCGATTATGGGTGAAATCGCCGGAAAACTTTCGGATTACAGTATTATAACGTCAGACAATCCGCGTACGGAAGACCCTGTTTCTATTATAGAACAGATAGAAGTCGGAATGAAACGCACAGACGGAAAATATAAAGTAATAGTCGACAGACGAGAGGCTATCGCATATGCTCTTGACCACGCAAAGAAAGATGATGTAATCATTCTTGCGGGTAAGGGACAGGAAACATATCAGATAATTGGTAAAGAGAAACACGACTTTGACGAACGTGTTGTTGTATATAAACACCTTAATAAATAATTGAAAAGGGCGGCTGAAAAACTACCGCCCTTATTTTTGAGCATAGGACAAAAAGAGAGAAAGGATTTAATTTATTATGCAGGCAATGACGATTGAAGATGTATTAAAAGCAACTGGGGGAACACTTTTAAGCGGTGATATACACCAAACTTTTAATGATGTAATCAGTGATTCAAGAAAGGTTACGGCAGGCGTGCTTTTTGTGCCGCTTGTCGGTGAAAAGTTTGACGGTCACGAATTTATAAAGGCGGCTTTCGACCTTGGTGCTTCGGCTGTTTTGACACAGAGAGATACCGAGCTTTTAGTAGATAAGACAATCGTAAAAGTTGAAGATACATTAAAAGCATTCGGCGACATTGCAAAGTATTACAAGCAAAAGTATAATGTTCCAACTGTTTCCGTTACGGGCAGTGTGGGAAAAACCACTACTAAAGATATGCTTGCATCAGTCCTTTCACAGAAGTATAATACACTTAAGACAATGGGAAACTTCAATAATGAAATAGGTTTGCCTATTACGATTTTCGGACTTGAAAAGGAACATGAGGCGGCTGTTCTTGAAATGGGAATGAACCATTTCGGTGAAATCGAACATCTTGCTGATATAGGCAGACCTGATGTTGCGGTTATAACAAACATAGGTCAGTCGCATATTGAAAATCTCGGCTCACGCGAAGGCATTTTCAAGGCGAAAATGGAAATGACAAAGCTGTTCACAAAGGATAATACACTTATAGTAAACGGTGATGACGATTACCTTTCAAAAACAAAGGGGATGGGTGAATACAAGGTAGTATATTACGGTATAACAAATCCCGAAAATGATGTTTACGCAAAGGATATTGAAAATAACGGACTTAACGGAATTAAATTCACCGCAGTTGTTGACGACGGCGAATATCCTATTGAAGTAAATGTTCCGGGTAAACATAATGTGTACAATGCACTTGCGGCAATATGCGTAGGACGTGAATTTGATGTGCCTATGGATAAGATTGCGGAGGGAATACGCAGTTTTGAACTCACAAAAATGAGATTGGCTGTTGAAGAATATAACGGTATTACGATAATCAATGACTGTTATAATGCGTCACCGGATTCGATTAGAGCGGCACTCGGAGTGCTTGCGGATACAGATAAAAACAGAAAAGTCGCAATTTTGGGCGATGTGCTTGAAATGGGCGATTTTGCAAAAGACGCACATTACAATCTCGGTAAGGCTGTCAAGGAGAACGGAGTGGACTTGCTTATAACAGCCGGTGAAAATATGAAATATCTTGCACAAGGTGCAAAAGATAACGGTGTAGAAAATATAGTGTCATTTGATAAAACTCTTGAAGTGTGCAACTATGTCAAAGATGAAATCAAGAGCGGTGACGCGGTGCTTATAAAGGCGTCAAGAGGAATGCACTTTGAAGAAGTATATAACACAATTAAAAATAAATAACGAGAGGAAAAGGATTAAAAAATGGAATTGATAAAAGAAATGTTAATGTCATCATTGCTTACACTTGTCGTTGCACTTGTTGTAACGCTTGTGTTCGGACCTGTGTTTATTCCGTGGCTCAGAAAACTTAAATTCGGTCAGGAAATAAGAGAAGAAGGTCCGAAGTGGCACCAGAAAAAATCGGGTACACCGACAATGGGCGGTATTATGTTCATAGTTGCAATGGCGATTGCGATACTTGTAACAACCGTCATTTTTGCAATGAACGGTAATTTTAACACGACATACGCAAGATGTATTGTATTGTTTGTAATTTCACTCGGTTTCGGTGTTATCGGTTTTGTGGATGATTATATTAAAGTAGTAAAAAAACGTAATCTCGGACTTACAGCACCGCAGAAATTCATAATGCAAGTTGTGCTTGCGGCAATTTATATTGCAGTGCTTTACTTCATAGGCGAGCTTGATACGGCGATTAAAATACCGTTTACAAGTATTGAATGGATAATGCCGATATGGCTTTACATACCGTTCGTAATGTTCGTTGTCGTAGGTGTTGTAAATGCTGTAAATCTTACAGACGGACTTGACGGTTTGGCATCAAGTATAACGACAATAGTTGGAATATTCTTTATGCTTGTGTCATATATCGTATTTAAAGAGTATGGCGTGACTGTATTTTCAGCGGCATTAATCGGCGGTTTGATAGGATTTTTGTGGTATAATAAATATCCTGCAAAGGTGTTTATGGGTGATACAGGCTCACTTTTCTTGGGTGCGTCGGTTGCACTTATGGCGATTGACCTAAAAATGCCTATACACCTTATATTGATAGGTTTTGTATACTTTATGGAAACACTTTCTGTAATTATGCAGACTGCATATTTCAAATATACAAAGAAGAAATACGGTGAGGGAAGAAGAATATTCAAGATGAGCCCTATTCACCACCATTTTGAAATGTGCGGTTGGAAAGAAAAGAAAATCGTTGCGGTATTTACATTGGTAACGGTAATTACTTGTGCTGTTGCATATTTTGCAATTTAAGACGAATTAATCGGAAGGAGATTTAGATATGGCAGGGACTGCATATCCTAAAAGAGCTATAAAACAGAATAGACGAACAACTCGTGCTAAAATAGGAAAACCGGTTAAGCTTGCACGAATGGGAGAGATAGACTATACATTTTTGTTTATAGTAATATTGTTGCTTTCATTCGGTTTGGTAATGCAGCTCTCGGCGTCTGCACCTGCCGGAAATACTTTACATAACAATTCGTACTACTTCTTTAATAAACAATTCCTTTGTGCAATATTGGGACTTATCGGAATGTGGGTTATTTCAAGGATTGATTACAACAAATATAAAAATACCGTTCCGAAGTTTATGATTGTATGTACAATACTTTTGGTCTGCGTTCTTATACCGGGTTTGGGCGTAAAATTGAACGGTTCGAGAAGATGGCTTAATACTCCGTTTCTTCAGCTTCAACCGTCGGAATTTATGAAACCCATTATAGCGATGTATTTTGCACGACTTGTCGATTCGGGAAAATATAATTTGAAACATCTTAAGGGTAATTTGCCTTATATAGGAGTTATGCTTATAGTTGTCGGACTTATGCTTATGGAAACACACCTTAGCGGTGCGATAGTTATTGCCGGTATCGGTGTAAGCGTTATGATTGCAGGCGGTACACCGATTAAACCCGTACTTATCGGAGCACTTATTCTTTTGCCAATCGGCTTAATCGGCGTCCGAGCACTCAGTGGTGTAAGATGGGCGCGAGTAACAAGTTTTATGAATCCGTTTGCGGATATTCGTGACGAAAGTTATCAGGTTGTGCAAGGTCTTTATGCGATTGGCTCGGGCGGTATTTTCGGACTTGGCTTGGGACAGAGTGTACAGAAATATTCGTATTTACCTGAACCGTATAATGACTTTATATTTGCGATTGTTTGTGAGGAACTTGGTCTTATCGGTGCGGCTGTTGTAATTTTGCTTTTTGCGGCGCTTATTATAAGAGCAATAAGAATTGCTATGAATGCACCCGATACATACGGCTCACTTGTTGCTGTGGGTATTGCGGCTCAGCTTGCTATTCAGACGATACTTAATATCGCCGTTGCAACATCGAGCGTACCGAATACAGGTGTAGCATTGCCGTTTTTCAGTTACGGCGGTACGGCGATAATAACGCTTTTATGTGAAATGGGAGTATTGCTTAATATATCAAGACATTCCGTAAAAGATTAATGTGGAGGAAGATTTATGAGAGTATTATTTGCGGGCGGAGGAACAGGCGGACATATTAATCCGGCTATTTCAATCGCCGATTATGCAGCTAAACAGGATAAGGATTTTAAGGCTTTGTTTGTCGGTACAAAATCGGGACTTGAAACAAAACTTGTACCGAAAGCAGGATATGATATTGAATATATCGAAATACAAGGCTTTGACAGAAAGCATATTTTCAGAAATTTTGAAACGGTAAAAAAACTTATTTCCGCAAGAAGAAAGTGCAATAAGATTATAAAGGAATTTAAACCCGATTGTATCGTTTGTACGGGCGGATATGTAAGCGGCCCTGTTGCTATGGCATCAAAGAAAATGAAAGTGCCGTCGCTTATACATGAGCAAAATGTGTATCCGGGTATGACGGTAAAAGGCAGTGCAAATTATGTTACATATCTTGCACTCAGCTTTGAAGAAACAATTAATCATATGCAGCATAAGGAAAAATGTGTTGTAACAGGCAATCCGATCAGAAGTGAAATACTTCATTCCGATTACAAAAAGTCAAGAGAAAAGCTCGGTATAAAAAAGCCGTTTGTGCTTATTTTCGGCGGCAGTTTGGGTGCGGACAGAATTAATGATACGGTAATCGGTATGCTTGACAGAATATCAAAGGACAATAAAATCGAATTGCTGTTCGGAACCGGTGACAGAAATTACGATAAAATAATGAATAAAATTAAGGAGAGCGGAATAACTCTTTCGGATAACATAAAGATTGTGTCATATATTGACAATATGGCGGAGTGTATGGCGGCGGCAGACGTTGTTGTATCAAGAGCAGGTGCGATAACCGTAAGCGAAATTGCTGCACTCGGTAAACCGTCAATACTTATTCCGTCACCGAATGTTGTGCGTAATCACCAAGAGCAGAATGCAAGAGAATTTGAAAATAAGAATGCGGCAGAATTAATTTTAGAAAAAGATTTGACGTCTGACGCATTATACGATAAAATAATGTCTATGGTAAGCGATAAGGAGAGATTGAAAGAAATGTCGGAAAATTTGAAACCGCTTGCCAAAGTAGACGCACTTGAAAAAATATATGAGCTTATGATGAAAATGGCAAGAGGAGATAGAAAATGAAAATCACAACAGTAAAAGGTACAAATGATTATCTTCCTGAAGAAGTCAGACTTAGAGATTATCTTCAAAATCAAATTTTAAATACATATCAGGATGCCGGCTTTGAACGTATTATGACGCCTGCAGTTGAAGATATTGAAAATCTTGATAAGAGTGACGGCGGTGATAATCTTAATTTGATATTTAAAATTTTAAAACGTGGAGATAAGCTAAAGAAAGCAATGGACAGCGGTGATACAAATAAGCTTTGCGATATGGGACTTAGATATGACCTTACACTTCCGCTTTCAAGATATTATGCAAATAATCGTGAAAAACTTGTTCTTCCCGCAAAGTGCATACAGATTGATAAGGTGTACAGAGCGGAAAGACCGCAAAAGGGCAGACTTCGAGAGTTTGTTCAGTGCGATATTGATATAATCGGCTCATCTTCTATAAGCTCTGAAATCGAGCTTATTCATACAACAGCAAAAGCACTTTTGTCGCTTGATATAAAGGACTTTACCGTAAAAATTAATGACAGAAGAATTTTAAGAGCATTGCTTAAAGGTGTAGGCTTTGAAGAAAGTCAGCTTGACAGCGTGTGTATTACATTTGATAAAATGGATAAAATCGGTGCTGAGGGCGTTATCGGTGAGCTTACGGATAAAGGCTTTGACGGCGGTGCTATCGCAAAATTCGGTGAAGTCATCGCAAAACCACTTACTGTTGAAAGCGTAAAAGATGTTTGCGGTGAAGAATCTGCCGAAAGTATTGAAACAATAATTAATGCAGTTGAAAAACTTTCGGACGGTGCGTATAAGATTAAGTTCGATATTTCGCTTGTAAGAGGTCAGGGATATTATACAGGTACTGTTTTTGAAATCGTAAGCGATAAGTTTAAAGGCTCTATTGCCGGCGGCGGTCGTTACGATAACTTAATCGGTAAATTTACGGGTGAAAATATTCCTGCGGTAGGTTTTTCAATAGGTTTTGAAAGAATTTTCTCACTTCTTACAGAGGCAGGATATACAATTCCCGATACTAAAAAGAGAATTGCTTTGCTTCACGATAAAGCAGACGTTGTAAATGCAATAGAAGAGGCAGAAAAACTGCGTAAGGATTATGATGTTGTAATCTATGAAAAGCCAAAAAAATTGTCTAAATTCCTTGATAAAATTCAGGCAAAGGGTTACTTTGGTTTCTGCTTCCTTGGAGAAGAAATAAGAGAATTGAAGAAATAAGAATCAAAGCAAGCTATTTATAGCTTGCTTTTGTTGCTTATTTTGTTGTAGAAAGGGTGTTTAAGTTTATGAATTTAGGATTTTATATGCCTACAAAGGTTATTGTGGGAAAGAATTGTGTCAGAGAAAACAGTGACGTTTTCAAAATAGGAAAGAAAGCACTTATCGTAACAGGCAAAAATTCCGCAAAATTAAGCGGCGCACTTGACGATGTCAAATATGCGCTTGAAAAGAATAATATTGAATATGTCATATTCGATAAGGTTATGAGTAATCCGACAGTTGAGTGTGTGTATGACGGTGCAGAAACAGCAATGGAGGAAGAAGTTGATTTTGTCATTGCCATAGGCGGCGGCTCGCCGATGGACTCGGCAAAGGCCATTGCGTTGCTGGCAGTATCGGACATTGAAAGAAAGAATTTGTTTGACGGCAACATAGGCAATAAGGCACTTCCTATGATACATATTCCGACAACTGCCGGAACCGGTTCGGAGGTTACACCGTATGCGATTTTGACAAACCACGAAAAACAGACAAAAAAAAGTATTGCGTCACCATGCCTTTTCCCAACATACGCATTGCTTGTCGCAAAATACACAAAAAATCTCGGACTTGCCACTACGGTCAATACCGCAATAGATTCACTTTCACATTCGGTTGAAGGAATGATGTCAAAGAGGGCGAATGTAATGGCTGATGTAATCGCTAAAGAGGCTGTTAAAATTATTGCGTCAACATTTGATGATTTGATTAGCGGTGAACTTACGGAAGACGACAGAGAAAAACTGCTTTATGCGTCAATGCTTGGAGGTGTTGTTATATCGCAAACAAAAACAACGGCGGTACACGCAATGGGATATTCGCTTACATATTTCAAAAATATCGACCACGGCAGAGCAAACGGATTGTTGCTCGGTGAGTTTACAAAGTATATTGAAAGAAATGATAAGGACAGAGTTAAGGAAATATTGTCTTGTATGAATTTAGACAGTGCAGAAGAATTTAAAAATATTCTTGCGAAAATTTTGGGTGATAAAGAAAAGTTTGAAATAGAAGAACTTGAATTGTATGCAGAAATTGCTCAAAATGCAGGCGGTACACTAAACAGTATGTTCGTTCCGTCAAAAGATGAAATACTTCAAATATATGTTGAGTCATTGATGTAAAAAAACGGCGGTCTTTAGCGGCTCACTAATAAGGAAGTTTTAAGATATGGCGATACATTGGCTTAACGGCTGATGTATCGCCGTGTTCGTTTGATTTAAAATATATTAGATTGCTAATTCTTGAAAATGCTGCGGTATATCTATTACTCCGACAGCGGTATAATGAATATCTACCTGTTGTATTCTGTGTCCGCTTGACTTATCGGGAGCGTGAATTACGATTTTATCAATCAAATCATTCACTACTCTTGCGCTTAGTTCTGATATCTCCGTATATTGACGGACTATGTTTAAGAAATATTCAACATTGTTTATCGTTTCTTCACTCTCGGCAAGTTCTTTTTCAATAACCGCCGTTTCGTCAATCAATTGCTTTTGTTCGGCTTCATAATCAGCGGACAGTTTTGCAAAGCGTTCGTCGCTCAGCTTGCCCTTCATATTGTCCTCATATATACGTTTGAAAATATCATCAAGCTCTGAAATGCGGCTTTTGTTACGCTCAAGATGTCTTTTCTTTACTGATACCTCTTTCTTTTTATCTCTTGAAGATTTATCCATAATACTTTTTACAAATTCGTCCTCAAACATATTGAGATATTCAAGCATAAATTGTATCTGTGTAAGAACGATATCATACAATACTTCTTCACGGATATAGTGAGCAGAACAGCTACCTGTATTGCTCTTGTAGTTGGAGCAAACGAAATGATTTTGCTTGCTGTCAAACCGTTTACAAGTGCAGTAATACAGTTTTGCGCCGCAATCGGCACATTCAAGGACACCTGAGAAAATGCTTGTTTTACCCGATTTTGTATTTCTGCGCTTATTCTTGCGTAGTTCCTGCACCTTATCCCATACAGATTTTTCAATGATAGCAGGGTGAGTATTCTCGAATATCAGCCAATCTTCTTTTGGCAGGTCAATGGTCTTATGGGATTTATAGCTTTTCGTTGTGGTTTTAAAATTAACTGTATATCCCAAGTAAATCATATTCTCAAGAATGTAGATTATAGATTGACCTTCCCAAGATGTATTTATGGCTTTCTTTGTGTTATACGGCATACCGTGTTCCTTAAAATACACTGTCGGTGTCGGTATTTTTTCTGCTGTAAGCTGTTTAGCTATTTGAGTAGGTCCCTTTCCGCAGATACATAACTCATATATGTATCTGACAACCTTTGCAGCTTCTTCGTCAATCATAAGCTGTCCGGGATTATCGGGATTTTTAATATATCCATACGGAATAGCTGTTCCCACACGCTTGCCGGATTCGCCCTTTGCTCTGACAACGGCTCGGATTTTCTTGCTTGTATTTTTTGCATACCACTCATTAAAGATGTTCATAAACGGGGCAAATTCGTTGCTTTCGCTGTTTTCAGTATCAACATTATCGTTTATGGCTATAAACCGTATATTCATATCAGGGAAATACATTTCTGTATAATACCCAACCATTATATGGTCTCTGCCAAGTCTTGATAAGTCCTTTACTATCAGTGTTCCGACATTTCCTGCGTCCATTTCCGCTTTGAGCTTCATAAAATCAGGTCTGTCAAAATTTGTCCCACTCCAACCGTCATCTATGAAAAATCTTATGTTTTTCATATTGTGCTGTTTTGCATAGTTTTCAAGAATTGCTTTTTGATTTGTTATACTGTTACTTTCGCCCTCACGACCGTCATCCTGCGACAATCGGCAGTAAAGGGCAGTTATTTTATCATCATTTGACTGTCTTTTCATAAATTTTCATAATCTCCTTTCCGACAGCCGGATATGATAAATATTGTAGTAACAACATTGTATCATGCCCGACTGTCAAAGTCAACGCTTTAAATTGCTAAAGTGTAATTTTTTCTGTTATTTTATATTATCTTGTCATAAGACTTTTGATTTTGTTCGCTATATCGTCCTGTGCCTTATCACTGAAATGTGCATTTACTATGTATGTTGTAGTCCCGATTTTCATTTTAAAATTAAGATTATCAGGATTTTTTAATTCCTTTTCAGGCTTGGTAAATGTCTGTATGCTCTTTATAGCTTTAATCATCGCTCCACCTCCCTCTGATGTTCTCTTTTTCTGCATTCAATCTCTGTGCGGATTTCCTCCGGGACTTTATTATATAACCGCTTCCATTTATTGAGTTCATTTTTTAATCCCGCAATTTCAATCTGATTATGGAAGTTATCGTCTTTTCTATCGTTAAGCTCGTTTGCAAGAAATCTCTTTTCTTCCTCTGATTGCTTCAAGGATTTTTCAATTAATCGTATATTCGTTTCAAAGGTTTCGACCTGCGGTATCCACTGTTCAATCAGCTTTAATGCCTTTTGTGTATTCTTGCCTGAATTAAGTATATTTGTATTTTCCAACAATTCCTCAATCTGTCCCTGCATTTTCTGTAGGCTTTTAGCGGATTTAAAAATATGGTTTGGAATATGTTTTCTGTTTGTAAGCTGTGAAGATATGCCGCGCTCCAATTCGGGATAAAACTTATTCATATACTCATGAAATTCGTCCTGCCATTTAGACAGCTTAACGCGGTTTCCGAGTATCTCCTTTGCAGTCAGTCTGTTATCCTCTGTCAGAGGTACAAAACATAGGTGCATATGCGGATTGGCTTCGTCCATATGTATAACAGCGGTAAAGATGTTATCTGGTCTGACTTTGGTTTTCATAAACTCTAACGCGTGTGTGAAATATTCCACAATCGCTTTTACGGTCTTGCCTTTGAAAAATTCAGGACTTGCCGTAATGAGTGTATCAACAAATCTTGTGCTGTCCTTCCGTACTCGGCAGCCTGAATTATTGATACGGGTATCAATTTCAACCTTGTATGACGCTGTTGGTGTCACGAGGTGAATGTTATTCTTTATCTTATCTACCTTTATATCGGGATTGCTTTTGTATTTCTCTTTTTCACGCTCGTGATGTGCCTGTATCGCGCGGGCAGGATTACCCTTATGCTTTGCAAATCTTAAAATCGTATATGCCATATTTACACCTCCGTATCGAATAATCTTTTTGCAGTATCCATTTTGCGCTTCGCCTTCTCACAGCGGATATTTTCGCCGTTAAACCGTATCGGAACACACATTTCAAGCACTCTGTCATAAATCCGCTTATGTGCGGTGTCAACTGGATTTTTAAGTTCTGTAAGACTTAAATTGGTTGTTACGATAAGAGGTTTGTTACTCTTATAGCGAGCGTCTATGATGTTGTATACTTGTTCTAATGCGTATTCGGTATCACGCTCAATACCCAAATCGTCTATTATGAGCAAGCTGCTTTCATTCAGCTTATTGATATATTCGTTCTTATCATCACAAGAGAACAAATCATTTAATATTGCTGAGAAGTTTGTCATTCTGACAGATACCCCCTGTTCAATCAAGGCATTTGCAATACAGGCTGCAAAATATGATTTGCCCGTACCGACATCACCCCAAAGCAGCAGACCTATATTTTCTGAACGCATCTTATTCCAACGGTCAACATAGCATTTTGCTCTGCTCATATTCGGATTTTTGCCGTTGTCATTCTCAAACGTCCAATTATATAGTCCGCTGTCCGTGAAACACATTGATTTTAATGCGTATAATTGTTGACTGCGTTCAAAATCTCTATCTATTTTAGTCATTCCTATGACCTCCTTTTATGATTTTTTGTGTTGTAAATCGCGATTAGCACAATTCGATTAAATCACAAAAATGTTGACTTGTAAAGGCTTTTGGTGTATACTTTAACTAATGATAAAAACGATAAAATATTATTCGCATAAAAAGAGGTGTATATATTGAAAAGGAAATTTACAGAACCCAATATTCCGAGGTTCAAAAATGCAGCAATAGCTTTAAATATTGACCTTAGAAAGAAAAAAGAGCATATTTTAATAGGTGATTTTGAGGAATTAAACAGGTATCTTCACGGTGGGAAAAAAGATAATATTATTTTTGAAGAAATACGTCCGATTGGCTCATTTTTACTTGACATATTTCCGAGAACAGGTCTTTTTGCTGATATTCGAGTAGATTTGTGCGATAATTTATTCAAGAATGGAAGTCCAAACATATTACAAATTGAAAGTCTATACACCGAGAAAAATCCTTTGATGAAATTTACCGCCTTAAAGCTATGGCAGGAGTATATGAGAGGAATGGAACGTATGGAAAGAAAAGAGGATAATGAGGATTTTATTGACGGGATAGAGGAAATCACCTTACCGTTTCGGTATCACCTTATGAATGAAATTTTGGAATGGCAGAGGACAAATCCATTAAATCCTCTTTGCGATATACCGTATGAGTATTTTAAATATCCTCTCCAAATGCTGCTTGTCGCTGATACGGCAAAAACAAAAGAATATGCTGTGTCAGATAATACGATACTTCCGCTTATATTGTATTATTTAAGAACTATATATGAAAAGAAAAAGTATTTCAGCTATTGTAAAGTATGCGGAAAGCTGTTTCTTGCCCCTGACGTGAACAAAACGGTTATATGTTCAGACAAGTGCAGGAAGAAACAACAGCAGATAAACAAAAAGAAATATGATGACGCAACACGAGAGGTTGATTATGAACGGACATTCCGAAATGAGAAGATGTATTGGTACAACAGGATTACTAAAGCGAAAAAACTTACAGATGATGAAAAAATCCTTAATAACTTACAAAAGGCATATGACGAATTTAAGAGAGTTTCAAAAATAAAGAAAAAACAAGTCAAGGACGGATTACTTAGTTTCACGGCATTTGATACTTGGTATCTCGACCAGCGGGATATTATTGACGAGCTTATGCTGAAATATGGGTTTTCCAAATAGCAGGCATTAGCGCGCTTACACCTCTGCTTGCTCCACAAATTACTGCAAGGGTACCGACTGCCGATTAGCGGCGGCAGCCGACCCCCTTTTGTACTTCTGCCGTCTGTAAAAATGTGTTGCTCAAGACTTCGAGCAACACATTTTTACACCCGCCCCGCAAGCAAAGGTGTAACACACTATACTTTGCACGCAAAGAGTGTGGCAGCCGTTCCCTCTGCACTCCCTCAGAGCAGAGCAAAATGTGTACCTACTCACACATTTTACATCTGCTCATCAAGGCTGTCGCCTTGAGTATTTATCCGAGATTTCATTCGGATAAATACAAAAGCATAACGCCGTATCGGATATATTCCCGACTGGCAGTTATGCTTTTTTTGAAACGGATTGCTTTATCAGCAGCCGTTTCTATGAAGAAAATGCAGAACGCATTTTCTTCATATCGGAGTGGAATAATAGGTAATCATTCAGTAGAAGTTTATGATTTTGAGAACCGCATAAACACTATGTTTTTCAATAGATAAAAATACGAAAAATCTATGGGTATGTATAGTTATATGCGGAGGTTTGATTTTGCAGCTTAAAATGACCACGGAATTTTTTATTGACCAATTCACCATAAAATGGTATACTATAATTGCGACACAGATGAATAATTTTATCAGTACAGGCGTACGTTAGTAAAAAACGTAGGCTTTGCTTGTCATACCTGTACTGGAATGATCTGTGTCGCAACAGAAGTCTTAGCTGCGTTTTTATGCGTGGCTGTGCAATGTTGTAGTCACGCATTTTTTTATTTAGGGGGTACATACTTATGAAAAGAATTGGAATTATGTTGTTTGTAATTATGGCTCTTTTCTGTGAAGTGTCACATGGAGCTGAATACCTAAACAGTGTTGAATTTACTGAAAAGAGTGTAAGAGAAACGGTAATGTGGAGCGGCAAGGAATGGATTACAGATGCATATCCTCCCAAAATCTCAGAGGACGGTGTAGAATTTACAGAAGTAGATGGGAATGAAGAAATTCCCCAAATATTAAAATTTGGCGGTCATTACAAGTATGTATGGACAGGCAGTGATTATTTAGTTTATAAAGGACATCATTCTTATTTGGACGCTGATTCAAAAAAATATATGTACAGGATTTCTGAGGATTTTAAAATCATATTAAACACATATCAAATCCCTAATAATATAAATAACATAGAATATGTGGATGATAAGATTTTTATATCAACAAGAAATGTACGACCTAAAAAATATGGCGATAGAGTTACGGGGGCTTTTTCGTGTGAGTATGCAGTTTATTACAGCACTGACTGTATCGAATGGACAAAAATGGATATTGATAAGTCTAATGGTGATTTTATTTGTATGAATAAGGTGGATGATAAATTGCTCATAAATAATTATCTTTATTCAAATGGGGAATTAAATCAGATAGCATATGAAAATTCCGATAAAATTTATCAATATAAGATTGGACCATTTGTTTGTAGAGTTGATGGTACAAATAAAAATGAAAACACAGAAGTGTTAGAATGCTCGTGTGATGGTGTATACTGGGATTATTTAACTATAAATAAAAAAATGAATGTTATTCAAAACATATCAGAAGCAGGAGATGAAATTTTAATAGAAGACTACAGTAAATTTTATGCCTGCAACAAGGAAGAAATATATTCACAGCTACGCGAAAAATTAGACACCAATCCTGTTTATGTGAAGTTTGACGGTAACATTCTCGGCTTTGAAACACCGCCTGTGATAGAGGACGGAAGTACGCTTGTACCGATGCGGTTCTTGTTTGAGCAGATGGGAGCAGATGTCGAATGGAATCAGGAAACACAGACAGCAACAGCGACGCTTAATAATACAGCCGTAACCTTTGCAATAGATGATACGGAAGCAGAGGTAAATAACACCCCTGCAACAATGGACGTCCCTGCGCGCCTTATAAACGGCAAAACAATGGTGCCGCTACGTTTTCTATCTGAAAACCTCGGCTATAAAGTTGATTGGGACGAAACATCAAGAACAGCGATTATTGAATAATATAAACGAATGATAAAGGAGGAATATATATATGAAAAAGCTTATTCTGATTGCATTTGCAGTGATGATGTTTGCTGCGACGAATGCGGACGCTGAAACAGCGAACCCGTCAGATGCAACTGTGACAGTAAATGGTGCACCTGTGCAGATGGCTGCATATAATCTTTATGGAAGCAATTATTTTAAGCTGCGCGATGTTGCAGCGGCACTCAATGGTACTGAAAAGCAGTTTAGTGTTGACTGGTTGGCTTCATACCAATATATTATATTGGATAGCGGAAAAAGTTATGATACAGCAAATGAACTATATGAATCACCGCAGGTTTCTGATGCCGAATATAATGTACCGACAATAAGAAAAGAGTGCGATGGTAAATTTACTTATTATAATCTTGTCGGATACAATATTTCGGACAATAATTATTTTAAAATTCGTGATATAGCAAGAATATTTGACTTTGATGTTGAATATGAAAACGGTATTATTAATGTAGACACTTCAAAATCGTATTCACTGATAATGCCAGAGGAAACAGCCGGCGAATTGCTTGGCATGGCATATGAAGCGGCATTGCCTCTGTTTATAAATGAAATGCCGCTGGTTTCCTATTACAGTCCGTGCGAAACCGTGTATGACGAGGAACAATTGCAGCGTATTTCTGAAATCTACCGATTAAATGGTGTATATGTAGCTGTTCTCGATTTGCCGCAGTATGGGTTTGATATAAGCGAAGACGAAAACAGCATTTATCTTACTCGTAACAGAGATAAGGAATTTGTACCGCTTGACAGCAGTACAGTAAATTCTGCACCCAATAAAGTTTATGAAGTATATGGTGCAAAAAAGAAAGTATATTTAGATAATGTCCCTGTAAGGAGCATTGAAACAGAACATACATCATTAATTGCGGCAAGTGAGCTTATACGTTACGGTGATGTTGAGAAACGTCCGAATATAGGCGGATTTCCGGTAACATATGATTTTCGTATAAATTTGGATTTTTTGAATACAGAATTAAATAATGCGTATGACGAGGCGACAGACGATCCTCAAGTATCATTTTATCCGGAAGATGATACAGGTAAGAGTGTTAAATATAAATCATCTGTAAATATAGGCAGGATAAACCTGTATAAAAGAGGTGTTGAATCAGAATATATTGGTGGATGTAACGCATTCAAAAGAGAAGGGATAGGCGTTTATTTGTTTCAGTACAATCCTACAGGAGGGGCAGGACTTGCACCAACTCGGTATATTCAGTTTGAACGTGGTATTTTTGTTAATGACACGCTATATGATGGTATAAGCTACAGACAGATAACAGAAGGTGGAAATTTCGGCGGTGAACGTATTGAGGGCGCACGTGTTGATGGTTATCAACGCAGGGGTACTATTATGAGAAATGAGAAAGATTATAATATTGACGATGAACATTTTCGTTTCGGATACCGTATTACCAATGAAGGTGACATAAAAGACGGTGAATACTGCGGAGAGTATAAGGCATATGATGAAAACGGTGAATTGATATATACCGGACTTTATTCGAATTATCAGAACGGACAGCGTGAGGTGGAATAATGAAAAGTTACATAAAAGGAATAATAACAGGGTTTCTTATTGCAGCGGTAATATTTGCTGTTCCTGCAATAGCGGAGAATATTGACGCGCTGTTTAATCAGGTGCGTATCAATGTCAACGGTGTTGACCAAATACAGTGGGGCGAGGATATAGACCTCGTCGGCGGCGAAAGCGCGCCGTCAAGTATTCTGTATAACGGCACGACTTACCTGCCAATGCGCAAGCTCGGCGAGCTTAGCGGACAGGAAATTTACTGGAACGGCGACAGCAAAACAGTATCAATGACAAGAAAGCAGAAGGATATTAATGTTATAGCCGAAAAGCCCGACAAGAATGGTAATGTGTGGAAGTATTATACATTTAAAGATGATAATAACTACAGTTATCTTGGTGTAAAGGACGAGGCACGCGGATATGAGAGGGTATACAGGCTTAGCAGTACAAATATGAATATTACTGAAAATGAAATATATTTTGTCAAATATGATGGTCCAAGCCCTTATCCGGGTAGGTATAGTGCAAAAATTGTCAAAATATCCTTTGAGAATGATGCTGATACTCAGGACGGAGAGGAAATTAAGAGCATAACATATTTTGGCGGCGCTGCATTTTATGGTGATTATGTATTTTTTGCAGAAAATATTCCCGGAAATGCTCCTCAAAATTTACTTAATGCCTATAATTACAAAACAGGAGAAACGGCTCAATATAAAAATTATTTGTATGCGAAGATAAGCGGTGTGAGTGTTGAGCAGATGAATGAAGATGAATTGCATATAAGCTTTGTAGAAATTTCCAATTCACAACCAATGCATTTGGGTGAGGGTAATCTTATATTTAATATCAAAACCAATACATTCAGTAAGTTTTCAGAGATTAATGAATAGGAGTAAAATATGAAACGAACTGATTACATAAAAGGTGTACTGACAGGAATACTTATCAGCATTGCGGTATGTGCTGTACCTGCTGCAGCAGGCGCAGAGGTTGTCGGCACGGTACTTTCAACCGACATAGGCACGGTAATAGACGGCGCGGCGTGCAAGACGTACAATGTGGACGGACGCACTTTTGTAGTTGCGGAGGATTTGCAGGGCTATGGCTTTGATGTGGACTGGAATGAAAATGAACGAGTTTTGTCTATTACGCAAAACCCATACTCATATCGCACATTATTGCCGCAAGATGAGCTTAAAGCAAAGTGGATGTGTACCATTGGAGAACCGATAATGGACATTTTTGAGAGTGATGTAGTTGTGACTGTTGCTGACCAGCAAATTGAAGGATATAATATAAACGGATATATGGTTATACCTGTCCGCGCGCTTGAACCATGTGCTTATGTGGAATATGATGATGAAAAAAGACTTGTGACCATTAATAGCTTAAAGCATTATCTTGATGAGTGCTACGGCAGAGGTGAAGCTATGAAATCGGAGTCGGAAGATTATCAGGAAATAAATCTAAACAATGAAAACGGACAAATTTATTATTACTCAATGGAACTTCCGGATATTGAATACAGCAACGGAAAGGTTGAAAAGCAAGATAATCATATAAAATGGGAAATATGCGATACAAATGGAAACAGAATTTATGCAAGAGATAACCATATCTCAACAGCGGGCTGCGGATTTTTGATAACAACTGATAAGGTGCAGCTTATCAATAGAAATACATCAGGAATATATGGATATTGGGTGATGAACGAAAAGCCAAATGACACCATATGGCCGTCTGACGAGGAAATTAATAATGCAGATTTAAAATTTGAAAAGTTTTTAGTTACTGGATATGAGCTTGGTATCCTTTCGGAAGAAGGATATTTATTTCAGTTTGATGCGCTTATGAATGGTAATCGTGAAATAATAAGATGTAATATTCAGGATACAACATTAGGGGCGAATTCAAGAAATTTCTTTTTATCAAAAGACGGAGTATTGTATGATGATAAATATTCATTTTTCAGCTCTAATATTTATATAGGTGAACAGCCGAACAGTGTTCTGAGTTTATTTGACCGTGTGATAGCAACGGATGTAAAAGAAGCTCAATATCAAAGATATGATAAAGGATATGTTCTGCATAACAATGGTGATTTATGTTATTATGTCGGCGAAAGCGGAAACGGAAGTGTGTTTATGACTAATATTTCTGATTTTTCGGCATACACAACCAATCCCTATCAGAATGGCGGAAGAGTATTAATGCTGACAAATGACGGGGAATTATATGATGGTTTTTATTATGAAGGACAGGAAATAAGTGATTTAACTCATGTTGCTTCCAATATAAAACGGACACAAGGCACTTATTTTATAAATAACAATAATGAATTTTATAAGTATAACAGTTCTTTACATACATGCGAAAAAATAGCGGATAATATCGCAGAACTAGTATCATCAGATTTATATTTGACAGTAGATGGAACATTAACGGATTTAACAACAGATTTTGCATATGATGTGAGAGATGCAACAAAGTATCGTGATGGAGTTATCTATATCATAAAAACCGACGGTACGTTATGGTATTACAATGACGGAGAGCTTGCACGCGTAAAGGCGTTTGAATAACAATCAGAAGGAGAACATGAGATGAAAAAGATAATAATAACAGCATTTGCAGTAATTCTGATTGCAATTCCTGCGGCGCAGGCAAAAACAATCGGCACGGTACTTTCAACCGACATAGGCACTGTAATAGACGGCGCAGCGTGCAAGACGTACAACGTGGACGGACGTACTTTTGTAGTGGCGGAGGATTTACGCGGCTACGGTTTTGATGTGGAATGGAATGAGTCTGCGCGTCTTCTGACTATTACGCAAAATCCATACGCTCACCGCACATTGCTTACGGCTGACGAGGTAAATATCAAAAAGGAGGATTGCCCTGTGGGAAATCCTGTTATGGATATTCTTGCGACTGATATAACCGTAACTGTCGCAGGCGAGGCTGTCGAGAGCTATAATATTGACGGTCGTATGGTTATACCTGTTCGCGCGCTTGAACCGTATGCTTATGTCGAGTATGATGACGAAAAAAGACTTGTAAAAATAAAGGGTTTACAGCACTACCTTGACGAGCGATATAATTCGGGTAACCCGAATGTAACGCAGGAGATTAAAGAATATTCTCAGAGAACTCTTAATTGTACTTATACTTTGGGATGGCCCGGAGATATGATTGATTATGAGCGTGACGGAACTGTAGATTATGTTGATGTTAAAGAGGTAACTACAATTGATACTGAAAACGGCAATATATACGCATATCACGGAAATCCTTTGTCGACATACTATCCAACAGGTTTGTATCATTTTGAGACATGTCCAGACAGGGAAATTTACAATATTCAAAATTCAGGCGGAGAAACTCTATATGACGCGGATGTGTTGCCCAGACAGGAAGATAAAATGGAAAGTCTGCACATAATAACATATGATTATGCGCAACTGATATGGTCAGCTAACAGAACAGATTACCTTTATGGGTATACAGTATCGCGTGAGCGTGGATATAACAATTACTGGCCCTCTGATGAAGAAATAAACGCACCAGATATACGTTTTGAAAAATTTGCTCAAAACGAATATGGCTCAGGAGTGATTGCTGAAAATGGATACTTGTACAAGATAGAAGCGTATGACGATACAGAAAGACATTTATATAGATACAATGTTCTGGACGGAACGGTATCAAACGGTTTTGTTATTTCCCGTGATAATGTGTTGTTTGATATGTATGACTCTACAAGTCTTTTTGACTCATACAGAAAGAACAGCTTATTCGACCGGGTAATTGCGTATAATATTAAAAAAGCTGTAAGGGGAAAGTTTGCTTCAAAATATTATATGATAAACACTAATAGGGAATTGTATTATATGGACGAAAAGCTGGCAACAGACGCGCTTGATGTAGTCAGAGATGGTAACGATTACATTTATTTACTTACTTCAAGCGGTGAGTTATACGAAGGAACACATGAGAATTATCAAAGCAATACTCAATCAAAGGTGGCATCATATATAAAATATGTGACTTCAAGCAGCGGTGAAGTGTATTTTATAAACGAAAATGATGAAGTATATTTAAAAACAAATAATAAATGGGGCAAGGTTGCGGATAACATAAAAAAGGTTGTAGACAGTGCCTTATACATCACAACAGATGGAGTACTGACTAATTTGAATAAAGAATATGCGACAGATGTAAAGGATGCTTATAGAGGAAGTGGAGTTATTTATATTATCAAAACTGACGGCACGCTATGGTACTACAAGGACGGAGAGCTTGCGCGCGTAAAGGCGTTTGAATAACAATGATAAGGTAAAAAATTATGAAAATTAGCAATTAGAAGATTATTGTCTAAACGACCACAAAACAAGGACATACCGCTTATTAAGCGGTATGTCCTTATCTATTATTTATTTAACAGCATCAAGAAGCAATTTTCTGGCAATATAAAGCATTGCACCGTCAACGGCAGGAGTATCAGCATAACAGAAATCCGTTCCGACTTCTCTCGGAATGTATGAAGCGTCTACAGATTGATATATTCGTAAATATGCCATTTCTCGTGCGTTCTCGCCATCTCCGCCGTTTTCAACTTCCGTAATGAGGTCGGAAAGCAAGACTTTCAAATATTCCTCGTATTGCGTGTAAATATTAGGTCGAAGTAGTCTATCACTCATAACTCGGATTGCGTTTTGGGCAATAGGCGACAACATTCCATAACCGTTTCCGTCTGTTTGACGTGCAATCACAGCTTTTCGTATTCTTGTATTCGCATATCCCGATGCCAATGTGTAACCGATATTTCCTGCTTCAACCTCGTCAAGTATGTCGCTGATAAGGTTTTCAACAATCAAAATTTGTTCTTCTGTGGCATTTTCAGGTGCCGACGCTCTCGGAATACCAGCCGCTTTTGCTGATATTGCAAGTGATATTGTTATTATTGATAATATAATTGCTATAAACTTTTTCATCTTTCTGCCCCTCCGTAAACAACCTTATTCAAAATAATTTCGTCAATCTGATGTGATATTGTGTTCATAAGCTGTACCCATTTCATCTGATTTTCAGCTTTAAGCTGTTCGGTAATACCGTATGCCAACTTATATTTTGGTAACAGTATTTCTCTTAACTTATCAGCCTGTGCGTCAATATCACAAAGATAATCATTTAGTTTGCCACTCATAAGAAGTGTATTGTAAAAAGCTCTGTGATAATTTTTTAGATATGTTCTGCAAAGCATACCATATTTACCAATAGGCTTACATTCGGGTACAGTTAAATTGGGGATATAATAATCTCCGACTTTTATATAAGTTCCTCCGTTTTGTTCAAATAATGTTTTCATTGTAATACCTCCAATATTTTATTGATTTTACTACAATTTTTCATCAATCCGACTGCACATAACAAATGCCCTACACTCATACTTCCTTATGGGTGTAGGGCATTGACCGCTGTTTTTTTATGTGTGGAATGTTAAAGGGCGGCCAATGACCGCCCGTACGAATATGAATGGCAGATGACCGCTTATGTTAAACAATCGCTTATGTTAAACAATATTGTATGTAGGGGCGACCATTGGTCGCCCTCTTTTTAGATATTAAGGCAGTAGAGGACGGCACCACGATGTCCCGAGAAGCCACCCCACAGTCGGCGTTGCCGACAGCTCCCCTCAAGGGGAGCCAAAAAGCCTCTCCTTGAGGAGAGGTGTCACGAAGTGACGGATTGGCAAAAATCAATCACCAGTCAAAAAATCTTTCGGCGATTTACCGGTAAGTTTTTTAAACGCTTTATAAAACGTGGAATAATCATTAAACCCACATTCATAGCAAAGTCCCATAATATCCGCACCTTCGGAAAGCATCTGTTTCGCCTTAGTGATTTTTCTTGTATTCATAAATTCTTTTATTGTAATACCGGTCTGTTTTTTAAATGTATGGCACATATAATACTTATTAATAAAAAATTTCTCTGCTAAAAAATCCAGTGTTATATCTGCGGAAATATTATCGGTAAGGTAATCTATTATATCGTCAATACGGTTATTGTTTGTCGGTTTTATCGGCAAAACGGTGTTGTCAAGAGCATGATTTACCGCGACAAGGAACTGTAAAAAATACGATTTTATCATAGCGTCACTTTCGGGTACTCTGTTTAAAATGTAATGTTCAACATTTTTAAAATAATCGTAAAGTCCGAAAGACTGAACAATGTCTGACGGTATTCTGTTATCTTCGCCCATAGGTGAAGAATTTATTTTATCAAACAAATCAAATTCGGGGATAAAGTCGGGATGTATCTGCATAAAAATACGCTCATACGGCTTTTCTGACTGAAAGAAAATCGTATGAAGTTCTCCTGGTCTTGTAAGCAAAATATCGCCGGGGTGAATTTTATATAGATTATCCTCGACTATGTACGTTGCATCACCCGATATAAAATACAGAAATTCATAATATTTATGAAGGTGCAAGTTAAGCTCCGGAGGCTTTGAACGGAAATAACTGTAAAGATATTCTTTCTGTTTACATGAAATTGCATCCATAAAATACACCTCCTACACAATTATTATAGCATAAAAGGACAATATTTGCAATATTTTGGACAACAAATGCAATGGAATAAATTTAATTATTGTGTTATTATATAACCGTAAAATAAATCTCTCTCTCAGACAATCGTATTCTTATATAGATACGGTTGTTTTTTTTATAATAAAATAGGTCGAAAAATATTTACTTGATACATTTTTTGTGATAGAATATTTATACCGATAATTTATAAAAAGGTTGAGGCAGTTGTAATGTTGAAAAAATATTTTAAGGACGAAAGCTATAATATAATGCCGTGTGGTGTTGTTGCGTTTCAAAATGACAGTACGCTTAAAATTATTTCGGCGAATGATTACTATTATTCGACTTATGCGAACGGAAATTTTGAAAGTCTTAATATTTGCGAAGAAGACAAAAATATTATAGCTGATTTGAAAGATAAAAATGAAGTGGTATACAAATGTATTGTTTCGGACGGGACGATACGTTATATTTGTATGCATTTGACTAAATATAATGAAAATGATATTCTCGGTATTCTTATTGACGTTACGGAACAGCATACGAATCTTGTCAGGATGAAAGATGAGAGAAGATGTTTTACATTTGCTCTTAAAAGTTCAAAAAACATTGTTTTTGAACATAACGTAGCGGACGATAATATGACTTTATATATTCCGGTGAAAGGTCAAATCGAACTGAAAAAACTGTCTATCCCCAATAATACGGAAGATGCTGTTTATGAGCTTGCGGATAAAAGAGATTACGGTTATCTTAAAGAAAACATATACAATGAAAAAGTAGAAAATATAAGTGTCAGAATGAAGTTGCCGGGTAATAAGAATTATGAATGGCACCGCATTTTCAGAAATTTTGAACATGATGAAAAGGGTAATCTTAAAAGAATTTTCGGAACAATAACGAATATCGAGGACGAAAAACATCATGAAAAAGAATTAAAAGAAAAAATCGAGATTGACCCGGTACTTCATGTCTATAACAGAAATGCAGGCGTCGAGAGGATTAATGAGTATATAAAATCCAATCCCGAAAGCAGAGATTACGCACTGTTTGTTATTGATATTGATGATTTTAAAAATATAAATGACACATACGGACATTTATACGGTGATACCGTTATTGCCATGGTTGCGGAAATGCTGAACAAGGCAACCGATGATGACGCTATTGTCGGAAGATACGGCGGTGATGAATTTTTCGTGTTTTTGAAAAGTAGCAGAATAGCAGAGAATGCCGACAGAGTTGTTGACAATGTATGTAAGATTAATATTTCAGACGATAAGAGAATAACGTGCAGTGTCGGAGTGGCGGACGGCAGAATATTTGAAGAAGTGCCTAATTATAAAGCGTTGTTCTCAAAAGCAGATAAGGCACTGTACAGTACAAAAAAGAATGGCAAGGCTCACTGGGAGATATACAATGAAAATATTGTGTACGACAATTCAAGCCATGCGATTGATTATGAAGTTGAGGACGCCGAAAACAGTACGGAATTATTTAAGACACGCGATATGATGAAAGTGTTCCTTGAACTTTCTTCAAGTGCGAAAAACAGCGATGACGCAATGTATAAGATTATTCGGTATGTGGCTGAAAAGTTCGGTATTGACTGGTTTCAGATAATGAAGGTCAATACCAAGGAAGATTTAATCACAATAAGCTATGAATGGTGCAGTGATCCGAAATTTCAGAATAATGCGGGAAAAAGAGGATATTATGCTCATTCTGACATTAAGCATTTCAAAGAATTCTTTGAAAAATATCCTGTATTTATTCTTTCAAATGAAAAAATAAATGGATTTTCGTTAAAGTTTAAACGTGAATTTGAAAAGAATAAAAAGAATGGTGAAGTGGTCTATAATGCAAATATTACAACAGGAGATTCGTTCTTTATGTTTGTTTGTACGAGATTCGGATATGAAAATCCTTGGCAGATAGAAGAATGCGTTGAATTGAATATGGCGACGAAGCTTATGACGATGTACATTTCTCAAAGCGATAAGGAAACGGAGAATGAAAAAAAGCTTAGAAAAATAATTGATTATGACCGCAAAACAGGTTGTTATGCTATTGCAAAGTTTTATGAACAGATAGGCAGACTGAGAAAAGTTGCCGAGGAAAAAGACGAGCAGGTTGCTCTGTTGCATACCGATTTTTCGGGAATGCTTGATTTCAACGAACGGTTTGGTCAGATTGAGGGAGATAAGGTCTTTACAGAGTTTGCAAACTGTATTTTGTCAAGTGATAATGATTATAATATTGTAACTCACATTGACGGTGCAGATATTTTTTACAGTGCGTTCAGATTTAAAAATTTAGAAAGCTTTGATAAGATAAAAACGGTAAATAAACAATTTAGTAAAATGATTAATGAAAAATATCCCGGTGCGCATATTATTGTTAAAACAGGAATTTATGTGCTTAAAACAAATGAAGTTGTGGGAGTGGGGTTGGATAAGGCTTTGAAAGCTAAAAAGACTGTAAAAAATCCTACAGAATCATTTTGTATTGTCTATGACAAAGATAAACATGAAAATAGCCGTTGCTAATTGCAACAGCTATTTTTTTATTGGGTTTTCAATTTGTATAATCGGTCATAACTGTATTCATCAACAAGCTCGTAATTATTGTTGATTATATTCATAAACTGCTTACTGTTTACAATGTCGATATTGTGTATAACGACCCACTTAGGTTGTTTTTCAAGCATCATTTGATTAATTTGACGACCGAATTCGGGATACATTTCCGACCACCATTCCTGAAGAATAAATATCTTAAAGCAAGGCATAATGTCGGCTTGTAAAAGCCAAGTTGCTGAAATGTCGTAGCAGTATACGCTGTCTTTGTCTTCATCGGGAATTCGCGAACTAAGCTGTTTTGCACTGTAATAAATATCAGAATATACGTCGCTTGTTTTGGCAGGGTGATTTTGTGAATACAACTTCTTTGAGTAATGCACTATATTTGACTCTGATTGAACAAAGTAATTTGCCAACGGAAATGCCATTATTACGCAAAGTATTACTGCAAGAATGTTTATTTTATTTGATGCAATATAGAAGAATACAGCGCAATAAATCGGTATTAAAGGTATAAGTGTTGTGTAATAATGCGTGTAACTGAAACCGAGTAATATAGGTATCAGTGCGAATATGGATATTGTTGTGATAAATGACGCAACCTTTGGACCAAGTCGTTTTGCGAAAAATGATGATATGAATATCATCATCAAAACAGGTGCAACCCATTGCAGAAGCAGCAATATGGCTGATGATGTCTTTTCTGATGAGCCTTCCGACGCGTATAAAAAGTTGAATACGAAAGTAGAAAACAACATATCCGACAACGTCCCTTTAATAAGGAAGAAAAGGCATACAGGCACTGCCACTATCAATACACCGACTATAAAATACAGTATATTTTTAAATATTTCTTTGATATGCTCGTTTATAAAGTCGGTCATAATCGTAACGAATACAATACCGCAGATAATCAGTCCGTTGTTTACGCGGATAAATGCACAAATTCCAAAACATATTCCGTAAATAATCATATTTTTGTGAGGGTGAGGTGCTTTTGGGTGCTTTGTGATGAATTTTAATGCGGTGTAAATCGGTATCATACAGTAGAGAATACAATATTCTTCCGTTAAGTTACCGTCACTGATTGTCGCACCGAATGCAAGAATGGTGATTATAACGCAAATTACCGAGCGTATTGGCTTTGTGAAAAAACGTGCCGTTTTGTACATAAATATCGAAGATATTGAAAGGGATATACATTGTAGTATGAATACGCCTACTTTTGATTTTGTCAGGAAATATCCCAATGCATTTATGTAAAACAAAATCGGACCTTTGTGGTCAAAATAATCTCTGTATGCGTCCTTGCCGAGCGTTATCGCTTTTCCGAAGAATATGAAAATGCTTGAATCACCGTCGCATAAGTCCTTGTATAGCGGACTTGTGGACGCAGACAGAAGTAACAGAAATGCTATGCAGAATAATGTTAAAAATGCATAGATTATTAGATTTTTGCGTGTTTTTTTACTTTTTAAACTCACTGATATTTTTGTACCGATTTTTTTTGGATTGAGTTTTTCTTGTATATTGTCTTTTGTATTTTGTAAGAATTGCTTAAATTCAATTTTGTTCATTATATACTCCAGTGTTTTGTGTATTGTTTATAATACTATTATAAACAATATGATTATATTTGTAAAGCGAATTTACAGTTGAAAAAAATAAAAATGTGATATAATAAAATTATGGTGTTATATATTATGGGGGTGTTGTGACATGAAATGGATTAAAAACTTAGAAAGTATAGCAATAACAAAAACAAGCGGAAAATGCCCACATTGCGGGAGTGATAATACCGATTATACTTTTGTAGGAAATGTCGGAGGAGTCGGATATGGTGAAATATGGTGTAATGATTGTAAGTCAGCATATCATCTATCAAGAGTATTGATTACAGAAGAGTATAATTTGAATAAAGAAATTCCTAAAAATATCATATATAGATAAATATACAATAAAAAAGAATAATCGGTCTCCTCACAGAGCAGGGGTCACTATAAAAACCCCGCTATCTAAAGGTTCTTCTAAAATAAGTATACCGAATTTATTGTAATACTAATATAAACCGTATAAATACTTGAATATCAAGTATTTATACGGTTTATACGTTTTGGCGGAGTATCAAATTCCTTCTATAAAATAGAGAATACTGCCATAGGTTTGGCTGTATGACTTTAAAATTGATAAAATGATTTATTTTAGTATTCCGCCGACGATACTGCCAACTAAACTGTCAGAACCTGAATTTGCAGTTGTTTGTTCAGGACCGTTTGATGATGGATTAACTGTACCGTTCATGGTTGGAGCAACAAGAACTTTACCTGTACCACGATAGACATTTACTACACCTTCACCTGAAAGAGTAGAGCCGACTATGGACTTGCTTGCATTTTCTGTTGTAAATTGCAATGATGATGACCATGCTATTGCCATATTACCGTCTATTTTTAAGACATCATTATCTAATTCAAATTCAACTAATTCTTCTCTCGGAACAGGTGATTCAAGCACACAAAAACCGTTACCCGAAAGTGTAAGGTTGAAAATACCTTCTCCTGATAATAATGCTGTGGCAACATCACTTCTTTTATTAATTGACTCTTGTATATTACCTTCACAAGCAAGGAATAAGCCGTCATCTAATACAATACCTTTTCCCCAAGAAGCAACATCTTCAATAAGAAGGAAATTATAAGTCGGCTCTAACATAACACAACCTGTACCTGTGTAAAGCGGTTTAACGGCTGATTCACCTGTTACGGCACCTTTTACCAATTTACCGAAAAAGTCTTTAGCACCTGATACACCTGAATCTATTTCAACATCGCCTGTTATCCATTGCATTGCTCCTGCTTGTAATTTGACTGTACTATTATCAAGTTTACACAGTACTTGACGTTTCTTTACATTCATCTGCTCCATAAAATAAGAATTCATTGCAGTATTGCTATCAACGCTTAAATCATGTTGATGTTCATAAATTGAGAATACACCGCCTTCAGCAATGCACTTTACATTGGAATTGTCAAAGAAATTATTAATTTTTATCATAAGTTACATCTCCTAATTATATTTTTTATAGTGTGCCGGTTTTAAAATAGGCTGTCTAATTCGTCAAATGCATCATTTAAAGCATTTTCTGCCGCTCTTAATGGGTCTATGTAGAATATCATAAAACAGCTGATTAATAGTATAACAGGGAATAGTGCTATAATAATTGCAAATATATCATTTGAAAGCAATGTTTCTTTGTGAGTATTGCATACAGTGTTTTTTGTGTAGTTTATTAGTGCAGATACAGAATGTCTGTTTTCTTTATCAATAGATAAGAAAGAGATTACAACAGCAAATAAATACAGAATTAACCCCAATAAACCGCTTGTTGTAATCATTACGATAACAGCAATTATTGCAATGATAAAAGTTATTATACCTCTTGTTTTTGATGGTTTATCCATTTAGAAATACCTCCTTTATTTCTTTTTCGTACTTTCTTTGATTATTCGTCTGACTGATTTTTCGGAATAATCATATTTTTTCGCTAATGTTTTGACATTAGTACCGTCATACTCTTTAATTATCATCTCCTTTACACATTGTGTATCAAAAAATCGCACAGGGAAGTTTACCTGTGTACCTTTGAACATTTGATGAATGGTTAAAGCTGTTTCAATTCCAAGCTGTTCACTGATTTCTCTGTACACCTTGTGGAATAAATTTTTGTCGTATTCGCTCATTTCCATCACCCCATGAGTGTATTGTAGCACACCTTTCGGAACGGTACAAATCTCAATGTCATTGACTTTTTCTGTATGTTTGTCCATTTTTACCTCCATAAGTATAAGATAGCTATCAAGGTAAGAATATATATTTATATAACGAGTAAATTCAGATAGGGTAGTATAGATTAATATAAATTAAAATAATATAAAATTAAGTTGTAAAAAAATAGTGAACTGTTGCGTAAAAAATAATACAAAAAAACACTACAAACCGCATGGTTTATAGTGTTTCTGTGTCCCAACACTGTGGGAATTGTTGGCGGAGAAGGAGGGATTTGAACCCTCGCGCCAGTTTCCCGACCTACACCCTTAGCAGGGGCGCCTCTTCGGCCTCTTGAGTACTTCTCCATAAAAGAAAAGCATACAACAAGTTAAAATTGCTGCCGTTCTAAATAGCAATTAGCTTTGTATGCAGTACAAAATATAAAATTTTAAATGGAGGAGAGAGTGGGATTCGAACCCACGGACGGCGGAACCGTCACCGGTTTTCAAGACCGGCTCTTTCAACCACTCAGACATCTCTCCAGATGTTTGTTCATCAGCTCAACTGACAAAAATTATTATAGCAGAACATATACCTTTTGTCAACACTTTTTTTGAAAAAAATTAAACTTTTTTTAGTGAACTTTCAAAACCATAGGTTTTAAGCCATTTTTCATAACAAAAAACTGTCGATTTTTTTAATCGACAGTCAAAAATTACGCATTTTTATGAAAAACTTTTTTATAAAAAATCATACTGACACTGCAAGTTATAATTTCTGTAACCGGAAAAGTGAGCCATACATAATTAAGTCCTGCGAACGAAAATACCCAAGCAAGAGGAACAAGAAGTACAACTTGTCTTAGCACTGTTATAAAAATACTTTCCTTACCTTTTCCGATAGCCTGAAACAAAATAGGGAATGTAAGCGAGAGTGCGGCGGGTACAAAGCTTGCTCCGATTATTCGGAAAGCCACATTACCTATATTCAAAACTTCTGTATCATTTGAGAATATTCCGATTGACTGTTTGGGCAAAAGCACAAATATCGCCACTCCTAAAAGCATAAATGCGGCAGATACGGCAACAGTTTCCCAAAACACACGTTTACATCTGTCTTTTCTGTTTATCGCATAATTAAAGCTCAATACAGGCACTATGCAGACGCCGAGAGCATTAAGCGGAATAAAGAAGAAACTTTGAAGTTTATAATAAATACCGAGCACGGTTACGGATGCATCAGAGAATGACGCAAGAAGTACGTTCAGTCCGAGAATATATACAGTCCACAATGCTTGCATAATAATATTCGGCAGTCCTGCTGCATATATTTGTTTTACATACGGCAAAAATATATTTAATTTCGGCGGCTTATAAAATCCTTTAATACCTGTTATGGCGGCGGCGAGCGACTGACCTATGACAGTTGCAATAGCCGCACCTGCGACACCCATCGGTTTAATTCCGAACATTCCGAAAATTAAAATAGGGTCGAGTACGATATTTGTCAATGCACCGACAATCTGAGCAATCATAGGTGTTTTCATATCTCCTTGTGACTGCAAAATCTTTGTCCAAGTGCTTTCAAGGAATATTCCCAAGCTGAAAATTCCGATTATTCTACCGTATGTAATAGTATACTCATGTACAATTTCAGATTCTGCCGAGATTAAGGCATACGGTTTTATGATGAAAAATGAAATTAAAGCGAATATGAACCAACTCACAACAGCCATAACAGTTCCTATTCCGGCGGTGTTAATCGCTTTGGAAGTTCGATTTTGACCGTAAAACCGTGCCATAACGGTATTGACGCCGACACCTGTTCCGACTGCAACGGCACATATCAAAAGTTGCATAGGGTATATTACAGAAAGTGCCGTCAGTGCGTATCCTGAGAATTTACCGATGAAAAAACTGTCTACTATATTATATAAAGATTGAATAAGCTGTGCCAGCATAACGGGCGGCGCAAGCTTAAATAAAATTTTCATTGTTTTTTCAGTGCCGAAATACTGATTATCCGAAGGTGCTTTACTCATATATATGCTCCTTTGTATATTTTTTGCATATCAAGTATAGCACCTTTCAAAGTGAATTGCAATAAAAAAGCACCGAACAAAGTTTAATTTATTCAGTGCTTTTTTATTTCAAATGAAATCTTCGATAACATCTCTTAAATGATGTAATGAAAGTTCGTTTTCATTACAAACATTCACAAATTTTTCGGCGTCATCCTTACATGGAAAAACATCTGAAACAAAAGTTATTAGTTCGTGAGCCTGTGTATTATAAGCACCTATCCCATAGGTGATGTATTCTCCCATACATAAATCACACATTTTTTCTTCAATCACTCCGTAGTTTACCATTTTATACTTCTCCTTTTATCCTTTTGTATGATGAAATTATAGCATAAATAAACGTAGAAATATGAATTTATTGAAAATGAAGGTGTTTACGATGAATTTGACAAAAAATACATATTTGTGGTATAATTATGATAGAATAATTCCTTGTGAGGTGAACACAAAAAGTGGATATTGCAGTTTGTGATGACAATCTAAGTGATAGGGAAATAATCCGTCAGCAACTAAGTATCTATTTCTCAGATAAATTTATTGAATACAATATTGATAGCTATGAAAACGGCGTTAATTTAATTTATTCGATAGAAGATGGAGAGTATTATGATATAATATTTCTTGATATGTATATGGACAAGTTAAACGGAATACAAGTTGCGGAAAAGCTTAGAAATATGAATTATAAAGGTAAGATTATATTTTTTACCGTAACGTCAAAATATGCGGTTGAAAGTTATGACGTTGAGGCGAGCGGCTATTTGGTTAAGCCGCACGATATAGATAAAATCAGCATGGTACTTGACAGAGTGCTGAGCAATTATGAAAATGTGCATACATACCAAATAAAAAAACGCAATTCCGTAATTCAAGTGTTGTACAGTGAGATTGAATATATTGAGAGCAGTAATTCAAAATGTATTCTTCATCGCACAGACGGAAACGAGTACACAATATATAAGAAACTTAATGATATTGAGGAAGAAATAAATCATAGAGCGTTTTTGAGATGTCATCAGAGTTATCTTGTTAATATGAACAAGATAGAGAGTGTTGAGAATGATTTTACAATGAAATCGGGCGATGTTGTGCCGATAAGAACTCGAAATTTGAATGAAATAAAAAAAGAATACTATAATTATATTGAATACAGAGGTAATATTGCAGGAACAACCAAGAGACTGAAAATTTTTTATGATAAAGTCGGAGGTGATTTTGAAGTAGTCAAAAGAAGACTCATTGATGAAAAATATGTTGTCCGCTTTGTACAGTGTTTCAAAAACGATACCGCTTTTAATGAATTGAAAAAGGCTTTGAATGAAGAATTGTATGAAAAAGCGTATCTTTGTGCGCATACTCTGAAAGGCTCGTCAGTAAGTCTTGATTTCGGAAAACTTTATAAGGCAAGTTCGGCTCTTACGGAAACTCTTTATAACATTAATCATAATGGAGAAGATTGTGATAAAATTTTGATTGATAAGCAATTTGGGGAAGTTGCAAAAGAATATAAAAATGTTATTAATAGTATGCAAATAATAGAAGAAGACTGACATTGTATTAAAATCTCGTTTAATGAACTCAATATAGTTCTGCATAAATATAGTTCTAAGAGGCTATATTTTGTTTTTGTACAAAAAAATATCCGAACCAAAGTTCGGATATTACAACTTGTGGTACGCGATCAGGGGTTCGAACCCTGGACACCCTGATTAAGAGTCAAAATCTTTGGTTTTTACTTCTCTTGATAAATACGTTAAAAGTATAGGTTTTATGCGGTTTACACCGCTTTTTTTATTTTCAAAACTGCCCAACGACAGCCAACAAAACCGTAAGTGTGATAGTCAAAAATATAGTCAGTCACGCAAAATAGGAATTTAATTTATCCTCGGTGTTGCTGATTGAAACTTCCGCGTCCAAATGTGTATATATCTCCAACGTAACCTGTATGCTCGAATGTCCTAATAATCGTTGTGCGGTTTTTACGTCAATACCTGCATAGTACAAATTAGTTGCATATGTATGACGGAATATATGTGGTGTAACGTCTTTTGCGATTAATCGTATAGCCGTGTCCGAACGTGAAAACTCGTCACCGCCTGCGGCAACATTCATCTTATCTAATATATTATACCAAAAACGACGAAACGATGATTTTGTCATAGGTTCACCGCTTTTCATTGTAAATAAATATATATTTTTTGCGTGTGCAATATATTCTTGCAATTCTGACAATAGTTTTGCCGGAAGAGGAATGGAGCGGTTGCCTGCGTTTGTTTTAGGCGAATTTTTTAGGTGACTTTCACCGTCCTTTATCACCAAATTTTTGTTTATGATTAATCTGCGATTTTTAAAATCAATATCTTTGACGGTCAAAGCCAGTGCTTCACCGCGTCTTACACCAGTGTAATATAGTAAATCTACAAATACACGTTCGCGCTGTGTCAGCTTTGTTTTTTCTAAAATTGCTTTCTCTTCGTTCGATAATGATCGCTTTTCTTTCTTTTGCGATTGTGGCAATGAAACTTTCAATGAAACGTCTTTATATATATACTCGTTTATTATCGCTTGTTGGATAATCTGTTTTATCGTCAGTCTAACGATTTCAGCAGTTCGGTAATGACCGACACTGATAATGTCATTTAACATTTCTTGAATATGATGTGACTTCAACGCACTTAAACGAATACCGCCTATTTCGGGTATAATGTGCGAATTTAGGGCGTTTAAATACATTGCATAGGTGTTATACTCTTTCGCTGATTTGTACAGCTTTAGCCACTTTATTCCCCATTGCTCTACGGTCATACCCTCATCATTGATAATGATGCCTTTATTTTGCAGGCTCTTGAACTCGGCGACCTTTTTGTCCAGTTCCATAATTGTACGACCGTACAGTGTTTTACGTTTCGGTTTGCCGTCGTCTGTATATCCAACAATCGTACTTGTTGCATAACGTCCGTCGGGACGTTTTTTATATTTAGCCATAAATAACACTCCTTTTTCGTTTTTTTGTATTGAAAATAGAGTGCATTTGTGTTACAATATCATTGGTATGGGATATTGTGTATAAATGCACTTTATTCTTTTTCCTCTGTCTGCTCCAACAGGCAGAGGATTTTTTATTTGTAATTTATTAAAAATCGACTATTTTAATAAATTAATTACGATTTTGATACATTTTGTTACGTTTTTTGTATTTTTAATGCGATTTTAGAATGTTTCTTCGCAAATACCCAAAACTTTACCGCAACATTCGTTTCTGATATATTCATTAATGATTATATCGGAATATTTTTCATTATGTGAAATTAATCTGTCAACACCTAATTCCTTAACATATGCGTTACCGTCCACAACAAATATCCCGATTTCACCGATTTCAATACTTGGCTGTTCTTTGACGAACAACTTATCGCCGTCGTGATATGTCGGCTCCATACTGTCACCCGATACACGGACAATAAAATCTGTACCCTTTGGCGGTTGTTCTGTTAGGTCAACCTTTTCAGGATATTCTTCGTCCAACGGGTTGCCCGTTCCCGCAGATACTGGCATATCGTAATATGGTACTTGGTATTTTTTAATTGGTATGATGTTATCGTAATTTGGTTCGTTTGGAATATTACGTTCTAACTCTTTTCTTATAACCACTTGAACAACTTCTTTACTGTGGTCATCAAGTTTTCTGTAATCGGATACTAATTTTTTTTCTACCGCTGAATAATTTTTTAAGTTAGAATTGTCATCAAAATCTTCGAGAGTACATTCTAAGGCTCTTGCGATAGCTTTTATAGTATCTATTTGAGGGTCTTTAGTCACTCCCGATAATATTTTTTTTAAGGTACTTATCGGAACACCAGATTTTTGCGATAACGTTTCTATTTTCATTTTTTTTGATTTGCGAATTTCTGATATTTTTGTTCCTATACTCATAACATTCAAACCTCCTTTTCAAAATCATTGTAACACATAAATAACTCATAGTCAAGAAAAAAAGTTCCAAAAGGTATACTTTTTTTCTTGCAAAAGGGTTGACAAGTTCCGAATAGTATGCTAAGATATATATAGAAGTTCCAAATAAGGTACGAAAGTGAGGTGGTAATATGAAAGTTAAATATAGTGTTATGGCGTCAGAGATAATGAAGCGTGGAATTAGAAAAACTGCTATAGCAAAAGCCATAAGTTCTTCAACAAAAACGTTGAACAATAAACTTTGTGGGAAAAGCGAGTTTACTTGGAACGAAGTATGTACTATTCAAGCAGGCTTTCTACCTGACATATCAAAAGACGATTTAATGGCAACAGATGAACAAAAATCGGCATAAAATGAAAGGAAGTGAGGGAATGAACATAATAGAAGCAACACGCAAGGCATTAAAAGAGGGCGTAGGAATAAAGAATAAGAATGATATTACGCAGAATTATTTATTACCTACAAATACAAGAGAATGTTATATTGTTGTTCCGATTGGGTTTGCTGTAGGTAATAACACCAAAGCCGTACCACGTTGGAATCCTAAAGCAGAAGATATACTTTCAAATGATTGGGAGTTATATCCGCATAAAACGGTATAACCCCCACAAAGTATTACTGTTTTAAACAGAACTCGTATGCTACATCATCTGCGTCTTGGACTGAATAAATAAAACCGTCTTGAATTAGATTTCGGAGCATAACATCTAACTCATCTTTAGGAATTTTAAGGTCGTCCATTACATCATAAAAACATATAGAAATGTATTTGTCGTGAGTTTTGTAAAAATCAAGAATATAATTCTTCAATGCTTCCATATATAATCACCTCCATTCTGTGGTGAATATAGCATAATATCAAGAATTTTACAATGAGAGATAGAAAGTAGGTGAAAAACAATGGCAAAAGTAATGGTAGAAGTAAAGCAAGTAGATTTGAAAACATTCCGCACGATGTTCGGAATACCGGAGCATACTGTACAACGTTGGGTACACACCAAGAATTTTCCGGCATACAAGTTGGGTCAGAAATGGTACGTTGATGTGAAAGCATTTGAAAAGTGGCGTGAAACAGAACACGCCAACAGCTATAAGTATGCGTAAAGTATAATCAAATACCTTGCAGGCAGACAAGGGCTGTCCGCAGTATTATACCGCAAAAAAGTCAATTTTTCTTTTCCCTAAAAAGTTTGAATTTTAATGAAATCTGTTTTGCGGACGGCTCCTGTGTGCCTGTGAGGTCAAGTGAAAGAGAGGTAAACAAATGAACACAATA
>OGDN01000439.1_pt1 | contig 86808 bp, 84 predicted proteins | sample 1570271 | NCBI WGS metagenome assembly OGDN01 (sample SAMEA4384481, study PRJEB24528) | human gut metagenome | reverse complement strand
ATGTTTGTAGTCGCTCGCCAATAGGGTAGGACATATCATTTTGTACAATGCTTTATTGTATGGGTCGTAGATTCCACAAGCACTTTCGGAGGATCTTTGTAGTCTGTTGCCCTTATTGCTTGGCAAATACCCCCCCCCGATAAAACTCGGACCCTGTCCTGGACTTCTTTTTCCGGGTTCAGTGAGCCGACTACGATTATTCTGTCTGCCATTTACTTTTTCCTCCACTAAAACTTTCGGTGGATCTTTATAATCCGTTGCCGACAATGCCACTGATATGCCATCCGGGGACATTATGCGTCCTCTTTCTCCGCCTGTTCCCGTATGAGCCACAATCAACGGCCGGCTCATGGTTCGTCTGAGCTATCTACTTCTGTAACACCGCATCCCAATGATGCCGGTCTACTGAGCCTCTGCCCCCCCCCTAACGGTTTTTGAGATGCCGTCTAACTGACCGCTCTCTCGTAAGTCCTTGATGAGTTTCTGCGCCTTTTCGGAGTTGATATAATACTTTTCGTCTACCTCGTCCTCCAAATAATCTTTCATTGTCTTATCCAGTGGAACCGGCTGCGGAAATTTGTAATTATAATCGCCCAGAATAGATACCATGAAGCATCGCTCTCTGTTCTGCGCCACGCCGTAGTCCTTTGCATTGAGGATCTGCGTATAACACTTATATCCCTTGCTTTCAAGGAAGCTGCACCAGCTATGAAAATCATCTATGTTGTCCGCACTGATAACCTGTGGCACATTCTCCATGAGAAGTATCTGGGGAAGATTTTCTGTCTCATTCAGAAGCCTTTCAACTTCCCACAGTAACCCGGAACGTGTTCCTGATCCTTTTTTCATTCCTCGCATCTTTCCGGCGAGTGATAAATCCTGGCAAGGTCTTATGGAAACGAATACGTCATAAGGTAGGTGTATCTGTCAGTATTCGTTATTGCCAGATCACCCCCCCCTCATTGAGCAAATGTTGACAAGGTTGTGTGTGGCTTTTATGTTGTTGTAACATTCTCTGCGCCATGTGTCACTGTATGAATGACTCCTTATCTGCTCTTCCGTGAGAGGTTTCTTTCCATCCACGGATATTCCCAACTGAGTAAGTGCCTGTATAACATCCTCAGAACTCATTTCTGCACTGTAATCCGTATCATCGTCCGCCATGTGAATAGCTTTGTATGATGCCGTGGCGTGCATTTCCCATTCAGACATAAGGTAATGTTCAAACGGTACGCCAAGATTACGAAGTGCCATCGCCTGAGAACCAACCCCGGCAAACAACTCTATCAATCGCACCGGGTTGTCAGTCTTAAATGTTGGGTACATTAAATCAAACATTGAAATCTGATCCACTCGTTTTCTCCTTTCTTTGATTTTTTATCATGCAAAATCTCGCATAATTAAGCTGCCGGAAGTAGTCATTATTCGCATTTTCCCACATTGCCGGTAAGGTACTCAGCCGTGTTTCATAACACTTATCGCACACCTTTTTCCCTTTCATTGTTGGATTTTTGCCACATATATAGCAAATGCCGTAGTCCGGTCTCTCTGAACGTGACAAATCGCATCGGTTTTTGTCTCTGTAATTTTTCAGATACGCCCTGCATCTCTGGCATAAACCACCATTCTGTGATTGATGTTTTCCGCATCTGGGGCATAGTCCGTTTTCGATGCGTTTCTGTTTTAACTGCCTTTTCCTCAGCCGATCTTTCTCTTTCTGTCCATCGGTTTTCCCTTTTTCCGAATAACTATCTTGAAATTGACCCAAGCACTCATAACATAGCTTTTTGTTAGGTTCTGCTTGATTTTTCCCACAATGAGTGCATATCCCAATCCTTTCATGGTATTTTCGGTTCTGCTTGCGTAATTCAGAATTTCTTGCCGCACAGTCAGGACACATGGATCTTTCCGGCGTTTGGTTTTCTTTACCACACTTCGGACACAATCCTCTTTCCCTCATCTCTTTGTATGATAATTTTCTCAATCCATTTCAGAGGTTCCCAGGATTTATGCGCGCTGCCCTTTCCTCCGTTACCTTTTAACACCGAACTTCTCATACATTTCATCCAGTCTCTTTCTGGTTTCGTTTGACATACCGGATGGTGGTTCGGTCTTTTCCTCCGGCACTTCAATTTTTTGCATTTCTATCTGTGGGTCTACTGCTTTTTCCATAAGTGCTGCGTGTTTCTTCCCCATATCGGCTATGAGCATCCTTACATTCTCCGGCAGACGTGCCTCTTCTTTCATCCGCTGCACCGAAGTCCGATAGTTCCTGATAAAGTGCGACTGTTCAATGGTTGCCACTTGGTCTGAATCCATCAACGCCCACTCTTTGAGGTTTGCCGCCGTTCCAACAGCTCTTTGGCACGCCTCCGGCAGTTTTGCAAATTCCTCTTCTGAGTTGTAACCGGAGTTCCTTAACGCCCTCTGTACCAACGCCCATGCCTGCAGTTCGCTCATGCTTTCTTCCGCCGGAGCAATAATCTCCGTTGCTTTAGTGCGAATATCTGCGATGGTTGGAGGAAAACGTTCACTTGTCATGTACTTTTGTATTGCCAAGTTTGCCTGCTCATACGGAAGATCTTGTAATAATCCATACCACACATCGAAAGCGTCTTTATCTGGTATGAATGTCGGCTGTGCATAGACCGCTTTCATAGCTTTTACCAAAATCTTAAATTCTTCTCTTTCCATTACCAGCCATCCACATCCTTTACTCTGTTTCCAATGCGATCTCCGCTATTTCTGTATGCAGAAGATGATTGCAATTTATCCCAAATAATGCCTTTCCATCCATTCGACATACATTCATCAATAAGATTGCATACGGCAGTATCTCCATAGACAGAGACCTTATTGGCAACCTGTTTTAACAACGACTTCATGCCCTGTTCCTTATATCCGTCTTTCCGTTCCGTCTTATACTTGAACCATTCGCGAAGTTTATCTGCCATTACATCAGATATGGTGTACTCAGGGAGAAGCCTTTCAAAAATTGATTGGGTAGTTTCCCTCTTTCCCCCTTTTTTATTTTCTTTCTCTAACTCTTTCTCTAACTCTTTCTCTATGTTACCTTTTTGAACATTAACGTTACTCTCTGTTACACGTTCGTTACATTCAGCGTTTTCGGGTGTCTCAGTGGGTTTTGTCTTGTTTTTTTCTCTCTCCCGATACTCCCTAACCCTCTGTGCGGATGCCGATTCAGACCCAATCATTTTCAGAGATTTTGGTAAAAATAGTGTGCCGTCACTTTCCGTAACCACAAGCTGTAATTTTGAAAATTGTTGTAACGCTTGTGTAACAATCTGTAACGCAAAACCGGATGCTTCCGCCAACATTTCTGCGTCATACGGAATATCTTCGGAAAATCGCAGTTTGCCCTCATGGTCGATTGACTCTGTAATCATCCATATATAGAACATAACCAAAAGATCGCCATTATCCTTTGCTCTAAGTATCTTGATATAGTGTTTTTCAAAGAAGTTCCGGGGCATTTTGAGCCAAAAATACTTTTTCTCAGCCATCGAACGGTCCTTTCTCTATCTCTTCAAGGAATATCTCAATCCTTGGGTTTTTCTTATCCACATAGAAGTCATGCGTAAAGTTTTCGATTTCTTTCCATCCATCGTTTTTAATCACTCCGCATTTCTGTAAAGCATCCTGAAAAACTTTGTCTGCAAAGGAAAAAATATTGCCCTTGTCACGCTGTTTATCCGGCTCATAGAAGTTGTAATGAATGATGATAGGGTTTGTAATCGTAAGTCTCGGCAACTGTGTCCTGATAGCGTTACACGCGATCATCTGGTAATCTCTTTTCATTTTTGCACCCATCTGAGGATGCCTTGCACACTCATGTAGGTAATCGTTAAGATCCGGTAAGGTTCTGGTTCTGCCGTAATAATTTCCTTTGATAACAACCTTGTGCATCCCTAAGCCCTCCTTTCTTTCATTATTGGTGGAGCCGCCGGAATGACGGCTCCTGGGTAATTTAACAAAAGATCCTTGTCAGGGGTTTATACCATTTAACTAATCGAATTTCTTAAAAGGAGGTAAACCGTTTGTGTGTTCTGCGGCTTTCGTGACATATTTTCCTCAGAGACCAATCTTAGGAGATAATTGCAGAAACATATTTACGGGTTACGATTATTTAGGAAATCACGAAAATGTTTGATACATCCGCAAGTTCTTTTTCGAGATACGCTTTGATGTTGGCTTTCGCCTCATTCTTCCATGCGCCTCCGTCTGCCTCAAACAAGGCACAGGTAACGCCATAGCGATCATTGTCCTTTACTCTGAAAATGAAGTTACTCATAGGCTGCGCAACTTCTGTAAAGGTTCTGTACGGCGTCAGGCGGCACGGACTTGGAACTTCAACTTCCTGCAGAGAGGCAACGCCTTTCTTGATTGCTGCTTTCTGCCCTACTCCGGTGTCTCCGTATTCCGCAACAGTGCCGGCCTTAACATTTCCGGCAAACTGTAAGATGATCGGCTTATCATTTGCCTCAGCATCCTCGTTTAAGAACTTGGACTGCACACCGATAACAAACTCTTCGTTTCCAATGAACTGACCGAATGAAAACTCCGGGATCTCTGCTTTGACAACTGCCAGTGTTTCTCTCTGGCGGTCTGCATCCAAACTGGAAAACAGACGAACCTCAGTAGGAGATACCACCTGGGCGATGTAATGACCGGTCTTGAAATCTGCTTTACTCTTTTTGATGAAATCCACAAGGCTGCTCAGATTACTCATTGTGATACTGGTTGCTCTGAGTTCCTTGCCGATCTGTGTCATATCTTTGTCTACATAGGTTCTTCCCTCAATTTCCTCAATATGGGGAGCATCGAGAGAAAGAATTTTCTCAATAGCTGCTTTTAACATATCTTCCTCCTGTTACTGTACGATCTGCCAATCATCTGCCAACATATCAGCCTGAGATGCAAGCCATCCCATCTGTACACCGGATGTTCCGACAAATGCGATTGCTTTGTTTCCGATGGCATCATGTTCGCAGTTCACAATATCGCCACAGGCGTTTTTGTAGCTGATATTAGTTGCAAGTTCAATGTACTGGTTCTTTCCGTTCCATCCCTGCCTTGCAACTTTCTTACCAGACTTCATCTCTTCTATTGCTTTTCCAAAATTCATAATGTCCTCCTTTAATCATTAACCGCTTTCAGGCTAATAACCTTGTGTTCGGTTTTCTGTTCCGGCTGCTTTTCAATAACCTCGCCGGTTTCAGGATCACAACCAAGTTCCTCTGCCGTTACCGGTTTTTCTTCCTCAACTTCCTCCGGGTTCATGCTCATACCGCAATCGTCCAAAGTGAGCTGACCTTTGATTGCACCTTTGGAATGTTCAGTAAGGGTTGTAACACCACTTCTGAAATCCTTGTTGATGAACAACTGAGTTTTCAGTCCCATCTCAGGAGCTAACTTAATGGAAGTCTGTACCTCAACGGAAACATCCTCTCTATCATCCTCACTAGGAGTAAGAGTAATCTTTACATCAAGGACACGTTTCTTCTTTGCATCAGTGTTCAAATCCAGAATGTTATCTGAGATTTTCGCTAACGCTCTGTCGATACGTTCTTGAACGCCTCCGGCACACATGGATGCCAATGTAAGTTTCTCTGCCACTGTTTTCACTTCCTTTCTAAAGAATTATTTATAATAAGCGTATCGCCTACTATACGAATGTTTTTCCGTATCTTCTCCGAAACATTTCCTTTGCCTCGTTTTTATCCTTGGCTTGTCCGGTAGATACCATTTCAAGCTCATACGCCAACTGTGCAATGATATGGCTCATTACTTTCATTTCCTTGTTGTGATGAACACTCATTCTACTTGAATTGTGATGGTCCGGCGATAAAGGAACCCACAGACCATCCTCGTCTGCATGGCTCCTGTTCGCCCCACCCATCAAGTGGTGTCTCTCGACACCGTAAGAGCCGTCTATCATATCGTAATCAGCGTATTTCATATCAATTACGATTGAATCTCTCATTAAATCTCTCCCATCAGCATATCCATGGAGACAGGACCATCCAGAATCTCAGTATCGGCACAATAATCGCATACCTCGCATCTAAGTGGCTCAATGTCTCCATCTTTAATGCGTTGGATTTTCACGATATTGTTTTTGACCTCTGCCAGTTTTTCATCCATCATCAGCGGTGGAACTTCAATAACCTTGATTCTCGGATGAGGAATGTTGTCTGTCTTATCCTTGCTGACAGCACAAATGTAAAACGGCAAGAGATCACCTGTATTCTGTCTGTAAATCTCTCTGTACACGGCAGCTTGCAAATCATATCCCCACCATTCGCAGAAATTGAGTCTCTGCCCAAGGTCCTTTGCGTAAAAGGTTTCTGTTATGCTCTTTACTGTTTTGAGGTCAGTGATTCGTCTGCCGTCTGCACTGTCAATTTTGATTTTGACAGGAACTCCCTCAATTTCTCCGGTCATAATAACCTGTTTATCTCCGGCCATGTACTGCATGAAAACCGGATCTTTCACGGCACGGTCAATCATAATTGAGGCCTGTTTGTATTCGGATTTCAACTCTCCGGCGGTTTTACCTCTGGATGAGAAGATTTCCGGGTGCTGTGCGGAAAATGTAGGAAGTGTACCCTCAAAGTAGGCATCCACATAGGAGCCTACCATTAACGCAGTTGTGGTTACTTCCTCAACTTCTCCCCGGAGCTTCGCCATAGCGTATGCTTCACAACCCATTTTTCCGGTCGTGCCGTTGAACTCTTTGTACTGAGAAACGGACACATACTGCATATTAGCTTCTTTGGTGTAATAGTTCTCCGGGGTAAGTTTAAGAAGATTACTCATCTACTTCCTTGAATGTTCCGTCAATCACACCATCAGAACTCTCATCTGCGTTATGAGAACTCTGATCGTGAGACTGGTAAATGTCCTGTGCCTGATACTTCTCTTTCGGTTTTTCCTTAACATCAAATGCCGAACCATCTTCAAATGCCTGACACTGTTCTGCGGTATCAAAGTTGAGGTCAATCAACTTACACAGTCGGCGGAGAACTGTTTTCTTACACATCTCTCCGTAACTTTCTTTCCAAGCCTTACTGTTTGCTGCCTTTGAGAATGTCTGTCTGGTATGTTCAATGTCCTCTTTGCTCATGGTGTCGTACATCATGGAACCGTCTTTGTAGAGGACTACCGCAAATGCACCGATAATCTCTCCGTTTGAAAAAGTCTTAGGTCTGAAATTGACATACTGCTTACCGTTTTCAATCACTTCCTCAAACTTATCTCCCTCACGGACTACCTTTGCGTAAATGTCTTGAATAGGATTGCTCGAATATCTCTTGCACAGCTTGATCTCTCCCTTGTAATCAGTCTGGAACTGACACTGATTTCCGTAAGGAATTGCGTAACACTCTCCGTTAAAGAAATCGAGACCAAGGAAAGCTCCTTTTAAGAGTGTTCGCACAACGGTCGGTGCTTCGCATTTTGAGAAATCAGCTTGTCCGTCCTGCAGAACCGTCATGCAGTTCTGTAAAAATCTCTGCTTGTTGAATTTCTCCGGCAGAGCTGCAACCTGTTTTTCAAGGCTTTCGTCCAGTCCTTTATGAACTGCAACTAAATAATTTGTGTCTTTTGTTGCCATAAATAACCTCCTTGTATTTTTATGAATCTGCCTACCAAGAAAAGGCTATGGCAGGCAGATTATTTATTTTATTCGCTATCGTCTGTACCCCCCCCCGAAAAGGTTCTTCAAAAAATCCGCAAAACCATCTTCGGAGTCGGGCTTAACTTTGACGGTATCGAAACCAAATTTCTTTTTCATCAGATCAGTGAGCTTTATTGTCTGCTCAGACATAATATCTTTGATGAGGTTGCTGGTTTCCTCCGCCCACTCCATTCCACCGTCAATATCTTCGAGAAATGCCTTATTTCCAGAAGAACTGCAACTGATTGATGTAGGCGTTACGGTCACTTCACAAGTGAATGGATGGATTTCAATATCTTTCGTATCATCCATAATGTGTTTGAGTGCCATCATTGCCATAAGTGCGTCAAAGTTATCATTCTTTCCTGCCATAGTGTTTCCTCCTACAGTTCAATAACTGTTAATTCATTGTTGCTTGTGGTTCTGGTTGCTATGAACTGCAACCCTTTCTTTTTGCACTTCTCATAGAGACGTGTGCGGTTTTCCTCAGACAGTTTCTCAGTACCATCAATGAGGATGATCTGTAAACCGGACGGATTCTGAATTGCCACATCAATGCAAAGATCAAGTTTTTCTCCCTCTGACAAATTGCTTACAGGCAATCCATTGATAAGAGGTATTCCGTCTTTAACGGTCAGACCCTCAATCGGAATCTCTGCGGTTTCCAGAATGGTTCCCGGAAGAGTTCTTGCCAGTTCGATCTTCTCTGTAAGACTGTTTGACTCACTCTGCAACTCATCAACCTCTTTCTGGATGTTCAACATTCTGCGCCACTCATTGATATGGCCTTTCATCTTCTCAGTCTCATTGGCTTTTGCCATAAGATCATCAATAGGTGTGGTTTCCATATCTGCGTATTCTGCGTAGGATGCCTGCTCAGCTTCATACTTAGACACGGATGCCTCATACTCCGACTGAATTACCTTTACCTTGTCCGCTTTTACACCAGCAAGGCCGTCTTTCTTCTCTCTGAGGGCTTTTATTCTCTCTTCAAGCTGTGCCAACTCACTCTCAATGCTCTTTTCCTGCTGAGCCATTTCCGTATCAAGTGCGGCAATCTTAATTTCCTTGTCTGCCTGAAATGAGCGGATTTTTCCATCGTGGCTGTCTCTAAGGCGTTTTGCCTTTTCAATAGTCTCGTTGTTCTTGCGGATCTTCTCGATCTCTGTGTAGAGTTCTGAGAGGTTTTCCTTTTCCCATCTCTCTCCGTCATAGTCGATAGGAAGTGAGCTGCCAATATCTGCGATAACTGCTTTCTTCGCACGAATATCACGGTTTACATCCTGACGGTGCATAAAGTAGTAACCGTTCTCTGCCTGAATATCATTCAGGACAGCCAAGATATTCTGCTCATAATTTACATCCCTCGGAATCTCCCCGAACCATTCCTTGATGGTGTCAAGGTTCCAATCGTACTGAATCATATCCAAAATCGTTGCGTTCTGGGTTTTCTTATCCATAGAGATGAACTCCATAGGGGAAAGCTGCAACGGTGTGAATATTGTTTTCAGAAACGACTCAGGACTTGGAATTACATTGCCGTTCTGCTTAACAGATTTGTAATCTGTCATTGCCGTTCTGGCTTTTCTGTCAATGGAGAGACCGTTATCTGTTTCTATGTAAATCTCTCCCTCTGTCTCTCCGTTTTTTACGATAAATTCACGGTCGGAGGAATTTGTAAGAGCATATCTGATTGCGTCAATAACGGATGTTTTTCCAGTACCGTTGTCTCCGACAAGCTCAATGTTCTTTCCGTCCCCCTGCCATTCCTTAATCCCGAAGAGCTGCTTTATCGTGATTTTTGAAATCTTCATGGTGGATTTTCCTTTCTCTGTTTATGGGGTTCGGCAATGCCTTACCCCCTAAACCGCTACTGAATTACTGTTACGTTGGATGCCTGCGGTCCCTTGGTTCCGTCAACAACATCAAATTCTACGGGCTGTCCCTCTACGAGAGTCTTGTAACCGTCCATCTGCAATGCGCTGAAATGGCAGAACACGTCAACTCCATCTTCGCCTGTAATGAAACCATAGCCCTTTGCGGCGTTGAACCATTTAACTGTACCTTTTCTCATGGTGCGTCTCCTTTCCTCAAAAAATATCTATTAAACAATCCTTGCGGATGCTTAACCTATACCAAGTCGTTCTTTCTCCTGATCCAAAAGGTGGCGATATATGTAAAATCCCCACTTGGATTTACCCTCTCGCTTTATGGCATATCCAATAGGCAATTTCTCCCTTTTCATAAGTTCACGGAGCGTAATCACATCCATTTGCAACTCTTTCGCTGCATTTTTTGGTGTCACTCTCTCATTGTTCATTGCTTCTTACCTCAATCTGTTCGTTTTGCTGTGCCTTAGTTCGTTGTGAATTATCCTTTTTGTGTTTGCTCGACTAAACTTTTTGGGTAAAAAGTTTGCTGACAGGGACATTCAAAGCCGCCGCCAACGATTTCAGAGTACCGACCATAGCCTCATGCTCTTCGTTGTTTTCAAGCAGAACTATGGTTGTTCTGCTTACGCCAGACATTTGAGCTAACTGTTCCTGGGTAAGTTTCTTCTTTTCTCTAAGTTCTCTGATTCGATACGCCATTACTGCGCCTCCTTTCTTTGTCCGATGTTTGCTCGACTGAACAATTTGAGTATAGCCGACTAAACATTTATTGTCAAGCACATTTTACAAAAAAATTGACTTTTTGTACAGTGCATTGTATAATGGACTAAACATCGAAAGGAGGTTTTCGTATGACATTAGGGCAGATAATAAGGGCATATAGAGAAGAAAATAGCATGAGCATGGATAGTTTTGCGAAAGCTAGTGGTTTGAGTAAAGGTTACATATCTCAGCTTGAAAATAATCTCAATCCAAAAACAGGAGAACCGCCTGTTCCGTCTATGACCTCTATAAAGAAAGCGGCAAACGGAATGTTTATGAGTTTTGATGAGTTGTTTTCTCAGTTAGACGATAATATGAAAGTATCGGTTTCTCCCGAAAAAGTGAAAATGGCTAAGAAAGCAATCCGTATACCGGTTCTCGGTAATGTGGCTGCCGGAATACCCATTGAAGCTATTGAGGATATTATAGACTATGAAGAAATTTCTGAGGAATTGGCTCATACAGGAGATTTTTTTGCATTGAAAATCAAAGGGGATTCTATGGAACCACGCATATGTAATGGGGATGTAGTAATCGTCCGCAAACAGAATTATGCAGAAAGTGGAGATCTCGTCATTGTATTGGTAAATGGAGACAGTGCTACCTGTAAGAAATTGGCAAAATATCCGAGTGGCATCAGGCTAATCCCTTTTAATCAGGCATACGAACCACTCTTCTACTCAAATGAAGAGATTGAAAACAAACCAGTGAGAATCATTGGTAGAGTCGTTGAAAATCGACAGAAATACTAAAATAGAAAACCGCCTCTGCTGCTAACAGAGACGGTATCTATGAACACACACCGGAAAGCTCCGATATGCGCTCGTCTGGACAACTTGCATTATATCATCTTCCCGGTAGAAAAACAATATACCGGGCATTTTTACGCCCATTTTTAAGAAAAGGGGGATGATATTATGCGTCTGCCAAACGGTTACGGTAGTGTAATCAAACTAAAAGGCAAGAGGCGTAAACCTTATGCTGTCCGAACTTCTGAAATTGCGGAATTTGTAGAGATTGATGCTCCGAAAGATCCACCGTCTAATATCCGCCGGGAACTCAACCGGTATAACTTCAAATGGAAAAGAAAAGCTCAGATGTGGGCTGCTATTTCCTCAGATGCCATCTGTGAGTTCGCCGAGACTCTGATGCAAGAAGAGGGCTATGAGTATTCCATAGCTTACCGGCAAACGTTCAAATACCTTGAATACTTCGCCAAACAGGAACACGCCTACGCTTTTCTGTCGGAATTAAATAATGCCGATGTGGTTGCGGAACATATTAAATACGCTGAGACACCTACTTTTGCAGAGATGTATGGAAAGTGGAAAAATTATCGAAAGGCTCTGCCGGATAAGATTTCATCAAACACCTGGCGGAACTATGAGATTGCTTTCAACCACTTATCAGATTTGCACCACAAGAAATTTAATGCCCTACGAACTGATGAGGTCCAGGAGTGTATCAATAAATGGACCTGTAAATCAAACTCTACTGTCTCTAATATCCGCACGATCCTTAATAATCTATACAAGTATGCCCTGATGAACAACTATATAGAAAAAGATTTGTCTCAGTTCTTTGTATACTCATGGGTTGATCCGACAGAACAAATCCATAGCAGATATACCAATGAAGAAATTGCAACCCTTTGGTCTAAACTGTATGTGATAAACAATGTGGACCTCATTCTCATTACGATCTACACCGGCCTAAGACCTACGGAACTTTTGGAGATAACCACGGATAATGTGCATCTGGATGAACAATACATGATTGGAGGAATGAAAACAGAGGCAGGCACAGACAGAACAATACCAATCGCAGACAAAATTTTGCCACTAATAAAGAATCGGTTCAATCCGAACAGAAGATTTCTTGTGAATAATAAGTACGGAAACCACTACACCTACGGTTCGTATGTGAGTGCAAATTTCAACACCGTTATGAACAGACTCGGTATGCAGCATCTACCGCATGACGGCCGCCACACCTTTGCATCGTTGATGGATGATGCCGGAGCGAATGAGGTTTGTATCAAACTCATAATGGGTCACAGCATGAAAAACAATGTCACAAAGGGAGTGTACACACATAAAACCACACAACAGCTTATTGATGAAGTCAACAAAATTTAAGGGAGGTCATGCCTCCCTTTTACTGTATAAATATTCTAAAACAGTGCCAAAAACCAAGTATATTATGCGTATATTATGCAAAATCGTTTGTATCTTGCGTGTATATTATAAGTATATTGCCAGTATATTACTATCAAATTTTTACTCAAACTTACGAACACTTACTGTAAAAATACGCACAATAAAACCCCGGAAACATTGAATTTCCGGGGTTCGTTTTTATTGATTAGCACACACCCTGTGCTAACATAGCGAAAGCGCAATGTTTATCTATTTTAGGCGCACAGAAGATTTTTTGTAACCCACAAGTAATCTTCTATTGTCAGATAATTCCGTTTATGTCCTTCTATCTGCCCCTATTTTCTTAATTGTCAACAATTCTATATATATCTTACTGCAGTTCCCGATCTCCATCATAAAGTCCATGCATATATCCCCAATACGCAGTCTCCTCACTAATATTATGTTCCTTTGCAATGCGCTGCACCTCTTTTACAATCATCTTAGCAGTGAATCGTTGCTGATCCGGAGATAATTCATTCATATTTGATTTTTTCCCATACTCAAATACATGCATATACATCACCTCAAAAAAAGATTGCATTAATAAAATATAATACTGTAAGTACAAGAATAACAGCCTTTGTTAAGTTCCAGACTGTTCTAAAAAAATTCTTTATTGTAACAATGATACGATTCTTTCTATCATGCTTCTTCATTTCTCTGATCATGCCTTCTCTGCCGCCATGTGCGAGGATGGCTTCCGGTGTCATGCTTGCCATAATCTGATCAACAATAGGTCCGTATATATCCTGTTTCATTATAGTACCTCCTCTTTACAATTAGTGTATCATTTTATTTTTATTTTGTCAATGCATTGCTTTATAATTATACATACAATGAGAAAAGACAGCCAATGCGCTGTCCTCTCATATCATTCCAGTTCCTTTTTTCTGAAAAACTGCCTTTGTAAATCAAATTGATGTTGTTCAATATATACCTTCAATTCAGGATGATTCCTTTTGAGATTAGTTAAATCATAATATTGGGTAATATCTCCTTCTACCTGGTAAAATACATCTTCTTTCTCCTTTATTATTCTGACTTTCTCTTGATCCATCTTATCTTCCTCTTCTTCCATTTAATTTTACCGGAATATCTGCTTCTATCTTTTCTACATCCGGCTTACTTCTTTCAGATTCACTTGACACAAGTTTAAACAAAGTATTATTAATACCATATTTCTGAACTTCATCTGTTATATCATTAAACCTTTCCTTAATAGTATCAACTGCTGTCTGTTCATCCATAAGATTATAATGACCATAATTTAAACTATGCCGGTCCTGGTTCCATGAAGTCCAACATGCATACTGATTCATTTGTGAGTTATACCCAATTACCGCATATAAATGAGAATCTTCCGGATCATTTGACACTCTGCATATCTCAACCGGCTTATAATTTGCAAGACCTGACGATTGTTCAAAATATGATACAACATCATTCTTTACTTCTGCCGGCACCGGAGACACATTAGGCATTCTGGAAACAATAAAATGTAGTGTGCTTTCTTTACATAATACATTCTCTATTGATTCTTTTGTGTTATCCATTTGTTTTGCATCAATCATCTTTTGAATGGAAACTGCCAGAACCTCAGATATCTTTTCTGTGCAAACCAATCCATCATAATGATCATAATACTTTTTCACAAAATCCTTTATTTTGTCCGGAGTGACCACCTGTACTTCCTGTTCCTGGTTTACCGGTAAAGGATCATATCCTGCATTTTCCAATTTTCTATAATGCTCTGTGAGTTCTCTGTTCGTATATGGCGAATAAAACTGCATAGGATATATAATATCCGTATCTAACTTTTCTACTGCCATATGCAGAAATTCATCAATCTCTCCTGAAATATTTTTTGTTCCTTGCTTTATACTTTCCACAAGTCTTTCGGGATTGGTGTGAACCGTATACTGCATTTCCTGAACAATTTCATTGGCATGAACTGCTGATAAAGTATATATAACCAGATGCGGTCTCTCATATCCCATAATATTAATATCGAGATAATCCTGTGGACGATGAGTATTCGCCACTCTTCCACTCCATGCTCCCCATTCTGTATTTTCTCGTCCAACCTCTCCTATACATACGTTTTCTATGTAATCAACGCCTGCTTTTAATGCACAATAAACATTATCCTTATCCAAAATAGTTTTCATAGAGGAGTATGATTTTCTAATAATTTGCTTTTCATTCACTGCCAGCTCTTCATTATATAATGCCGGATCGGATAAGGATGTAATATGATTCTTCATATCTACAGAATCAAAATGACTCATGCACTGCAGTTCACCATGGATTATGTACCCTAACTGTTTACCATCTGCATCTGACATTAAGTAGGCACTCAATGCATCCTTTATATTTGAATAAGTAACAGGTTTAAGGTCAGAGTCCATACCACTTCCTTCCAAGTTAAGAGTATAATAAGCAATTCTACCACTCGGATGTATTAAATCTTCATATTTTGCTCTATCACTTTCAAGGATTGGACTCATACCTTCAAGCTCTTCCCCTAATGCCTCCCATCCGTCAGCATCTATCCTTCTCTCCGGTGCTGTACGAAAAACAAAGGATACTGTTGCCATACTGTCTGTTGGTGTTTCAATACGATCATATCCTGTCATTCTCATAGCTTCTGTATAACGCTCTTCAAGTGTTATATCTACTACCATCTGCTTTTCATAGTTTTCAATATCTGTCATTGAGAGCCATTCTGGCTTATTTTCATCCCAAAAGCTATTATACAGTAATTTCATCACTTCTATCTGCTCACGCTCATCCTCTGCCCATAACTGCTTTTTATTTCGATTACCATTTCCTAAATAATATTCGCAGTCACTCTGCAGTCTGCTCAATAACTGATATTTAAAAATATCATCACTATTTACCAGGTCTTCTTTTCTTTTCTGTTCCATATCTTAACCTCCCTATAATGCTATTGCCAATAAGTGCCTGTAGTCCCGTACTAAATACAATTCTTTTCTATTCAATAATAAAAGCCGCTGACTATACCTATCTTTCTTTTTATTATGCTGGAAAAACATAAAAGCAGACTTAATATCGCAAAACGGTCTTTGGTAAGGATTTATGTTTTCTATACCCATATCTTTCAATTCATATACAAAATAATCAGTGATAATTAAGCTGCTCCTATCTCCATGTGGATAATAACATTCCTGGTCAATGGCACAGATGCGTGTATCTGCAAACTGAATACTATCAATGTTCACGACCTTACCAGACAACACATCAAGCACCTGATTATTCTTATGGAGATCAGTAACATATTTCTCTTTTTCCCGCTTTTCAAACTCTTTATGCTCCGTAAAATAATTCCAAATCAGCAAATCTTTATTTGTGTGTCCTTGCTCAGTATACCTGTAGCAGATAATAGAACCATTAATCTTAATACCAATTACATCGCCATGCTGCAGCATAACCTGCCCGGTTTCATGAACCGCTAACAGATAAGAAAGAAAATCTTTGGCTGAACTGCATTCATGACTAAATCTAAGAATCACCTTGCCTTCTCTGCTATCAGACATAAATCCCTTATGTCTTATGTTTCTGAATAGTACGGCCATTGTTTGCAATCCATATAAAAATTCATGCCGGGTTTGCTGCTCATCTTGTATGTTTACTGTCGTATAGTTCATAAAAAAACCTCTTTTCTGTCATTCTACTAATAGCATAACAAAAAAGAGGTTTCTAACCGTTGCCTTTACTAAATCAAAATAGCCTTTTAAATGTTTTTAAGCAACAACTCACAAATTTCGTCAAATGATATATCCAAAGCATAGCATATTTTAAGTACCGTGCCTATCTTCATACTTGAATATCCTGTTTGGGATGTCTTTGCATAGGTCAAGCTAACCGGAGTAATATCTACAATATGTGCCAGTTCCACATATGTTATTTCTTTTGCTAACATAGCATCATTAATCCGTCTTGATACAGGATTCTTGATTTCTCCATTTTCTATCTGTTTTTTCAATCTACAGGAAAATGGTAATATTCTCTCCTTATATAAGATTTCAGAAATATTTCCACAGCTATCCATCTCCGTCTTCAACTCTTTAAAAAGAGTCTTATATTCCTGCAGGAATTGTTCTATTTCCACATCAGGCAATACCTTACGCTCTTTCATCTTTGCAATCCGGGCACGATAGCGGTGTTGAAGCTTCACCAGATCAAGTTCCGTTGCTCTCTTTTCTTCCCATACAATCATTCTTTTTGTAATTTCTTCTTTTAATTCAGGAAAGTAATCATCATAAAACCTTTCAATATGAATATTTATAACAGAGAAAATACGAATAGTTTTATCCAAAGGTAGTGATAATAAAGACTTGGTTCCGTTCTGATATTCAACACAGGAACCTACAGAAATATTGACCTTTTTGCAAAATTCTCTAATAGTCATTCCAGTTTGCTCTCTTTTTTGTTTAAAATATTCACATGCTTCCATGACAACTACCTCCATGGAGATTGTATCATTTTACTTTTACTTTGTCAATTTTCCTATTATTCATTATCAGTGCTTTCTGTATCCGATTCATCAGATTTCTTTTCCTCATCTACCTTTGCAGGCTTATCTCCCTTATAAGCCATTCCATCATAGCATAAGGTATATTTCGTTTCTGTATCAGGAATGGTAAGTATTACATTGCCTTCCATATCCAAATCCAGAGAATACTTTACCTCTGACCTTTTATCCGCACTATAAATGACTATCTCATTTTCTGTATCACTTATGTTTACAATTTCATAGGAGTAGTTCACTACATCAGGTGCATCTTCGTTAAAATATCCCGAATAAGAATTGCCAGGGGAAAAACGAAAAGCTGTTCCATCCTCTGCTACATAATCTCCTATTAACAAGGAATTATAAACATTATTGTAAGATTCAGCTGATGGTGCATTACGCAGCACATCCAAATTATCTAATCCATCATCTTCCGCATCAATCATTCCATCACCGTACTCGTTTGCTACCTCTTCCAGATCAGTCGTAAGATTATCCATATTCATCTCTTCTTTTTCCGCTTGTGCGGCGGCATATGCTTGTTTCATCCTCATATTGCTATAGTATAAAATACCAGCAATAACCAGAATATTCACAACTAAAATCACCACTATCGTCAAGCACATTTTCTTTTTTGTAATCATAAATCTTTCTCCTTCATTTCTTCTTATTTTTACAAGTTACATACATGTATTAATTATACTTTCTTAAACATCCTGCCTTGTTATACTTCAGGCTATAAAGAAAAAAAATTATGCTGTATTGTCTAAAAAAGGGAGCGGTTTTATCAACCACTCCCTCGTAACACATAATTAGTTGTATAAAAACGACAGGAATTGAGGTAATTTTCCTTCACGTTTCAATTTAAGAATTACTACAATTCCCACAGATACTAACAGCATCAGAATAATCAAAACCGTCATAACTACTCTGAATCCTCCTGTATTTGTTTCTGCAGGTTTCTCTGCATTCATTGCTTCTACATCTTCCGTAAATGTAGAATTTACAACTGCCGTTGCATCCTTAATTTCAACTTTTGCGACAGCAACTGGAGATAAACTACTTACATTTAAAGAAAGAGAATTATCGGTTGCTGTTGTCAGACACACTTCATACTGTCCCGCCTGATCTGCTCTTTCATGCACTACAAGATACAATGCACCTGTGGTAATATTCGGAAACTTGAGATTCAGTATAGCACTTCTGTTATTGCGGAATGCTGTTTCCTGAGTGACATTCGGTTTAATATCACCGGCGCCTACCAAACTCAAGATAACGGCTTTGGATTCATCATTCGCTGCATTTATCACTTCATCAGATCCCAGATTTCCAAGCTCCTCCAAGTGGTTTGCATAGTAATTAAATATTTTATAAATATTTTCCAAAGAATCATCCGTTATGTCATTAATTTCCTTTCCGTTTGTATCTGAAAACTTCACAATCGGGTTCGATTCTGCAAAACGAATGACTTTTCCTGTTGCATACTGGGTTCCCGGAATGGTGTTAATCTCAGTATCGGAAAACATGGAAACTTCACTTGTGGTTCCTAGTCTCTTTTGACTGTTTTCAGCCGCAACCGTACTCCCCACTAAAGCATCCGGTACAGCTGTGCTCTTCGTTTCCGTTTTGGTATCCAGATTATTCGTGGAACCTTCAATTACATCCCCATCATCAGCTTCCTCTTTTCTCTGCTCTTTAGAGGCTGCATCTTTAGTATCGGAAGCCGTCGTTTTATTTTCCTGCTTTGAAGTCGAGGAAGCTGCCGGTGTAGTAGTATTTCTATTTGCATTATTTACCTGTGTCCTCAAAGTTGACATTTCTGAGGTTAAGGAGTTGTTCTTTGTTGTAAGGTCAGTTACCTGATTTGATAGGCTTCCATTCTTACTATTCAGTTCCGTAACCTGGGATGTCAGATTGGTATTGGTTGTCTTTAATCCGGATAACTCACTGTTTAACGAATTTACCTGAGAAGAAAGTGAACTATTTTTCTCTTCCAGGCTACTATTTGCGCTGCTCAACTTTTTATTATCCTTTTCAAGATCATCAACATCATCCTCCAGTTTGTCTACTTTACTCTGGAGTTGGCTATTCTTTGTTGTAAGATTTGTAACCTGGGATGTCAGACCGTTAATCTGATCCTTTAATGCAGAATAATCCGAAGAAGAACTTCCATTTCCGTCAGAATTAGGATTATCTGTCAGGGCTTTTGCATATCCCTGATTATAACCAGTAGAATATCCCTGTTTATAGCTTTCAGACTGCATATTGACTACTTTATCATCCGTTTTTCCTGCGGCACCTGCTGTAACACCTTCTTCATAACCTCGTTGATAACCAGTTTTATAATTATTACTGTCCGGATCCGCAACATCATCAGAAGGATTTTCATCTCCGGCATTTTCAATAGCCGTCTTTACCGCTGCTACAAGTTCCTTTCCTGTCTTATCCGTATTAAGCAATTTTTGAATTGCCTCTATTGTTTCATCTGACGTAATCTTATCACGTACATAATTCTGAATTGCATCAGCAATTTCTTTATCTGTGGAGCCATCCGGCAATGTCAGCCCGAACATTTTATTAGCCGTATCTACAGTAATTTTAAATCCATCAGCTGTATCAGTCAGTGCATCAAGCTGTGCCTTCAAATTAGCAATTTCCTTATTCTTTTTATCAAGTTGTTCACGTAACTGACTGATTGTATCCTGAGCTTCTTTAATATCCTGTTCTTTTTGAACAAGAGTACTCTGCAATGCCGTGAGTTGTTTAATTGCATTTTCTGTTTCTGCAATCTGGGCCTGCAAACGTTCTGCAGCTGCAGTATCTCCATCTGCTAATGCTTTTTCATACTGAGCTATTAAATCTTTCTTCTGCTGCTGTGCATTTGCCAAATCTTCATTTGCCTTCTGCAGCTGACTTTTTGTTGTCACAAGCTCTTCCTCTAAAGCACTGTATTCCTGTTCTGCTGTTGTCAGCTTATCCTGCAAATCTTTCACAGTCGCTTTGGCTACATCAAGATTATTTTGCAGCGTGGAGATTTTACTTGTAATTGCAAGCAAAGTATTATTAATACCACCTACATTATCCTGATCCAGTGTAGAATTGGTTAGCAAAGCGTAGATGCTGGCCAACGCACTTTCATATTGGGATGTCAGCTGATTTGCTCCGGATAATTGTGATTCCAGATTCTTAATTCTCTCAGCCATATCCTTAATATCTTTTACAACTTCCTTATACTGTTCATCTACAGTCACATCCAGGTCAAAATCATAACCAGCTTCTTTTAAGGCCTTAATAATACTATTAAGACCCGTCTGCGATGCATTCAGTGCTTTTTCAATTTCTTTCAGCTTAGCAGCCATCTGTCTTTCAATTGCTCCTAAAGTATCTTCATAGACCTTTCCCGTGTCAGCCCCCGTATCATCAACAATGTGAACTCCCTGCTTGTCCACATAAAATTTGATTGTTTCTGCTTCACCATCTCCGTCTACATCATACCTGCAAATATAAATTTTCTTTCCATCTTTGGTTGTTTCTCCAGTATCCTCATATTCTATCGGATTACCTTCAATGTATACTACATCTTTTACTTCTCCAGTGTCCGGATCCTCATACTTTCCAAAATATCCGGAATCATCAGTAGTGCTACTCGATACAAATTCAGAGAATTTTTCTAAAAGTGCTTCATATGCTCTCTTATACGCTGTCAATTCTACAGATAATTGATTGATTTTTTCTGTATCTGCATTTTTATCAGAACGTAGCGTTTCAATTTCCTGCTGCAGTTGCTCTACTTTCTGTGATAAAGAAGCAAGTTCTTTTACAATATTCTCATATGAACCATATTCCTGTTCTACAAATGACTTGTCTGTGTATTCCTCTACACGAACTGATACCGGAACGGAAAAGTATGCTTCAGCACCATCTTTTTCATAGAATACTACAACCGTTACCGAAATGGTTCCGGTTTCTTGTCCAGCATCCAAATCTGTATCTATAGCATGTACAGGTTCAAACGCTGAAACACCTTCTTCTGTAACTGCCTGTGCCTTTTCCAATTCATTAAATTCTGTTGTTCTAATAATATAAAACTCATCAGAACTATATGTTGTTGTCCCTTCGTTACTGCCATAAATCGGGATAACTGTCATATTATCCTTTACAATGTCTCTTGTGGTAAGAATCACGCCATTATAATAAGCATCAATTCCTGTCTGTGGTACATTTTCCGGCTTATCAGATACTACATGGTCAGACATAAGCTGCGCATCTATACTGTTTACACTATAGAACGTAACTGAATTTGCAAGACCTGTAATATAACTGCTATAATCCAGGGAATGTGCGTAACAGGTATATCCCAATAAGGATAATACATTTCCGTTTGGCTCAACATTTCTTCCCTGATCTACAGTTTGGTCATTCAGAATATAAACAACAACATCTCCAGATGAACCAAATGCACTTACATAATTACTATCCTTGCCATACATTTCAAACAGAGTATTTTTGTTTTTAACATAAACTTTACGATTATTGTAACTTCCAGTATGTCCTTCCCAATCAAATGCTACGTTTGTAACATTTTCATCAAGAATCAGTGTCTGAATACTATCGCAGTTCTCAAAAGCATGATTTACAAGGTTAGTATCTGTTTCCAACTTATTCAAGTGAGTACAGTTATTAAATGCATACTCCTCTACTTTGACACCCGCCGGGATAAATAAATACTCCAGAGAAGTCAGATTATTGAACGCATACTTTCCAACAGAAATGTTTCCATTCATTTGCAGCGAATCCACTGCTGTACATCCGGAAAAAGCATATTCATTTAATATTACATTTCCGGAAATGTAAATCTGTCCAAGACGCTGGTTATTCTTGAATGCATTCTTATTCAGTGTGACTTTACCATTAATTGTCACCGCTGTTGCATTAGATTCTCGGAATGCAATTGTAGATATGGTAAGACCACCATCTCCACCTTTCAGGGTAACATTTGTGAGCGCATGAGCATCACCGAATGCTAATGAACCAATCGTTCCACTCATACCATTTACCTTTAAGGACTCAATGGATGAAGCATAAAATGCTTTTACACCAATATTAGTAATAGAAGAAGGAATTACCACATTGGCCATTGCAGAACTCTTATAAAATGCATAATCCTGAATAATTGCTACAGATGAAGGGAATGAAACAGATGTCCAACTTCTCTCACTTGCCGGGATAAATGGATGTTCTTCTGCTCCACTTCCGATTCCAATAACTGTTCTTCCTGCTACTTTGGCCGGAATATTTAATGTCTTACCACCATCCACAATTTTTACAATGGAATCATCGGTATACAATCCAATGATATCACCGTTGCTATTCAGCTTATAATTCCATACAATACCATTTTCCTCGCTCTGATACCATGTCTGGGAATCAAATTGAACAGAATTTTCAATCTGGTCTGCAACAACTACCAGATTTCTCTCAACAATCTGTGCTGATGTTCGATCATCCGGATCATAGTACAGGAAAACAACATCTACACTGGAATTATCATTAGATAATATCGGATCAATATCAACACGATTAATTGTTTCTGCAGATGACACCTGACTATATACTGTTGTTCCAAGTTCCTCAAAATCAGATTTTTTCATAACAAAGTATTCGCCAGCAGCCAATGTTTTACTTCCAATAGTTGCAGTTACAACTTCTGCAATTTCTTTTGCCGAATATGACCTTCCACTATATAAATAACCGTTTTCATTTACCTGCACATCGAAATCGGCATTGGACACATTAAATGTCATATAAGCTACAGAACCAGACATATAGTCACTTTCATAAGCCGTATATGTCCCTCCATTAGTCTGAGTAAATGTTTTTCCGTTATTACTGTTATCATTTGTTTTCCATGTGGAAGAACCACCAAGCTGCTCTTCAAACAAAGCAAGTGTATATGTTTTTCCTTTAGACAGGCTTGTCGGAATCTGAATATCTACAGTTCCCTCCGTACTTGCATTTGCCAAAGGACCATAGTAAAGTAATTTTCCCTGGTTATCATAAATTGCAGCAGAAATTACTAATTTGCCATCATTATTTGTCCCAATAGAGTTTACCGGAGTTGTGACACCTCCCTGATAATCTACGGAATAGGTATTACCCGCGACTACATTGCTGGTGTTTTTCCCATTTATACTTGAGGTAAAATCCGGAGCAAATGAGGAGTCCTGAATTAAAAACTTTATGTCCCCACTAATATTATCCGGATTGTAAGCTGCTAAAGCAGCATTAGCAGTCACATTCGTTCCTGCCTGGGCACTACGTGCCATTTTGACATGTTCCATGTCAAGATAAAAAGCGGGAGCAACAGCGAACTCGTGTGCGACGCCGCTAACATTGACCTGCCCTGTTGAGTAGACACTGAAACCAAGGCGATAACTGTTGGAGTAGACACCCCAGAAGGAGCGGCTCCACAGGTAACTACGGGCGTACTGCCAGCTAGTGCCATTGTAAACATCGCTCTTATCTGCTGCAAGGTTTGCAATGACCTGTTCTACCTGCACCGGATTATAGTACATTTCATCAATGGAAGCAGCAAAGAGATGTGCATCCTGTAATACATCAGTCGTTGTAGTATTATTGCTTCCTTCATTACCATCTGTTTTTACATCTGCAGAAAGTACTGCGCTTTTTTCAGCTTCTGAAAACCAAGATTGACCCGATGCATTAATTGTTGGTCTGTTGTTTTTAGAACCATCATAGCTGAAACCGTTGTTATACCAATCCTCAACTGTCTGTAAAATAGTAGGCGAAAATGCACTGGTTTGTCCATCGAAGGAACGAGTCATATACTGAGCGAAAAGATACTGATTATCCCAAATTGCATCTGTATCCATCAATTCCCAGGTTTTATCAAAATCAATATCTGATCTCTGGCTATATGTATTAAAGTCGGAACCTCCATTAAAATTTCCTTTAACAGCCTTTTTCCCATTGTAGGTTGTTTCTACCAGTCTGGTGCCACTATTGTCACTATAAACTTTCAGATGTCCGGCAGTACCCTGTCCTGTCTGCTGGACACCACCATCAAGCTGATTTAATGCTGTGAACGCATTGCCAGCATAATAATATTTCACATTTCCGGTTGTGTCCCTTTCCGGTATATTTTCATGATTCCATACCGGCTCTTTTACGGATGCAGAAATTCCCGCCAATTCAGCTGCATACGCTGTATTCGGAGAATATCCATAATACATATCACTGGCTGTAATCATACTCAATCCCATAATTCCAACCAATGCTGCAGAAATTCCACGCTTTACAAGCGTTTTCAGCTTATTGCCTGATTTCTTACTCATAATAATTTCCTCCTTTAAATTTTTTAACTCTTGGGTAGGGAATTTTTCTTCTGATACATTGTATCCATATCATGTGTGAACCGATATCGGTTTGATAAATACTTACGAAATTCCCTTGTATTACCCTGCTGCAAAAATGCATAGGTTCCATTTAACTTTGCTTGCACATCTCCAAAAGACAAATCTCCTGTATAATAGTCTTCAGATATTTTCTGATACTTTTTCTTGGTAATTTTCTTTCTATCCTGTTTGACAGAAAGCCGTATCATGCCATCTTCTCCCAACGTATAATGCCATCCACAGAAAGTAAATCCTCTGCTGATAGGTGCATATACAGTCTTTTGGGGATGCAACCTTATTCCTAATTGCTTCTCTCTTATTATTTTTTCAACTTGAATCTTACAGTCTTTACAACTGCTCTTTGTTGCAAAAAATGAAATAGCATCATCCATATAACGTGTCGTCCCTAAGCAGTCTTCACGTTCTGCAATGTACCAGTCAATGTCATTTAAATACATAATTCCTGCCCATTGACTTGGTAAATTTCCTTTGGGTACACCATACGCATTTCCTGGATCGCTTTGTGAAGCATATCCCTTTCCCTGATGCCAATCATCAATAATATTGCAAAACAATACATACCCTAATGCCTGCATCCCTGAAAACTGTTCCTTAATCCTTGCATGACACAAATTATCAAAATACTCCTTCATATCATACTGGAAAAAATAGAAATTTCTTCCGTATCTCTGATATAGCTCCTGTAACGTATTTTTCAAATATGTCTGCGCTACAACCGGACCCTTATTCTTCTGACAGGCTAAATTGTTCGGGTGTATAATATTCTCAGCATACGGTCTTAAAAATTTTTCCGTAAGCCATCCCTCTACAATTCTATCTTCATAAAAAAGGTGCGCTTATCGTTCTTGTTGGATGGTGTACCTTAAATTGAAAATAACCTCCTGGTTTCCATTCCAAAGAAAGTATTTTTTGAGTCAGCTGATCAAGCTCTTGCCCTATATTCCTTTCAAATATATAAGCTTCCTTAGAGTATTTTTTAATGCCAACTCTATCAATCCAGCAAGTATACAGTTCGTCAAATATTTGATCATAACTTTTATTCCAAGTCTGATATGAATTTGTTGGATCATCATAAATTTCTATATTTCCATACAAATCCTTCTCTACACGAATGCCTCGTACCTCTTTATCTGATAGAACTGCCGAATAACTAATTTCTACATTGTTTTTCTTTATAAACATATAACACCCGCCTATTCATAATAGACTGGTTTTTTATCCCCGGATGACATTCCATCCGACAGGAAAGGAATAACCATACCTTTTTTTCTCATGCATACTCCTTAAAGCATGCATACGAGTAAAAAGCGGGAGCAACAGCGAACTCGTTTGCGACGTTGTTATCATTGACCTGCCCTGTTGAGTTGACATTGAAACCATTGCGATTACTGTTGGAGTTGACACCCCAGAAGGAGCGGCTCCACAGGTAACTACGGGCGTACTGTATGATAGTTATCCCTTTATTTCATTTCTAATCCTGCGTTCATCACCTTCTATCCACTTCATATATCCATAACGCAGATTGTTAAATTTTTTATGTAACTCTGCCTCCTGATTCGGAGACATACATCTAAGTCTGCGCAGAACGGGGAGCAAATCGTTGATACGCTCCATATATTCTAACGATTCTTTGTGTGCCTCCTGACGAAACGGATCATGAAGTTGAATACTATTGGCCTTACGTGCGGAATGAATCAGTTCGCAACAATAATCTTGTACTGTTTTACAAATAGTAAGACGATATTCCTTTTCTGCCTTAACCGTATATTGGTATACTCTTGTTGCAAATTCCTGACACTTCTCAATTATCTGAAATGAGTTTTTATTCCGATTGCCATCATATTCTTTTCTTCCAGGTTCCTTATACACTGCCATAACGTTATTCTCCTTGTTGGTGACCTCGCAACCTTACCTTTAATAATGTGCATTCCTATTCCTCCTCATTCATAGACTGCTAATCCCTGCATAAATACCACTTTACTGTTTACCTCCTTTTCAAAAACCGAAAGGCTGATAATCCGAAACCCTTTTTCCAGAACTTGCTTTTCTACGTTATGTTTTAAATCTACCAACGCATCCGAAACATTCATTCCGCAGCCTTCGATCAAAAGAAGAGCCTGTGTCTCTTTTTTTGCAGTTACCTCTTCCGGAGAAGGCTGCACTTTTTGCACTGGTTTATATAACCGACGATATTCATCAAACCGATTATCTGGAAAAACATCCTGATCACTCAGCCTTTCTCCATCATAAAAGACATAGTTTATTCTATTGTTTTCACAAACTGCTTTTACTTTGTCATAAGCCACTACCGGGAATCCACATTTATACCCTGCTTTTGTTTCTTTTAACTTATATTCCATTAACTCTGAAAGAACCCAAGCGCTGCTATCATATGCTTTATAAAAATTCCCTTGCAGTTCCAACACAAGAGTATCCGGATATTGTTCCTGCAAAATTTCATATTTAAGTTTTGACATTTCTTTTCTCCTATCGTTTTCCGGCTACTTTATTCCGGACAACACTTTGTTCCTGTTCCTGCATTCTAATTTTCATTGATTCCATCATGGAAATCCCATCTAACTGACTGACCATTTTATCCGGCGTCATTTTATTATGAATGCTAAAACCTTGCCAGGTTCCGTGTGTACCATTTATTCCGTTATACAGTTTCACAGCTACTCCCTGCCATTCATTCAAATTTTTTGTAAAATCATCAACTAAAACATCTCCTGGCTTAATTCCGCCAATACATTCCAATGCTTCAGCTTTATTTTCGCCATATGGGACATATATCTGTCTCTCTATTGGGATATGTGTATATTGTTCATTCCATTGAATTTTTTCTTCTTTAGAGATAGGTAACAAATAGGAAGATAAAATATACACTTCTATATTTTCAGCAATCTGTTTCTCCAGTAACTGATTTACCATGCCACATACATTTTCATCGACTTTACGACTAAGAAAGAATCCTGGCGATGTCATTTCTTCCAGAGATGCATTCTCCCATTTTGCAAGTACACCATCCATATCAATAAAGAAACGCCTCATGCCACACCCCTCCATAATCCTTCCATTTTAAAAATTGTATCTCTTTCCTCTTCTTATTTTGTTTGCCTATATGCACAATTTCTGCTTTTTTCTTTGTAAAATGGCAACAAAAAAGTCTAATACTGCACTGCAGCACTAGACTTTCCATAAACACTATTAATAAACTTATACTATTATATTTCTTCTACATAATAAGCCTCATCATCTATGTAATACAATTTCAGTTTGTTCAATTAAAATTTAGTTCCCTCATTCTTTCATGAATTAAAGCAATACCTATGGAATCATAGATAGCATGAAGTGTAACTGTTTCAGTAAACACGTCAAACAATATATCATGTTCCCATTCTACCATATCATTTTCTACTTCTACAGAAGACGGATATATATGTTGATTTTCTATGTGAATTGGGGCATATCTATATGAATTTTCATCTTTACGGATTAAATAAAGACCATATTGTTCAAAAAGTAATCTTTCTGTTTTTGTTGGATTTTCATTAATATATTTCATCGACTATTCTTCCTTTCTCAATCCTTATTTAAACTTTAAATCTATACTGTATATATGGGTTATATTTTCTGCAGCATGGATTGATACATCTTTCCTTAAACCGCCATTTCCCATTTTCCCATACAAATTCTTGTATTACAGATCGCCTATTACATACCCAACAGGTTTTCATAACTGATTTCTCCTAACTTTCAGTTTAGCCTCCTTAATCATTTCCAATATCTGGAAATATAAGTTATAGTATCTAAAAATTTAATTCACTTATTCTCTCCTGAATGGCAGCTAAAAGTGGTGGTTCTACAAATATTGTTCCTTGATTTTTACACCATAATCCAACACAATACTGCGATGGATCAAAAGTAATAACCATATCATAATCAGTTTTATCAGGATCCAGAAAACGGGCATAATCTATAACCGGATAGCTCGTTTTATCGTCGATTTTGATTGTGGTTTGTTTCAACAAATAAAATCCGTACTTACTAAGATTCTTTTCTGCTTTTGTCATTTTTATAACTCCTCTGAATTATGAAATTGCTTTAAATCTTCTTTTATATCTTCATGATACCCATGATCAAAGGCATATTTCCCAACGTTTTTAATCGTGTCCTGCCTCTGCTTTAAATAACGATCTTCACTCATCTTTCTGACATCTTCGCGGCTCTCCGTTGTTATAGTACCATTTCTTGTAAAAATCCAGACTCTATTAACATCTACTTCTTTTTTTCGATGATATTGCACGGATACCAACTATCATCAATCCTAAATTCATACATAAAATTTCAGTTTAAAATATCTTCCATATTCTCAATAAATTCTATCAGATACTGTTCTTGATTGTATTTAGAACTTCTTATAAAATACCGACACATAAATGCTATTTTATAATTCTTTCATCTATTTTCTCTGCATCTCTTAACGCATGTGAATAAGATCTCAAATCATAACAGCCAAAATCAGGAAAGCACCGGAATACCTCTCCAGTTGAAAGAACCCTAGCGATGATGCTTTGTGGGTGGCCAAAGTTTTTGTTCAAAATTTCACATTCTATTGGCATATGACTTCTTCTATCCGCATACCAAAAATGAGTTCCTGTTGATGTGTCTTTCATATATCCTACTCCTTTACATCGTTATTTATCGCCCTTTTCTTTATCGGTCAAATCTTTTTCTGCTGCATTCAAAGCATCTATAACATCATTAATATCCTTATATTTACAAAGACAAAATATTGCAAAATACAAAGCAAGTATTATTAATATTCCAAATATTATTTCCATTGTTATTTCACCTCTCTAAAGTCTTATACAACATATTAATTCTCCTTGTTTTTATTGTGAAAAACAAGATAAATTGCCGTCAATAATTCTTTGTAGCTCTTCGGAAATACCTTAACATCTCGTTGATAAAATTTCAATATTGGCTAAAATTGAGCTTGCACATACATACCAAGCACCGATAACTGCTGCATCGAAAACAAGTAAAATAATACCTAAAATGTCTGCCTTATTTGAGAAGCATATTACTGCTAATACTGCGATTATTATAGCAAAGAAAATGCCTGCTGAAAAAACTACCATCTACATACCCCTTCCTGTTTCGGTTATTACTGCTCTTAAGCTGATGAGTTTTTGTATCAATAGAAGCAACTTGGTTGTTTTTGTAAAATCATTTACTCTCTACACTTTGAATTATACAGAAAGCTATTCTCATTTTTACCTCGCTAAACTTTAATTTACTCCCATTTACCATTCCCACGCCCACACGAGGCGTGGATTATTGATTACCGGATCAGGAAAGCCGGGCGAACTCCGGTAGAGCTGGAAGCGCCGGTGCCGTACGCACTGCCATCGCCGAAGACACTGGCAAAGCGGGACGACGACCGGATATATTTATTCATTAACCAGTACCATGCGTATTCACCATTAGGAAGTGAACATACGCGATTTTTTCTGTCTTTCATAAGTTCAAATTGTTCGCCTAAATCCGGTTCATAATTTTGGCTATTTCCATCTTCTCCGAACATCTCCTTTCTTGTTGGAATCCGAAGCAGACATTCGTGTTCCTTATCTGTATAAATCATGCGGTCAAGAAGTTTGACAGGAAAAGATTTCACCAATTCCGTATTCATCCACTTGCATAAGTCGGATTTATAAAAACCTCCGGCATTTGAGTTATTTTCATTCATTTCGTGTTTTGCAACGCAGTTGTCGAAAAGAAACAGTGTTTTCCCATCCTCATATACTCTCTGCGCCGTAGCGGTGAATTTCCCTAAATCCTTAAACTTCACAATGATCTGATCTCCAACCTCATAGTTTTCGATCTCCATTTTTATTTTTCTCCATGCTTTCATTTTAAATTCCTCCATTCTTAATTTTGGTTTTTCAGTTCTCATTTTTACCTCGCTAAACTTTAATTGTGTTCATGCTTCAATCTATTCCACTCCTTACAATAGGAAACGCACTGTTCCAGAATGAAATTTGAACTTTTCAGGTCCATTCCTCTTGTAATCTCATCAAACTTCTGTCCATTCGTCATCCGTTGATTACGGTCATACGGAAAGAAGTCTGTTGGACTCATTTCAAATGCAGCTGCTATGCGAATCAGTGCGTCCAGCCCTATACGGCTTCTCCCATTAAACAGCCTGGATAAATGAGAAAAGCAAACACCGGATCGCATCTCTAAATCTCTTAACGAAACATGTTCCTTGTCCATTTGAATTCTGATATTCTGAGTAATTCCATCAAAAATTCGTTGCATCTCGTCTTCATTGTAAATAGCAGAATCCAAAAATGATATTTTCATATTTTTCATTTCACGTTCAATATCTGTATCTTTTCTTTTCCGAGATTTTACACAGGTACTGGCAACTTCTTTTTGTCCCGACAAATCATTTTTATTATCCATTCTTCAACTTCTCCTTTCGCAAAGAGTAATGATAGTAATATTATTCTTTATTACTTGTAATGCTATCAAATATATAGCCTAAAGTCAACTAATTCTGCTATTTCCAGATTTACAAAGCAACAAACATGGGAAAGGGAGAATGCTTAAATTATTTTCACCATTCTCCCTATCCTCTCGTTATAACTATCCTATATGTCTCTTTTCCTGTTTCTGAACGGTTTCTTCCTTTTCCTCCTTATCCTCCTCTGATAACACGGATTCTAACTCTGCCTGCCTCTTCAATAAATTTTGTAAAGTACTTTCTTGAGGAAATTTCTTTTGAAATTCTTCTTTTGCTGTATTTAGAGCATTGATTGTCTCTTCCAATCTGTTTTCATATTCGCTCAATACCTTTTCAAACCCACGCAACACATTCTGAATTCGGATAATATTGCCTACATCACTAATCATATTTGCTGTAACCTTGTACTCATATGTACCGGCAATAATAAAATGTGCTTCTACTTCATTGGTCAGAAAATTATGAGATTTAGTAATTCCTAATTGGAACCCATAAATTTCTCCAAATTGAACAACGCTGCCATTATCCGGAACTTTTTTTATCAAATCATGCAACAGCAATCCAGCCTTTTTTCGTTCAGTGAATACAACATCATGAATTTTCATCTCAAAGGGACTATTATCCTCTATTTCATCATTATTTGTATCCATATTTTCCTTTATCGCTACATGATCTACCCCTCCAAATGATACATTAGTATCTCTAATTTCAATATCATTACGAATTTTATCTATAATACTCTTCAGCTGCTCTTTCTTTGAAGGTAGTACTTCTTTATAGTCCCGCTCTAGTTTATATCTGTTAGCATCAAAACTTCTTTTCAACAGATTTAATCTTGTTATTTCAGCATCCACCTCCATTTTTTCCTTAATAAGCGGATTCCCAGATGCTACTGCTTTCATTTCTGCATAGTTCAATACTGCTTCATCAATATCCTCACAGTTTCTTGCTACATCACCATTAGTCATAATCTGAGATATAAACCTCTGCTTATTCTCGATAATACTCCAATTGTAAGCATCAAAAGTACCTTTGGTAACATATCTGAAAATATGCACTTTATCGTACATATTTCCTTGTCGTAGGATTCGCCCTTCTCTTTGAACAACATCAGAACCTCTCCACGGCACATCAATTTCATGCATTGCATATAAACGTTCTTGTATATTTGTACCGGTACCCATTTTTTCGGTTGAACCTATAATTATTCGCTTGACCCCACTGCATAAATCCGCAAACATATCACTTCTTTCTTTATCATTTTTCGCATCATGTATAAAGCAGATTTCATCTGACGGAATCCCTTTCTCAACCAGTTTTTCTTTTATAAAGCGATATACACTAAATTTCTCTTTATCATCAGTCGGTACACCAATATCTGAAAAAATAACCTGTGCTGCCCTGTCAGCCTTAGTCTCTTCCCAAATCCGATACACATTATCCACACATTTATATAGTTTGCTATCAATGTCCGGCTGAGCATCCGGATAAAGCATTCGAATGTCAGTAGATACTAATTTTGCATCGTGACAGACTTTAAGCATATTATCTTCTGTTGGATCAACTGCTCCGTCATGAATGCATCTTGCCCTCTCTACAAATTCATCCACGCATGCTTTAATATCATCATTCGGCTGAATTTCAACGATATCATATTTTCCACCAACCAATGTGGGAATTTTAAGATATGGTAACATATCCTGAGTTTGAATATCGGCAATCATACGAAATGTAGTTATAAGTTCCGGTAAATTCGTGAATTTTGCAAAACGGGTCTTAGGACGATATCCTTTTCCCTCCGGAGTCAACTCCATACTGGTGACAATCTCTCCAAAGTTAGCGGCCCATGCATCAAAATGAGCTACCCCTTTTTCTTCCAATAAATCAGACTGCAGATATTTTTGCATTAAATACATTTCACACATTGTATTAGAAATAGGTGTTCCAGTAGCAAAAATAACGTTCCTTCCTGGAGTAAGTTCGTTAATATATCTCGTTTTAAGCCACATATCATAAGCTTTTAGACTTCCGTTCGGATTGATTCCAGATACGTTTCCAATTTTTGTATTAAAGCTCAAATTCTTATAACTATGGGCTTCATCTACCATCAGACAATCAACACCCAGCTCTTCAAATGTAATAACATCATCCTTATACTCCGCATTTGTTAATTTCTCTAATTGCACCCTTAATGATTTTTCCTGGGATTCCATTTGTTTGACAGACCAAGTTTCATTACGATTGTGCTTCATTTCCCGAATATAATTCTGTATATCATCTATTTGCTTTTCAATATATGATGCCTGCCGTTCTCTTGAAAGAGGAATTTTTTCAAATTGTGAATGTCCGATAATTACTGCATCATAACTTCCAGTTGCAATTTTACTAATAAACCGTTTCCGCTTGCTTTTTTCAAAATCTTCTTTTCTTGTAAGAAGAATATTTGCATTCGGATAGAGCCTTAAAAACTCATTTGCCATTTGCCCGGTTAAGTGGTTTGGAACAACAATCATGGGTTTATTTGCAAGTCCCAACCTTTTTAGTTCCATTGCAGCTGCAGCCATTTCAAAAGACTTACCAGCTCCTACACAATGTCCTAAAAGAGTATTGCCACCTCTTATAATTCTTGCTACTGCATTTTTCTGATGAGGTCTTAGTTCAATAAGCGGATTCTTCCCTGGAAGACTCAGAAAACTACCATCATATTCCCGCACTTTAATATTGTTAAATTTTTCATTATATAATCTGACATACTTTTCTCTCCTCTCCATATCTTCAAATAGCCAGGCAGAAAACGCCTCTTTAATTTGCTCTGCTTTATCTTTTGCAAGCATTGTTGCTTTAGCATTCAATACATATGATACAGAACCATCCGCATTTTCTACTCTGTCTTTCACCTGTACCTGTCGCATATTAAGCAAAGTCTCAAAGATTTCTAAAGCGTTCATCCTCTCAATACCATAGGTATTGTTAATCTCTATATTACCGCCCCAGCTCTTATTGTGAATAAAATATGTATTTGTCATTGCATTATACTCTAACCGCAAAGAATTTTTTACATAATACGGAACATGAAATTTTTCGTAAATAAACTGCTGATAGTCCTCCGGGGAAATCCAGCTCACACCTATTTTGACATCAATTTCTGTAGCATCAAGGTCTTTAGGAATGACCATCTGTAATGCATCCACATTTTCTTGGTATCGTTTATCCTTCAATAATGATACATTGGCCGAGGATAATTTTTTTCTTACATCTCCGGATAAATACTCCTCTTTTGTCTCATATCCCTGAAGGGGATAATTGTCATTTGCTTTATCCGGATTTAAGAATATTTCACCCTTCAATTCATTGCGCACCGTATCAAATGGCTTATCATATAACGATAATATATTTTCAAAGTTTACATATCCGTAATCAGCAATAGTGATATTAAGAGCTTCTATTGCAGATTCCGCATGCTCATGAACAATATTGGGATAAATCGTATGTTCTGTGAATATTTTCGCTTTAACGAATTTTCCGTCAACAGAATCCTCCAACGCACAAAGCAGGGTATATTCTACATCATCCCCAAAAGCTCTTTTTGATTCCTTATCATTGATATAGCCATATTTCATAACATAAGAATCATATGCCTTGGTTAATTCTTCCTGGCACTCTGAAAGTTTCGCATCAGTACATCCCTCTAATTGTACATCTATAACTTCATGCAATAATTCACGAATAACACATAATCCTTTGATTCTGTCTTTCTGCTTAGTTGTTAATTGCTTTTGTAATATGAGTACTTCATTTTCACGCATATACACCTGCTCATCACGAACAGCATAAGTATAATTTTTAATACTGGAATCTGCTGGTATAATATTATCTGTATTTTCATTTTTCTTATCTGTATTCTGTTGCACCTTGTAAAATACATTTTTCGGTAATCGTTCAACAGCTTCCTCTATTGCATCTTTTAAATTTTCTCCATAGTTCGGTGCCAGATATGATAATGCCCTATCTGGTCCAAAACGCTTTTCATCTACCTCCATATGTCCTAAAAGCATTTCTGGATGTGTAATATAATAACTGTTCAATAAGATTCCTCTATCTGTATTTTCCACTGTTTCAAATTCCTGCGTTTTAATTGAAGGTACCTGTTTCTTTTGCAGAAAAATTACATCACTTGTCACTTCAGTATTTGCTGATGATACAAATGTTGTATTCGGAAGACGCATAGCACCTAAAAAATCTGCTCTTTCTGAAATATATCTCCTTACTGAACTATTCTTTTTGTCTAAAGTACCTTTTGATGTTACAAAGGCAATAATTCCCCCAGGGGCACACAATTCCAATGCCTTTGCAAAGAAATAATCATGAATAAGAAAATCTTCTTTTCGGAAATCCTGGTCAAAAACTTTATACTCTCCAAAAGGTACATTTCCAATTACGACATCATAATAATTTTTCTGAAGTTTTGCATTCTCTATACCACATATTTGTATATTAGCATTTGGATGTAATAATCGTGCAATACGCCCAGATATAGAATCAATCTCTACACCATATAAATTACTATTTTTCTCTAATTGCACATCCATCTCATTATAAAAATTTCCAATTCCCAGTGCCGGCTCTAACACATTGCCACCCTTAAATCCAAACCTATCCAATGCATTGTAAATACCGGCGATAACTTCTCTCGGTGTATAAAAAGAATCTGTACAGGATGATCTAGCAGACTTATACTCATCTTCTGTTAATAATCCTTTTAATAAATTCCTGCTTTCTGTCAAATCGCTTCTGTTTTCATCAAAATATGCAGACAATCCACCCCAACCTACATATAAGCTGAGTTTTTCCTGTATATTTCTCGTCAACTCCAGTGTTCCATTCTCCACTGCTTTTGTCAGCTTAATTGCTTCAATATTTTTTTCAAACCGTGACTGTGTACTACCACTATTGCCCTCCCAATCTTTAGAATAATGATATGATATAGCATACTTACCCTTCATATCTTTCAAAACATCAGTAAACTCTACACTCGCAGGTCTTTCATTAGATAAATCATTTGTTTCACTTTGCATTACTTCTATATCTGCAGATTGTGCTTCATCCGAAGTTGCATAACATATAGGATTTTTTGCTGCAAATTCATCGAATACCCGCTGTTCTTCTTCGGTTAGTTCCATATATTTACTCAGATATTGTTCCAATAAAATCAGGTCATTACGACGTTCTAACAATTCATCATCCGATAAATGATAAGGATTGTCTTCTCCAGCAGCATACTTCTGATCCTCTATAATATGATTAAACAAAGAATCATTATGTGCTTCCGGTCCATCTCCAATATCCATACGCCCTGTGTATTCCATCCGGCGTCCTTTATAATATCCGGCTATAGAAAAATCTGTCTTATCATACCACCCTACATTCAATGCCTCATTTTCACGCTCAATATGTTGTTTATTATCGAGATATCCCAATACTTTACTGGCAAGCGCAAATGAAATCTCATGATTATAAGAATTCAAAAACTCTTTTAACAAATGGCTTTCCGTAAAATTAATAGAAAGTAATAAGCTATCTGCCTGTTTATTATCATTATTTTGCTCCAATTCTGTATTTACTGCAGCGTAACGACGATTCTGATCCTGCATAAATGCCAAATAACGATGTGCCTTTACTTCAGAATCAAAATAAAGGATACCATACTCATCAGTCAGATACATTTGATTCTCTGCATTCCAAATTGCATAGCAAGAATTTTCCGTATTCCCTATATTCTCTACTTTTCTTACAGAATACAAAAATTGCTTCTTATCTGTTTTGTCCTTATATTCCTCAATCAGCTCTGCATATACATCCGTTATATCCTCTGCCGAGTCCTCTTTTTCATAAGGGTTGTCCTTAAAATACTTTATGATTTCTTCCGTTACTTCTTCTACTGTCATTTGGGTATAGTTAGAAGAAGAAAACCACCCAACAGAATTTATATAATTTTGGGGAAAACAATTTATAAGCAACTGTTCATTTGTATATTTAGTATCGGAATTATAGGAGGTGCCAATTCGTGCATAATCTGCACCCACAAGATTAAATACTTTCCTACGATTAAGAACAAAAATACTATGTACAAAACCGGTCTTTTCATCAAGAGACATCGTATCAGAAGTTAATACGTCATTCATCAGTCCTCTGATTGCATCAAAACGAGAGTTATTAATAAAATAATCAATAACTTTCTTTCTTACCTCTATCTTTTCTGTTTCCGTCAAATACTGTAAACTATAAAATTCTGTTTCCTGTATTTCTTTCAGTTTGTTACGTTCTGCTTCCAGTTCCTTTACAAAAGATGCCTGGGCATTCTCCAAGATGTTTTTCTCTGTTTCCCACTGAGCATAGTGTTGAATTTCAATGTCATTTTTCCAAAATTGTTCTCTCTTTATAACATTGCACAAACACTTTGCTAGTTCAGTATTAGACAGCAATCTATGTACTTCCTCTGACCTGTTTACTGTATCTTTCGCCATGCGAAGATCAAAGCCTTTAGAATCATGCATCATATTATAGCCGCTGTATCCACTACCACTCACTCCATAAATCTGATTAATGAATTTTGCCAATGCTGCAGCATCTGATCCACCTTCCGATGCATTATAGATTTTAAAACGAATTTCTTCTGCCCTTTCGCTGCTTTTTTGTATGCCAAGATATAAAAGAAAAGCATCATCCGGTATAAATGTCACTTCCGGTATATCAATATTCTCTGTCAAACTAAAAGGATGTCTGCCATTCAGATAGCTTTCAAGATGCTCAATTCGTGCATAATCATGCGCATAACGGAATTTTACAGATATCTCTCCCATTTCGCATTGATTCCAAAATTCTTTTGCTTTTTCTAAAAGATACTCTGCCTTAGACTTATCCATGAGTGCATTCTGAACTGCAGTCATTATATCCGAATGTACATAAGTATCCCGAAACAATGCAGGAAGTTCTTCTTTTCCAATGTCAAAAGCATCGTAAAAATAATACGATATATCTGTTGCCACTGACTCTAAATCAGCCTGCAGCGCAACAGTTTCTCCTGTTTTATCCATGTATCTGCACTTTTCAATTAGCCTGTAAATATGATTCTCAACATCATTCCAGGGTAAAAGCATATCAGGACTATATAATGAACCCTCTTTTCCGTATTTCAAGTGCATACCATCAAAGCCATAATATACGCTTATCTCCCTACCTTCTACACGAAAACCAAGAGAAGCTCCCTGTAATTCTTTTTTTATATACTCTGTTGCTCTTTCATGGTCTAAACTATCCCCCCATCTTGTAACAAAATAGTTATAAATTGCATTTCTGGACTCTAACCGGTATCCTGCGCTGCCAGCTAATAAAATATAATCAATAATTTCACTGGAAAATGGGAATATACTTATCTTTTCCGGGATCATCATATCCGTTACATCAATGGAATTACTATTCATATTGTCTTCAGCCACAGTACTCATATAAGAGAACAAGCTAATCTGACTATAGGTTCCCTGTTCTAAAAGGTTAATGGACGATACAGGATCTCGCTCTCTATCATCTCTCTCAATGTCGTTCCAATCTGCTCTTCCGCCTGGATTCTGCTCATTGTATCCATCCCCCATACGTTTGCCTGATCCTGCATTTTCCGATGTTCTTTCTCGAACATATTCGCTGCTTCGTCTGTTCTCTGCTTCAGGAACTCCCTCAACGTTCCTTTGTTCAGCATAACTATTATCTGTTCCGGATATCTCTGCTGCAGGAAGTCCATTACTTTCCGTGCTGATGCCGGCAGTCCTTCTACTGCTTCCTCCAGTCCCTGATAAATCCTGATTGGCTGAATCAGATTGGATGTCTGTGCTATTTCTGATTCGTTCATCTCTTCCATCGGTTTCATTTCTTCTGTAATCCGTGGTTTGTTCATTGTTACTTCTCCTCTCTTCCTCAATATACATATTTAATTTTGCAATCGTATTATGTGCTGCCCTGGTAGCAACTCCAAGTGTTTTCAAAAACAAGGCTGTATTCATGTTATCATTGGTTAAAATATATTTTTTAAAAGTATTAACAGCAAGTTCAGAAAGCGCATAGTTTTCCCCGCTTCGTTCCATAAAGATTTTTGCAGCACACTCAGATACCAATTCCAAAATAGCTTCTGTCTTATCTTCATCATCAAAATATAAATCAGACTCTTTTTCATAAAATTCATTTTGAATTAAAGAATATAAAGTTACTTTGGCGAACGCAGCGTAGTCCATATTGGCTTGATGCATATCCAAAAATCCTTGCCTTTGCTCTTCTGTAGCTCTCCATACTGCTATTTCTTCCCTTCCATTGGTATCCCCATAGTCAAAAAGATATTCGCAATATTTTCCAAACATTCCGGTAGTATTCCCCAGATATACTGCAATACCTGATCCTTGCTTAGGGTACCTGCCTCGCTTTTTCCATTGGTTAAAACTGCCTACAAGCACAGCTTCAGGATTTTGACCATAAACCGCAAGCAAATTTTCAATAGAAAGATTATGAAGGTTTCCATGACCGGCAAATGTCAAAAAGGCATTAATGTCCGTCTCTGTTTTTATACTTTCAATCGTTTTTATAACCAGCTTTTCCAAATTATCTATTTTCATATCACATTTCCTCACTTAAAGCTCATTTTCAATTTAATTTGCTTTCCGGTCACAACTTTTCCATCATCTGTTTTATATTGATAGTCTTCTATTCCATCCGGAATTGCATAGGCATCGAAAGTATCACTTCCATCTTTCTTTTTAATCCCAGTAATCTTAGTTTTTTTACCGGAACATAAAGAAATAAATTGTTTTTCCGTTAGTTTCTTGCCAAAGGCATATACCATACGAAATCCACACTTTTCACTACAATACGGTCCATACTTGCCTTTTAATATGTTTCCACTGCAGGCCGGACATTTGCACAACGTTGCTGCTTTAAATGAAAACTCTGCTGCGTCGCCTTCATTCGCCTTAAATGTTCTCATAACCTCTTTAATCAGTTCTACGACTCCCTCTGTCAGATTCTGATAACCTGCCTGCCCGCTTTTGATATCTTCCTGCACAACCCACCATTTTGCCGTTGTATCAGCCTTTTTTATTTCATCCGGAAGTAAATCATAAAATTTTCTTCCTTTTGCGGTTGAAATTAATATCATTTTCTTTTTATCTTTTATCTCTTCCAAATAACCAACCGCTATCAGCTTTTTTATAATTTCTGCCCTTGTCGCAGATGTTCCTATAGACCCATTCTCTCCCTTTTTTTCCTTATCTTTTTCAAGAAGAAGTTTCTTTATTTCAGCATCATCCACATACTTACTGATTCTTGTCATATCATCGAAAAGAGAAGTCTGTGTATACCTCTGCGGAGGTTTAGTCTCTTTTTTTAATATCTCAGTATCTGAAATCAAACCCTCACATTCACCCACCGGTAATTTTGTCACATTAATGTCCTGATCCTTATCTGTTTCATCATCCCTAAGTAAAACTCTAAATCCAGGCTTTATTATTTTTATTGCAGATGCTTCAATTTTTCCTATGAATTTCCCTTCCAGGAACACAGGCGCACTAACAACTGTTCTTTCCTTTTTACAAATAGGCAAAAATTGTATCAAGTAATACTTGCTTATCGCTTTGTATACATTCAGCTGTTCTTCTGATAATTTGCTGATATCGAATTTCTGGTTTGTCGGGATAATTGCAAAATGGGCAGTAATATTACTATCATTAAAGCAGCGACTTACCAAACTGCAATCGAACTTATCTGAAGGTAACTGCATATTATGACAAATTGCATTAACCGTTTCAGGTGCCTCTTTATGGTGTTCAGTAGACAGATACTGACAATCAGATCGGTTATAGGTAATAGCAGAAAAATTATCTCGAAGTGCCTGTGTAATTTTCATTACCTTATCCGGATTATATCCCCACTTTTTCCCGCAATAGTTATTTAGTTCTGTCAAGTTAAAAGGTAATGGTGCAGCCTCTGATATATTTTCTTTTTTAACCGTATATGTATCATGTTTCCCTTTAATGGCAGAAACCAATTCTTTCAAAAAAGTATCTGCTAAAAATTTTCCATTTTCTAATTCGGACAGTTCTTTATCCGGATAGTATTTAAGACATATTTCTACACCATTTATTTGTGATTTTACATTCAAAATATAATAGTAGACTTTTTTATGACCTTCGATAGCTTTATCCCGGTTTACTACCAGCCCAAGTGTTGGTGTCATCACTCTTCCCACTGGCAGCTTAGCGTTATATACTTTAGAAAAATATCTTGTAAAATTGATTCCAAACGTAATATCTGCCACTTCCCTCGCATATGCACTCCAACCATTAGCTTCACATTCTTTATTATCTTTCATGTGATTAAGTGCTTTTTTTAGAGCATCCACGGTAGTATTGGCTGTATCAAGTCTTTTACAAGGTCCGGTATAATGAAACCACCTGAGTATTTCATCCACAAGCAGTTGTCCTTCTTCATCTGTATCTCCGCAATTTACTACTTCTTCTGACTGTTTTATCAATTCTCCAATCTGTTTCACTCTGGCACGATTTTCTGCCGGAATGGCGTTTTCCCATGCATCAAAATAAATCGGAAGGTCAGCCATGTTCCATACCTTATACTTTTCATTGTAAGATTCCGGTTCCCGCAATGTAAGAAGATGTCCTGAGCACCAGACAACTGCGTTGTTACCCTTGTATATAACACTATCCTTTATAGTTACCTTGCCATCTAATGCTTCTGCAATAGCCTCCCCTAGCACCTTTTTTTCTGCAATAAATAAGCGCATCCTATAATCCTCCCTACGTAATAAAAAAAGAAAGGGTGCTTATCTTATTTTAAGAAAACACCCTTATTATCTCGCTTCGTTATCTTGAATTATGACGAGCTACTGCGGAATTTTCCAATCCATCCAATGAAAAACTACTTCCATCCATTTGCTTTACATTCCGCTTAATATGATCATACTGCATAACTTCTGCTGATAAAGGCTGCTCCTCGTCTAATCCTAACGAGGAAACCGCTTCATTATACATTTCCTGTATCTCTCCAAGCTGAGTAGAATTACTTACCGGTATACAAAACATTTCATTTTTCCCTGCTGGAAATACCAATAAGTCTTTTCCAAGCATTGTTGCAAGATTATCTACCATATCCGGCTGATAAAAGAAAGCAGCCGCACCGTTTGCACCTGTGGCATTGGTAAGGACATACACCTGCGGCATTGCAATACCATCCGGCTCAATCTCCATCTCTTCCTTACTAAGATACTCAGATAATCCAAAGACCTTTCCAGGATACATCTTTGTGGAATTTATCTTACACTCCTCAAATAATGTATCCATATCCATTCCAATATCCAGTAACATTTCATGTGTTACTACTGCAGACATATCCTTATCAAGAAGTAGCCGTGGTACAAGAACAAAACTTCCCTTGCTTTGATATGGCACACCTAATCCTTCCAGCGCTGCTTTCTGTTCCTCTGAAACAACATCCAAAAAAAGGCGTGATTTAAAATCTTCAATATCCATGCTAAACATCATTTTATCTACTTCTCCTTGTATGCATATGATTATTCTGTTGATTATCCTGCTGTTGCTGAATTGCAAGCTCTTCTTTCTTATCCATACGCATAAGCGCATGTTTACCGGAATCATACTGATATGCATGATAGGATAATCTTTCCTCCGGAGCTACCTGACCGGTATTAACTTCACGAATAATTCCTTCTAACTCATCTTTATCTACATTATCATCCATAGGCAGAATGATAACTTCATGAATGCTTGATGGGATTACAACAAAATCACCACCTAACATTTCGGATATTGTCTCCATGGTATCCTTATCAAGAACTGATGCGGCACCATTCAACTTTTCTGCATTTGAAAGAACATACATTGGAATTTCATCCTCTGCTGATAAAATCTCTGCCAATGGATCTTCTTCAGGGACTCCATCAGGAAACATAATTTCCATTAACGCATCTTTCATACTCTTAAATACGATTTCTGATTTTGCAAGATTATGAATTGCAATCTCATGAAGCATTTGAGTATCAACTCCATATCGTTTCATTAAATCGTATGTAATGGGCGAAGACATATGCCCTTCAGCACCACTTCCCAGATCAATCACATAGATAACCGCCATATCTTCAATCTGTGTATATGGCTTATCTGCCAAGTATTCCTCATTCATATCCCCATTTATGAGTTTACAGATTATATTATCCTTTACCTGATTAAAATCTGTAATCCGGCTGATATCCAATTTTACAGACTGTTCACTGCTCACTCGAAGCTCTGCGATATCCTTCATAATATCGGGAAGTTCCATTCCATTCTGATACTGTTCGTAATAACGGTCCAGGTAAATAAATGGTGCAATATTGTTCTCTTCCAGCCTGATCATAAGTCCTGTAAGCTGTACATCATTGTTCTTAACAACTGACTGAAGTGACACATTTGCTTTCTCATACTGCATAGGAAGATAACTTTTAATGTTATCCTTTACCTTTTCCTTAAATTCATCAAAATCCATCATATTCCTGTGCCTCCTGCTCCATCTGTATTCATCCGGTCTGCTTTCGCCCTTGCACTCATCTTCAATTTGCGGATACTACGCATATATACGACATATCTCTCTGCTGTGGCACTTTTATCTGCCTGTTCCGCCTCCATCTGCGGCATATTCTTATTTTCTACCATTTTGATCACTCTCCATTTCAGCTTTTACGAATCTATTACCGGCCTCTCCGGTTTTGGGGGCGTACATTATTCTCCACATTCTGTTGCTCATTTTTCGCCTGTTCACTCTTTTCCTGATTAATGGATTCTTCTGCAGCCTGTTCTGCAAAACGTTCCCTGGAATCCTCAAATGCCTTTTTAATGTCAGCACCTGTAAGTTTCTTTTCGATATTTACATAATCATTGATTGATTCATCAAGCACACCATGCTTGGCATTGTAAGTGACATCTGCTGAAAGACTGATCATCTTTCTTCCCTCTTTTTCAGTATCTTTCATTCTTGATTCCGGAAGAACAATATTATAAAAGACATCTTTTCCCTGCTGGTTGTCAAATACCGGCACTGCAACAGAAATTAAATTCTTCCCATCCCCCGACTGAAAGCTGCGGATCAACCTTTCAGAAACTTCAATATCCACATTCTCATGTCGAATTTCCTTTGCCCTCTTAATGGCTGCAATTAAGTCTTCACTGCTGATTTCTTTGCTAATATTCTGATATGTTCCATCCGGCTGTTTCTCGCTCCTTTTCAAGGTTACTATATAGTTCTCTTCTGAATCCATTTTTTTACGAGGAAAACCAAAGTAACTCTGTCCTTCTTCTTTCGTGGAAGCCTTGAAAGATTCTGCAGGAATAACAAACGAATAGTACTGTGACTTATCTCCTTCTTTGATTGGTACGCTTATGGATACAAATTTCTGTTCCTCCGGATGGTTTTCATCTGCCTTGCGAACAAATTCACGCCCCCATTCTGTTGGAACAGAAACATTCACAAAGGGACTATTCTCTCTTTCTTCTTTCTGGCGCTCCGCAAAGGATTTACGTTCTTCCTGATACATTTCCCTTAAATCCTCAATTTTAACAACTTTTGAAGTGTTAGTATACTTCTCACTTGCAGGTGCATCATCCGGCACATTAGGATTTCTTTCACTATAGGAAATCGTCAATTCTGTTCCTGTCGGTCTTGTAAAATGCACCCGGTTCTCATTATCCTTATTCTCTTTAAGACTTGCCAACGGATAAAAAAACACACCGCCACCAGGAGCAAATACACGAACATATTCTTTCCCATTCTTTTCATTTACTCTCGCCGAATCATAATCCACCTGCTTTTTGCTTAAGTCAATTGTTACATAATCCTTATTTTCCATGATATTACCTCCATACAATAAGTTTTTTGGCTACAATATCATCATACAAATTCATACTTGTAATTTTGTTACACCATAATCACAGTTTTTTGTATTTTTGTATTTTCTAGGCAAAAAAAGAGCGCAAGCAAACTTGCGCCCTAAAATATCTCATTACAATAATGGCATATTATTCAAAGCAATATAGTAATAATCATTTTCATCAATGCACAAAAATCCATTATCACATACCTCTTTATATAACCGATCCATCTCTTTTAATTCTGCTACTACAGAAACTTTACCTGTTTCTGTTGATTCACTCACATTATCTCCGAGTTCGACATGTTCGGCCAATACAATATTCGTGAAATGTGCTGTATTATTGGCGTCTTTAAAGGTGAAATTTTTAACCTTTCCAAATACATTTACCTTTGCACCTTTATAAAATCCATCATGTACTGCCTTTGCCGTATCTTCAAACGCAACACATTCAAAAAAATCATACTGCATATTTCCATCAACATTTTCACTTGTACATAATACAAATTTACAAATGAAAATTTCATCTCTTTCGCCTATCGGAATTATCGCCACCGACGGAATTGTACATAAAACTCCTGTGAACATACCATAATTCATTTATTGTTCTCCTTTTCTATCCAAAAAACATTTCAATATAATCCCTAATTTCCTCTTCTGTCATTGAAGGTGTAAAGGTTTTAACCATCTGTGTCTCATCAATGTCAGGAATATAGGTTGTCAATTCCATCATTGCATTAATCTGATTCATGGAATAACCTGAGTTAAATAACTTCAAAAACAAATCTTCCTTGAGGAAAATGTCCTCATTAACATCTTCCTTTTCAGATAACTGCCGTTCCTTTTTGGGCTGTTCCGCTTTTACTGGTTTCTCATCTATCTGTTCTACAAATTGTACTTTAGGTTCTTCGGCAAATATCTCGTTATCTGTAAAAGATACTTTTTCTATTTCATTGCTGCATTGCTCTATAGGTTCCGGTTGGATAACATTTTCTCCCGTCATTTTAGAAATGAAACGAATTCCAAATAACAGTTCAACAACAATGAATGCTATAATCATACCGATCGGAGTATAATTATTAAAATAATCTGCAAATGGGTTATGAAGTACTGACAGTAATCTTGAAAAATACCCACCTTCCTCTGTTACCGGCACAGCTGCCATCAGCCAATATGCTATCAATACAGATATCCCTGTACTAACCAACCAAAATAACAAAAATGTAATTTTTCTTATAATACTTTTACCTTCTTTCATTTTCTACCTCATCCCTCATTTCCAACACCACCATTAAAATTACCAAAGAAAGATAACAATTCATCATTTGATGGATTTTTACATATCAACCTGTATAACTCAAAGCATGATACTTTATCTCCAAAATCAGATAATCCTTCTTTAACAATTTTGGATTTATCTATGGGGAAATGAAGTTCCATCATTTTAATAAAAATCAATCCCTCCTGATCCTTTCTGGATTTTTTGAGGAAATTCTTTTTACTATGTCCAAATAAATGTCCGAAGAACCACTTGCTTTTCCGTTTAATTACTTCTTCCCCGGAAGATACATTTTTCACATCAGAATACACGTATGGTTCATCTGGTATTTCGCTGGAAACGATTTCGTCTGGTTCATCCTCTTTCTGATCTGATTCAACTGCCACAAAAGATATCGAACTATAATCCTCTTCCTCTTCGACCTCTTCCGGCATATTCAAATCATCTTCATCATCATTCAATGCATTTTCCCACGCAGCTTCGAGTTCGTTTCCGGAATCTGCTTCTTTCATTATTTCAACAGTCTCCGTTTCCTGAGAGAATACTCTGTCTGCTTTCATACCTTGTTCAGATTCTCTTTTCTTATCCACCTCAATCTGCTCTTTCAGAATCGCTACATTTTCCTGTAATGTATCATTCTCCTCTTCCAATTCCTGCACCCGCATGAAAAAGTCGGCATTTTTCTTTCGTTCTCTTTCCAATAAGCGGTTTACAAAGTTATTATTTCTCTCTAAAGATGCAATTTGCATCTTCATAGTCATTTCCAACTTCTTATTTTCACGGATTCTCTCATAGGCCTCCTGCAGCAGTGAGGACATTCTGTCAAAATGCTCCGCTAATATAGCACTTTCCTCCTGTGAATTCGTATCTTCTTTTTCCTGTTTTTTAAGATAGGGTGCCATCTTCTCTTGAAAGAACGCTATATCAGATTGTCCATTACAGTCCAATGCCTGCTCAATAATAGAAAGTTCAATTCCAGAAGAATAACACTGCTCCAACAGCTTAACATACGCATCTACACTATCATTTACTTCCTCAAATATCTTCTGTACAAGATAAAACCATTCTATCTGTGCTTCATCTTCGTAAAGCCGTTTGATAAAAGGCAAACTATTTTCTGTAATCTGACTCAAAAAATCGCTATGATAGAGGAAATCTAATAATTCCTCATCAATTTTTCCTGTTTGCTCTATGTATTGAATAAAAGCATGACTTTCTGTCTGTTCCGAACAATCAGGAGAAACATTTGCTTTCAGTTTTTCAAAAATATGCGCAGCACTATCATCTGTGCAATTTGCCAATACTATAACATTTCCCATATATTTTTCCTGCCTTTACTATTCAAATGACATCTATTTCATACATACCTTCTAATCTACAATCGAATTGGCAATATTAGTAAGCTTTTGAATCTCTTCCACCTTTTGACTAATTGTTTCATAATGCTGTTCCATTTTTTCAGCATCACGGACAGTTGCCTGCAACCTGGATATTTCATCCTCTGCTTCATACAAATTCTGCTGCTGTCTTGACAATGCACTTTGTTGAATATTATAAATTGCCCTCAAACGGCGCACTTCCTCTTTATCCTTTTCCCATTCATGAATGATCTCTCCAACGAAAGCATTGATCTCATTTATATTATTCTGCAGACAGGTCATCAATTCTGTAAACTTTTTCTGGAATAAAACCGTATCATTACCATCAAATTGCTTACTACTACTCATAACTGTTAATAGATCACTGAATACAGAAACAATCCCATTCCTGTTTCTTATCTGCTGCTCATTCTCCGGATTCTGCACGTCTCCCTTCTCTGTATTGACTACAGTTACTGCATTACTCTCATTCTGTTCTTTATCCTCATTGGAATATCCTTCTATCTGTTCAAAAATAGACATTTCATCTTCACTTTCAAAACAAGACTGAATTTCTTCTAAGCGCAGCTTCTTGTCTAATGCCATCATAAAAAGCACTATCACAGCACTTGGTGCAAGAGTTGTAGTATTCCAATATGAAATCAGCCATTCAAAATCTTCCGGTTTAATTCGCTGGTCCTGCAAGAGATCAGCAATTTGAAATGATATTTCCATATTCTTATCATTTTCAAATCTGTCCGCATTATCAGCCAGACAATGCAACACATCATCACGCATCCCCTTGAAATCTTCCTTTTTTAGACAACGCATGATACTTTTGTAAAGAAGTATATTTTTTTCTTTAATTGTATCCATACACTTCTGCAATTCCACTTCTTCACATTCTTTCATTGTAATAAGTCTGTAATCTTCCATTGATACTCCTTCTTTCACAATTTATTTCTGTTATATAACTGATTATAAGTTGCCACTTTGGTTAAACATGAACCCTGAAAGCTATATTTTCCCCAATATTTTGCTATAATGTACAATTTCCAAAATAATGCTTCGTGCCACTATGACACGAAGCCATTCTGCAATGCACTCATATCATGATATTTCTCCATATCATGAAGCCATCCTTCGCAGATAACATTTACTATTTTTTCATTCAACTTCCCCTTATGAACATCTTCTTTTAATTCCATCAAAGCCTGTTCAAAAGAAAATGTCTTTTTATAACAACGTTCGCTTGTCAATGCATCATATTCATCTGCTACCGTAACAATCTGAACATATTCTGGTATTTGCGTTATACCTTTGGGATACCCATTACCATCCAGTTTTTCATGATGTAACAAAACAATATCTCTTATAACCGAACCAAACAGATTTTCAATCTGTATATATCCAAATTGTGGATGATATTTTATGATTTCAAATTCCTTTTGAGTAAGTGATGTTGTTTTATTTAGAATTTCTGTAGGTATAAATATTTTCCCCAAATCATGTATCAGGCTTCCTGCAGTAATTTGATGAATTAATGAGTCCTCATAGCCCAGTATCTCCGCAATAGTAGATGCATAAATTGCTGTATATACGCAATGCATTCCTACATTGGGAGAATACTTGTTAATTCTTTCTATGATATTCTTTATGTTTTTGTCCAGCATCTGTACTGCCAGATATTTATTTTCCCGATATTTAACCTGATACTGTTCCATTTCTTATGTCTTGCTCCCAATTCATATACCCTTTGCTATATTTCATTACTTCGTGCCATTACGGCACGAAGTATATGTTTGTTTATTGCATATCTGTATAACCTTCCATCACATCGCCTTCATCTTCATAATAGATGTCATCATCAAAATTTTCATATTCCTCGGCACCAGCATCCGAATTATTTTCATACGGATCATCTACTATCTGAAAATCAGAATTGTAGTTATCATCCTTACTTTCATAATTTTGATTCTCAACCTTTACACCATTACTCCGGCTTGTACCTGCTCCTACCCGGCTGCGTTCATCAATTCCCTGGAATGGATTATACATAACCTGTCCATGCACATCATACAAAATAATAGGATCATTCCAATTCACTGTCGGATCATACGGTTTACCATTATAAAGAGATATATCATCCATATTTACATAACGGAAAAAACCAAGTTCTGATATGTAATAATATCCCGTCTTCAATTCCTCTGGTATTGTAATGGTGATGCAACTTCTTATATGATTCAAGTTGCTATCATTTGAAACAAATTCCCATTCAACAGTAGAAAAGGATTCCATACTGCAAAAGACATGAACATTTGCGGTCAGTTTGAAATCACTGACATAAGTTCCTTTATACCACTTACAAAGATACTCATTATCCTGATTCAGGCTTAAAATTGTACCACCATCACTCACAAGTCCTTCCCTTACATCAACATCCCCTACCTTATCCAGATAAATCTTTGAACCTGCGAAATTTTTAAACTCTGCGACATCCCGTGCATCTGTCAAATCATTAATGTAACCAGCATACCCGGCATCTGAATCATAAGAGATATAATAATGCCCACTTTTATCAGCTGTTAGATTTGTTACACCTATGGAATAACCGTAATCCGCAAACCGTTCCCATTTTATATTTCCATTTTCAAGTGCCGACTCTGATTCTCCCGGCACACTTGTTTGTGATACATAGATCAACTCGTCTCCCGGATAAAGAGTTGGAATTTTTTCATCTTCACCGGATGAAAACCAGATAGTGCGATTAACACTTTTATTCTTATCCCAGTTATTTGTTCCTTCCGGACAAATTGTAAATACACTAGGGTCTGATGTTCCTGACAAATCCTGTTCTAATGAATACTGTGTATCATGCCAGACATAAAACCTGTCATTCTCCAAATCATCAATTGTAATAAGAATATCTGACTTATTACTTTCCATATCCTCCGCAGTTTCAAATGAAATTACACCGGACGAATATAAGGCATAAAATATGGTGAATACCACCATAATTCCTATAAAAATAATCAATACCTTTTTCACTTGTACACCTCACCGTTATAATCAGATTACATGATGCAGTACATCTTCCTTGGAAGCTATGAGTACAATTAAGAAAATAACAAACAAAAGCACCACAATCAGTACTCCGGATAACAGTCTGATTAGTAATTTTCGTTGTTGCTCCGGTGTTACCTCTTTTTGCTTCTCCAGAAGTTCTGCCTCCTTATCCATCCTTGCTGCAGCTATTTTTATCTGCTCCAAATCCTCCACAGGCTTTGTATAATAGGCTGTTGCAGGCTTGAATAATATCAGTTTCAGGTATTCCAATAGTGACAGGTCCTGGTTGTAATTACAGCCAAATGCAACCCCGAAAGCAAGTGGTACTAACGTAAGAGCAATTATGATTCCTGCATTGATATGAAACAGAAAAGTACCAAGTATATTCCATATCACAGCCACAACCACACTTCCCCAAAATATTACCTTCTGTCCGATGGTCTGATGGTTTAAAAATGGAATTCCCATAAAAGCATCAGAATTGATTTCTTCCAAATTTACATTTCGATTCATTGTTGCCATAGTCTATTTCTCCCTAGAAAAATTTTCCGATAATGCTGTCCGCATTTTTTACAAGCCCTGCAATAATAATCGGAATAATTGCATTCTGCACACTGATGAATATAATTTTCCCGAAATCTGACATGGCACTGTAGTCCACATTTACAAGACCATTCCCTAATGCAGCTCCCAGATTCACACAAATCACCATGAATGCCCCACTGATACAGAATCCGAAGAAAGCCTTTATGTAACTGCTTGTTACTCTCCCTGCCTCCGATGTTCCCGTTGCAAGAGCCACCGTTATACAGGAAAAAGGCAGTAATACCAGCGGTTTTAATATCCTTTGAAAAGCACAGGATAAAATAGATATTGCACTTGCAACAACTACAAACAAAGTCACAATACCAGATATCAGGAACAATAAAAAAGCTCCAATCCATTTCATGATATCTATCATTGTAGGTCCTAATTCAAAAATTGAAAAATCCGGAGGTTCCAAAGCCGCATCTATTGTTGCTTCCAGTTCTGCAGGTATCACAAGCGAATAAGAGGCTCCGGTGGCTAGATTACCTGTAATACCATCGGATATTTGTATCACATACCCCATAATGCTCCACAGATTAACCAGAATTCCTACCATAACTCCAAACTTGATTGCATCATTAAAAAAACGGCGTATCTGCTGGTCCGGAGGAGTAGATGTCACATCCTTAATAATTGCAATCATAAAAAACACAATCGCAATCGGGATGGAAATATCTGAAATCGCCAGAAATAAAGCATATGCTGTTCCATATACCCCTCCGCCTGCAGCGGTCGGTGATGTTGTGAAAAGTGTCATGGCTATTCCTACAATCGTATCCCATAAGGAATAACCTGCATTGTACAAACTTTTTACTATATCTTCCATATTACCTGTATTCCTTCTCCGACCATTTTTTGATAGTTACACATTTCTACACACCCATTACAGCAAGAACTGCTGAAATACCAATCAGAACACCACCGGAAATTATCGTGTAGATAGCCTGATGCTCTCCATTCTGATCCATCTTCTGAAATGTGATTGCAAACCGGATTGCGCCATAAATGACGATAATTACTCCTGCAGAGGCCGCAATCGTAATCAATATTGTTTTCAGGTTATCTAACGGCTGTGTATAACCTCCCGATGCACAAACAGGAAGCGGTCTGTTCATATAACTGAATGCAACTGCAGATACAACCACCATAGCGGTTTCTCTAAAATCTCTCATTACCTTTTTTACTTTGTTCCATACTTTCTTCAACATCATAATTTCTCCTTCTCTTACATTTTTTCTTTAATATCTGCCAGCCTGTCGGCAAAACTACTGATTTCCTTCAAATCCATATCAGGACTGAAATAGGTCGTAAGTTCCTCATAATGGATGTTACATTGAATCAATCTATCCAGTGCTTTAATCTTTATAACTGGGAACCCGGAATTGCGTAGCTTTTGGACTACCTGTATTTTTTCATCATCATAATTATCATAATTCAAAGTGTTTTCTGTTTTTTCTTTCCAGTAACGCTCTGTCTGACGCTGCAAATCTTTTTTGAATTCTTTTGTAGTTGCATCATTATAGATTAATTCCCTATTATTTCTATCTAAGACAGCCATATTGTCTATATCATCTAATGACAGCTTCACTACTTTAACGCCCTCATCCTCACACTGCTTCAGAAAAGCCTCAGCAGCACTTCCAATAAGAAGTTCCGGTTGCTGCTCACATGGTGAACGTGTATGATCAATCTTTTTTACAATTCCCATATCATCATTTCTTACCATGCGGTATGGCTTTTTCCTTGTAAGTAACGGCAAAAGCGGTGAATTCTGAAACTGACATTTTGATACCCACAATGGCCTCGTTCCTTTGATAATCATTGCACACGGACCGTCTTTATTCATGCCATACATATCTTCCGCAGAAAATAGTGGTTTGTTCATCACATCTTCATTTTCTGAAAAACTTGGCATACTACCTCGTGACAATCCTGTTGTCTGTTTATGAATGGTCATGGTACCAAAGGCTTTTGAAAGATACTCGCAGCTATCCTGATCAGGAGCACCAAGAATATCTATAATAGACATATTTCCTATTAAATCCTTGTCCATGTCAAACTTCGGGAACTTCCGTTTAAGCTGAATCAGGTTCTGTATAATAACTACTGCGCTCATACCTCTGGAACGCATGGTAGATAACTTCTCTACAAAGCTATCCGGCAATGTAATATTTGCAAACTCGTCCATCAAAAAAGTCAGATGTTCTGGAAGAGTATCATGTAGTTTTTCATCCACCGTCGTCAAATGATATAATTCATCAAAGAACATGGAATAGACCATTGAGGTAATCCAGTCATAATACCGCTTATCCTCTGATGTAACAATAAACAATACTCGTTTCCCAGTAGGGGAATTTTTTGTTTTCTTACAATAGCCAAAAGAATTTTTTATATCTATTTCATCCTCAGAAAGAAGTTTTTTTACACATTGCAATTTCATATACCGGCAATGTGCATCCAATGATGCAACAATAGATGAGGTTGTTTCTTGGGCGCCGCTGTAAAACTTTCTTATATCCACCAGCCCTTTCAAATTGTCTTTCTGAGGCTGAGGTCTGCCATTCTTATCCAGCGTATAAATACCTTTTAGCCATCCTTCATTTGCTCTTTCAAATCGGTTTAAAATGCCATTTGGATCAGAGTTATCAATGCCGCCGGTTTGTTCATTTGCTTTTACGACGGTACTCTCAAGCAAATCTACAAAATGTTCCCAGTCCTTTTCCTCCGGTGAATAGGTATAATGCATTAGGTAGAACAGGCAGGTACATAATGTTTCTGCTGACTGTTCAAAGAAAGCATCCCCACCGTTATCTGCATCTGGATCCTTTGTTGCCTTAAACAAAATTTGTGTCAATGATAAAATGTCCGATTCATTTCTCAGATACCGAAAAGGATTGAAATGAATACTGTGTTCCATGGATTCTTCGGATTCAATATTTAGTACCAGGACTTCATACCCGTTATCCTTAAAAAATTGTCCGGTCTGTTTACTTAATTCACCTTTTGGATCAGTAACAAGAAAGTTTCCGCAAAGCTGCGATAATATTGGTCTTGCCAATCGGAAAGATTTACCCGTTCCAGTCGGTCCTACTACCAGAATATTCAAATTTGATGTTAGTTTATTGTCAATATTTACATATACCCCCTCTGCAAGCCAGTAATTATGCGTATTTACAATTATTGGTTGTTTAGGTTTTGCCTGGCTTCCAAAATTAACTACTACCTCATTACGTTTATCATGATTTGCGTATGCTTTTGAAAATGCATGTACATCGCCCCAATGTGCATCACCATGTTCTCGCCCCCTGAAAGGATGTTGTATCGCCGTAATATAATACAAATATCCTAATGTCCAGATACACTCTCCAACACAGATAAATGCCGGTGTTGCCCGTGTAAAACCTACAAGGAAATGTCCTTGCTCAATGATAAAAATCACAAAAGTATTTACCCATTTTGAAAAGCCGCAATCCGGTGTCCATGCTGCTCCAAACAGTGTCATCAAATAAAAGATAACTGCAAATCCGACAATATATGTAATCAGTCTTGATTGTATCGTAGGCTGCTCGTTCATAACTACTGCACGTGTTCTTGCCATGTTCTTACCTCTTTGCTGGCAAATTCGTCTTCATAGGTAAAGCACCTGCTTGAGCTGCCTCAAGTAATGACGATTTTCCTGCTCCACGTTGTGATGAAAAGATAATATCCGGAGTTTCGGTCATTCCCTGTTGTACTGAGGAAATTACTTTCTGTGCACGCATAGCTGAAATTTGCTTTTCTCCCCCATCTCTGTCTTTTACCGTTACCATAGATTCTTTTCCAAGTTCCAATGTATACATCCCATCATCCTTCGCTTTTGGAATCACACCTTCAAACTGGAACAGGGAATCTCCGACCTGCACAGATATCTTTCCATCACGTTGAATCATCTGTTCCGCAGATATTGAAATATTTATTTTGTTTTCATCAATTCCTGCAGAGGACAATTCTTTCATTTTATCTCCTATTGCCGATATGATATTTTTCTGTGCCTCTGCAGAACTAAAACCCAATTCATAGCTCTCTGCCAGTTTTTCCTCAGATGCTATTGGAGTGTTGTTATAATACTTCTCATATATTTGTAAACTTTTCTCAGAATCAAACATCCGGCATGGTGTATCCAATAATATACCTGCCTTATCGAGCATCTGCGGTAAGGTCTGTGTATTCCATTCTGCTTTTGTCATTCCTTTATCAGAGAATTCGTATAATTCTCCTTTTTCTGTTTTAAAGGAATATATGGAATAAACAACATCATTTTCCACCTCAAATTTACGGGTAACAGTAACACCCATCTCCGGAGAATAAAAACGGACTTCCGAATCCGGCATTGCTGCTTTTGACCTGATTGGCTGCATACATTCTTTCGCCGTCACTTTCGGCCCCATTTCTACACCCTTTGCAAATTCTGCCATAGCCTTTTCCGGGTCCTTTTCAAACTCTGTTCCTGCTGCAGTAGCAAGATAATCCTGAAATGACATAATTCCACCATTTTCAGCCATCGATTTCTTCTCTTCGAGAATATTCATCAATTCATCCCGTGCCTGCTCCAGGTTTTCAATCCTGGTTCGGATAGAATTACGTTCTCCTGCATCCACATGGAGAAGCTTTTCCTTCAATTCAGATATTTCCTCATTATAGGAATCCAGTATTTTTTGTGATTCTGAAATATCCTTATGAAGACTTGCCTGCACTATTGCTGAAAACATCGCCATATCCTGCGGCGGCAGGCAAATAGGTACCTTCCCATCACAACCGTCAAAATCTGTTGCCCTTGTCCAGCGTAATCCCTGTTTTGCAGCTGCGCTCAATACAGTCTGCAGATTCTTTTCATCCACCTGTATTACCTGCGGAGGACCATCCTTACTTAGTTTCCAAATGTCTCGCATATCATGTTTCTCTCCACCATGCTCAGTCTTACGCTCTGCCGCATTCTGCAGCAATGCTTTAATAGCCTGGGCAAGCCAGGAAATCACTTTAACAGAGCCTTTAATGACCATAGTTGTTCCTTCAATCTCCATCTGACATACCTGTGCAATTTCGTCTGCCATCTTCCTTTACCTCCATACAAAATATTCCTGCATATTCATTTTACGATATTGCTTTTCTTAAATCTGTTGCATGAAAACTATATAATTCAAAAAAACAGATACAAAAAACAAAAAATCATATATATCTGCTATACCCAACAATATTTGCCGTCCGGACATCACAATATACAACTCCTGATGATCGTCCCCTTGCTTCTACCATTTTCCCATCCCCTACGTATATGGCTACATGGTATATGCCTAAATATCTTCCATTATCACGCCCTCCATAGAAAATCAAATCTCCAGGCTGCAAATCACCATATGCAATAAACCCACTTTCAGCTGCTTCACGGCATATTTCCGCAGCTGAATAGACACCACTGTTTGAAATGTCTATGCCTATCTCCCTATAAGTGCGATAAGCAAGTGAACTACAGTCAAATATATCTACCGTTGTATTCCAGTGCTGTGCCTGATCATACGCACATCCCACTTTAGATAATGCATAACGAAGAACACCTTCTGTTAAATAATTCATCGTATCCGGAAAGTTCAAATACTGACTTTCTATAATGTTATTGATTTCCTCATCATCCAGGAATGAATACACATATCCGTCACCATCCGGGATATTCGTTGAATCCGTAAATACAGACATAAAAGTTGTCATAATCGCAATTACAATCACGACTACCATAATAAGCGGTGTTGCCATTGTCAAAATATGTAATAAGCCACCGATAATTGCTGACGCAGCTTTTAGCAATAATCCCCGCATCTTATTTACAATAAAATTTTTTATTCCGCTTATGGCTGCTTTTATCATTCCACCACTGCCATCTTTAAGCAGATTTCCAGTAGAATTCATATCTCCTACTGAATTTTGCAGTTCTTTTTTTGCCCTAAGCATATTTGATACTGCCGCCATTGCAGCAGCCCTTTTTGTAGCCTTACTTTCCGCTTTCTTTGCTGTCCTCTGTTCTGATTTCTTTAATTCCAGTTTTTCCTTATTTGACAGTTTTTCAGTTCCTGTATTTGCATTATCAGATTCCTTGTTGAAATAAGAGTCTACTGATTTTTTCTCTTTATTATCACCTGCATTAACGGTTGTCTTTGAAAACTTTTCTTCTTTTCCTGTCTCAGAAACACTTACAGCAGTTTCCACATCACTTTGTTTTCCGTTGGACTCGCTCTTTTTATCAAATACTGATTCATTATTGAAACCAGAAACATTATTTCCACTTTTTTGTCCCTCTTCCTTTAATTGAAGTGCAGTTACAATACCCTGTCTGGTTTGATCCGTCATGACTCCTGCCGGAACAGCAGTAAGATTTTCTCTTTCAAACATGCTCAAATCTTTTTCTTTAAAAGCATTAAAATATTTATCCAGAAATCTTTCATTCTTATCTGTAAATTCAGCACTTGATTCTGAAAATCCAAGAGTATCGGAACTATTCTGCTGCTCTTTTCGGACAAACTGCTGTAATTGCCTTACCTCATCTTTTTTCTCAATCTGAATATCTCTGAGACGTTTCTTTTTTTCCTGGATTTTTTCATGCAGCACAATTGTAGCGAGAATTGCTTTATCGTCAATTGTAGATGCAGCCGCTTCATTCTCTTCTGGCTTTACAGCTTCAAAAGCTCTTCCACCTGTATCCATAAAATGCTCAGTTTTTGCCTTAAAAGTCTGCTTATCCGTCCGATTTTTAAATGAGTTCAGCTGTACTTTTCCCTTGCCGAAATTACCATTCTCTTGACGCTGTGTCGTAAAAGATGCTCCACCTCCAGTATCCGTATACGATGAAAAAGTTGTATTCTCTGCATTTCTGCTATTAAAGCTTGCAGATGATGCTTCTTTTTCTGTATGAGTTGACTCCGAATCTCCAATATGCTTCTGATGTTCCCATGCAGAAATCCCCTGCATTTGTTTCTTAAATGTTTTTTCTGCATTTTCAGCTGATGTATTATCTGCAATACCGGATTCAGGTGTCTCTTTTCTTAAAAAATCTGCATGAAAACTTTCCGAACTGGCGGCAGAAGTATATTGTGTCATAAGATTTTCTGTTTTACCCAGCTCAAAAGTTGGTCTTCTTTTTTCGGAAAAAGAATCCATATCATTTACGAACTCTTTCTTTGCTTTTTCATTGAATCCCATGAATTCATCACCGCCTTTCTTGCTGCTTCCCCTATGAATTAACTCCGTCCGTATTTACAATTTGATATATCCGGCTCTCCTTATTCATCCGGAAATCAAAAGGCACTGTTATACTTCCCATCTTCAGGAGTCCGGTACCGGATGCTGCTCCTTCTACATAGTTGAACATAGCCGGACTTATCTGCGGTAAAAATCGCATCAAAATATCACGATCAATGGTGGACTGGTTTAAAAGTGCAAAATATTCCGTATTTGAAAGAATGGCCGCAATATTTTCACTCTGTGCTGAATTGTTAAGCAAATCCGTCATATTCTGCGTTATACCAGTTAATACACCATGATTTTTACGAATTTCCTTCCACAGTTTAATGATAAACTTAGCCACACTATCAATTCCAAGAAGCTCATGAAATTCATCTATATAGAGATGCGTCCAAAAGCCATTTTTAAAATTAACTTTTGTTTTATCACGAATAATTTCAAGCATTACAAGCATGGAGGTTACTCTAAGATTCTCTTTAATGCTGCTTAAATCAAATACAAGAAACTTTTTATTCAAATCAATATTAGTTCGATGGTTAAACAAATTCAGAGAACCATTTACAAAAATCTGCATATGGGCCGCCAGCTTATTTGCAACAGGCAGGATCTTGTCCTTTAAATGCTGATATACATCCTGTAAAGTAGGTGAATATTCTCTTACCTGCTCCTGTGGTGACAGATCAGAATACACCGGCAGGTTATTTTGCTTTGATTTCATATAATCTGGAACAGCATATTCATTAATTTCCTGTTCACTGTTATTAATGCGTTTTCTCCACGCATAATTTTCTGAATATACGGCTTCAATGACTTCCCCAAGAACGCCTTGCTCTTCTGCATCAATATCTCTTCTCATACAACTTGAAAGCAAGTTAAAGATAAAATCTGTTTTATCTGCAATAATCTCCTGTAAATCCGAATAACCGACTCCGGTAAAATCTACATCCATTGGATTCACATAAACTTCCTTTTGGGAATCAAAAGAAATTACTGTACCATTTACTACCGATGCCAGCGGTCTATACTCGTTTTGCGGATCTATGATAATAACCTGGTCTTCCGGATATAATGCACAGTTACTGATAATATCCGACTTTGCAAAAACAGATTTTCCGGATCCGGACTTTCCAAGAATCAAACCATTATAATTCTGCAGTAATTTTCTATTACCAAAAATTCCATTTTGCGATAGCTGGTTGATTCCATAATAAATTCCGTTCTCATCATTCAGCTCCTGCGTCTTATATGGCATAAACATGGCAAGACAAGGTGCACTGAAGTTACATACCCTTTTATATTCCTGGACTCCAAACATAAAAGCTGTATTAAGAGCTTCTCTCTGCATATGAAAACAAACATCTACCGTTACAGATTTTATTGATGCAGTTGACTTGATTTTATCTGTCAGCTTTGTCAGATTCTCCATATTCTCAGCCATAAACACAATCAATATTGTTGTATTAAAATAATGATCATCGCCATCATCTACAGCACGTGCATAATTCACAAGTGCTTTTCTCTCATCAAGTAATTTATCACTGGCATCAGAGAGAAAGTCATTATTATTTCTATTACGTTGCTTTTCGTTTTCAATCTGCATACCAACAGAAGAATGCTTCCTTGATATCTCTGTTTTCAAGCCTGTTAAATCAAGCAGCTCATTACATACACTGACATAACTCGTACAGTTAATTTTTGATATTTCCGAAATAATATCTGACTCAAGTGCCTTTGGATAATCAGATATATACATGACACGTCCATAAAAACCATTCATAATAAAATAGTCGTTGTAAAAAACTGCTGTTCCCGGAGAAACCGTATCAAGCCAGGATACATGATTATCTCTCTCCCTTATGTAATCAAATTTATAATTTGTCCTAGTACCGGAATGCGTAAAGTTATACCATACCTGCATCCTTCGATTAACATCCAAAGGCTGGATTTCCGAACCTGCCATTCCATTTATGCCAATCTGAATAAAGGCACTCCTTAATGTTGCTTCAATAGAAGCAAAATTACTTCTCGCTTCTCTCCAGTCATCACTCTGAATTGTCAGTGTCAGATATATCGTCTGATATAGGCCCTGTTTTGCATCAGATAGCTTATCCTTGATAATGATATTAAAATTCTCTCTCAGCTCGTCCAGATCGTCTCCATGCATTTTGTAAAGGATTCTTCGATTAAAGCTGTCCTCATCTACATATTCATTAGCGATTGTATACATAAAGCGGCACGGCATACTGTTTAATACACGGCTAAAGTTAATAATCAGCTGTTTCTGTTCCTGATCTGTTACACCGGCAAAATTAATATCTGTTAAAATAAAACATTTAGAATATTTTCCATTTCCGAGATCAAATATTCCTGTTTCATCAATAGCTCTGACCGGAAATAACTCCTGTGTAGAAGCCGGCTTTACATGCAATGGTTCATCATATTGTTTTGTTTTTCCATATTTTGAAATTGTAATTGGCATCTTATTTTCTCCTTTATCCAAATAATTTAGAAATAATATCTATATTTACATTTCTGCAGCAATGCATATCAAACAAGCCAAATGTAGATATACTGTCTACCACTTTCTGTTCAGAACCATTACACGATGAAGCCACTAAAGCATTATCTGCAAAATACTTTTTCACAACAGCATCATACATTTTTCTTTCCATTTCGCTGTCGCATAAATAAGTAAACATAAATGAAAAATTCAGCAACGGATTTCCCTTTCCTACTTCGCCGGAATTTCCATAAGAATCTTCTATCATCCGTTCATAATACGAAGCATATTCATGATCCACAACCTGAAAATCTATGCTACTTAGATAGGTATTTCCAAGTCTCTTCAAAGTGTTCAATGGCTGTTCCATTTTATCCGGAAACTGTATACCAATATATGACTTACCAAGCTTTCCGGATTGAGGAATGATGTATCCAGCTTCCTGTTCTTTAATCATCTGGAAATAATTTTTCTTTAAATGTGCTGATTTTTTTAAGATGGATTTAGAAGATACTTTTTTCATTTGTCCGTTATAATTCATGTAAATAAACATGAATACATCACCAATCCCACAAACCAGGAAAGATAATTTAAACTTAGAGTCCATTAAAGACATAAGGGATTTATCAAAAGCGTCTATTTCTTCTGCAACATCCGCATAGGAGTTTCCCTCAAAAAATACAGATAAGAAAATAATAGGAGAAGGACTATTGGCATACGAAAATGTAGAAATACGCATCCGGGACTTGGATAAACGACATAGCTCTCCTATAAGAATCTTCTTCCGTGTTTCTGTCAGTTCTACCCCTTTCAGACTGTATATTTTCATATACTTTTTACCAGTAAGTGAAAATATATTTTTATCAGGTTGTACTGCAAGAATACCGAGTTGCTCCTGATTCTTCTTAGGCAACACAATCATGGAAGCATTCAGTTTACGTTCCCTGATAATCTCTTCCTTTGTTTTTTTCTGTGGTCTTGACATGCCTTCTGATGTTGCCTTGTTTACATTATCCTTATTCATGTGCTTTTCCCTCCTTGCAGTAAACCTCTTTATAAATCAGTTTTTTCTCTTTATAATCCCATGCTTTAATTTCCAGGATTTCATCTATTGAAAATCTTGACATATGTATTAGACACATGGGTACACTGGCCAACATTTCTTCTAATGTTTCAACCGGATAATCTGATACATATCTGGCACACTGTGCCAAACGCCGAACGGAACCTCTGGCATCATTACTATGAATTGTTCCAAAAAATCTTGCACCGGTACTCATCGCAGTTGTAAACACATATAACGCTTCGCCTCCCTTAATCTCTCCGATCACAAAATTATCAATATCTTGCAACAGACCAAGTCGAAGTTCATCTTCTAGAGAAATTTCCGTTTTTTCACCTTCCCGGATAATTTTCATAGTATGCTCGAATTGCATCTGTGGATGATCTGAATACAATTCATCAGACTCCTGAGATACCAGACCAGATTCTGTGTATGGTATTAAATCAATCATGTTATTAAGCAACGTCGATTTTCCAGAGCCACCACGTCCAGAGATTAGAAATCCATATCCGGAAACAACTCTGTCTTTCAAATAAGCTATCATTTCATCATCAAGCATCCGGTTATCTTTTAAATAATCCCATGACAGTTTTGTTTTTGGTATCTTACGAATATGGATATTATTTATATCAGTTGAAGTTGCACAATTCAGCTGAATATCAATTCTTAAGTAGAAATTTTCTACGCCCTTACGATCCGTGCACTTTTGTAAAGCAGCTTCATCAAATCTCTGTAAGCGATGGATACGCAATATTCGGTCAAACCAACGATTATAATCATCTTCATTTTCAAAGGATAAATTTGTTAAATACCGGTCCCCATTTGCTTTGCATGTTATCTGATTCCAATTAAGTACTTTAATATCCGATACATCTTTTGCCTTAATCAAGGGAGTCAATACATAATAACCAAATACACAGTCACGGAATAAATCTAAAAGAATTTCCTTTCCCTGTTCATTAATGTTTTTATAGGAATGCAGGAAATCCTTTGCCTTATTCATCAGCATAATAAAATCCTGTTCTGTGCCCTGGATACACTTTGTAATAAGTGCAGGATTTAGATCCACTACATTTGCTTTAAGCTGTAAAAATATAGCATGTAAGTCTTTATGTTTATAAAGGGAATTCACTTTATAAATCTTGGATTGATAATAATCCTCATTCTGCAGATTACTTTTATCATAATTCAATTTATTCATGACTAATCCATACCTCCTTTCAAACCAAGTGCTACTGCAAGAAGAGCATCCTCTTCACTTTTCATATTATTTTCATATGAATTATCATTTGGTGCCACAATGGCACGATGTTGATTCAATGCCAGTTTTTTCAATTCTATATCACTATAAATAAAGTCCGTATTTCCACTGATGCATCGAATAAGTGTGTTTCGGATAAATGCTGTAGCAGGAGCACACTGATGATGAAGACATTGAATAATTTCCCGATCCAACTCTTCATTAAGTACCAGGTAAAAAGCTAAAGACCTCTGCACATAATTTACATCTTTTTGCATCTTAATCTTGAATTCATGTCCTGTTATTTGTGCCTGCAATGCCTGTTTTGCTAATCCTGGCATATAGATACCAGGATTGAACCGAAGGGCTACCAGTTCCGGCTCACGGGCATACCTAAGACATACCTTTATTCTCATAAAATCTCCTTATCATGCTACTTCGTGCCATAATGGCACAAAGCATAACAATATCATCTGATTGTGTTCTTTTTTGTTTCCACAGAAGAATAGCTTCTTGCCTCTTCCAATGAATCAAAAGCATACATTTCATCCGAAAAGCCATATTTCTGGCTAAGAGCTGTTATAGTGTTGTATCCACTCTGATTACGATTTCTAAAGCTTGGAATTGTAAATTCTTCCTGAAGGACTCCCTCCAAATCTGATACCTTTAAACGAATTCCGGTTTTATCAGAAAACACAATCCCCATATAAGATGGATTTTCAGCATTTGCTATCACATACACTCCAGTTTTTTCTCCTACCGAGAGTAGATTGATTGCCTGTGTAACAGAATAAGTTTTTCTATGATATTCTCTTTCTACACTTTGTGCCATTGTGGCACGAAGTTCACCCGTTGCCATCTTTCCATTAGAATTACGACACCCCGCACTATATTCTCTTGCCAACGTAATATTCTTAAAGGATTCACAGTTTTTCAGGTTATACTCTGTTTCCAATTTGGAAACAAATTTCTTCAATTCTGTAGTTCCATCTGAAAGATTATGTTTCTCCAGTACCTCTCCATACCTAGATAATAAAGAAACACTGATATTCTCCTGTGTTCTTCCCTGGCTATCTACATAAGGATTTTTCACTATACGGATCATAACATTGGGATTGTTTTCTGATACTAGATATTGGATTCCTGTATCAAATACTCCCTTTCGGATTTCGTTTTTCATATCATCAATTCCCAACGTTTCCCATAATCCTCTATCTTGTGATACGCAATATCCTCTGGTTTCTGCATACTTCTTCAGTTCACGGTATTCCTGTGATAATTCCTGAATCTGTGCATTCAAAAGCATATATTGTTGTTCATATGCTTCTGCAAACTCTGCAACATCAGAAACAGACTTGTTATACCCTTTTTTCAATCTTCTGGTCAGCTCTCTATATTCTTCATATTCATTTCTATACTCTGTTCTCCCCTCATGCTCATATAAGTAGGATTTTCTTTCAATTTTCTGCATTCTCTGATAGATATCCATCACCGGCTTATATGAATGAATATATTTTTTTAACTTTTTCTTTTCATCTGCACAATCTTTTTTTAATTCTAAAATACCTTTTAATGCTGTCTCTACCGTGCCATCCTGTGAATAAGCCTTAATATATTTATTGGCTCTTACTGTCATATTCAGATTGTCGGCAATTTCTTTCATCTGCCAACTCGTGGCCGTATGCCTTCTCCAAGGGTTAATTCCGGATTTCAGCTGGCTTATTGACATCCGGCGTTCTTCAACAGACATATCCCGATACTTTTTCATTACCGTGAATGCAGGATCATATATATCAGCACTTGAAAATTTTTCACTTTGTGCCACCATGGCACGAAGCGCATCCGATTCCGGTAATTTTTCAAATGCAAGTTTACGGCTCATAATTCTGTCTATAATTGCTTGTTTTGTATAATTATCACCAAGCTGATGTGTCCTCACCGCTTTCTCCATATCCTTATTTTTTACGGAAATATGCTTTCCGCAATTTACCTGAAAGCCTCCTAACTTCATATTTTCTATGAATTCATCAAAAGAATCTGCTCCTTCAATAGCTAAATCTATTGACTTACGCAAATTCATCTTTAATGCCACGTAATCTGTAATATTATTCTTTCGAGGTTTATCCCATTCCAGATTAGGTGTAAAACCATACTTTTTGGCAAATTCATTAATACATGGATGCAACACATCATTGATAAAATTTTTCGGTTGATGTATCTTTTTTCCATCCAATCCTACAGAATTCACAACAAAATGAATATGAAGATTGTCCGTGTTCGTATGAACCGCAAAAATTGCCTGATGATTAGGAAACACTTTTCGCATAACTTCTGCACACATTGCCATAAGTTCTCCGGCATGTTCCTTCCCGGACTCTTCAACAGGTAATGAAATAATGCCATGTAAAGCTGCTCTTCCGCCTAGTTTTCCATAAAACTTTTTTACATCCATCATTTCTTTTACAGCACCGGTTACATCTGCAGATACAAGATTTTGGACTGCAACATAAGCACCATCTATTGTTTTCACATCATTTTCAATGTATTGACATTCCCGGCCAAGTTGTTTTTCATTAAAATGTTCCTGTGTTTCACTTGCCAATATAGCCTCTGTTTTTTCTTCATCCAAAATATAATTAATACTGTCACCAAGCTGCAAATTGCTTCCTTTCTTCTGCGTGGCTGATATATTCCATACTTTACATACAATTCCTTCACTCATTTTTTCTTATCCGTTTCTGTGTCATATAACTTCGTGTCATAATGGCACGAAGTTATATGACACCAAAATTTATGTCAGTTTTTTCAAATGCTCCAGAATTATGTCCAAGCGTTCAAGCAGTACCATTTTATCCGCATCATTTATACCTTTTATTAAAATAACTTCTTTGATCAGCGTATTGGTATCTGCTATTTCCTTGATTATGTCCTTGTACTTTATGAATCCTGGCACTCTCTTTTCATGCTCTGCAATCAGAAGTCGGATATAGGCTGATTTGTTCATACCAGCTGCCTCTCTTCCTGCTTCAAAGCAATTAACATCTTCTTCTGACATGGAAATCATAAATCTCTTTCTTTCCATATACTAAAATGCCTCCTTATCAAATCCGGAAAAATCATCGTTCTCATCTTCTTCATATTCACTCTGATCCGCCTCATCATCGTTTAGTGTATCATTCAACATATTTTCCCATGCCTGATCAAAACTTCCTGCCGTTTTGGAATTATTTTCATTTTCTTGTGTTTCTGATGCTGAATCACTTAGTGCCATTGTGGCACTAAGTGATTCAGAACGCTTTCCCAGTGCCTCATACACTTTTTCAAATTGCTTTGCCAATTCCTGTATTTTTTCATAAGGAAAAAGCTGAAATACTTCGTCCGCACCATTTACAAGTGCATGAATTGTCCATTCCCCTTTTATTAATTCTTCTGCCAATTCCTGCTTTAGATTGTATTCCAAACCTTTATGTGCTTTAGAAACATAAGCCTCTATAATTTCTTTGTTAAAAGATTCTTTGGGTTGTTCCAGAAGTTGGATTACTGTTCTAGCATCCAAGCCTAATTCAGAAGCTCCATTCAACGTTTTCATATATTCCTTTGTCATTCCCGGAGTAAGCAGCATATACTTAATATATTTTTCTTCATTGCTGCTCTGCGCATCATTTATCAATTTTGTAATCTCTTCACGCCGTTTACGATCAATCGCATCGGCTTTCTCTTCCGGGGTCAAATTGTCGGAACAGATGCTTTTTCTTTCCCTCAATATCCTGTTTAAAAAGGGAATTGTATTTTTCACAACCTTCTTACCAGCATTTTCCTTATTCAGTTCATTATGCAATTCAGTGAACCAGGATGGTCGTTGAAAATTATAAATGCCTGGACAAATTGCAAGTGAACTTTCTTCCACCTGTGTTTTTTTGTCAGAAGCAGTTTCTATCTTTCTTCCTTTACCATCAGCTGCATATACTGAATTAATTTGTATATCCTCATGTAATAGCCTACTAATAAACTGCATTAATGACTTTGTACTGTCTGCATACATACTTCCGCTTTCTTTCAGATTCTGTAAGTCTGCATTTAATGATGCCAGCTCACGCTGGCAATCTTCATAATCAAATCGTTGTGAATGGAAATCTCTTTCCAAGCAATTGTATTTATCTTTTAGAGTTTCATATAAATACTTATATGATTGCTTATCCAGTTCGACTTCTGATGCATCGCATATCAGCTTTCCCGGTATATATTTTTGTACAAGTGTTCTTACTCTTTCACAACTAAAAATTCCTGGTAGAAAATCTATCAGGAAATCATGCAATACAGTTCCCAGAGCATCAAAATCCATTGCATAACAATTTTTTCTTTTTTCAATCAGGAATGGTTCCAGTTCCTCAATCGTCACCTTTTTCTGTGGTATATCACTTTGTGCCATTATGACACTAAGTGAATCCAGACAATCCAACAATTCCTGCCGAGATATTTCTGCACCACCCACATATTCATAGACTTTTCTGTATTGTATAAATTTCGCTATTAATAATTCTGTTCTGTTTGGCATATACTTTTTCTCCTGCACATACTTTCCACCATAAGAAAAGTATACGGCTCGTCTCATGCGACACTGTTAGAGTACAACCTAACACTTGCAAATAAATATTGACTTATTATCAAGAATTAAAAGGTACAAATATGGAAACTTAACTAACTAGAAAAGGATTGATTAGAAACTATTATTTGAGTTACTTTAGATTCTCCCCAAAACACCCGAATTTTTTACAAAATTCGGTAACAGGATACGCATAAATGTATACCTCCCGCTCCGCTCCGGCATCCTTTTATGCCAACCGAACCGCCAGGCGGATTCGCAGCAAGGGGAAATTCCCCTAACACCCCACAGATATTCTACAAATAAAGAAAAAAATGGCAAAAAAAGAAGCTATTCATTATCTGAATAACTTCCAATTACAACTACTTATTCTCGTTGTTCAATTTAGTACTATTACCACTATCTGCTTTTTCTGCGCTTTCCTGAAGAAGCTGCTGCTGATTCCGGATCAGGTACATCCTTCAGCATATTTGATGTCTTTTCAAACTGAATATTAAACTGCTTCATGCGTTCTATTTCCAGTTTCATGAGATGTTCAATCATTGTCTTTAGCCCTTCAATATTACAATCCGCTAATAAATTCATATACTGCGTCCTTTCTTCCTTTGGAATCACAAAAGGCGCATATCCCTCAGCCAAAGCTATTTTATTCATCAGGACACGACCAGAACGACCATTCCCATCTCCAAACGGATGTATTCTCTCATAACGGATATGAAAATCTGCCAGGTCATATAAAAAATCTTCTGATTTAAAGGATGTATAAATCAGTTCATTTATTAGCCTTGGAACATCCGCTGCTGCTGGCGGAATATGTTCTGCTCCTAATATAAATACCGGAGCTGTTCTAAAGGAGCTAATCTCATTTATATTTCTGTTAATAATTTTTCCAATATCAATTAAATAGGAGGCTGTTATATCCTCATCCAGATGATTGAAAATATAATCCATTGCATACTTCAAGTTGATGGCCTCGTATAATTCTCTCGGTTTCACATTCGTAAGCAGCTCATCAGAAGAACAATTAAAAATAATCTGATAAGTTTCATAATATGAAAGAGTACTTCCCTCAATCGCATTTGAATGGTAAACGCTCCTGGTTATATAATCTTCAAAATATTCATTGTTCCGCCTTATCATATCTATTAATGTCTTATTCTTAATTCCCATTTTCTACCTCTTTTCCAACTTAGTGCCATGATGGCACGATGTCATACTTCCCATGGTATTTATTATACTATTCTATCTTTTTTACCTGATCAGCATTCAAATTTACCACTACTTCTAATTCATCTGTATCTTCACAAAAAAGAGCAATAATCTGATCCTTTTCAATTGTTGCCGAAAATAAAGTACCCTTATAAAAATTTCGTGCAACATTGATATCTAATGACCAGGAAAATCTAGGATTAGTTTCTGCATTATCAGTTCCTCTGTATATAGTAATTATTTTAGGTAACCGATGGTAAATTTTCATTTCTCTCCGGCTCATAAGATATCTTCTGGGGATACCAGCGATTGCTTCCATGGCTGTTTCTTTTTGCAAATCATAGATATCAGTTTGTAGCATGGCCCGAACATAATAGCCATATAAATCTTTAGGTTGTTTATCTTTTATTCTGATCATTTCTTCAAATGCTTTTTGCGATTGAAAAATATTTGCAGAATAAATATTTTTGAGTATCTGATGCTTTTTAATTCTGATATTAAATAATAATGGTAATCTCATCCACTTCTCTTCCAAGCCCTTTTAATATTCTTTTCATCCAACTTAGTGCCACAATGGCACGAAGTTACATTTCATTGTCTTTTAATTATACTACATCATACTAATTCAGTACATTCCAGTTTTCATCCATAACTACCATCGCATTAGACTTCATTAGATTCTTCATAGAAGATGCAATATAATCTTTACTTCCCTGAAGTGGCATATACAAATATTCTAAAATGTCATTACCGCCTTCATCTTTTCGAATTGTTACCTGCAGGTAACAGTTTCCGTTGGCATCAGCGTTAATCATATAACCATCTTTGCAATCCTGCGGAATATTATTGTCATATACTGTAAACAAAACACTATTTGCAGCGATATACTCATAACCGTAAATATTAACCGCATGAGCACCGCCACCACGCATATACAAATATACATCCAGAATCTTCCCCTGATCAAGCAGATCGGTCATACGATTAAGGAGAGAGGCATCATAGTATTCTCCAGTGGTCTTTTCATATGCATTCATGTTAATTCTGTCATTGGCTTCTGTCCAATAACAACCAATCATATTTACAAATTCCTGCTCACCTTCCGTAAGATTCACGCTGAGATAATCCCCATTTTCTGAATGCTCCGTAACAAATTCAATGTCCTTATAATCTATAAGCCCCGGATTCGATAATGTTGCATTCTCATTGTCTGTTGATAAATCCCACTGAATCTGTTCATAGGTTCCATTTATGCTACAGTTATATGTTCCACTGGAAGGGAAACTGCCGGTATTATACAGATAAGAGGTTAAATGTGTTATGCCTGCGCAATTTCCACCTGTTCCAATATAGGAACGGAAATTCTGAAAGGGCAACTCATCTTCATATTTATCAAAGCCTGTTCCCATTGCCTGATGTTCCTCTTTCGTCGTATCGCTTCCATCTGCTAACTCATAGGTATTCTCATAAGTATCATAGCAGAATATTCCATACTTAAAAAAGAACTCATACCATGCAACATCTGCGCCCTTTCCTGGATATCGAAATAATTTAAAAAATTTATTATATAAGTTTTCTTTATCATCAATTTTGTTTGCAGATTCTAATACCAGCTTTTTATCTTCAAGATTGCCACCAAACATTTCCATTGCTAAATTTTCTGCTTCCAATTTCAATTTTTCCGTATTTTCTTCCTTTATACATTCGGTATAATATATTTTTATTTTTCCACCAAACAAAACGCCCCAGGGAGAACCACTAATTAATACTTTTCCGCTATCAGTGGTTTCAATATTAGTCGAAACTGCTGCATCATCCTGGTTAAAAATCCCATTGATAAAACTCTTTATTTTAAATCCCTGCTTTTCTGTTAAGAAAATCAGATATTCACTTCCATGTTCAAACTCATAATCCAAAGTGGCATTATCACCCTCTAGTTTATAACTACATTTTTTAAAGCTATTTTCTCCCGGAATGACAAAAGGACCATTTGTAATATAAATTTCAAAATCATTTATATCATTTTCAGTCAGCTGATCATGCACATTAATTTTTACTATGCCGCCATAGTTATACAGGTCATATCCCTTATATACCCTACCTACCTCAAAGCTGCTCAAATCGTAAGCAAATGTGCAATCTGTTACCACTGCATTAAAATCTATTGGAGAAGATGCTGTAAGCTGCACCTCTTCGCATTCCAGATAAGGAAATGCTATCTCTTCTGTATATTCCTTGTAAGTATAAGGATCAAGACCATTCTGAACCTTATAGGCATCTGTATAAAGATCTCCAGCAGAGGACGCTTTTAATGGGTCTGTGCCATATATCTCAATTTCTTCTTTGTCTGTCAGACCATCATAATCAGAATCAGACCCATCCTGGCGCTGTAATCCCATTGTATATTTATCATACACAGACAATCCCTCAATATCCGAAGGCACATCCTTTTGCGTTTTCATATATTCATCAAAAGAAGTTACTTCCATTCCCATTGGAAACGCTTCTACATATGCTCTCTGGCGTTGATAGTTTTTGACAAAAAGAGCCATATTGCCTACTGCAATAATAATAACCATCTTCCATATAAATTTCTTATTATTCCGATAAAAGTTCTTTGGAAAATTTTGTAGTGTTTCTTTGATTTTCTTTGATTTCTTCATAAGACCTACCTCTCTTCTTAAATAAATTGTATCATTTTATTTTTATTTTGTCAATCTCATTATGAAAGAAAAAGGAATTATGCCACTATTCAGAGCACAATTCCCTCTTCTTCACCCTCTTATCTTCCATGCCTTCTTTTCTGTTGCATAAGAGCTGCCGCTGCCGGTTCTGTACGCTCATCATTTTCTTCTGGTATAGACGCTTTCAATGAATTCTCTTTTTCTGATAAAACATGATGTTCATTCTGCTGATCAGTAAGCTTACTTTTAAGCATTTCGTTGAAATCTTTTCCTCTCTCCGGAACTTCTACTCTGACGCTATAGCCCTGTTCCTTGTACTTTTCGACTAATCCCTGTTTCGTAATGTTCCCCTCTGTGTCATGCCGTCCATATAAAGCAATATGAGCTGCCTCATCATTATCCAGGCAAAAAGAAATACTCTTGATATGGGAATAATCCTTTAAAAACTGTACCAGTGGGTTATCCTCCACCATTCCCAGAATCAGTTTATTCGACACATTATCTTTGTACATATCAATGTATGACATACAATCAATAACTGATTCAAATACCTTCAGTTTATCACTCTCTTTATTGACAATATTTACGCCATAATTTTTGTTGTTTCCAGGAACATCCATTTTGAATGATTTTCCATAAATGTCTCCAGTTCCACGCAATCCTGCATATCGAATATTTCCTTCCGGATCCATTCCACAATAGACGATGTTATGATGAACAGAATCTTCGTAAATAAGTCTGCGATGAACAAAATCAGAAACAACCTCCTGTGATACTCCTCTTGTTTGGATCAGATATGCGTACATTCTTCTAAAATTATTATTTTTAGGTGGCAATTCCATGGAAAACCCGTCATTCCTACTTGGAGAATTATTTGCAACCGGTACTGCAGCAACCGCCATTCCTTCTCCTGAAAAATCCAAAAGCCTCTTGATTGCTTCAGGAACTGATGCAGCTCCTCCATACTCCATCATAAAATCAATCTGGGTACCGCCTGTCTTATTTCCCTTCCCACTCCACCGATTCCATGAACGGTCATTATATATTATCAGACTATCCATTTCTTTTAAATGATAATGACTGCCGGCACGTACCGGCGTATAGCCAAGTGCTGATGCAATAGCTGTAAGACTTATATCGAGTGCTTTTTTTCTTTCTTCCGGCGTATAAGATATTGCTTCCACCCCATCCTTTTTAATGTATCTCATAAGACCAAATCACCTCCGCTATCATCATACAGCAGTCGGTAATATGCATTGTTAGACTCCACGCAAACAATGATTGCTTTTTCTTTTTTAATTGTAATATCTCAAATTGATAACTTATAAATTATTATAGCATTGTAGCAATTTTAGAAAGCGTACCCAGCTTGCTTTGTTTTGGATTTCAGATATTTGAAAGTATGAATATCTGAATGCATTCATACTTAAGAGAAATTATTTTAAATACAAAAAGGAATAAGAATGAATTATTCTATCATATATCATTTAAAACATTAGAAAATCAGTGTTTCTAATGCTTTATTTTCAAATAAATAGGCAGTAATACTTGAATAATCTTATCCACAATATCTTTATTTCTTGAAAATTACCTCATTCAGTTTATCCCATATACTTGAATATACTACTTCACTATATCCGTAAAACTTGAATAAAAGAATATAAAAACAGCTTCATACTCTCCGCTTTACCTTATATTACTGGTTTACAAAGTGTATGAAGCTTATGATGCTCAAATTTTTTATAACTTGATATGACAAAAAACCCTGAAAAATATCTTCCAGAGTAGTTCTTTCTATGTCTCTATTAAATTTCTCCTGATAACTGTTGTGTTAAAAACTTATTGATCAAGGCCGCATTGAAAGCCAATGATTTTCGCTTTTCTTTTCGTTGTAAAGAAAAGCTGCTACGAATTGCGTTCACAATTAAAGAAGGAAAATCCATATATTCCAGGGCACGCTGCTGTTCTGCCAATCCAGCAACATTATCAATAGATTTTTTATCAGTTTCCGTAAGACTTTTTTGAAAATTCACACGGATAAGCTGTTTTATATTATCTATATAGCCGGCTTTCTCATTAGGAATAATTCCCTTCTTATCCAGGCAGCTGCTTCTCTGCATTGTCATTTCATAATTATATGCCCGGTTTCTCTTCTTACTCACAAATAAATATTTCTTTTCCTTTAATTCCTGTAAGTATAACTGCAATGTCTTTTTCTTAATATGAAAACGCTTACTGAATTCCTCATAAAAGTTCTTCAAAAGCATATGCTTTCCTTTTGTAAAGCGCTGCGAAAATAAATAAAGCAACTGTGAACCGGCTTTCATGCCTGTAAATGACGCCCTGCGAAAGTCTTTTCCGGCCACATTAATATAACCCTGGGAAAAATCCTTATCAGCAAAATTATTATTAATCAAATGCACTTTTACATCTGCAGTATTAACCTTTTCATAAAAAATCAGATTCTTTTCTGTCAATGAATGAAGGATATCATAGAACTTTTGAACGGAAATGTCTATCGCTGTACAAATATCCTTGTAATACACAGAATGGACGATTCCATAATCGTCCTGGTGTTGTGCAATATATAAAATAAATGCCAATTCGCTTTTACTAACCTGCATATCTATCATTTTGTCAATATATGTATTTTTCAATTTGTACAACGATAAACACACCCCCTTTCCATCTTATATTCGATTCATTTTGACTTCTTATTTCATCATTTTATTTAACTCTTTCCATGATTTTGGTTTAGGGCACCGCTCAAGTGCTTGTCCCTGTGCATCCGTTTTATATCCTAATATGCAGCCTTTCGGTGCTCCCTGCAAAGGATGAGCACCCGTATCTGCTGCATAACAACCCTTGCAATTTTTTGTCCTTACTGATCTATCCATTAATGAAATCCTCTCTTTCCGTTACCCACTTTCTAATGAGTGCGATTTCCTCGTCCATGTTCGGCTCTTTCTCTGGCTTCCAGTCCTCTCTCAAGCCTTTCAGTTCTTCTTCCCACCCTGCTATATCATCATCAATATACTGAACTTCCTCGTCTGCTTCCTCCGGATGCTCTTCCAGATACTTCTTATCTTCCTGTGCTATTTTGATATTGTCCAATGTGTCCAAATAATCCTTTGGTTCATATCCCCAACAAAGCAGATGATTTAAGAGTGTCTGTTCTGGGAACATTCCAAACCAGCAACGCTCGAACCACCTCTCGGCATAATCTCTTTCATCACTTCCGTTGGAATACGTACCACCGACTAAATCCCCTATAAAATTCTCAATCAATTCTCCGATAGTCAACCCATGCTCCCCACATTTTCTTGCCAGTCGGTCACAATCTGCATCGGACAATTTCACTGTTATTTTTCTCTCTTTTATTTCCTCGATTTCTTTCTTCTGTTGTTCCCTGCTACTCATATCATTACCTCCCACATTATTTCAATCAATAAAGTCTTTTAAAGCTCCATCCCTGTATTTGGCGAGAAGTTGCATGATAATTTCAGACATCCTGTCTACTTCCGTATCAGGTGCGAAAAAATCCTGTAAATCCTTTTTCTTAAAAGAAACACTTGTTTTAGCTGCCTTTTTCTTTTCTTCTCCCAAAAGAAGTGCAACCATCTTCTCTTTTGAAATGTCACCATGCTCTATTGACAGTTTCCTTAATACTGCCGCCTGTTCTATAGAGGGCAGCATATGATATTCCTCTATAATCTCCGATAGCTGTTCCTGTGTTTTCTGCGTTAAATATGACAACTCAATTCCTACATTGATTGGCATCCTCTTTTTATCGACAGCATCAAGCAATAAATCCGAAAGATACGACAACCGAATATATCGATATACCTTCCGGCGAGAATCAGACGCCTTTTCCCCAATATTAACTGCAGTATCTCCTCCTAAATGCTTTCCCTGATGCTTTTCGGCATCATGACATAACCGATAGGCAAGGGCTTTCTCCTTAATAGAAATTTCTGGTCGATATAAATTTGAATGCACCATCAAAACAGTAGCCTCAAACTCATCCATTGGCCGGATAATCGCCGGTATTTCACTAAGACCAGCCACTTTACTTGCTGCGACTCTCCTATGTCCAGATATAATCTGATATTTTTCCTTACCCACAACAGGTCGTACCAAAATCGGATAAATTAATCCATTTTCTTTAATACTTTCAACCAGCTCTTCAAAATCTTCATTTTCCGTATTTACCATAAAGGGATGTCCCGGAAATTCTTCCAGTTCAGACAGTTTTACCGTTTCTTCATTACTCCGTCCTGTCTTCACTTCCGACGCAAGCAGATTGTCATCCAAAAGATATGAATTATCCGTAATGTTCATATTTTCAAATAAATCCTTTTTTGCCATAGCGCTATCTCCTTTATTACGCTTTTTGTCCGACTTCTATATTAAGGAATTCTTCTACCAGATCCATATAATTTAATGCTGCAGTACAGTTTCTGGCATACTTAAAAATACTTTCCTGCGCCAGATCAGACTCCGGTATTTTTGAATTTAACGGAATATATGCATTGAAGATATTAAGTCTGCCAGCATACTGCTCCCTAAGTTTTTCCATAATAGCACGGTTATTTTTGGTACTAAGCCGTACCGATGTAAATACAATTCCTCTGATTTCCGGTTTTGTTCCGGTTCCATTCAGTTTTCGTACCATTGCTGTCTTAGAAAACAGGTTCTGCATTGCTTCTACATCCAAATAATTTGCTTCTGTGGGAATGATGATAGAGTCAGCAGCAAACAATGCATTGTCTACAAAAATGCCGAGTCCTGCCGGACAATCCAAAAAAATAAAATCATATTTATCCTTAATAGTATTAATATATCTCCTCAAAACCACTTCTCTCTGATATGCAGCTGCTAATTTTGATTCATAACAGTGCAGTGCGTTAGAACTGGTAATCACATCAATTCCCTCTTCACTCTTTACAATTCCAAATCCCTCTGGTACATCTTCACACTCAATGTAGGCACCTATGATTTCGCATATCGTGCCTTCTTCACCGGATTGTGAAAGTCCCAGGCATTTCGTAAGATTAGCAGAAGGATCCAAGTCTACTACAAGAACCTTATATCCTTTCATGGCAATTCCTACCGACAAATTTTTAATAGTGGTTGTCTTAGCTACTCCACCTTTTTCATTAACACATGCAATGACCTTTCCCATGATTAACCTCCGTTTTCCTTGAAATATATTGCTTTTTCCATACTTAAATGCTATAATTCTATACACGAAGCGGAACAAGAAACGTAATACCATATTTATGGTTTCTAACCGGCTGGGGAGCTTACGTTAGAAAGTTCTTTTCCACTCAATAAGACTTTGTTTCGCAGAACAGAGTCTTATTTTTGTTGTAGCCGGTATGACTGACTACCACAGGATGATTTCCCATACGTTTCGTGATAATTTGACCAAAAGGAATTGTTATATGAAAAATCATGCCATAAACCCACTTGCTGAACTAAATCACGCTGAACTACAACAAATTACTGATCGCATTATTTATTTGCGCCAGGATGTTCTCTGTATGTCTCAGCAACAATTCGCAGATGTGGTTGGAATCAGTCAGACATACCTTTCTCTTTTGGAAAACCAAAAGAAAGAATTCAATATCGAACTTCTTATGCAGATTGTTTCATCCTTAAATGTAAATCTTAATTGGCTTATTTATGGTATTGGGGGTAATGATAACATTTTTCAAGCCAGACACAACAAACTACACAAGCAATCTGAAGCCCTCGATGCTTTAAAAAAAGCATATTCACTTCGAGATACCGATATTGAATTTATACAACGCTACATTTCGCTCTCCGACAAGGAACGTTCTTCTCTATCCAAAATGTCAGAGGTTATGCGAAAATTATTTTAACGTACCGCCATCCTAACCACCTCCCCCATCATTTTGAATTTCATCTGTTGCTATGTCCTGGATAAAGTAAAAAATCCGTTCATAGTTTTCTAATGATTTTATATTTTGAAGGAGATATACAATTAAACGTTGGTACGCTTTCCTGCTTTTTTTTCTCTCTTTTCTTCTATTCATATACCTATCCTCGCAGTTCCTGCGGCCAACTGCATTTTATACTGATCAAGCAATCCTCTGTAAATAATGTACGAATACCTTTTGCATCCTGGTTTTTTATATGCATATCCGATTGGCATTTTCTCCATCTGCATTAAAAACTGTAATGAATCAACGCCTATATTCAATTCTGCTGCCGCCTGCTTCGTTTTAACTCTTTCCATAGCATTCATGGCACTACCTCTCAATAAAACATATATTTTAATAATATAGCCATTTATGTTTTTCCAAATTTGATTTTATCTACTGAGATATTAAAATAATTAGCAATAACAAGTGCATTCTTTAAAGATGGTTTTCTGTTACCTAATTCATATTGAGCAATCGTTCCAGGACTCAAATTGACACAACTGGCCAAATCTCTTTGGGATAAACCTTTTGACTGCCTTAATGTGATAAGCGATATCTCTTTACTTTTTTTCATTTATCCACTTCTCCTTTCTTTTTGCTTTCTTATGTAAGCATTATTGCATACATTTGTAAGCATGTCAATACTATTCGTTAGCATTTCATTCGATAATATGGTTTTTAGGTTTTTTTTTGCTAACCTATAATAAAGGAGGCTTACAGTAAATATGAAAATTGGACATGAAATTGCAAAATTAAGAGCCCAAAAGAACATTAGCCAACGAGAATTAGCTTCAGCTCTCAACGTAAGTGCAGGAGTTGTTGGCCTATGGGAAACAGACAAAAGATTACCTTCCTATGAATGCCTCATTGCCTTAGCTGATTATTTTTTAATAAGCATAGATTCACTTATGGAACAAGACAGAAAACATCCATATACAGAATACAAAACTGAATCATATCCCAAAGAAACACAGAAAATCATAGATACCTATCTCCTTCTTAATGAAGATAATAGAGATATTCTCATTGGAGAAGCGAAGAAATTATTAAAGCAACAACGGTTAGAAGAAAAAAGAGAATCTTCTCTACCAATTGCAAAGTAGTTTCATTTCCCTGTGGTTCAAACAAATGAAAAAATTTACAAAACGCAAAAATAGCGCCCTCGCTCTGGTAAAGTAAGGCGCTACTTTTAATAAACCATTTTGCCGACATTTAGGATTCCGTCTAACTATCGGTTCTCTTGTCAAATATATTATAAACCAGTTTGTTTGTTCCTGGCAAGAATTTTTTCTATAAGAACAGACATATATGGTTCTATCAATATACACAATAAGAAAGTAGGGACAAACATGAAATTACCAAATGGATATGGTTCTGTTGTGAAACTGCCTGGAAACCGAAGAAAACCTTACGCAGTAAGAATCACTTATATGGACAGTGAAAATGGCATTCCCAAAAGGAAACGTAAATACATTGCCTATTTTTCTGATCAAAAACATGCTCTCTCCTATCTGGCAGAATATAATAATGGAGCTGTTGTTAAAGAGCATCAGAAGTATGCCGACACTCCCACCTTTGCAGAATTATATGATAAATGGTGCAAATACAGAAAATCCCTGAAGACAAATCCCTCTGCATCAACCTGGAAAAACTATAATATTGCTTTTGGAATGTATGCGCCGATACATCACAAAAAAATTATATCTCTGAGGGCGTCAGAGCTTCAGGAATGCATCACAGCACAAAGCAGCAAGTCAAAGACCACTGTTGGTAATATGAGAGCTATTGTACGGGGTATGTGGCAGTATGCTGTGGTAAATGAATATGTAGAGAAGGATATTACGCAGCATCTTGTCTTTGAAGGTACTCAGAATGGTACTCCCATTCATACAAGATTCACAGATAAAGAAATTACAGCATTATGGGACGCTTTATGGACCATCAATAACGTTGATATTGTATTAATCTACATCTATACCGGAATGCGTCCTGGAGAGCTTTTAGAAGTCAAATCAGAAAATGTACATTTAAAAGAAAAGTATATTATAGGTGGTTTCAAAACGGAAGCCGGAAAAGATCGTATAGTCCCGTTGCATGATGCCATCATTCCGCTGGTTCAATATCGGTTGGAACAGAACCGTAAATATCTCATCACAAATAAATACGGTAATCAGTACACACGAGCGGTTTATCATAATTCCAATTTCAATACACTTATGAGCCGGATGCAGATGAACCATGCTCCCCATGATACCCGGTACACCTTTGCTGCTCTTGCGGATCAGGTAGGAATGAATGAAATATGCAAAAAAATCATTATGGGACATTCTCTAGCAAACAAGGAAGGAACTGCTTTTAAGACTGCAGGTACCAGTGACGTTACAAGGGATGTGTACACGGAAAAGACACTTCCACAGCTCCTAGAGGCCGTTAATAAGCTGCCGACCAGCTTTCCAGCAGAATAAGGGCTATTTGACAGCTGCACCGCCATTATGGCTTTACTTGATATTTCAAAACAGATATGCTATATTATACCTAAGAAAAGGGAAAGCCACAGAAGCGGCTCTACCCTCAAAGTAATTGACTGTTACTTAATAACAGCCGTCAACTATTCGTGGTAGTTGGCGGCTATTTTCGTTTCCCCTTGAAGATCGTGTAACACAACCCGACAAGGGCGCAAATGAATATACAAAACTGAATCATGTCAGAATATGTAACCATTGGCAACGCCCTCCTTTCTTTCGTCTGGAGGGTAGCCCCTCCGATAAAGAGGGTAAGCCGCCTGGCTCTGTGGTTTCCCATATCGGCAGTATAGCACATCTTCTCCGGTCATTCAAGGCATCCGGATTTGCATTGTTTCTTCCCAGAAAATATTGTGTATCCCACTTGTAACCTACCTGTAACCCACCTGTGTACTTCGACCTCATTTTAACTGCTTTTATCTCCGGTTTATAAACAATTCTGACAACTTAAAAACCCCGAAAGCATAACGCTTTCGGGGCTCGCAAGACTATCTTATACGATTCCTTGTGCTGTCATAGCATCTGCAACCTTTAAGAATCCGGCAATATTAGCACCGGCAACATAGTTGCCTTCCATGCCATACTTCTTAGCTGCATCATCGAGGTTATGGAAGATATTAACCATGATTCCCTTAAGCTTGCTGTCTACTTCTTCAAAGGTCCAGCTCAATCTTTCTGAGTTCTGGCTCATCTCTAATGCGGAGGTAGCAACACCACCTGCATTGGAGGCCTTACCAGGCGCAAACAAAACACCATTCTCCTGAAGATATTCAGTAGCTTCCATCGTAGTAGGCATGTTCGCACCTTCTGCTACAGCAAATACGCCGTTTGCAACAAGTGTCTTTGCATCTTCAAGGTTCAGTTCGTTCTGTGTTGCACAAGGAAGAGCGATGTCAACCTTAACAGACCACTGGTTGGTTCCTTCTGCCTTCTTATCATGATACTGTGCGGACGGTCTTGCTGCTGCATACTCGGTAAGACGTGCACGTTTTACTTCCTTAACTTCTCTCAGTAATTCTACATCAATTCCTTCCGGATCATAAATCCATCCGGTGGAATCCGAACAGGTAACAGGCTTAGCACCAAGCTGCTGTGCCTTCTGAATTGCGTAGATCGCAACATTACCTGCTCCGGAAACAGCAACAGTCTTTCCTGCAATGTCCTTGCCATTACACTTTAACATTTCTTCTACGAAGTATAATAAACCATATCCGGTAGCTTCTGTTCTTGCTAAAGATCCACCGTAGCTTAAGCCCTTACCGGTAAGTACGCCTTCATAAAGACCTGTCAGTCTCTTGTACTGACCATACATAAAGCCGATCTCTCTTGCTCCTGTACCGATATCACCGGCAGGAACGTCAGTGTCAGCTCCGATATATTTGTGAAGTTCAGTCATAAAGCTCTGGCAGAATGCCATTACTTCTCTGTCTGACTTGCCCTTAGGATCGAAATCAGAACCACCTTTACCACCACCAATAGGAAGTCCGGTTAATGAGTTCTTGAAGATCTGTTCAAAACCTAAGAATTTGATAATACCAAGGTTTACAGAAGGATGTAATCTTAAACCACCCTTGTAAGGTCCGATTGCGCTGTTAAACTGTACACGATATGCATTATTAACCTGAACCTGTCCCTTATCATCTACCCAGGGAACGCGGAATAACAACTGTCTTTCAGGAGTAACGATTCTCTCTAATAAAGCATCCTTCTTGTACTTCTCCTCGTTTGCTTCAATAACAACTCTCAGAGATTCCAGTACCTCTTTTACTGCCTGATGGAATTCCGGCTGTGCAGGATTTTTCTCTACGACCATCTGATAAACTTCATCAACGTATGACATTGTCATGTCCTCCTTTAAATGTTTGTTGTGGCACGGTATCCTTGTATACAATCTATGCTATAGTACACCGCTTTCTCAATCTGTTGCTATTATATATCAGATTTTTTTTCCTTTCAAGCATTTTCTTACACTAAAGTGGTAAAAAATCGTGGTAAAATTTTGTGAAAAATATTCAAAAAATATCTCTGGTCAGTTGTAATAAATTTATAAATACTCTTTCAGCTTTTCAATGCTTTTTTCTTCAAAATCCATCAGTTCTTTAGCAATCTCCACGGAACGGTCACCTGCATTCTCACAATGATTCATTATCTTCCACATATCCGTCAATCCACGGTTCGTTCCCTGGATCAGAAGCTCTGCTACATGACTGGTGCTGGAATTGAGCATGGTATTCGCTTTAATTGCCCCACGCAGCATCATTTCCTGATATCCGGTTTCCTTGTAACACTCAGCCTTTCCCTGTAACAGCTCATTCGTTGCCCGATTGTAGATCTCCCCATATCTCATGCTGTCCTTCGTCACCTGTGCCGCTAATGTGTCATCATAAATTTTACTGCTGATGGAATCAATAGCCTGCATTGCCATCTGGGTATTTTTCTGAACCTCACGTAATATGTTCTTGTCATCACTTTTCATTTTCTTAAAACCCCTTTCCTGTCTAAATATGTTGGATTAGTGCATCCAACACTGCCATTCATAAACTACCAGACTGTTTAGACCTTTTCCGTAAAACAATTCACCAATACAGCTTTTATGTGCTTCTTATATACACAGTAAAATATGCATGGCAATGATTTCATGTGCATAGTAATAATTTCATGTACATACCCATGGTTTCATATGCATAGTAATAATTTCATGTACATGCCCATGGTTTCATATGCATAGTAACTCAAAAATAATCCACTGGAGCATTTTCACACATGCATGACAATAAAGAAACAGAGTAAACAAATTCTGCCTATGCAGATTCATTTACTCTGTATCATTTCCATTCATTCCTGGATTATACCTGTAATTTCTGTAATCTATGTAGATTCCAGACTTTCCTGATTAGTATCTTCCCTTTTTGGACTTTTTCCGCTTCTCTTGCTTCTTTATGTCCAATTCAGGCCCTGTTTTCCTGCTTTTCTCTCTTTGCTTTCTTCTCTTTTGGACTTTTTCTGCTTCTCTCACTCCTTTATGTCCAATTTAGGCCCTGTTTTCCTGCTTTCCTCTCTTTGCTTTCTTCTCTTTTGGACTTTTTCCGCTTCTCTTGCTTCTTTATGTCCAATTCAGACCCTGTTTTCCTGCTTTCCTCTCTTTGCTTCCTTCTCTTTTGGACTTTTTTCTCTTTTCCTGCTCCATTATGTCCAATTCAACTTGTGATTCTTCTATAATGTCTGCAAACTAACCGGAATTGTGAAGTTCGCTGTCCCTTTTCCTCTTTTCATACCCAGAAACTTTCTCTCTCAGAGTTCCATAACATCTACAGCCATTATTGGCTGACCTCCATAACTTCTACATCGCAACTATTGCCTGACCTCCATAACTTCTACATCGCAACTATTGGCTGACTCCGTAACTTCTTCACCGCAACTATTGGCTGACCTCCGTGACTTCTACGGCTTTTACCGATTCTCTGTCGTTTCCGCAGCTTCTGTAGCTGCTGTGTCACCTACAGCCTATACTACTTCTGCAACCTCTGCAGCTTCTATAGTATCTGCGCCATCTACTCTGCTTCTGTAGTTCCTGCAACTTCCATAGTACCTATGCTATGTCTTCTGCTGTTTTTGAAACTTCTGTGTTTTCTGCTGTTCCTGTAACCTCTGCAGCCTCTGCACTTCCTGCTGTTACTGTAATCTTAGCAGTTTCCAAAGCTTCTGCTGTTACTGTAGCCTCAATAGCTCCCGCAGCTTCTGTAGCTTCTGCAACATCTGCTGTTACTGTAGCTTCTGCGGTTTCTGCTGTCTGAGGCTGATCAGCCAATTCAACCAAATGCTTTCCCTCCTCTTCCTGCACTTCACATGGATATTTCATGCCCCACTGGGAACGGATTTCATCCATAATCCGCATCACACGGAGAGTCTCGCTGTGCGGCATCTGCGCACATTCGATCAGACCACACTTAATCGCCTCAATGCAGGCTGCCACCTCATATTCATAACCGGAAATCTGCTTCGGACATTTATAGGATGCCACTTTCTTATACTGCTTATCATATACGGCAATACTTTCAAAATTGTTGATATTTTCAACAACCGCAAAGCCCTTCGTTCCGTAAATAATGCCCTGACGGTCACTTAAAGACACCATGGAGCTGTTTAAGTTCGCTACCTTGCCATCATAATATTGGAGACAGATTGCATTCTGCTCATCCACTCCAGTCTCCGTAAAAGTGCAGCAGGATGCAATCTTACTGATATTATGTCCAAAAATCATCAATGCAAAATTAATGGTGTAAACGCCAACGTCCAAAAGCGCGCCACCTCCCAATGCCCGATTCGCTAAGCGTTCCTTATCACTGATCACATATCCCAGATTGGCCGTTAAGGTCTTTGGCTCGCCGATGATGCCGCTTCCAATCACTTCACGGATTGTTGTCAGCATTGGCATATATCTTGTCCACATTGCCTCTGCAAGGAATACCTTGTGCTCTGCTGCAATACGTACCAGTTCCTCTGCCTGTGCTGCATTCAGGGTAAATGCCTTTTCACACAAAACCGGCTTTCCTGCTTCCAGGCACATCTTCACGTTCTCATAATGCTCGGAATGAGGAGTTGCCACGTAAATAAGATCTACCTTTTTATCTGCCACCAGATCGGCATAGGATCCATAAGCCTTCTTACAGCCATATTTCCCTGCAAAAACGTCTGCATGAACCTGTTGCCTGGACGCCACTGCATAAACCCGGACATTTTTCATTTTATTTATCGTTCCTGCCATGATTCCTGCGATATTACCGCTTCCCATAATTCCAATATTAAAATTTCCAAACATTTCTGTTCCTCCTTTGCAGCCGGTTACTTTATTCCAATGAGCTCCATAACTGTTCAGTCCCTCCACAGTTACACTGTTTCTATATTGTACCAAATTTCCAGCGAAAAAAACAGTCCTTACCAATGTCAATCAGTAAAGACTGTCTGCTCCTGTTGTTACTCATTCCTGCTCTCAGACACATTTATCCGATCACGTCTGCATTTTGGAACGGTTACTCAAGATATTCGCTTTTAATAAAGGCATTGCTGCCCTTGTATTTAACCTTGGACCAGCCATCTGCCTGTTCCATGACAAGTTCAAAGGTATCTCCAACGTAAGCGGTTCCCAAGACATCAGAATCCGTACTTGCACTCTTCCTGACACGAACCGTTTCCTTAACCTTCACCTGATCGCCAGGTGCCTTGCCTATTGACGCCGTGCTGCCCGTATTCTCCGTATCAGTGGAAGCATCTCCTGTAGTATTCTGGGCATTATCAGTACTATCTGTATTATCTTCCTGTGTAATATCTGCTTCAGCCGGTTCTTCAGAAATCACTTCCAGGTAATCGCTCTTGATATAAGCGTCTTTCCCTTCATATTCAATCTTACTCCAGCCGTTCTCCTTCTGTTCTAAAACAGTAAACTCCTGATCCACCTGAGCTTTACCAAGCTTATCAGCCTGCTCACTGTCCGAAACTCGAATATTTACAACGTCCGTGGCACGAGCCTTGATCGCAACTGGAGCGGTCTCTTCTGCAGTCTCATCCGTTGTCTCGCCAGTCTCTTCTTCCGTCTGCTCCGGCTGATCCGCCTGTGCCAGAATCTCTCCGACATCTTCGTTAATCTTTTCCTTCATATATGCAAGGAATTCACTCAAATTTTCATCCTCTGCAAGCAGATCATTGTACGCCACTACAACTTTATTATTCAGATCTACCACATCATCCTGCAGCGTAACCTCTTTAATATAGCTGCTTACCGTATCATCATACGTGCCATTATTGATGTAATAGTTTCCGTTCTCATCCTGTCCGATGTAGTATGTCTGCATTCCCGGAATTGTGGTTTCCAGATCATAGAACTTCACTTCGGAACATACATAAGCTACATAGGTATTGTCCGTAAGTCCGGGCTTAGTGTAAACGTCCAACTGTGGGTAGGATTCAATATACTTACTTAACTCTTCGACTTTAATCTTCTGAATGTCATTCAAATAGGTATTGAGACCTGAAATTGTCTCCATATCTCCTGATGCCTGTGCATCATAATACGCTCTTACGACATTGTTGACCTCCGGATATGCGTTCTCCTCCAGATCATATGCCGGCATATCCTGAACTTCCTCTTCCATCTGCTGCTCAGCAGCCAGTGAGGCAGCTTCTGCTTCTTTTTCTAACTTATCTCTTTGATTTGCATTTACAGCAACTAATACCGTTATGAAAACACACACAATAAGGATTGCCGGCATCACGATCTTTCTATGATCCAGTATCCAATCCTTAACCGTCAGAAGCTTATCCTTGACCCCCTCAAGTCTGCTCTGATTGTTTTGATTCATATTTACCATCCTTTAAAATTGTCACACACATATCCAAGGTGATGCAAATGCACCCGACAGGAATCGAACCTGCATTAAAGGCGTCGGAG
>OGDN01000426.1_pt1 | contig 88384 bp, 22 predicted proteins | sample 1570271 | NCBI WGS metagenome assembly OGDN01 (sample SAMEA4384481, study PRJEB24528) | human gut metagenome | reverse complement strand
CTTGCGCAGCCGCGGTTGGAATCTAGAACGTTAACAGTAAGCGAGCAGCTGTAGGTCCATGCCTTCGCCGGAGGTCGGGCACTATAAGCGCTCCCACCTCGTGTCTCGCGCTCGGTGCTGATCGAGCAAACATAAAACGGGGAGCGTGATGGCTCCCCGTTCAGTAGATGTGACTATGTCAGGCGTGTGAAGAATCTAGTTGTTGGAATCTTCGTTGCCGGTAGTAGTGCCTTCGCCGGCTTCACCTTCGGCAGGTTCGGGCTCAGGCTCAGGAATCGGCTCGATGACGGTAAGGCTCGCAAGATCCATCTGATCGCCCAACCACTTCTGATCGATGAGCTTCAGCACTCCACCATCGGAGAGCTTCTTCAAAGCTTCGCTCACTGCATCTTGAAGAGCGGAAGCCGTGGTAGGCGCACCGATGCAGTACTTCGTCTCTTCGGCAAGCAGCGCAATAGGATAGATGGTCTGGTTGTTCGAGTGCGCAACGTAAGAACCGATGGTGCTATCGGTGGCTACGTACTTCGCTGAGCCATCTTTGAGCTTATCGAAAGCCGTTTGGATATCGGAAGTAGCATCGAGATGATCCTGGCCGAGGCGATTCGTGACTTCGACCGCGCTCATAGAAGAAGCTTGCGCGGCAACCACGAACACATCGGTGGGCAGCGGAACACGCGTGCCCTCTTCAGCGGCGAACAGCACGATGGAAGAAGAGAGATAGGGCTCGGAGACCCAGCAGTTCTTCGCATCGGAACCCACGCCCATGACGATGTCCACATCATCGGAGGTGAAGGCACCTTCAGCGTTCGTTCCCACATCGACGAGCTCGAGCTTCAAGCCCAGTTCATCGGCAAGAGCTGCAGCTGTATCCACATCGATGCCCACGATAGAGCCCTGCGACTGAGCCGCATAGGGCGCGTTTGAAGCATCTACGCCAACGCGCAGAGTGCCCGGTGTGTGCAACAGCGAGTTATCGATCTTCTGCTCGGAAGGCTCGGGGGTGTAGGAGTTGCTCGAGCAGCCGCTCATGAGCCCCACGCACAACGCCAGAACGAGCGCAGCGAACGCTACGACCAGCGCACGCAGTGCGAACGGCTTGTTCGCCTGGGAAGGCAAGGTGGCAGACGCGCTTACAGCCTGACCAGCCTGACTACCTACGATGCTTTCAACGCTTGATGCTTTCTTCATGTATAGCCTCTCTTGTTAACCTTTTGGTCTTGTTCAAGATCTGCTTTGAATGCTCGCATGTGTTCACTGTGTAACACAAACGGGCAAAAGCCTCGGTTTATGTGCGCGAAGGCGCTTTCCCTTGCGCAAACGCTCACGAAGTTCTTTTAGCTGACCTAGTTTTCGACCCCACACCTGCATACGGGGACTTAGCCGCTGTAGACCGTGCGCACACGAGTATGCAGCGACGCCATCCGCTCGCCGGAGCAGCCCTATGCCGCTTCACCGACGGTACGACTTACACCTAGAATGCGCCGTGCTCATTCAGTGGAAAGCCCTTCGCTAAGCCTGCAAAGTACAAGACGAGCAGGAATAACGCGCGAACAGCCACTGAACTTACGTGGATCCTTTCGACCGCATCTGCCATGGACTTGGAATGCCGCGCGCGAAGACGCTGCATGTCCGCAACTACAGACCTAAAAGAAACCCCCTTAGTATATCAGTAATGCGCCCCTCACCTTAAATTTATATGACGAAAGCGTAAGGATCGGCACAAGGGGTTGCAAAAGCCTATAATTAGTCTCAATCACGGTGCTGCCCACACATCTCGCACGCATAGTACGCAAAACCTTCGAAGCAGCGCCCCTGCTCACGCATGCAAAACGCAAGCCTTCCTTTCAACAAGACGAACGCTTGCACTGCCGCGCGAGCCACGTATTGGCCGGGGTAAGGAGCCAGGTTGTTCGACGATATACTATCCACGCTCTCGTTCGTGGATATTTTCAATATCTGTGTTTTCATCACCTTTACGTTTTGCTATGCCTATCAGCTCTTTTACGTTCTTGTCGTACTCACGCGCAAAGCGCCGAAGCAAACCGCAAAGAAGAATCATCGCTATGCGGTGCTCATCGCGGCGCGCAATGAAAACGCGGTCATCGGCGACCTTATCCACAGCATCCGCGTGCAGAATTACCCGCAAGAGCTCATCGACATCTTCGTTATCGCAGACAACTGCACCGACAACACCGCCGCTATCGCCCAAGAGGCTGGCGCGATCGTATTCCCGCGCTTCAACACCGAACAGATCGGCAAGGGTTACGCGCTCGATTACGGCGTGACCTGCATCCGCGAACACTATTCCGAAAACGAATACGAGGCTTACTTCGTCTTCGACGCCGACAACGTGCTCGACGTGAACTACTTCCGCGAGATGAACAAGGTCTTCGACGGCGGCGCCATCGCTTCCACGAGCTACCGCAACTCGAAGAACTTCGGTTCGAACTGGATCTCGGCTGGCTATGGCGTGTGGTTCCTGCGTGAAGCGAAGTACCTGAGCCAAGCGCGCCTTACGCTGAACACCAGCTGCGCGGTTTCGGGCACGGGCTTTTTCGTGAGCGCCAAGATCATCGAGAAGATGGGCGGCTGGAAGTTCCACCTGCTCACCGAAGACATCGAGTTCTCCACTTACAGCATCTTGCATGGCGAGCGCATCGCTTACTGCCCCACCGCCATGCTCTACGACGAACAGCCCATCACGTTCCGCGATTCGTGGAATCAGCGTTTCCGCTGGGCAAAAGGCTTCTACCAGGTGTTCGGCAAGTACGGCCTCAGCCTGGTGAAGGGCGTGTTCACCAACCCGAAGGGGCACCGCTTCGCCTGCTACGACATGCTCATGACCATCGCTCCCGGCATGCTGCTTTCCGTGATCACCATCATCTTCAACACGATCATCCTCATCCTGGGCAGCGCAGGGCTCATGTCCACGGGCGTCATGCTAACCTCGTCGCTCTCCTCGATCTTCTTCTGCTTGTTCAACTACACGCTGTTCATGTTCATGTTCGGCGCACTGACCACCTTCACCGAGTGGGACAACATCCGTTCCACCACGGCGAAGAAGATCAAATACCTGTTCACGTTCCCGTTCTTCATGCTCACCTACATTCCTATCGCATTGGTGGCACTGTTCAAGAAGGCAGCATGGAAACCCATCCAGCACAGCATTTCAGTGGACGTGGAAGAGTTCAACAAAGCGCGCGATAACGCTGAGCGCATCTAAGCACATGGGCTTTCGCCCGCATCTTTCACTCCTGCAACAACCCCTAGACGTGATCGAAGCCAGCTTGAAGCTGGCTTCTTCGTTTTCTCTGCCAAGCGCTCTGTACGGATCGCAGTACGCCTTTGCGCTCGCCCTACCTCAAGGCAGCCGCGCCACCGTAAGGCCGAACACCTGCTCGATACCTGCTTCTTTGAGCACATTCGCAGCCGCCATGAGCGTTGCGCCGGTGGTGAGCACATCGTCGACGAGGATCACCCGCTCGGGTATCACTCCTGCCGTGCGCAGCAAGCCCTGCGGATTGAACGCGAACGAGCCCTTCATGTTCTGCTGGCGGCTCGAGGCAGAAAGCCCGCGCTGATCGCTGCGATCGACCGTGCGCAATATATCGAGAAGCGGCAAGCCACAGCGCTTCGATAGACGCAGGCCCACTTCTTTCATGTGGTCGAACCCGCGCTCGCGAAGAGCCTGTTTGCGCGCGGGGACCACAACGAGCGCAGTTTCTCCCGGCACGACCCACGAAGGATCGACATAGTTCGCAAGCATTTCTGCGAGCACCTCTGCGAGCCGCAGCTCCTTTTTGTCCTTGTAGACCGTGATGAGCTTGCGGCACGGGTCGACGAAGGAGAACACCGAAACAACCTTATCGAGAGCGCGCTGTGACTCATCTGGCATACGCGCGCGCTGCGCTTCGGTAGCGCATTGGCTGCCCATGAGCGAAACGCCCCCTTCGCGCAGCAAGCCCTGGTCTCCGTGCGTGCTTGAGCGCCGATCAGGCGCAAGCTGGCGATGTGCGACCATGAAGGAGTTGCAATCGATGCAGGCGAGCTTTCCGTGCGCCTGACCGCAATACGGACAAGCATGGAGAGCGTCGATATAGGGGATCTCGAGGCGGCACTCTTCGCACAAAAGCGTGCCGGGGACATCGCAAAGCACGCAGCGTGTGGGCCAGAGGAGCTCTTCAGCGCCTTGCTTCGCAATATCCAGGCGCGAAGCCAGCCTATCGAGCAGGGGGTGTTCTCGTGCGACGAGCGCCCCTTTCAAGCTCATTCCACCCTCGATTTGTGTGTGATGCATCCCATAGAACCATTGTCCACAGGAAAGCTCACAGAAAGTTGAACTTTATTTGAAGTTTTCTGGCGCGCGAACTCACGTTTTTCTGAAATGCGCAGATCAAGATGTATGCCAGGAGCGCAAGAGGTGTTGGGGGTGTTGGGGGTCGGGTAATTCGGCACATCTAAGATGTGCCGAATTACCCGACCCCCAACGCAGATGTGCCTTTTAGGCAGTGAGAGCAGCAGGTTCTTCAAGCTCATCTTCACTCTTCTTCTTGCGTGGACGACCTGCTTTGGGGCGTTCGGCAAGCCGCGCATCGACCGAGTATTTCGTTACCCATCTGCGCCCATCGAGCTCGAAGGTTTCGAGCAAGCAAGCATCGACCATCTGAGAGACGCGGCCGCGGGTTACGCCCAACTGACGGGCTGCTTCGGCAAACGTATAACGCGGAATGTTCTCCTTTTCCAGCTGCACAACCACGATGATGTTCTGGCCATCAGCATGCTTCGGCTTGTTGCCGAACGTTGCTTCGGGCATAGGAAGATCATGCATGAGACAGTGCTCGACCTCCATCTTGAGCCAATCACCAGCCATTTCGCAGACTTCTTTGAAATCGACCCCCTGCGTTCCGCCCAGCATATCGTAGGGATCCGCCAAAAGGAATTTCTCCCCTTTGTAAACCTCAAATTCGTATACGTATACCATCGTTACTCCTTTGCATGCGTTTATTTAAGTCCAGCCTGTTTCTTCATTTTTTCAAAACGGTTGTTATCGATTTCGCGATGTCGCCCTAGAACCGTCCTTCTGCCATCGGGATGAACAAGCTTATCGTGGTTGGTACCGCCCTCACACCTGAACCCGTAAGCCTCGAAATACTTGATGACCGTTCTGCGTTTAACCATTTTATAGCTCCTTTATTATAAACAATTGTCTAGAATTTTCAAGATAAATATAAACATTTGGATAGGTTTATTACCGCGAGCCCTGAATAACCTCAGCGCTTATCGCTCTCTATCTTCCTCACGAAAGCTCACAGAAAGTTGAACTTTATTTGAAGTTTTCTGGCGCGCGAACTCACGTTTTTCTGAAATGCTGCTAAAAGACGCGTACACTAAAGAACGCAAGAAAAAAGGTGACAAACTACCCGGTCGTTCGTCACCACATGCGGAAGGGGATCACTATGTCACTGTCGAGGAATCGAGATGTAGCACGCGCAGAACACGTGCAAAACGGCGAAGGCCACATGTATCGCGACCTGCTCTTGAACGATGAACAGATTCACGGCGAGCTTACTTATGTATCGAGCATCACGCTCGAGCCGGGCTGCTCGATCGGCGTGCACACGCACACGGGCGACAACGAGATGTACTACATCTACGAAGGCACTGGCACCTACACCGACGGCGATGAAACTTACCCTGTTCAAGCAGGTGATGTGCTGTTCTGCAATGACGGAGAGACTCACGGGATCGCGAACGAGAGCAGCGCTCCCTTACGCTTTGTTGCCCTTATGCAGGCAACCGCATAGCTCAGGCACGCGATAGTGCGCACAGGTAAAAGCCACGGTACTGAAGGATCAGCGCCGTGGCTTTAATTCTGCATGATCGCATGCTCATAATTTGGGCAAGTTACCGTATACCCCTTGCCGATGGCCAACTCGTACGATATTAATCACGATTTCGCCATCAAGAATCTGCCCAAGGATTCTATACGAGCCAGCACGCCAACGCCATCCGTTATCCGATCCTTGGATCGGCTTTCCTCCTTGTATTGCGCGAGGGTCGATGCAATCATCCAGGTTCTTCTCCACCCAAGACAAGAGCATTGCGCGCTGTTTCTTAGGAATCTTGCGCAGACCCTTTTGAGCTGGCTTGGTCCAACGTACATGCCAGCTCATTCAGCCATCATGGCCATACGCTTGACCTCTTCTGTTGTGTATCGCGTGCCGTCGTCCTCTGCTAAGGCCTCTTGGTATGCAAGCAAATCTGCAGCATCCTCGACGTACTCTAAAGCTGCTTCTCGCACAACCTCCGAAAAGCTCTTTCCAATAAAGTCGGCATACGCCTGTATCCAATCACGCTCTTCAGGGGAAAAACGAATCGCTGTTGAAACCATAGCCATGATGCCCACCTCATTCGAGTTTTCAATCGCACTACGATGTAGTGCGATTATCTCATGGGTAGATTCACGCGTCAACAAAGGCATTGCGCACATATAATCGCTCCTTCTAAAACATCTTTAAGTCGATGATTCCAGAAAGACCTTATGAAAATCTGAAGAATAGCTCACGTTTTTTCACGCGCGAACTCACAAAATTTGAAACATGAAGATGAACGCACAAAAGAATTGCGCTTGATAACGATTCCGCGTTGTGCGGCGCTGGGCTGGGGCCCTATTTGCACTTGAGACGAAACTTGCGACGCGCAACAGGGCGCTGCATGGCAGAGACTGGACGAAGCTCGGTACGCTGCCCCATCAAAGGCAGGCGACGTTCGGCAACGAGCGGCATAGAAACGCCTGCAGACTGCAGATGAGCGATGGGTGTCTCTTGAGCAACTGACCGCGCTTTGTCTTTCTTCTGAGGATGAGATTCCAGCTGCACCTTCGGCATAACGGCGCTTAAAGATCCCGAGCGCATGAAAGAGCGCTCTTGCGCAGAAAAGTCCTCTGCTTGCGGGCGCGCGCTGGCATTCTGCTTCGATCTTGCTGCTGTTTCACGAGAAACACGAGATGGCACAGCAGAGCTTTCCAAAGGCTTCAGCTTCGATGTGGGCAGAGGTGTAGCGGAAAGCGTCACTAAAGATGACGAACAACCGGGTAGTTTGTCACCTTCGGTCATAGAGAGCGCCTGCACGCCGACTGATTGCTTTTGCAGGCTCACCCGCTGAAGCGATTGCTTGGTGAGCGCCTGGCCCTGCGTGGTGTGAAGCGGCGCCTTTTGCACTGGCGTTGCCGAGAGCGATGCGCGCTGTGAGCCAGTCGTAACACGCGACGTGAGCAGCGGAGGAATCTCCTGGTTTGGAATGGTGTTGCGCGGGGCACCAAGGAACGTGACCGGCGAATGCAGTTGCGTGTTCAAGAGTGTGTTTCGCGTTTTCGTCATATCAGCAGATTATCAGGGACACAGCCCTGGCCGTCGCACGCCTCAGAAACACACAGATTATTCGCATACGTGCTTCTTAGCGAGATGCGCTCGTTGGAAACTGGAAGAGCAGTGCAAGCAGGTGCCCGAAAACGCCGGATTATTTAGGTCCGAAGCCTTCTCGGGAAACCGATTCGACATCTGCTGATGTTGCATCGGGCTCGGACGCGCTAGCGGGCTCTGTCGATGCGGACACAGAAGGCTCTGTGACAGCCGGAATACCCGATCTTGAGCTTGCACCCATCTTGGAAGCAGACGGCACTTCAGGTTCGCTCTCAGCCGCTTCTCCAAGCGTTTCTTGCTCGTGTTCAAGAGCCGGATCTTCCCCAGATGCCGCAGCCCGGGAAGTGGGAACGCTTGCGTCCGGAGATGGACCCGAGGCGGTTGAAGGCTCGTCCGTGGGAGCGGGTGAAGCTGAAAGAGCTTCGGCGGTTGAGTCGGCATCCGAGGTCGCGGGTTCATCCGCAGGAGTGTTCGTTTCCAACTCTGGTGAGGAGGCCGAGGCGATTGAAGGCTCGTCAGCAGCATCGTCCGAAACCACAGAATCGTTCGCAGCTGAATCATCCGCAGAAGATGTCGAACGACCGGGTAGTTTGTCACCTTTGCGCTTCTTGGGCACCGAGAACTTGTGCGGCTTGTACTGCATCGCCTTCTCGGGCAGCAGCGGGCGCGAGAACAGGAAGCCCTGCACCACGTCGCAATCGAGCTCGCAGCACTTCTCGAACTGCTCGACGGTCTCAACGCCCTCAACAACAACGAGCTTGTTCGACTCATGCGCCAGTCGCACGAAGTTCGCGAGCCCCTCTTCGTCGCTCGCAAGCAGGCTCGCGGTGAGCGAACGGTCGATCTTCACCACGTCGGCCGGCACCTTCACGATGCGCGAGATCGAGGCATACCCCACCCCGAACCCATCGATGGCGATGCCGAAGCCCGCACCCTGCAGCTTCTCCACGAAATCGGCGGCCTTGTCCTTGTTGTTCAGGAAGAGGTCGTCCTTGATGTCGATGCGGATGAGCTTGCGTGCCACTTCGTATTCATCCAGTAGCTCGGCCGTGTATTCCACGAAGTGCTCGTCGCGGATCTTGCCATACGAGTAATTGATCGAAATGGGCCTCATGCGGCGCTTGCGCTTCTTCCACGTGGCTAGCTGTTGCACGACCTTGCGCGTGACCTGGCGGTCGATCTCCACGATCTGACCGTTCATCTCGGCCACGGGGATGAACTGCTCGGGCGGGTAAGCATCGCCGCGCAAACGCACGAGCGCCTCGTAGCCCACCACCTCGTTCGAGGCGATCTCAATCTGCGGCTGGTAGAGCACGATCAGATCGTCATTGGCAAGCGCGTCGCTCAACAGCGCGGTGATCTGGAGCTTGTTGTCCTCGGCCTTGCGCATGTCCTTGTCGTAGAAGATGACCTTGTCGGTCTTGCCCGATTCCTCCGCTTGGTGAACCGCAAGGTCGGCACCGGCGACCATCTCCTCGATTGAGGTGCCGTGTTCGCGGTTGAACACAGCGATCAGCTGATCGAAGACGATCGAACTGCCGTGCACCACGACCGGCTGACTGAGCACACGCTCAAGATCAGCGAGCGATCCCGAGCCGCGCTTGAGGGCAGCGTTATAACCAACGATGAAGCTGTTGTGATCGGGGCGCACCAAGAAGGATTTCTCCAGGCCGCCGAGGCGTTTCGCGAGCGCCTTGATGGCCTCGTCCACCACGCTCGAGCCCCGCGTCTCTTCGAGTGCGTCCAAGTTCGTGAACGCCACTTCGGCGATCGAACGCACGCGCTTCGCGCCATCGCTTCCTGCATAGGCCGTGAGCCACTGCATGTTCGGCATGCTGGTCAAATCATCGGTATAGAAACGCTGTTCGAGCGTATTACGCTGTGTTACCACTTCGGCCATCTCCTTGGCTGTGCGGCGATAACCCAAGAAAGCGAAGGCGATGATGCAGGCGATGCCCAGCACCAGAAGCGTAAGGGGCCAGACGACAGGGCGGAGCGCGTCGAAGGAAAAGCCGCTCTGGTTGAGCATCGTGGCGCTCGCGGGCACCGCCGCAGCAGAGATGCCATGCTCGGCAATGGAGCGCGAATCGAACACCGTGCCCGAACTCTCGAACGTCTCGAGCGGAATGTCGGATGTGCTTGTGCCGTTAAGCACCATGACCACGATCTCGCCCGCGCGCTGGCCCGCTTGCTCGTAGTCCACGAAGTTCGATGCCGTGAAGCCCTCACCTACGCCGCCGAAGCCGATCGCGTAGATGGGTTGCGTGGCTGCCTGCGAAACGTAGTAGGCCGTCTGCGCCGCGCGGTACGCATTGCCAGAAGCATCCGCGGCCGCGCCCAGGTACACCACCAGCGTCGAATCGTCCGCCGCCGAGACCTTCGTGCCCAGATCGGCGCGCGAAAGAGTCGAGGCGTTCACGTAGTCCACCGGCAGACCCGCGAACACCACGCTCTCTTCACTGGCCGCGCCGCCATCGCTCCCACTCGCAGCCTCTTCGAACTGCGCGCGCACGCCCAAGCCCGCGGCCGTGTTATCGGTTATGACGAGCATATGCATGGCTTCAGGGTTCATCTTCGAAGCCACTTCCACCATGCCAGCGGCATCGCAGCGCTCCATGAGCCCTGTAGCATATCCCAGTTCAAAAGCGTGTTGCGCGTGTGACACATCGCTCACGCCAACGAACACCACAGGCGTTTTGGGGAAGAGCGAATCGTGGAGGGACTCAACATAGTAGAGCGCATCGTCGTCGATGCAGACGATGGCCGCATATTCACCGTGGTCGCGCAGCTTCTTTGCGAGCGCGCTGCCCCAATCGCTTCCTGAGAGCGCCGCGCCATACGCAGAAGAGGTGCTCACGTTCTTGTTCGCGGAAAGCGCCGCCACATCCAGGTATTCGACGTCCACGCCCACGGAACTGCGCTCGAGAAGATCGACCACGCCATCGCGCTGAAGCTTGGTTGCGGCATCGGAATCGTCGTAGGACGCGATGACGAGCACATCAGCGCGCGACTCGGTTTGCACCACGCCTGCAGCCACCTGCTGGTTGCGCGAGAGCTGCTCGGTGGTGTTCCAGATCATAGAGATGGCCACCGCGATAAGAACGCACGCTACCACAAGCAGCGCCGCGCGCACCACACGATACCTCTTGCTCTCCAAGAGGCCATCGATGAACCCTTGCATCGTAGAATGTGTCGAATTACCCGACCCCATCTGTTCCTCCAAGTGAGCGGAGGGCGCGACGACGCGCGAGCGATGTCGAGGCCGCTCCTGCGATGCCTGCCGCAAGCGCGATCACGCCCGCTGCCGTAGCCACCGACCCGATAGCACGCGTGCCCTCTGCGGGGGTCACACCCGTAGCGCCATCGCCGATCCCGGCGAGCGCTTCAGCGCTCATGGTGATGAACGGCTCGACCGTAGGCAGCAAGCCTGCGATCGGCGCGAAGCTCAAAATGCTCCCAATGTCGCCGATGCGCTCGGTGAAGCCGAGAAGCGCGCTCGGATCGGCTTCCGCGCTCTGATCTTCAGTAAGCGCGGCAGTGCTGGTAGAAGCCGTATCTACCATCGTCACCTGAGAAGCGGCCGCCACCGGGGTACGGTTAGCCACAGAAGACGCGGGCTGCTCCACAACAGGCTGTGAAGGCCTTGGGGTGGGCGTTACCGGCGTTGCAGGGTCAACAGGCGTAACCGGAACATCCGGCTCTTCTACGGGCGCTGCGGTGTTCCAGAGCGCGTAGAGCTTGATTCCCGCACCGTCTGAATCTTCGATCGACGAGGTGCGCACCATCGAACGCAACAGCTGTTCAGAGAGCAGCTCGCCTTCATGCACCGAAACACCCGTGCCAGCAGCATTGGTGTTCCAGCAGAGGAACTCATGGCCCTCCTTCTGGGGCGCAGCGGCGCTCAAAAGCGCGTCATCGTTACCGAAGGTGGCTTGCGTGGACACAACAGCGCCGCCCAAGCTACCGCCGTTGCCATCGTAGTCGAGCACGTACTCATTGCACTTGAAGTTCGCGATGAAGTTCACCGGCTTGTAGCAGCCTGTGAGCTTGGAGTGCGCGCAGTCCTTCACGATCCAGTGATCGAGCGCGGCCTTATCGCATACCGAAATGGGCTCGGTGCCATCGGGGGTTTCGATGGTCCAACCAACGAAGTGGTAGCCGATATCGGGCGTTGCCGCCGCACCATTCACCTCTTCTTTGGTAGGCTGGCCGTTCTTATCGAGCTTGAAGCCGGTCGCTGAGGAGATCAGGTCCGACCCGTACGAGACAGAACCGCCCTCGCCTGCTTTATACGTTATCTGAACTGGGTCATCGGCTACCGTGCTATCACTCGGTTCATCTGGGGTTATAGAAGACCCGTCTGAGTTTTCCACATTGGGGTCCACAGGAGCCAGAACGCTCGTGGAGGCCGTTATCGAGGCATCGGAAGGCACCTCGCTCACCGCCGCGCCTTCCTCATCTTGCCGCGCTTCATTTTCCACAACCGCGCAACCGCTGATAAAAGGCAGGTTTTCACTCGCGCACTTGTTTGAGAGCGTCTCAAGCGAAGAATCCGGCATGTTCACCATCGTGGCATACGCCGATGAGCGTGAGCGAGGATTGTCGAAGGGCGTCTCGCCCGGAGCGTTCGTAGTGGCATCATCAGATGCAGGGCTTTGGCCCTGTGCATCTATCGGAGCGCTCTCTACGCGTGCAGCAGACGTCGTGCCATACACGTTGCCCGCCGAAGCTGAAGCACCCGCTATCATTCCTGCTGCGTTAGAAGCGGTAAGGCGCGTGGCAACATCTGCACTGCCCACCGCAGAAGCATTCAAACTTGAGACCGTGAGCACCGCCGTGCTCTCAGCCGCGCTATCGGCCGCAGCACCAAGACCTGCATCAGCAGAAGACCCAGCCGAAGCAGCCTGCGTGCCAGCACTAACGCCAGAAGAACCAGAGCTGAATGCAGAACCAAGCGTGCGCGAAGAAGCGGCGTACGTTACGGCACCCGCCTTAGAGGATGCTTTCTGTTTCTGATTCAAGGCGTACATGCTTGCCTTGTGAACGTGAGCGTTGCTATAGGTCACGCTTGCCGTCCGATGCTCGGTTGCGATGCGCGTTGAAAAGCTCTCGCCGGAGCCAGACGTGCTCTCCTGGGGTGCCGCGCTTGCCGAAGACGAAGCGCGGGAGGTCGAACTCGCGCTCGAAGATGCCGCGGAGGACGACTTCACGCTCGATTTCGTGCTCTGTACGCTCGAAGAAGAGGCACTAGACTTAAAAGACCCCGTCTTGGTTGTGGCGGGGTCGGTTGAATGCTGCGTTTGGGATTGGGTTGTGATGTGCTCGGCGCTTCCGGATCCAGGATCGCTTGCCGCCAAGGCAAGACCGGGCGCGAACGCTACGCTCGCTGCGAGAGCGAGAACCGCCACTGCTGCAACAAGCACCTTGCGAACATGCGCACTTGCAACTCGCCCATATCCCTGGCCCAGAAAAGGAGCAACAAAAGAAGTAGAACAAGGAGTGATGGAATCAGCAAAGATTCCCTTGGCTGCGAAGCAATCAGTGGGAACAGAAAAAGCCCCTTTAGACAAAAAAAGACCGGAGGTGGTATGTGCATTTGCAGCGCATGCGAGGCCGCCATCGGCAGGGGTGGTCTCGCATGAACTGCTCACGTTCCTCATACCTCGGAGAATGGCAGGATCGAAAAGACGAACAGCGCCTGGGGTGCAGACGCTGTCGTTGTTCATGTTGTTCGTGGTGGCCTTGGGGCCGAAGCCGAAGCCGTTGCCCTTGCCCTTGCGAGGAGTGAAATCGTCTCCATCCTCGTCCTCTTCGTTGCGGCGGCGGAGCGCCAGCACGAAGATCGCGAGTGCCAGGCCTGCCACGAGAGCGATCAGCCAGCCGAAGTCAGCATCGCCGGTCTTCGGGAGTACCGAGCCGCCGAGCTCGGGCTCAACAACATCCTCGGTCTCGTAGACTGCGTCGATCTCGATCGGACCAACGATCTCAGGCAGTTCGGAGAGATCGTAGACCATACCCTCGATCGTCTCGCCCGTCTCAGCATCGGTCATCGTGTACTTCCAACCCTGGAAGGTGGAACCCTTCTTCGGGGTCTGCTTGATGCTGGCGATCCACTCAGGATCGAGGGTGTTGCCCCACTCGACCTCAGTCTTGCCGCCCTTAACATCAGCCACATCGTCGCCGCGGCCGTTGACGGTCACCTTGTAGGAGTTGACCTTCCACTGTGCGTAGAGCGTCATACCCTCTGCCGGCATCGTCATGTTCTGACCCAGCTTGTAAGTGGTGCCGGATCCGTCAGGCTCGGTGTTCCAAGAAACCAGCGTGTAGTGCGGCATCTTGACGCCCGTGCCATTGTGAAGCTTCGTGCTCAGACCGTGAGTCTGGGTGGTCGGCTTGATCTCGCCCTCGCCACCATTCACATCGTAGTTGATGGTAACGTCGGGGTTCTTCTCGAACACTGCGCGGTAGGTCGCAGCAACCAGGCGGCCGTCAGCCGTGGGCTCGAGAACGTAGAACTCGTTGTTGGTGCCCGTGCTGCCGCTGTCCTTGGTATCCCAATCGTTCTCATCGATACCGATGGTGCGCGTCATGCCCGGTACAAGCTCCCAGCGAACGAAGTGGTAACCCGGCTTAGCCGTTGCCACCGAATGCAGGAGGTTGCCTGCGGAGGAACCTTCGCCCATAGGCTGGCCCGTAACAGCACTCACGTAGTCAACAACACGGTCGATCGTACCGCCATCGGTGTGGGTGTACTCGATCTTGATCATGAGTTCCTTCCACATTGCGTAGAGGGTGATCTCGTTCTGAGCAACCTTCGGGTCGATCGCGTTAGACATGTCAAAGTACTTGGTCACGTCGGTGATGGTCAGGCCGCTGCCATCGCGAGCAGTGTTCCAACCAGCGAACTCATAACCATTCGGTGCGGCATCGAGTTCATCATCGCTGAAGAGGTTGAAGCCATCCTGCGTCCACTTCACGTTCTCGATCGGATCCGGGGTGAACGGATTGCGATGATCAGGAACAGGCTTCAGCAGGCCGGTGTTCACATTCTTATCGTTGTTCAGGTCGTAGATGACCTTGTAGAAGTCATTCTCAGTCCAGATGGCGTAGAGGGTGAGGCCGCGCTCCATCAGAGCAACGTCGTCATAACCTGCGCCGAGCAGCGCCTCAGCCAGCTGGCTGTAGGTCATGTCTTCGCTCAGCCATGCGCCCGAGCCATCAGCTGCGGTGTTCCAGCGGTTCGGCATGCTGCCCAGGGTGTAACCCATCTTGGTCGGCAGGTCTGCCGGCTGGAAGCCTGCAACCACGCTGGAGAGATCCATGCCGCCCACGGTCGCGGTCTCGTGACCGGTGTTGGCATTCCAGATGATCTTGTAATCGTTCAGCAGGGTGTAGACCACGCGTGCGATGTTCTCGCCATCAGCCAGGGTGATGGTGACCAGGCTGTTGCCCGCATTGAACTGGTAACCCACCGGACGCTTGCCACTGATCAGGTCGCCCGGCACGTTGAAGGTGGTACCTGCAACACCCACGCCCGTGATGGTCTCGTCCATGTTCATGTCAACTTCACCGTTGCCGTCGTTCTGGAAGAACTTCACGATCACGTCGTTGATCTTCTGCCACTGAGCGGTCAGCGTCACGTCTGCGTACGGCATCTCGAAGCTGGTGCCCGGCAGCGGAACCGTGTTGCTGGAGCCGTTCTCGTTCCAGCTCATGACCCAACCCGCGAACTGCATGCCAGCAAGCTCAACGCCCGGGATCTTCACGGTAGTACCAGCAACGGCGGTCGGGTAACCCGGCAGGCCGGTCCAGCTTGCATCCACGCCAGCTTCGTTCTGGCCGAGGATGTATTCGATCTTGAACGGAACGTTGCTGTAGTAGAGCTTCAAAGTGGTGGAGCCATCAGCCTTGACGGTGTCCATCAGACGCTGGCCATAGACGCCATCGTCGAACTTGTAACCCTTCAGCATGTTCGGATCGGTGATCAGATACTGATATGCATGGTTCGTAGGATCGAGCACGCTTGCGGTGTCACCCGTCATCATGTGAGCGCAGGTGTCGGTCTTCTTCAGCGTGTACTCGCCGTCGGGACCCTGGAAGTAATGCTCGATCTTGAAGCTGTTGAAGTCAGAGATGAACTTCGCATAGTAGGTTGCGGAGACCCAAGCCTGGCCCGGCAGACACATCGGAACGAGGCGCGTGCCACCGTCGAGCGTCGGCTCTTCCCAGGTCGGATCGACCGGGATGGTGCAATCAGGATCGGTGTACCAACCGTCGAAGTAGTAACCAGCACCCGGCATTGCCACGGAGCCATTGGCGCGCAGGCCAGTGTCAGCCGTGATGTTCTCTACATTAGTAGAGATGGTGCCGAGACCCGCAGAGCCGTTGCCGATCGCATAGTGAATCTGGAGGCTCTGGAAATCCCAGACCGGAACCAGGGTAACAGCCTTTGCCGGCATCTTGAAGGTGCCGCCCGGCAGAACGACCTGGCCGAGCTCAATGTCGTCGATCACGCCATCGCCATTGTCGGTCCAGATGGCCCAGCCGCGGAGCTGGTTGCCTTCCTTGGCCACATCAGCGCGGCCGAGAACCGTTACGGTAGAGCCCGTGGTCGGACGTGGGGTCATATGGTAATCGCCCGTGCCGCCTGCCATGACGCCGCCTGGCGTCCAGGTGGTGGCCGGAGACTTGGTGTCAAGCTTGAAGATAACGTCGAATTCCATCGCGTTCCAAAGAGCGGTGAAGTTGACATCGGAGGTGATCATGAAGTCCATGTCAGCTTCGGTGCCCGTGGTACCAGCCGGAGCCGTCGCACCAGAAACAATGTGGTAGTAGTTCTGGCCGTCGCGCGTCCAGGACCAACCGCAGAACTGGTAGCCGTCCTGGCCCGGAGCGTTATCGGTCACGTTGGTGCCGCCGATCATCAGCGGGAATTCGTTGACGTTCTTGGTACCCGTGGGGATGTCGTCGCCAGCAACGATCATGCTGGTGAAGCCCATGCCGCCATGAGCACCCGGATGGTAGATGACCGCGAAGGTCTGCTTGAAGACCGCCGTGAAGGTCATGTCCTGATTGATCACAACGGAATCAGGATCGCGCGTGGTCTTCGTCGCGCCATCAGCCGGATCGGTGTAAGACCAACCAGCGAAGGAGTAACCAGTGTTCGGGGTAACGCGGATGTTGTTGGTGGCGTTACCAGATGCAGAGGCATCGGAGAGCGTCTTGCCATGGTCGACCGTGAACGGCAGGCTGCCACCCACAACGGAGAGCGTACCGTTGTTGTCGGAAGAGCCGATCACGAAGTTGACGTTGTGGCCCGTGCGCTTCCACGTACCGATCACGTCCACGATGGCGTTCGGCATGGTGAAGGTTGCGCCGCCAGCCATGGTACCCATGTTGGTGCCATTCTGGGAGAGCGACCACTGGAAGGACCAGCCGTTCGGTGCGGTGACGGTCGGGAGCGTGAGGTTCTCGCCATACTTCTGGGTGGTGCTGGCCTGGGTCAGACCCGTGGCCGGCCAATTGATGGTGAATTCAGTTGCATCAGGATGATCGCCTGCGCCATTAGCGTCGATGTTCACGTCGAATGCATTGCGCTTGTAGAGCAGGACGAGCTTCATGCCGTCAACCAGCGAATCGATGCGCTCGATGCTGCCGGTCAGACCAGGCGTGTAGGTGAAGCCGCGAACGGTCTTCGCATAGCCTGCAGCCTGAGCCTCGGTGACGGTGGAGAATTCCTGGCCCGACTTGGTGTCGGTAACTGCCAGGCTCGGATCGAGCACGTACACGCCGTCAAGGCCCTCGAACATATGCTCAACTGTGTAGGTGATGTTACCCAGCGGAATGAACTTCGCTTCGTAGGTTGCAGAAGCGAACATACCGTCTGCGCCCTTGACCGGAGTGAAGGTGACGTCGTTGGTAACCAGGACGCCGTCCTTGTACCAGCCGTCGAACTTATAACCTGCGCCATTCGTAGCGGTCATGGTCGGAGCCGTGCCCGTTACTGCGTTGATGTCGATGTGCTTGGAACCGCCTGCAGAGATGTTGATGGAGTTGTCAGCGCTTGCTGCAGAACCGCCCACGCTCACGTTGAAGGTGAGGCGTGCCAGCTCGGTCTCCCACAGAGCATAGAGCGTAATGGGAGCTGCGTTGGAATCGGAGGTACCCATGATGTCGGAAACCTTGGTGGCTGCCGTAATGGTAACCAGGTTGCCGGAGGAGTTGCGATACTGCCACTGCGGGTTATCCTTGTGGCCGTCCCAATGAACCGCGGAGGAATCAGGGATCAGGCCAGCAGCGGTCCAACCAACATTATTCTTGTCGGCGATGGAGCCAGTGCCCGCGAACGGCTTGTTCTGAGCGTCCTTACCCAGGTCGTACTTGATGGTGAAGGGCTTCTCTACCCAGTAGACCTCGAAGGTGATGGTCGCACCGGAGGTTGCCTCACCTGCGGTAGAAGTGGTCTTGGTGCCTGCGATGGTCTTGAGCTCATAGCCCTTAAGATCAGCGCGGCGGCCAGCACCATTCTGGTTCTCGAATTCAGTGATGTAGTTGTGGGTGTTGAAGGACGTGATGTCGATCGCGGTGCCCACGTTCGCGAAACCATTCAGGCTGGAGAGCTTGTTGGCGGTTGCCATGTTCACGTTGCCCGAGCCGTCGGTTGCGAGGTTTACCTTATTGAAGTTGATGACCCACTTCGTGTTGGCCTCGAGGTCTGCCACCAGGATGAAGGTGGAGCCATCAGCAGGCTTCGGGGTGCCGTCGAATGCGGACACCGGAAGCTTGCCAGCGGTGGAGGTCCAGGTCTGCTGGGTGCCACCCGCGGGGGTGTACTTCCAGCCGAGCAGACGCTGGGAACCATCAGCCGGAGCCCAGTTGAAGTAGTCGATCTGGTCGGTCCACTTGAGACCGGGGACGCTCTTGAGTTCAGTAGCGCCGTTCATGAACTTCACGGTGAAGGACTGCTGTCCCCAAATGCCGTAAAGGGTGAATTCAGTCTTGGTGTTGTCGGTCGAGCCGTAGAGCTGCTTGTAGATGTCGGAGACCTTGGTTGCGTTGGTAACGGTGTAACCAGAAGCGTTGTTGGCTGCAGCCCACTTGCTGAAGTTGTAACCAGCTGCGCTCATGGTCTCGTTGGTGCCGAGCAGGTTCGCATCGTCCCAGGTGACCGTCTTGTCTGCCATGGTGATGGCACCAGAAGGATCGTTGGTCTGGAAGTGAACGGTGATCTGGCGTGCATCCCACTTCGCATAGAGCGGCAGGGTTGCCGGATCGTCGCCGGAAACCGTGATGCCTGCTGCAGCGATGCCATCAGCGAACGTCATGGACGTGGTGACCTTCTTAGAGGAGTCAGTGAAGGTCGGGGTGACCCACCAGCCGTCGAAGGTGTAACCCTGACGCGTGAGGCTCTTCGCGCTCGCGGTCATGTTGTTCCAGAGGTTGGTGGTCCACTGAACCGACTGGTTCGCGACGGATGGGGTGCCACCATTGGTGTTGTACTCGACCGTGTAACCGGTGCGCGGTTCCCAGTTGATGGTGAAGGTGGTGTTTGCGGTGATGCGCACGTTGTTCAGGCTGGTGTAGGTGTTGCCGGCCTGATCGGTCCAATTCTTGAAGCCGTAACCCGTTGCACCCTTATAGGTAGGAGCATTGGTTCCGACCATGTTGTTGTAGTTGATGGTCGCCGTCTTGTCCGCAGTGGAGCCATCGGTCCAAGTGCCGTGGTCGCCCACCTTGAAGGTGACGGTGAACTTGTTGATCTCGAAGAGAGCATAATAGGTTGCCGCTGCATAAACGCCGCCCACCTTGGAAGGCGTGAACGTTGCGCTGGTGGAAAGGCGGTTCGAGTTGTCTGCCGCCGGAGTTGCGCTGGAGTACCAACCCAAGAAGGTGTGGCCAGCGTTAGCCGTTGCGGTTGCGCCCGAAGCGGTGCCATTCACCATGTTCACAGACTCAGAAGAGCGGGACAGGGTGCCCATGCCGGATACGCCCGTACCGAATGCATAGTTGATGGTGACCGAGTTCTCGCGGAAGACCGGGTAGAGGGTCACGCCATAACCAGCATCGCCCTGGGTGTAAACGGTGGTGTTGCGCTCGCCCGGGGTCATAGCAAAAGTATTAGTGTAGAGAGGGCTGGTGCCCTGAACATATCCAGAGGAAACGGTGGTCCAACCCAAGAAGGTGTAGCCCGTGGGGTTAGATGCCGCGGTGTAAGACGGAGCCTGGGGAATAGTCACGCCTTCGCCCGTCTTGGCAGTCTTATCGGCTGCTGCGATACCCTGAACACCTGGGAGGTTCGAGTGGGTCACATCGAAGTGCAGGTGCTGAGTGGTCTCTTCCCAGAGCGCCGTGAAGGTGAGCGACTGGTCGATAGTGGTGGGCAGGTTCACGCCATTGCTGGAGTGGAAGACTGCCGAAGTGCCGCTGCCCGTGTAAGAGCCCAGCGCACGGAAGTCTTGATTCAAAATAGCATCATGCCATTCCCAACCGACGAACTTGTAACCAGGAGCAGCCTTGGGGTTGCCGCCATTGCGGTCGCCTGCAGCGTCCATGGCGCCACCATACATCGGCATATTCCAATCAGTCTGGAGACCAGAGTAGCGCGTACCAGCCTGTTGAACCACATTGGAAACTACAGAGCCATTCTGCGAACCAAACGCGCCAGAGGCTGCACCTGCCGTGTAAACGATGGTGATAGTACGGCCGAACTCAGCCACGAAGACCGTGTTCGAAGAAACCGTCCACGGGGTACCAGCATCAGCAGTTCCTAAAATAGCATCGGGGGAAAGCAGCGGATGCGGGGTGACCGTAGAAGAGCTTTCAGAACCAGCGGTGGTACAACCCTCATAGACGCGCCAACCCATGAAGTAGTAATTATCTGCATCTTTTGGATTCGCGGTCGGAAGAGCAGACAGAGCATCGCCAAAATCAAGCTCGTAATGAGTAGTACCTACTAGCGTTGCACCATAGGTTGCATTGGTTTTGAAATGAACTTGGTATTTTTGCTTACCCCACACGCCTTCGATGGTCACATCACTGTCAGGCATAGTGAAGTTACCCGTGGAAATACCTGGCGTAGTAGTGCCTGCAACCTGCTTCCAACCGCTCCAGGTGTAACCCGTAGGAGCCGTCGGAGCAGTCAAAGAAACCGTCTCGCCGAACTTCTTCGTCTGGGATGCCGGAGCATACGTCATCGAAGGAGGAACGTCACCCGAGTAGGAAACGTTCACGGTGTGAGAGTTGCGATCGAAGTAGAGCTTGATCACGTTACCGGAAGCAGCCATGGTCAAGCTTGCCGTGGTGCCCGGAGCGGATGCATTGTAGGTGAAGCCCGCAATGGTAGAGCGGGTGTAGGTAGAGGTGGTACCCGAAGTACCTGCCGTGGCGCCGTACTGCAGCGTGTTGCCGAACGGTGCGGTGCCAGAACCAGCAGGAGTGGTCACCTTAGTGTAACCGCTGCCCGTCAGGTTCTGCGTGTAGTACTCGACCGTGTACGCGATCCATGCCGGGGACACGGTGAGGTAGTAATCGCCATTAACATAGAGGCCGCCGGTCTTCGGAACGGTCAGCACGCCTGCGTTGCTCACACCAGAGCTGAGCGCAGTGCCGGTTGCAGAACCGAGGGACCATTTGGAGCCATGAGAGGCGTTGAATTCATAGTTTGCATTGGGCACAGGAGCAACGCCCGTGGAGATGTTCGCAGGGAAGGAGCTGGAGCCCGCAACGGAGTAGATGGTACCGGTTGCAGCGCCAACCTGAACTGCTGCGCCATTTGCCAAGGTCTTGTTGTCGTTCCACTTCACAGAAGAATGGGTATCGCCGTAGAAGCGGATGATGACCTTGTTCTCTTCCCACTGAGCATACGCGGTGAGCGTGCCGCCGCCCGTAGGAAGCGAAGTCCAGATGTCACGCACCTTGTTGCCACCCGCGGTAACGGGAGTGCCGGTACCAGCCTGAACCGTGTTCCAGCCCTGGAAGGTATAACCAGCACGCGTGGGGTTCGCAGGGAGCGTGATAGGTGTATCTGCGTTCACATTTGCAGTAGAGGTGTTGGAAGAGCCACCATTGGCATTCCAAGAGATGTTGTAGGTGATGGGCGTCCAGTTTGCCGTGAGCGTTGCGGTACCCGCGAGCGTACCGGCCTCAGAAGTGCCCGTCCACGTGATCTTGAAGTTCGAAACAGGAACTCCCGTAGAAGCGTTCACAGTTGCCGTTGCATTGGAAGAATTAGTGTAACCCCAATTGCTGAAGGTGTTACCAGCAAGCGTGTAGGTGTCATTAGCTTTGGTGGTCAGGTTAGAACCGTAGTTAGCCGTTGCCGTAGTGGTCGCCCCCGACTTCAAGGTGGCGCTGGCATGGCCACCCTGGAAGGTAAAGGTGACCGGAGCTGCCGCCCAAACCGCATACACGATCTTGGAAGCAGTCAGATTCGTGAAGTTGTGACCCGCATTGTAAGAGCCAGAAGTTGCGCTTGCGGAGTCTGCCCAACCCTTGAAGTTGTAACCAACACGCGTGGGATTGGCATAGTTAGGAATGCTCCAAGAGCTGCCATTCAGCAGAGAAGGTGAAGTGAAGTTGCTGGTGGAACCATTGTAGGAAGCACCAGAACCGTTCAGATTCAGCGTAACCTGAACGCGATCCTTCTCGGTCCATTTTGCATAGAGCTTCACGCTGGTGGTGGTATCGGCGATGGACTGAAGTGCCCAGATGTCGCGCACTGCCATGGCGCTGCTCATCTGACCAGTGTTGCCATTGCCGTTGGCATCTTTGGTCAGGAACCAACCAGCAAAGTTGTAACCCGTCTTGGAAGGAGAAGTAGGAAGCGTGATGTTGTCCGTCCACTTCTTACCAGACTGCGTGGTGCCAACCTGCGAACCGTCGCCCGTTTGGCCAAAGGCATCATAGAAGGAAACGGAGTAACCGGTCTTCTCGGTCCACTGTGCATAGAAGGTGGTGTTCGCGGTAATGGCAGAGGTGGTGGCGCCAGCTGCATAAGAAGTGCCAGAGCCATTAGCTGCCGTATTCCAACCGGTGAAGGTGTAACCCTTCAGGGTTGGCGTAGTGGTAGGAATGGTATACGTAGTGTTGTAGGGGTGGCTTGAAACATTGGCCGGCTGACCTGCAACATTGGCAGAACCTGCGCCCGTGGGCTTGTTTGCGTTGAAGGTAATGGTGGGATTACCTTGCCACTGAGCATACAGGGTAATGTTCGAAGTAATGTTAGAGATGGTGGCGCCAGCTGCATAAGAAGCGCCAGAGCCATTAGCTGCGGTATTCCAACCGGTGAAGGTGGAGCCCGTCTTGGTGAAGGGGTTCGCCGCTGCGGTGGTGGATCCGCCCGAATCAACCGTTACGGTTGCCGGAGCGGTACCGCTGGTGGAACCGTTGCCATTGTAAGAAACGGTGTAACGTGCGATCCATTTCGCAGTAAGCGTGATGTTTGAGGTCACGTTGGAGATCGTGCCGCCTGCAGCAACCGATCCACCTGCTGAAGAGGTCCAACCATCGAACTTATAACCAGTACGGGTTGGTGTGGTGGAAGAAACCGTGTAGTTGCTGCCATGAGTTGCTGAGCCAGCTGAAGGAACCGTAACGCCGGTTACGCCCGAGCCAGCAGAATAAGTAATCGTGTAGGTCTTGGGGCCCCATACCGCATAGAGCGTATAGGTGCCACCATTCGTGGGAGTTCCGACTGCGGTCGAAAGAAGACCCGCGGAGCCGATTGCTGCGGTGGTTGCGCCATTGGTGGTCGACCAGCCTAAGAAGTCATACCCCGTGCGGGAGAAGCTGGCCTCAGGCTTAGTGCCTGTTACCGTGCCATTTGCAGTTGCAAAAGCACCAGAGTCGGTGTAGGTAAAGGTCTGAGCGGCGCCCGTACCGCCACCATTATTGAAGGTAACTGTAAAGGAGATCTCCTCTTTCACTTCTGTTGCTTGAAGAGTAAATGATCCCCATATAGTGCTGTTAAATGCAGCAGTAGAAGTGTAAATATTGTACAAAGCATCAAGATAATCACAGTACCTCATACCAGCACTTGTAATGGGTGTGGTTTGACCAGGATCCTTTGCTTTTGAATAATATACATAATTCGCTGGTGCTGGATATGTGGCATCAGGACACGTAACAAAATTTATTGTGTCTGTATAAGATACCGATTGATCAGAAATCTTGATATTCCCGTTTTGATTTGTATTTTGAAACTCAACAGTAATCGTAGATTGTGCGGACCAGACAGGATATGCAGCCCATTGCCCAAAGTTTGCCTTCTTGTACTGAGTAGCAAATGCTCCCGAAGTCCAAGCAGAAGAAACACTAAAACCTCTCCAAATTCCTTCAGTAGAGTCAAAACCTACGATATACCAGTTCGAGATATTACAACCATATTTCTTGATCTTCTTACCTGTAGCGGTCAGGTCAGAAATCTTGAACCCACTGCCATAAGCCGTAGAGAAAGTAGTAGTTGATGACAAAGTACCAGCAGGAATAGTTACAGGTTCGTTTGCTCGAGTAAAAAATGCATTGTTGCAAAAAACAGGGTCTAAGTCTGTTCCTTCATTTGGGCCAAACTCTGGCACCGTTCCATCATCATAGCGACTCTTATAGTTTGTCAAACTTTGATTAAAATGAATCGTTATTCCTGGACTTGCAGCTTGCGTTGTAATGTTGTCGCTAGCTGCACCGATGGAATTACTGGGAGCAGTTTCCGTTGGAACTTTGACATCTGCTGGCGTTGGCGGTCCGTACACCTCCTCGGTTTTATCCGAGGTGGTGCCGGCATTCTGATCTGCACTCCCCTTATCACCAGGGGTAGCAATCACGTCGTCAGCCTTGCTATCGCTACCAGTTGGATGGGCACTCTGATTAGTATCAGTAGCTATCTCGTCGGTAGAACCAGAAGAAGCACCGTTGCTATCAGCGGTGCTATCATTGCCTTTATTTGAATCGGAGGTATCGTCACCCTCGTTAGGGGTGCTATCATCCGTGTCTTTAGTTCCGGAAATGCTAGAGTCGCTAGCAACATCGGAGTCAGAATCGCTGTCTTTATCGTTTATAGAGGACTTATCATCACCCGGTGTATAGCTATTTGTAGCGCTATCACCCGCCCCAGTAACGGAATCGACCCCGGAGCCTATAGACTGCGGGGTCGATTTATACGCATCTTGTTGTGTATACGCTGGAGGCGTTTTGGGTTCGTCCGGCGTCTTGCTCACCGACGTGCTGCTACCTTTCTGTGATAGCAGGATTTCTTGCGATTCCGCAGCTTGCTGGCTACCACCAGCTTCGCTTGACGCGTACGCAAGAGAAGGCATTGCGAACAATAACGCTGCCGCTACGATAACAGCGGCTATAAGAGCTGCAACGGGACCACGATGCCTTGCTGCAGGCACAGCAGTAGATGTGCTAGCGCTAGCCAGCTCCATCTGATCTCTGTTCATGCAATCTTGCATCGTCTTCCTGTTTCTAACACGTGGCCCCGATCCGAGATCCTTCCCTCGAATCTTGGGGCGCCCTTATGGACCTTCGCGCAAGCGTAGACAGCCCACCCCTTGAGCGAAGTACTTGGCATTCTATGCCCGAATGCCGCGCTTGTCCAGTTCGCCGTGAATAAACGCGGCATTTTGCGCGGCATTTTTTGGAACGTTTCCCCAGGTCGCGATCTCTCAATTTTGCTCTTGCGCGGCAATTTTGGCGATTTTCCGCGCTTCTGAAATGGACGTTTTTCGCGGCGCGGAAGTGCCGCGCTTGCGATTTTCAACATTTCGAGACCACCAGCCTGACCTCGCGTTTAGAGACCGCGCTTGCACCGCGCAGGGGGTCTTGAGTGCCCCTGGAGCGCTCCCAGGGGCCGTTTTGGGTCTATTCGGCAGCGCGGGAGCCTCTATCCTGACCCCTTCCTGACCCCAAAATGTGGCATTTCTTCACAATTCCTCCACAATTAAGGCCACTTTTTGACGCCTTGATGACGCTTCGGCATCGCTCTGGATACGTGCTACATGACCCCAATTTTGGGGTACTTTCACCCCCAAATTTGGGGCCAAAATCGACCCCAAAACGGCCCAAAATTGCGCCAAGAGCGGGTCTTCCCTACCCTTTTCTGAACTGGGGATATGCGATTGTATAGCAGCTTAGAATGCTGCTATAATCCGCTAGATTCTGCTACACTTAGCTGAAACAGCGTCAGATCCACCCTTTTTCAGGCTGAAATAGTACAAGAACACACTGTGCACACGTTTTCAGAATCAAATTTCTAAAAATAATGCTTGTAATACGGACGAACACGTAGTATATAGCGATGTATGAGCCCTGGCAGGGTGCCTTTCTCGATCAGCGCCGAGCGCGAGCCATGAGGTTCCCCGCTTCCCTGCTCAAAAGCCTGCTATATGCAGGCTTTTTCGTGCGTCGCTGCTTTGCTCGGGTTTTATTAATACTATATTAGTCGGCAAAGAGTCACCTCATTGGCTCACCCTCTCCGCTGGTCGAGAAGCATCTGGGCTCGATATGAGCTTCTTAGATCAATTCGGTGACAACTACCCGGTCGTTCGACACCTTATTCGATGTCGAACGACCGGGTAGTTTGTCACCTCTAGTAGCTTCTGACCTGGGATTTTATAGGAATGAGGGAATGAGAGGGATTCTAAGGGTGCATGTTGTAGAGGATGGGTAAATACTCAAAGACCTCTTAGAACGCCCGTTAGAAGCGATCTGAAGAGGTCAGTTTTGAGCTATATGTGATTGAAAATGGGTGATTCAGCGCGTATTGATGCTAGATTCTGAATATGAACCAGAGCACGCCCGATCCTAGCGCTACTGCGAAGAGAATCGCGGAGTAGAGAGCAAGCTTGCTCGTCTTCACGTTCTCAGCTGCAAGCGTTGCCCCATCAAGCGTAGGCACATTGGTGTTGATCCAGCGCTTGCGCACCAGCAGCAAGACAACGGCAGCTGCTGCGAACAGCACACCCAAGAACAGCATCACAAAGCCATTCTGCTGTGCAGGACTCTCGGTAGAGAAGGGACTGCTTGCCAAGGGGTTCTCGTCGTCTTCGATGACGGTCTCGTCAGCAGCGCCCTCGTCTGCTGGATCAGCTGCAGCTTGATCGGCAGCATAGGCTGGCGCATCGTTCAGCGCCGCTGCGGCAGCTGCTACTGCACCAGCAACAGGATTGGTAGGTGCAGGAGTGGTGCCTGGCTGGTCAGCAGGCTCTTCACCTGGCTGCATAGGATCTTCAGGCTGAGTAGGAGTGTCTGGCTGAACAGGCGTTTCAGGAGTTACCGGAGCAGCAGGTTCAGGCTGGAATACCACGTTCACCACGTTACGAGCAAGGTCTTCCGTAATGGTTACCTGTACGCCTTCCGTAAGCGCTGCATAGCCACTCGGACGCACGGTATTCAGTTTATCTGCGGAGATCTGCACCGTACTACCAAAGGTGCGCGGATCCTGCACGCTCGACTGAATGAGGTTCTCAGGAGCAACACTGTCCGTGTAGTAGTTGATGGTATAAGCGAAGCGGCCCGGCGAATAGACAACGTTCAGCACGTTGGCCTCGACATCATAGCCAATGGTGGTGGCGCCCTGTGCAACACCCGGTGCCACATAACCTACCGGCACATACGCGCTGGAATCGTAGTTGACCGGATCCAGATAGATACCTTCGCCAGCGTTGGCACCCAGCAGATTATCTGCGGAAACGCTGTCTTTGTAGTAGTTGACCGTGTAGCCGAACGTACCCTTGGAGTAGACCACGCTCACCACATTGGCTGCACCATTAGCAGTGATGGTCTCAGGCCCAGTCACCTTGCCCGTGGCCACATAGCCCTGCGGCAGGTAGGCTTCTTCGTCATAGACGATGGGGTCTTCGAAGGTGCCATAGCCCGTAACGGAGCCCAGCAGTTCCCCATCGGTGGAATCGGCATAGTAGTCGATGCGATACGGCAGGTTAGCCTCTTTTGCATAGACCACGTTGAGCACGTTGTTAGCTTCATCCGTGCTCACGAACAGCGAGCCAGAGGTTGCTGCGTTCTCTGCAGTATAGCCTTCAGGCAGGTGAGCGCCTACCGTATACGGAATGACAGATTGATAGGCTGCCGTACCCCTTTCGGTTGCCAGCCAGTTGCCTTCTGCAACAGAATCCTTGTAGTAGTTAACGGTGTAGCCATAATCAGCCACCTGGGTGTACACCACGTTCATGACCGAATCCTGGGCGTTCGCCTGGATGGTGGTGGCACCTTGGATGGTAGGAGTTGCCTGATAACCTGCAGGTAGGAACCTACCGGCGGTGTACGGGATGTCTGCTTCGAACGTGCCCATGCCCGCATCGGAGCCCAGGAAGTTATCCTGGCTCACACTGTCTTTATAGTAGTTGACCGTGTAAGGAAGATCGGAGCGCTTGGCGTAGATGACATCGAGCACGTTGTCTTCCGCAAGTCCGCTGATGTAGATCGAGCCGCGGCCTTCCTGCTCCACATAGCCTTCGGGCAGGTGCGCGTTCAGGTCAATGTCATACACGGTGTAGCCGAAGGTAAACTGATCGGTATAGGAGCCGACCAGGTTCTCTTCCGTGGCTGCATCCTTATAGTAGTTGACCGTGTAATCCACCATCGCACGGCGGTAGACCACGTTATAGGTGTTCCAGCTTTCCGTTTCCTGGATGGTGACGTAAGTGTTTTCCGTGATACGCTCGTAGCCCGGCAGCCAGAAGCGGTTCTGGAACTCCGGCGTGAGCGTTACTTCGGTGCCTACCGGCTGAGCTTCGATGGACTCCGAACCCAGGTAGTTGTTCGGATCTTCTGCACTATCTTTGTAGTAGTTGATCGTGTAGCCCAGCTCAGGGATAGGCGTCTTTTCGGTGTAGACCACGTTGAGCACGTTCTCGCTCTCGTTTTCCGTGATGGTGAGCGTGAGCGGATCGGTAAGAGGCTCATAGCCTTCTGGAAGTGCGTAGTTGAGCTGGCCTTCTTCAGCGCCCTCGCCTACCGTGATGGTAGCGCCAAGCGGAGCGCTGCTCGTGGTTCCGCCACAGGGGATGTAGGTGCCATCATCATCCACGAAGTAGTAGTTGATGATGTAGCCAAAGGTGCCCTGGGTGTATACGATGTCGAACACGTTCTCGCTTGCGTCTTCAGCGAGGGCGTAGGTCTTAAGATCAGCATCCGTTTTAGCGTTGTAGCCTGGTTCTTGTGGCAGATGCGCGTTCAGCACGTCCAAGCCTGGCTGCGCCACAGGACGATAGAGACCAGTGGTGGTTTCCTTTGCCAGAGGCTCAGAATCGGTGCTGTTGGCGTAGTAGACCAGCGTGTATTCGTAGATGGGTTTGGCCACCTTGAAGGCTTCGATGGTCTGGGAGTACTGCTTGCCCTCTACCGTGAAGGCGACCTTTGCGGAGACGAGGCCCATGCTGTCTCCCGCAGGATCGTCGGACGGGAGCACCGTATAGTAAGCAACGTAGGTCTTGGAGCCATAGCCATTGAGCGTTACCTCTTTGAAAGGCTCGTTGCAAATGATGCCTTCGGGAAGATCCATGCCCGTGACCGTGACCGTCATGTCAGACGTGTTGTTGAGCGTGATGGTGTAGCACACTGTGTCACCAGGAGCAGCGAACTCATAGCTGCTGGGGGTACCATCGTGGTCGAGCAGCGTAGCATGGCCATCGATGGAGACCTGAGGACCGACCCACTTCTCTGCGAAGGCGTTGGCTTGCAGGTTATCGTAGGTAGCGGAGGAAGAGAACGAGATGCGCGAACCCGCAAGCTGCTCTTGCGTGAGCTGCAAGGTGGCGGTGTAAGTGAGCGTCTCGTTAGCGCCCAGGTTGATCACATAGGGGAAGTTCGCTTGGGCATCGTTTCCACCAACATATATATAAGTAGTGAATTCGATGTTGTCGAAGACGGTATCCGTGGGGTTGGTGATGCTAACCGTAAGGGTTGCTTCGCCCGTGGCCTCATTGAGATCGATAGCAGCCTGCATGGTGTAGGGTGCTTCTTCAAAGCCTTCCTCGGGAGGATTGACCGGATCAGTAGGATCGGTGGGGTCTTCAGAACCGGGAGCGTTGGGGTCTTCCGTGTTCTCGGTGTCATCCGTGCCTTCGTTGTTGTTAGCACCTTCGGTAGCCTCTGCGTTGTCTTCATTAGTATTAGTAGAAGGAGTGGCGGACTCTTCTACTTTATTAGTAGTGGTTTCATCTTCCGTGTCTGCAGCGTTAACCTGATCGGCAGCTGTGTCAGCCGAATACGTAGGAGCAGCCGGCTTAGCCGGGGTGTCTGCAGGGACAGCCGGTACTTCGGGAGCAGCAGGGGTCTCAGCCGCAGTTGAGAGCGTTTCTGCCGTTGCCGCAGGTGCCTCAGCCGCTTCAGCAGCGTAAGCGGGGGTACCGAACAGCGAAAAAGCCAGCGTGAACGCAGCGATAAAACAGGTCACGCGCTTCAGAAGATCTTGGTTTTTCATGAGCGTTCTCATTTTGCCAGGTCCCCCCAGGTTAGGTTACGATTTGGCTTCATTATACCATCTTCGCTATGATTTCACTATGACTTCCTATGAGAAAGTTTGCTCTGCAGGAAAATAACCCTGCGACCTGCGGAAAAAGGTGACAAACTACCCGGTCGTTCGTCACCTTTCTGCATCAACGGAGAGGGTAAGGCAGCGAGGTGACTCTTCGCCGACTAAATTCATTATTACTAAAACCCGAGCGAAGCAGCGACGCATGAGCGAATCAGCATGCGCTGATTCGCGAACAGGGAAGCGGGGAACCTCGTGTCTTACCCTCTCCACTGGTGCAAGAAAGTCGGGAAATTACGTCTCTTGTACGCTTGGATGATCGCGGCTGCTAGAATACGATAGCAAGCATATTACCTGGGGAAACAACAAACGCGAGCCTAAGCGCTCTTCCCTCCCCTTTTCGCTCTGCTAGCAGGAGGGCTCGAACCCCTAGTCAGGTGCAAGCAACAGCTAGACCTATGCCAAAGTTTTCCACATTTTATCAAAAACCCCAGGAAGAGACGGAAAAAGGTGACGAACGACCGGGTAGTTTGTCGTCTTTTATGCTGGTAACAAAGTGTTGACGGGCGACGGATTCGGCAGAAGCCCCACAGCATAAAGAGGAATGCTCCTTACAGACTCAGTGAGGCCGAAATTCTTTTGCGAAACATGAATGATGTAGGGGCAGTTGTATTTCTCAGCGAATCGCTTTGCACTGGTCGACTTTATGCGCCTGCCAGACTTCACCTCGATGGGCACGACCCCTTCTTCAAGACGGAGAACGAATTCCACTTCATAGGTGCTTTGCTTGCCCCAATAGTAGGGGCGAAATGCTGCTGCTACCAATTGCTGCATCACATAGTTCTCGGCCATACCACCACGAAATCTCGCTGATCGACGATCGTCCTGGGTGAAGTCCGCCTTCAGGGCACCGTATTTGCAGGAAAGCAGCCCGGTGTCTCCTACGTAAACCTTGAAAGACTCTGGTATTGCAAAAGATGCCAGCGGAGCAACACCTTCCGAGACTTGAACGCATTTGCTTACCAACCCCGCTGCCATGAGCCAATCGAGTGCCGAGCCATATTTCTCAGCATTTGCGCGGTTCTCGATCGTTCTCCAGGTGAACTTCGTAGAGCCACTTTCTTTTGCAAGCTGAGCAGGCATGCTTTCCCATGCAGCGAGTATCTTGGCTGAATCGGTCGCGCTAGCATACTTCACTATATCCACAGCGTACCCATCGAGAATCCTTTGCTGGATCGTGCGCACGGAAGGCAAGCGCTCTTCTGATACATGCGCTAAGACTGCTTCGGGCATACCTCCCACCAAAAGGTAATCGTGATATATCTCGAGCATGCTTTCATGAAGGGGGCATTCAGAAAAGGACTGGAAGCAGTCGCGCACGAGGTCGAAAGCACGTTCTTTTCCGCAAGCCCAGCAAAACTCCTCGAAATCCATAGGGTGCATTTCCACCATATCGATATAGCCCACAGGAAACGAACCATTGCCCGCAACATGAACGCCTAGGAGGCTTCCTGCTGCGATCACATCATACTCTGGAGCATCTATGCAGAAGAACTTCAAAGAAGTTAGCGCCTCGTCACACGCCTGAATCTCGTCGAAGAACAACAGTGTCTTGCCAGGAATGATATCCCTGTCCAAGAAAGCTTCAAGAGCACGAATGATATCGTGCGGGCGAAGGCTCGATGAAAAAGCCTGCTTCAAATAGGCGTGCTCGTAGAAGTTGATCTCAACCACATCATCATAATGCTGTTCTCCGAACTCCATGATGCTCGTGGATTTACCAACCTGGCGGGCTCCGAATACCGCAAGGGGCTTCTTCTTAGGAGCGGAAGCCCATTGCTCCAGCCGCTCGGTTATCTTTCGCCGCATTTTGCCCCCTTCTTCTATTACTTAGTATGAAATAATATCTCGAAATCGATATTTTTTCATGAATTAGTATCGATTCATCGATAATAATTCACTTTATACCGTACTTTTTTATCCAGCCAAGGTGTTTGGTGGAAGCAAAAGATGACGAACGACCAGGTAGTTTGTCATCAGACCATCAAAAAAGCCCTTCAGACTTAACTGAAGGGCTCAAGGGGTCAACTTAAGCAACGTTGCAATGAGGTTCTTCATCAAGAAACGCTTTTCGCATCTCTTCAAGAACCTCTGGAGGGAGCGTGTTCAAATCGATCTCGTCCAAAGAGATGTCATTGTTCGTATCATCACAAACCAAATACAGCTGTTCTTCTTCGTCTTTCACCGCAACCGCCTCCAATCTAACAATTTCTTGTTGCTCGATTCTAGAAGAGTTTTGAGCGCAAAATACTCCGCTCGATCTCCTCGAATATCTTTGGCTGAATTATACGATTTAACAGGTAGTTTGTCATCTAGAGGAGGACCCAGAGGAGGTAGAACGCCGCTGCTGCCACGGCAGAAAGAATAGCGAAGCGGCTCATCTTGGTGGCTTTGGCGCGCTCAGCAGCCATAGCCGAGCCCTTCAGCCCGCTCGCTGCTCCCACACAGCGCTTGCGCAGCACCAAGAGCACACCCGCTGCCGCAGCGAAGAGCATCGCCGGGATCAGAAGCACTGCATCAGGAATGCCCGAACCCTGCTTGGCGCGCTTCTTGTTCAGGAGCGGCGTAGCAGCCAGCGGATTAGCGTCGGTGCTGGAGGACACCTCAGCAGCGCCACTCTCTGCAAGGGCTTCTGCCGCCATCTCAGCGCTGTAAGAAGGCGTTGGCACAGCGATACTCGGGTTCACCCATTGTGCCACCGCAGCACCCGCCAGAGCCGCTACAGGAGCACTCGGGCGCGGCTTTGCAGCACTCGGCTTGCTTGCCTGAGCACCCTGCTCTCCCCCATCACCAGGAACGAACACGTCTTGCACTTGCGGGATGATGTTCACCAGCGTCTGGATGGCATTCGAAGTAACACCTGCACGCGTGAGCGTGACCACCAGCGGAACTTCGCCCTGCGTCGCGTTGCTGAAGGCCATGCCATAGTCATTGCCCTCATCGACCACGCGCGTCTGGACCGAACCGTTGCAAAGGTAGGTGACGGTATCGCCTGCCATAACGCCCTTGGGCGCAACCACATGATCGAGCCCGTCGTAGAAGACGCGCAGCGGCGCGATGCCCGCGGCGTAGAACTCATCGAAGTTCGGGTGGAAGATAACGTTCATCACGTTGCGCGCAGGATCATGGTGAAGCGTGAAGGAACGGCCCTGAGAAAGCGGAGCGTAGCCTTTGGGGCACTGGCAGTTGAGCGCCTCAGCCGGAAGCTCGACCACGGTGCCATAGGGCAGCGCCTCGCCCTTCTCTTCAGTGATGAGGTTATCTTCGCAGACTGAGCCGCGATAGTAGATAACCTTGTAGGCAACGTCTGCGCATTTCTTGTAGACCACGTTCAAAACATTCTCTGCGGCGTTCTGAGTCACCTGGAAGGCGCCTTCAAGCTCAGGGATAGGCTCGTAGCCTTCCAGCTCAAAATGCTTGGTAGGAACGATCTCGGTGCCGAAGGGCGCGATGCCCTCTTCGGTGTCGATGAGGTTGCAGCCTGCGATGAAGTCCTTGTAGTAGTTGACCGTGAAGGGGAAAGGTGACAAACTACCCGGTCGTTCGTCATCTGCTGCAGGAGCAAGGGGACCGATGAAGTCGACGCCTGCTACTGGAACGGTGGCAGAGTCAGCTGCTTGGGATGACGAACTACCGGGTAGTTTGTCACCTGCCGTCCCCTGTTCATTTTGAGCAGCGGCGAGAGGGGTTGCCATGTCAACGATGAAGGTCGTGGAGGCATCGGTGGCTGCTGCGAGAAGATTTGTCGAAGCTGCGGAGGTTACCGCATCTGCCGCGGGAGCGAGAGGGCCGATGAAATCGGTATCCGCTGCTGCGGGAGCCATCATGTCGATCACGAAGGTGGGTGCTTCAGCAACAGCCATGCTCTCGGTTGCACTTGCAGCAGCGGCAAAGGTTGCTGCGGTGAAGGAGCTGTCTGCTGCAGGAGCAAGGGGACCGACAAAGTCAACGCCTGCTGCTGGAGCGGTGGCGAAGTCAGCTGCTTGGGATGACGAACGACCGGGTAGTTTGTCACCTTTTGCGGCGCGGCGTGGCTCGATGGCTGCAGCGTTCATCTGAGGTGCGGCCGCGGTTGCGGTCTGGACGCTTGCCGGTTGAGCGGCGTCCAGACTCGCAGCCGCAGTTTCCATTTCGACCGAGATGGCGGTGCCATCAGGAACGAAGTAAGCATACAGAGTGATGAAAGTAATCGTATCATCGCCGTTTGCGAGAATAGCGAATGGAGTTCCATCCTCAACCTGCGAACCGCCTCCATCAGGCTCCGTGAACCAACCAACAAAGGTATAACCTGGATAATCAAAACCGGAGCTTTCAGTGATGAATACAACAGCCTCATCAAAACCAAAACCGACCGATTCGGAAACACCATTCGGGAACTCAAAGCCAATCTCGTAAGGATATGGATCCCAATAGGCATAAATAAGCAACTCATCAGCAGTTGGGTCACCCAAATGGTCTTTAAGGACTTCCCCGACCGTGACTTCCGTGTCAAGCTCATAACCAGCATCATCAAAGAATCCAAGGAAGGCATTGCCCTGCCATACATAGTCCACCTGAACAGCGGGGTCAAACCAGGTTAATTCAAATTCTTCAGGATCCTCTCTAAGACCACCAGTGTCATAAATAACTTTAATAATGCGAAGGTCGTATTCTGCATGAACCTGAATAGCGCTAAAGCCGTCCCACAGATTCATATCAACGATATCCTGGATCGTCATATCACTATGAAGGTCATAGTTCCATTCCTTGTCCCACCAATTCAATACATAGTACGGATAATAATCGTTGGTATCATCGACGTCTTTATTTTGATCAAATGTATCGTCAAAGAAGTCCGTAAGTTCAACGTGAACGGTTTTGAGCAAAACTTCAATTCCGTCATCCATTGGGTAGTCATTCGTGTAGCCCCAGTACTCGAGGGTTACGCCAGCGACTTCCCAGACGGCGTAGAGGACGTTGGGGTTGACGTCTTGCCAGTAGGGGTTGCCCAGCGGGTCGGTGAACTTGGTGTTCACCGGCGGCTTCATGTCGTACGGATCGCCCGGCATGTAGTCAACGTCGGTTGCGTCCGGCGTGATAGCCCAGCCCTTCAGGCGGTAGCCGGTCTTCTTGGGCTCGTCGAGCGTCACGCTGGTCTGGCAATCCACGAACCACACGGTCGGCGCAGGAACGTCGGTCGCGTCGGGGTCGTTCGGATCGTAGATCAGCTCGACCTCGAGGGCCTGCCATACGCCGTAGAGGATGACCTCGTCAGCCGGCATGATGAAGTCGGTCGGAGCATCGAGGATGCCGTCGCCGTTCACGTCCTTGTAGAGCAGGTCGCTATCGGGCTGCGTTGCGCCTTCCTGGCGAGCCCAACCCACGAACTTATAGCCCGGACGCTTGAGCATATCCACACTCGGGAACGGAACGAGGCTCTGGATGTTGTGGACAGTGCCGTCCTCGAAGCCAGCCGGCGGGTTGCCATCTTCGGTGTTCCAGCCGCCCAGCGCTTGCGCGGTGGTGCGGGTGTAGTCGATGGTGCCATCCGGGTTGTAGTAGATGTAGTAGAGGCTGTTCACGCCCGTGCCGATCGCCGGATCGTTGATGTCGGCATAGCCACCCGGAATGAAGGTGATCGGCTGGACGGAGAGCGCCCAGAGTGCGTAGAGCGTGATGTCCTCGGTCCACATGTCGAACGTGTCGGCCACATCGTCAGCCTGGACGAAGATGCCCGCGTCGATCAGCGCGTTGATGTACGCGAAGTTATCGAGGCCGTTGAGCTGGGTTGCCAGCGCCACTACCTCGTAGTCTTCCATGGTGGTCTCGGCGATGCCGTCGCCATCGAGGTCGACGAAGCACAGCGAGCCATCCAGGTACGCATAGCCGCGCAGCGAATACGGACGACCCTGCGCATCGATGCCGGAGGTGACCACGCCACCGTAGCGCTGGTCGATCGGCAGATGCACGGTCTTGCCGGACGGATACATGTAGTTGCCCACCTGCTGGCCCGGGAACGCCGGGAAGTAATCCACGGCCGGGCGGCTCTCGACCGCGTCGTCCTTCCACTTGCCCGCACCCATGTCGATGGTGAGCTGGTATGCGTGAGCCGTGAAGTAGAGCGGCAGGATCAGGCACTGCTGGCCAGCCGGCGGCTGTACCACGCCGAGGTTGTCCATGTCGTTGCCGCGCGGCCAGCTCCACCAATCCTCGTGACCCAAGATCTCGCCGGTCTCGGTGGAGGTGACGGACTGCAGCGTATTGGTGGAGTCGAGGTAGTTCGCGTAGGTACCCTGTGGCACGTAGTCGTAACCCTTGATCTCGGGCTCGCGGTCGTCGTTCCAGTAGTACGGCTTCGATGCGTCGTACTGAACCGCAGAAGCGATCTCGTCGGTAACACCGGTGTGTTCGATGGTGTCATACACCCACAGCTTGCCGTTACCGTCGATGATGTAGCGCACTACCTGATAGGTGGTGTCGGTGTTCGCGCTCCAGACCGCGTAGAGGGTCACGTCGTGGTTCGGCATATGGAACATGCTGCCAGCCGGCGTGAAGTGTACCACGCCGTCGGTCGTGCCACCATCAAGCGCAGCCGCGTTCGCCGCGTCGATGGAAGCCAGACCCTTCGAGGTGCCCACGTTCGTGCCGTTCACGCTATCCACGTAGTACCAGCCCACCAGCGTGTAGCCCCAGCGGTTGGTCTCGGTGATGGAAGGCAGCTGCAGATCCTGGCCTTCGCGCACGCCGTAATCGCCGTTCGCGTCGACCTGATACTGCTCGTAGATGAGCGGCATATTCGGGCCAGGCAGCCAGCCGCCCGCGCCGATGTCGAGGATGAGGTTGAGCGGATCGGACTCCATGACGACCGCGATAACGGAAGGCGTGGAAGCGCCCGCGATGGTAACGGTGATGTTACCCACAACCGTCTTGTCCCACGAAGGATCGACGGAAGCCGGGCCGATCGACGAGCCACCCATGAAGCCGGTGAACGTGAGCTCGCTCGCGGAGGTGTGGTAGTTGTTCGGGTCGTTCTTCATCGGGATGGCCGTGGTCATGTAGGTGTAGGAACGCCAATCGATCGCGCTGAACGCTTCGCCCGTGATCACGCAGCTGCCATAGGTTGCGGAAGCCGCAGCGAACTGAGCCGGATCATGGGGGTTAGCGATGGTGTAGGTCTCGCCCGCGATGCCCTTCAGGTGGAACTCGTGCCACACCTTCAGCGTACCGTTGCCGTCGACCTTGTAGTAGCGGATGACGTACGGGGTATCCGGGCTTGCAGACCAGACCGCATGCAGCGTGAGCGGGCCGCCCAGCAGCGTGGTGACCGCGCTCTCAGGCGGCACGACGAAGCGGATGTTGGGGTTCGTGGGGTTGTTCGACGTGAAGTAGTTGCCCTGCGTAGGAGTGATGGAGCGGGTATCCGCTTCCGCAACACCTGCCGCACGGCGGGAATCCATACCCTGCGAGGTACCCACGTTCACCGTGCTACCGTCGGGCAGCGTGACCGTAGGATAGATGTACCAGCCGACCAGATCGTAGCTGTCACGCTTGACCAGATCGGTGTTCGGCAGGATCAGTTCCTCGTCGGTAACGACCTCGAGCGAATACGGGAAGTTCGCGGAATCGATCCAGGTAGTGGTGCCCTCGTCGAAGTAGATAGTGTAGGACCTTGCAGACCAGACCGCGTAGAGCGTGGTCGGGGTGTTCGGCATGGTGAACGCCTGGTTCGTGCGGATGATCTTGCCCGCCGCCTGCAGTGCGTCTGCCAGCGCGCGTGAGTCGCGTGCCTTCACCTGGGTGACGTCGAGCGTCTTGCCGGCGACGACAGTCTCCTTGTCGAGCGTCCAGCCGCGGAAGTCGTAGCCCTCACGGTTGAACAGGGTCGCGCCATACGGGATGTTGATGGTCTCGCCCGCGAGCACCTTGTCGATCTTGATCGAGGTATCGGTCGGAACCGTTGGGGTGTTCCAATCGCCGAAGCCGAGCTCGTAGGTCAGGTCGATCTGGCGCGGGGTGTAGTAGAGGCGAAGGCCCAGCGTGTTAGCGCCATCGACCACGCCGGAGCGGGTGTTCTGGCCGGTGAACAGCGGCGGGGTGACGCCATCCGGGAAGCTGAAGCCCGCGTCGTCGGTGACCTCGAAGCCAGCGAAGTTCGCGTCGCGGTTATACGGCTTGGAAGCAGCGTCGTAGATGGCCACGATATCGGCATCCTCGATGCGATCGACAGCCGTTACGGTCTCGCCTGCGGTGCCGATGAGCGTCTCGGTGATGGTGGTCATCACGTTGCCGTTGCCATCCACGCGGATGTGCTCGACCACGTACTCGACGTCGTCGCGTGCGCTCCAAACAGCCCACACATCAACGTCGGCGCCCGGCATGATGAAGCCGTAGCCCGTGCCGTCGACCTTAGTGAAGAGGTGTGCGGTGCCGTCGGTCAGGCTCTGGCCGGAGTTCCAAGCCGTCACGTACGCGTTCTCGGTGCCGCCCCAGCCTGGCCACGTCTGGATGTCAGCCGCGAGCGTCTGGGAAGCGAAGCCTGCTGCGCCATCGGCGCGCTTGTCGGTGGTCCAACCGTAGAAGTCGTAACCCGGGCGAACGATATCGCTATAGAGGTTGCCGGTGTTCTGCTCGGAGAAGAAGTAGAGCACGCGATCGTTTGCGGTAGCGTTTTCGGGATCTGCCGTCCAGAGGCCGGAGCCGGTGTGGAACGTGACCTTGTACATGAGCGGCTCATCCGTATTCGGATCCCAAGCGTAGGCTGCGTAATACAGATCGAACACAGTGGAGCCGTCGCCCGCCAGGCGGCCTTCGGGGTTATCTGCCGTGGTGGCGGAAGTCGTGTAGGTGGACTTCGTGCCAGCACCCGGAACGTTCAAAACGGTGCCATCGGGAAGCGTGATGGTTGCCGGGATCTCACGTTCGTAGGTGTAGCCCGTGACCGGAACATCGTAAGCGAAGTAGGTGTGATCGTCGCTGTCGATCGCGCTCTGGTGCAGGCGGTTCTCCACGTAGTTACGGTCTGCCGTGATCAGCTGGTCGGTAACGCCCGTGTACTTATGCGAGCTCAAGAGCACCTTGTTGCCCGCGCCATCGATCTTGTAGCGGTTCACGGTGTATTCGACGTTGGCATCAGGCGTCCAGACCGCCCACAGCTGCAGGTCGGTTGCCGGCATGACCACGCTCACGCCATCAGGCGTGTAGAACGGATGGTCGAGCAGGCCCGCATAGATGCCGTTCGCTTGCGGGTTCGCCTGCGAAGCGGTGAGGTAGGCATTCGAGCCGCCCGGAACCAGCCAGCCAGCGTTAGCCAGGTAAGCATCGGCCACTACCTTAGCAGCGTTGCCCACATAACCTGCGCCGTAGTAGGTGCCGGTGTTCTCGGTGGACCAGCCCACGAGCTCATAACCTGCGCGGTACGGATCAGCAGCCGGGTTGTTGTGCTTGTTCGAGGTGCCCACAAGGTCTGCCGGCAGCGCCACCGTGGTCTGGCCCGTGCGATAGGTGCGGCTGATGGAGCGGCCATCGGCCGAGAGGGTCCAGCCAGCCGGTGCGGTGAAGGTGCCCTTCGTGGCGTCGGTATCCAGGTTCAGCGTGAAGGTGTGCTCGTCTGCTGCGTAGTAGAGGTCGAGCACGAGGCCATAGCCATTGCCTGCCACGCCCTGGATCACGCCAGAGTGAGTGGTTACCCATTCAGGATGTGCAGCGTACCAGAAGGCCGTGGTGCACTCGCTCGGGTCGAGGTAGGTGTAGCCCTCGATCGGCTTATCGAACTTGTACCATTCCGTGGTGCCGGAAACGCCCGGGGTCTGGCCGTGGTAGATCGCGTCAGCGTTGATGGTGTTGCCCACATAGCTCTTATAGAGGTGAGAGCTTGCCAGCTGGCGCACCGTATCGCCCGTGATCATCCAGCGGTTGACCACGTAGTAGACCTTGATGGCCTCGTCCGGATCGGGATCGGGGTTCGGATCATCCGGGTTCGGCGGCGTCGGGTCGTCCGGATCCGGGTTCGGATCGGGCTGCGGCGTCGGCGGATTCGGGCCGTACGGATCGTCCGGCAGCGGCTTCGGATCGGGATCGGGGTCGGTCGGATCAGGATCGTCCGGATCCGGGTTCGGATCAGGATCGGGGCCGAACGGATCGTGCGGATCGGTAGGATCGGGCTGCGGCGTGGGCGGATTATCGGGATCGGGATCCGGGTTCGGATCGGTCGGATCGGGGTTCTCCCAGTAGCCTGCGTAGTAGAACACGTACACGACCGTGGTGCCATCGGCCAGCACGACCTCGCGCTCGTAGCCGAAGCCATCGATGGAGCTGGAGATGAGCGTACCAGCCGCAACCAGCACGGAGCCATCTTTCGCAAGAATATCGGCATCGAGCACGCGATCCTTCAGGAACGGACCGTTCTTCAGGTGCGTGTAGCCGCGCCAATCGGTGGCGCTCGCGCCCTTGTTCGGGTTCAGGCGGCCATAGCGATCGACGAACGTCTCGGAATCGTGCAGCGTGGTGTTATCGCGCTCTGCCACAGTCCAGGTGGATGCGGTCTCCTTCTTGTCATGCTCGGTCACGGCGAGGTGAGCGTTGCCTGCATGGTCGATCTTCACGTGAGCGATGGTGACCTCAGCCGGCAGTGCGCGCCAAACGGCCTCGAGGGTGTTGTCGCCATTCCACTTGTAGACGATCGAGTCGAACCAGCCGTTGGGCAGGTCGGCCGCAGCCTCGTGGATGTTCCACGTGGTGCCGGTGCCGGCAGGATCATCAGGATCGAGCCAACCGATCAGCTCGTAGCCCTGCTTGGTCACGATGTCGCGAGCAGGCGGCGTGAAGGTCTGATCCTTGCGGATCTTGATGGTGTAGGTATCAGGCGTGGTGCCATCGCCCACAGCATACTGGCCACCCATGGTGTCGAACGTGAGCTCGTATTCGTTTGCCCCGTAGTAGAGGTTCAGGATGAGGCCATAGCCATTCGCAGCCGCCGGCTGGATGGTGCCGGAGTGGTTCGTTGCCCATTCAGGATGCGCAGCGCTCCACCAGCCAGTCTGACCTTCGTCCACGTAGGTGTAGCCATCGATCGGCTTGTCGAACTGCCACCATTCCTGCGTGCCGGTAACACCCGGCGTCTGGCTGTGCGTGATGGCATCGCCATTGATGGTGTTGCCCACGTAGCTCTTGTAGAGATACGAAGTCTCGAGCACGCGCGTGCTGTCGCCGGTGATCTTCCAGCGGTTCACCACGTAGTAGACCTTGATGTAGTCATCCGGGTCCGGATTGTCCGGATCTGGCGAAGGCGGAACGTTCGGCTCGTCCGGATCAGGATCGGGCTCGGGCGTCGGCGGGTTCGGGCCGTACGGATCGTCCGGCAGCGGATCGGGATCGGGGTCCGGATCGGTCGGATCGGGGTTGTCGGGATCAGGATCGGGGTTCACCGGCGGGTTCGGATCGTCGGGATCTGGATCAGGCAGCGGGTTCGGGCCCGGGGTCGGATCGGGATCGTCCGGATCGGGGTTGAACCAAACGCCCGCGTAGTAGAACACGAACACAACCGTGCTACCGTCGGCCAGGACCGTCTCGACCTCGTAGCCATAGCCATCGACCGGGGTGATGGAAGAGCTGAACGTGGTGCCCGCAGGAACCAGAACGGTGCCATCGGCCTTGGTGATGTCAACAGCCAGCACACGGTCGCGCAGGAACGGACCGCTCTTCAGGTGCGAGTAACCGCCCCAGGTTGCCACGTCCTTCTTGGTGGGGTTGTGGCGGCCGTAGCGATCCACGTAGGTCTCGGAATCGTGATCGCGCTTGAAGTTGTAGTCGCCCACCGTCCAGGTGTCGCCCGTGCCCTTCTGATAGTACTCAGTAGCGCCCAGGGTCGCGTTACCCTCGCGGTCGATCTTGATGTGTGCCACGGTCACGTCTTTGAGCTGTGCCTTCCAGACACCGTAGATATCAACGTCTGCGCCCGGCATGATGAAGCCGTAACCAGAGCCGTCCACCTTAGTGTAGAGGTGTGCGGTGCCGTCGGTGAGGCTCTGGCCAGCAGCCCATGCGGTCACGTACGCGTTATCGGTGCCACCCCAGCCCGGCCAGGTGACGATCTGGTCGGCCAGGTCACGAGAAGGCATGCCCTCGATGGTGTTCGCACGCACATCGGTGGTCCAACCGAGGAAGTCGTAGCCATCGCGGTTGAGGTCGCCATAGAGGTTGCCAGTCGACTGATCCGCGAAGAAGTAGAGCACGCGGTCGTTAGAGGTATTCATATTCGGGTCGGCCGTCCAGGTGCCGTTAGCCGGGTGGAAGGTGACCTTGTACATGAGCGGAACATCGGGGTTGTCCGGATCCAGCTGGTATGCGCCGTAGTACAGCTCGAACACGGTGGAGCCGTCGGCCGCCAGGCGACCCTCGGGGATGTCCGCGGTGCCATAGACGGTGGAAGCGTAGTTGGACTTGGTGCCCGCACCCGGAATCGGTACCACGGTGCCGTCGGGCAGCGTCACGGACGCCTTGATCTCGCGCTCGTAGGTGTAGCCCGCGATCGGCAGGTCGCGACCGAGGTAAATGTGATCGTCGGTATCCACTGCGGTCAGGCCGAGGATGTTCTCAACGTAGTTGCGGTCGACAGTCATGAGCTGGTCGGTAAAGCCGGTCAGCTTATCAGTACCAGCCAACACCTTGTTGCCGTTGCCGTCGATCTTGTAGCGATAGACGGTGTACTCAGTGTTCTCGTCCGCGCTCCAGACCGCCCACAGCTGCAGGTCGGTCGCCGGCATGAGCACGCTCACTCCGTCAGGCGTGTAGTAGGGGTTAGCCAGCACGCCGGAGTAGATGCCGTTCGCTTGCGGGTTAGCCACGGAAGCGTCGAGGTATGCGGTGGAGCCACCCGGAACCAGCCAGGAGGTGTTGTTGCGGTAGAAGTCGGCGATGGTCTTGGAGTCCTTGCCCACTGCCTCTGCGCCGTAGATGTTCACGGTAACCGATGCACCATCGGTCGGGTTGGTGTAGGTGTAGGTGGTACCCGGGTTAGCGGTGGACCAACCAACCAGCTCGTAACCAGCGCGGTACGGATCAGCCGCGGTGTTGTTGTGGTGGTTAGCGGTACCCATGAGGTCTGCCGGCAGTGCGACCGTGGTCTGGCCCGTACGATATTCGCGCGAGATGGAGCGGCCATCAGCCGAGAGCGTCCAGCCTGCCGGTGCGGTGAAGGTGCCCTTGGTGGTATCCACATCCAGGTTCAGCGTGAAGGTGTGAACGTTCGCCTCGTAGTAGAGGTTCAGCACCAGCGCGCCCGCATCGACGAACGTGCCGTCGGGCTGCAGCGTCACGCGCTCCAGGCGACCGTGGGATACGGTCTTCCAGTTGTTCACGTTGGCCGGGTAGTAATCAGCCTGTGCGCCACCCTGCTCGATGTAGGTGTAACCCTCGATAGCAATGTCGGAAGCGTTCCACTCGGTGTTGTTGGGCTCGTCGTACCAATTGATGGTGCCCGCAGCCGGCGGAGTCTGGCCGTGATAGAGCGCATCGGCGTAGACGTCGCTATCGGCATAGCCCTTGAACGTGGTGGTGGAAACCGTCTCACGCTGACCGTTACCGTTGATCTTGTACACATTCACGGTGTATTCGATCTTGGTGGAGTCGTCGATCTCGGGCGGCGTGGGCTCAGGACCAGGACCAGGCCAGGGCTCGGGATCGGGCTCAGGCGGGTTCGGGTTCTCGATGTAGCCTGCGTAGTAGAACACATAGACAACCGTGGAACCATCGGGCAGCACGACCTCACGCTCGTAGCCGAAGCCGTCGATCGAAGAGGTAACGGTGGTGCCCGCGGGGATCACGGTGCCGTTCGGGAGCGTGATGTCCACATCGGTAACACGCGTGAGGTAATCCTGGCCGTTCACCATGCCATAGGTCATGTGCGTGTAGCCCTTCCAGAAGAGCTGCTCGCTAGCCGAGAGGCTCGGGTTCACGTTGCCCCACTTGTCGGCATACAGGCTCGAGTCGTGCGGGGTTGCGGAATCCCACTTAGCTACGGTCCAGGTAAGACCTGCTTCCTTGTTCTTCGGGTAGGTGTCGACCTTGGCCACGTGTGCGTTGCCGTCGTGGTTCACCTTGATGGAGACCACGGTCACGTCACACGGCAGTGCCTTCCAAACAGCCTCGAGCGAAGCATCCGCGCCCCATGCGTAGGCCATCGGCGCGAAGGTGCCGTCGGTGCGGATCGGATAGGTGGTGTTGGTGGTCGGGTCGAGCCAGCCAACCAGCTCGTAGCCAACCTTCGTCACCTGGCTCTTCGGCAGCGGCGTGAAGCTATGGCCGAAGTAGATCTTCTGGTCGGTGTTCTCAGGCGTGGAGCCATCGGGAAGCGCGATCTGGCCGCCCAAGCTCTTGAAGGTGAGCGTGTACTCGTTCACGGTGTAGTACAGACGCAACACAAGTGCGTTCGGATCGGTGTAATCGCCGGTGTGGCCGGTGATGCGGCCGGTCGCGATGGTGTTGTAGAGCAGTGCGCTCATGGAGCCTTCGGGCAGAAGCTTCGAGAACGCCGGATCGTAGGTGAAGCCGGTAATGTCGCGGTTCTGGTGGAGGTAGAGCCAGCCAGCCTCAGAGCCGGAAGGCGTAACTACCACGAGGTTGCCCGTGCCATCGTCAACCAGCGCCGCATCCACGCGCACGTACTGACCCGCGGTGCCATGGAGGCGGTTGCGCTCGACCAGGTTCGGTGCCAGGAATTCGCCCGCGCCGTTGCGGTCGACCGTATAGATCTCCACGAAGAAGTCAGTGCCCTGCGGGATCGCCTGCAGGTAGAGGTAGAGCTTCGTCTTGTCGATGCCCGCAGCATCAGCGTCGAGGCCGGTAGCGTTCAGGTAGCCATAGGCTGCACCGAAGGGATGCGGTACCCAGTTCGGATCGAATGCCGGAGCATAGGAGGTGTCGCCTGCCAGGTATGCCTGGTATGCCGCCCACATATCGAAGTACTGATAGCCTGCCGGGATCGTGATCGGATCGAGCGCGGTGTAATTCGACTTATCGGTCGGGCGCTGCTCGTAGGGGTGCGCCGGATCGGTGTAGTTGAGGTAGTTACCCGTCATGCCCGTGCGATCGTAGATGGCGATCTGCTCGATGGTGCCGTCGCCCTGGATCACGTTCACGATGACCTGGTACTCAGATTCTTCCGCCAGCCAGACCGCGTAGAGCGTGGTCTCCTGGTTGGGCATGGTGAAGTTAGACAGCGCGCCTGCCGGGAAGATGGAGTTGGAGTGCGCGTTGATCCATTCGCGGGTCACGATGCCGGAAAGGTCGCACGGCACGCTCGTGGAGCCATCCACCGGGTCGGTGAAGTTGCCGTCGTTGGAGATGTACCAGCCGTGCAGCACGTAGCCCGGGCGGATGCCCGCGGTGGGGTTCGGCAGCGTGATCTTCTCGCCGGAACGATAGATATTGGTGGAAGGATCGTCGCCACGCCACCAAGCGCCATTGTTGTAGGTGCCGTCAGCCGGGTTCTTCGTGCCCAGTTCGAAGTTGAGCTGGATACGGTCTGCCAGGTAGTAGAGCTTCAGCGTCATCTTGCCATCAGCCGTGATGGTACCGGTGAGCTTCTCCTTGGCATAGGTGCCGAAGGTGTAGCCCGTGATGTGCGGATCGGGTGCCACGAGCGCGTAGCTTGCGCCGGTGGTGGCATCGATGAACTGGCCGGTCTTGCCCATGCCGTAGGTGAGGTACGGCGTGGCCGGATCGGTGTCGGTCGCCGGGATCATAATCTGCGCCTCGGAGCCGTCGCCCTTCACGAGCCAGTGCTCGATGATGAACGGCGTGGTGGCATCCGGAACGTAGACCAGCGTGATGGTGGGCTTGCCGGTAGGCATACCGAAGATCTCTTCGATGGTGCCGGAGTACACGATGCGCTGGCTGTAATCCACGCCCAGGCTATCGGTCGCATCGGCCGGAACGTCGAGCGGGTTGGTGCCATAGAGGTGGTAACCATTGATGGTCGGCTGCGTCCATGCGCCCACCTCGGTAGTGGTGGTGGCATCGATCATGTTGCCGGTGCCATCGTCGATCTGCTTGATGACGAGGTTACCAGAAGCGTCGATCTCGTAGACCAGGCGCGTAACGGTAGGAGCATTGTAGTTGCCGCCCTGGCCATCGGCGCGCGGCACGAAGAAGTTGACCACGTCGCCCGCATAGCCGGAGTAGGTTCCGGTGGTGAGCTTCTTAGCATCAGCGCCGCCTTCGATCTGCCAACGCTCAACGGTGAAGGTGATCTGCTTTGCGCGCCACACGGCCCAGAACTCGATATCGCCCTGCGGCATGGTGAAGGTGCCGCCTGCGGGGATGAACTCGGGCAGACCATAGCCATCCACGGTGCCAGCGTTCGCCAGATCCTGGGTGCGCTGGACAGATTCGTAGCCGACCAGGTTGGTGTAGGCCGCGTGCTTGTCGCCGGAGTACCAGCCCACCAGTTCGTAGCCAAGGCGGTTCGCATCAGAGGCAGAAGGCAGCGTGATGGTAGCGCCAACGGCGAACTTGCCGGAGATGTCGGCAGAGCCGGTGGACCAGGTGCGGTTAGCCATATCGGTAGAGGCGTCGTCGCCGAGGTTGAGCTTCACGTCGAAGCGGATGGCCTCGAAGTAGACATAGAATTCCGTGGTGCCCGTGCCCAGGATAATGCCCGGCGCGCTGGTCTGCAGCGTGGTGCCCGGCAGGAAGCCCGAAGCGTTCGGGAAGAAGCGGAAGCCCTTGAAGTTGTAGGTGTAATCGGTGCCCGTGCCACCCGGCAGGTCGTTCACGGTGAGGATCGAGCCGGAGAGCGTACCATTGATGGTGTTCACCTTGTCCTCGTATGCGAGGCCCCACACGCCCGGATCGACCGTGGTGTCGGTCTGGCCATGGCGCACCTCGGTGAGCTTCTCGACCACGTTACCCGCACCGTCAACCGTGATGTAGTGGACCTTGAAGGTCATGTCGGTCTTAGCGGTGTAGAACACGCGATAGGTGGTGGGGTTATTCGGATCGCCGGAGATAACGGCGCGAAGCAGGCTACCCGGAGCATCAGCGAAGAGCAGGTCGAGCTGATAGCCGCGGAAGTCATGCAGGTTGCCATCGGTACCGGTGAAGGTGGTGTTGAGCACCAGTGCGTAGGCGCTCTTGAGGCCCGTGGGGTTATCGGCGCCGTCGCGCACGGCGATGTCGAACGTGTCGCCGGTGGCGTACTGGAAGGCCGGGTCGGTGGAGGTGCGCGTGTAGTCGAGCGTGACCACGCCATCCACTACCTTGTAGTACTCGATCTGGAAGGTGGACTTGGTCGCCATCCAAACGGCCCACAGGTTCACGGTATCGCCCGCGTTAGCTGCCGGCACCGTGTAGAGCGAAGCCACCGGGATGAAGTTCGGGTCGCTCTGCAGCACGTTGTTGTACAGGTCGATCGAAGCCTGGCCGGTCACGTCGATGTACTTGTCGGAGGTGTACCAACCCATCAGCGTGTAGCCGCCACGGCTTGCCGCGCCGGTGTTGGGCAGGTAGACCTGCATGCCGGAGGTTACCTGGAGCGTGCCATCCACGACGAACGCGCTACCAGCACCCGCGAAGCTCTTCACCCAATCAGCATCGTTGTAGGTGGTGCCATTGAGGATCAGCTCGAGCGTGTAGGTGTCGGGCTCGAAGTAGAACTTGAGCACGGTGGAACCGTCGCCTTCGATCATCTTGTACGGATCGGAGGTGTAGTCAACGCCGTTCACGGTGAAGGTGCCGGGCACGTAGTGGAAGCCTGCGGTCTCGCCTGCGCGCTGCCATGCCAGGCGGGAAAGCTCGGTCGGGTAAATGGTCTCGCCACTCGGGAGCACATAGGAGTAGGACTGCCACGGCAGGCCCACGCCGTCCACGTATTCGCCGTCAGCCTTAGCATAAGCGCCCGTAAGACCGGAGAGCGCATCCTTCAGCGGCTTGGACGGGTCGCTCGGATCCATGACCGGCGTTGCGGTGCCATCGCCAGCAACCTTGTAGTACTCAATAGTGTATTGAACACGCGAGGAAACGTAATACAGCTTGAACACGGTGGTGCCATCCAGGCGCGTGGTGGTGACGATTTCCACGTAGTGGTTGCCGTTCCACATCTGGTCGAAGCCTGGGAAGTAGCGATAGCCCTTCAGCAGCGGATAGGTGCCATAGGCCGTCTCCGGGATCGGCAGAACGGTGCCCGCCAGGATCTCGGACTCGGTCTTACCCGTGCCGGTGGTGGTGTAGACCGGGTCGGCCTCGATGCGCTTGAGGTCCGTGAGGGTGCGCGTGCCATCGCCGTTCTCCACGTAGTCGGAGCTTACGCGATAGTGCTCGATCACGTAGGTGATGTTGCCCGGCATCCAGAGTGCGTAGAGCGTCTGGGGGCTCGTGGCTGCCACGGTGTAGGTGGTGGTGTAGAGCGGAGCGCCGGTTGCAGTGAACGTTGCTGCCGTGCGGTCCTTGTCGGTTGCCCAGGCATCGGCCGCCGTCTTATCGGTGGTCCAGCCCGCCAGCACATAGCCGTTCTTGGTCACGTGTGCGCCCTGTGGCACGTTGATGACCTGATCGGTGGTGTACTGGTTGGATGCGCTCGAGGAGAACGTATCGGTGCCGGATACCCACACGCCACCTTGCGGATCGAAGATGACCTCGCGCGGAGCCTGCGTGTAGAAGAGACGCAGCACGAGCATGTTGTTCGGGTCGCCGATGATGGTGCCGGTTGCGGTGGTGGCGAAGGTGCCGCCACGGAGCAGCTGCAGGGTGCGGCTGATGACCGTGCCATCGACCGTGGTCTGGTAGGTATACGGCATATCGGAGCCGTTGTAGACCCAGGAGCCGGAAGGCGCAGCCACATAGCCCTCGATGTCCTTCCACATCCAGGAGAGCGACGTGTAAGCCGTATTCGATTCGACCGGTGCACCTGCAACGGTGGTATCCAGCGGACCGGGCGCGGTGTTGGTGCCGGCGCTATTCGCGTTAGCCGCATGGCCTGCCGTGCCCTTCAGGGTAACGGTGGCTGCCACGTCTTCGGAGAACTTGATCGGCTTGCCGGTCACAGCATCCCAGTACCAGTACTCAACGGTGTAGGTGGAGTGGCCCACCCATGCCTCGTAGTAGAGGATCAGCGTCATGCGGCCGTCTGCCGTAACCTCGCCGGAGAGCTTCACCTGACCATAGACGGTGGAGAAGTCCGGGTTGGTGATGGGCTGGTAGCCTGCACGATCAGGGATGAAGAGCAGGTTGGAGCCTTCGGTGAGGCTGCCATCGCCGGGGTTCAGGACCAGCTGGACCGTGGAGCCCGTAGGCGCATAGAGCAGCGAATCCTCGTTAGCGTTCATGTAGGGGCGCTTGGTGCCGGTGCCGCCACCATTCATGGTGAACGAAGCCGCCTTCTCAAAGTCCTTATCGCGGATGACCTTGCCGCCCTCAATACGATAGACGCGGATATTGAACGGGCTCGGCAGACCCTTGTAGACCGCCCACAGACGTACGATACCGCAGCCATCATCGTCGATCTCGCCGCCATCGGCCTCTGAAGGCACCGGCGGAACCTGCCAGAGCGCACCCGGTACGAGCAGCTGGCTGTAGTCGCCCGAAGCATAGGCATCGGCGGCCTGCTGTTCGGAGGTTGCCCAGCCCACGAGCTCGTAGCCATCGCGGGTCACGTCGCCGACCACCGGCAGGTTGATCTTCTCCATGGTGGAAACGCGACCATTCGTGCCGCCGTCCCAGCCGTCGTCGTAGTTCTGGTTGTTGTAGGTCCACTCGCCATCGCCCAGGTTGAAGATGACGTCCTGCTTGCGTGCGTCGTAGTAGAGGATGAGCTGAGTGGAGCTGTCGCCCTTCACGCGGTCAACGCTGACGAGTGCGGACAGGTCGACTGCGAACGCGAAGCCAGCGATGTCGTTACGCACGATGTAGTAGGAGATGTGGTTGAACACCACGTGGGAAACTCCCGGAGGATAGGAGATGCCCATCGCATCGAGTACGTCGGTGGTAACGGCACGCGCCACCTGGCCCGCGGTGGCCTTGATACGGATGAGGTAGTTATCAAGGTCAGCCTCGGGAACCACGGTGCCGCCCTCGCCGGTGAGGACGTTGCCATCGGCATCACGATAGAGACGGTTGCCGTTCTTATCCATCTCGAAGGTGGTGGTGCCATCGGGCAGAACGATGTAGCGCTTAACGGTGTAGAGGACGCCATCAGGGATGGCCTCGTAGAAGAGGTAGATGGTCTTGTCGTACTTCGCATCGAGCACGATGGAGTTCACGGAACGATCGGTGCCGATGGTCTTGTCTTCGCCACGTACCTGAGCATCGTCCGGAACCATCATGTTGGGCGCGAACTCATAGCCGAGCGGCGCGGTGATGGAGAAGTTCCAGCCCTGCGCGTTGTTGTTCAGCAGCTCGATATGCGTGCCGGTATCGTCGGTCCACGAACGGAACGGGTTAGTAGGATCGTTGAAGTCGATCGTGTCGCCGAACACGCCAGAGAGGTAGCCATCGCCATCCTGGCCGTCGAAGCGGATCTCCAGGCGCTCGTAGGAGCCGTCGCCATGGTGCACCCAAACTTCCACGATGTACTTGGCCTCGACCGCGCGCCATACCGCATGGAGCGTGTAGACATAGTCGGTGCCTTCGAGCGTGAGCAGCGGATCGTCGTCTGCCAGATCAGGCATCACGAAGACCGTGCCATGGCCCGGACGACCCGGACCCCAGAAGCCATCGGTGAGCGCCGCAATGCGGTCTGCCTCTTGGATGGAGGTGGTGCCTTCGGTGTAGGTGCCCTCAGCCGTGATGTACCAGCCCCAGAGCTCATAGCCTTCGCGGTGAACTTCTGCGTCGGTCGGCAGCGTGGTCTTGCCACCGGTCGCCATCGGGCGGCGCGGATAGGCGGTGTCGGGATCGACCCACGTGCCGTTGCCCAGGTCGAGCACGAGCACACGGTCGCTCGCCACATAGTAGAGCTTGAGCACCGTGGTGCCGTCGCCGGATACGTAGAGCTCAGCCGGGTTGGAGAACACATCCACGAGCACGCCGCCCTCAAGGACCTTGGCCGTACCCGCATACTTGTAGCCCGGGTGACCGTTCGCGGCAGGATCATAGCTTGCCGGATCGCAGTACACGTAGGTGCCCGCGGTGATGTTGTCCACCGTGATCGGGTCACCCGGAATGAGCGTGGCGATGTGCTCGCCGTCAACCAGGTAGCGCTCGATGGTGTAAGAGCTCTTCTCGGGGTCGCCCTCAAAGAAGATCTTCAGCACGAGGCTGCCATCGCCTGCTACCCAACCGGTCAGCACTTCATTGGGGTTGGAGTAGTAGCGATAACCACGTGGGATGAGGACTGGGAATTCGCCATTTCCAACTGCATCGGAGGAGCTATTGACCGGTTTCAGGGTGATCCACGCATCGGTGGACCAACCGAGGTTGTTGTAAGTGCCGCCATACGGCGTGGAGTCGAGCATGACCACTTGGTCGGTCTCGGGACGGTTCGGGTCGCCCGTGTTGTGGACCCAGCGCTCGATGGTGAACACGGTGTTCTCGTCCGCTGCGTAGTACATGCGTAACACAAGGCTGCCATCAGCGGTGACCATACCGGATTCAACGGAGAGCTCGAAGCCCGGCAGGTAGTGGTAGCCGGCCCACGGCGCGAAGCGGTGCGAGATGCCATCGGCCAGCACGTTGCCGCCCATGTCAACACCCTGCACGTAGTACTCACCGGAGCTACCCAGCTGCATGACGCGCACATAGGAGTTCGCTTCAGCGTCGAGCGTGGTGGTCTCGGAAGGCTTGTTGGTGAAGTTCAAGACGTGGTTCTGCTCGATGAAGACCACCTGTCCGTTGATCACCTTGTAGCGCTGGACCGTGAAGGTAGCGTCGGAGAGCTTGAAGTGTGCGATGAACGTACGGCCGTTGTATGCCAGATACGAGCCATCGATATGCTGCGGGAAGAAGGTCGAACCCATGAGGTCCGTGCCAGCCGGTGCAGAGGACCAGCCCGCGGAGCCTTCGATCACGTTGCCGTAGCGGTCGATCCACAGTCCGTCGTCGCGCGTCCAGTGCGTGAAGCGGTAGCCCGCGTTCGGCGTGGTGTAGACCGCTTGTGGCACACCCGTTACGGGTGAGAAGTGATCTTGCGAGATGGAAACGCTACCACCATCGGTGGGAACGAAGTTGTAGCTGATCTCGATCGGCTGGGTCTCGCGGAAGATCGCGTAGTAGGTAATGGAAGCGCCCGCCGCAAGGCCGCCTGCCGGCAGCGTAGGCGTGAAGTGCTGCGCCATCGAAAGCGGAGCAACACCGTTCTTCACATCGTCGGCCGAAGCGAACCAACCGAGGAACGTGAAGCCATCGCGCAGGGTCGCGAGCGAACCATGAGCCACGCCAGCCGGGCCCGGAGCGATCGTCTCGTAGGTAGGAACGGTGCCCGCATAGTCGCCATCGCCATAGGGCTCGTTCGTGCCGTACTGCAGGTTGATTACCTGGTAGTTGATGGTGGCCAGGTTGCGCGGATCGATCAGGTAGTAGAGATCGAGCACGAGCTGCTCAGAGCCCAAGCGGATGATGCCCGTGGAGCTCTGTGCCGAAACGTCGGCTGCGTAGAGCCAGGTGTATCCGCTGCGGCTCATAAGGTCGGTCGCCAGGATCTCGTTATAGAGCGTGCCGGTAATGGTGCCGTTATCCGCGATGGAATACAGATGGTAACCGCCATCAGCACCCTTGCGCACTGCCACACGCGTGTCATACACGCCGGTCTTGGTGTCCGTGCGCAGCAGTTCGAAGGTGAGCTGAGCCGGATCGTAAGGCAGCTGCTGGAAGTGGTGGTTGATGATGAATTCCACTTCCTGGATAGGCTCGATGATAGCCGTGTAGGTGTTCGGCAGGTAGATCTGGGCGCCTGGCTGGCCGGCACCATAACGCGGGGGCAAGAACGACTCAAGTGTACCTACGCCGGTGATGAGGTTCGTGAAGTCGTCGTTCACGGCCCAGCCGACCACCCGGTAACCCGGGAGGAGGCGGAGCTCGGTGCCCTGCGCGGTGCCGGTGGACGGATTGACAGATTCCGTCAGACGAGACAGCCAGGCATGTTCAGGATCGTTGACCGCGTAATTGATCGTTACGCGTTCATCCTCTTGGAAGATCGCGAAATAGGTTGCCGTTTCCCACACGCCAGAAGAGCCAGCGGGCGGAACGAAGGTGGTGTTGGTGGAGATAACGATGCCGTTCGCATCGACCCAGTGCAGGAACTTGTAGCCGGGGTTAGCGATAGCGGTAACTGCCAGCGGGGTGTCCATGATCTCGGTGCCGTGCTCGTTCCAGGCGATGGTCTTGCCCGTGATGGAGCTCACGTAGTAGCGCAGCGTATCCCAGCGCTTCTCATACATGTTCTCGCCCGTGGAGGGGTTGGTGACCCAACCGGTCTGCGTGCCCGAGGTCTCGGCAACTTGCTTGTCGTTCATGACCCAGTAGTTGCCATCCCAGTGGCCGCCATCAACGCCGGTGATGGTGATGTAGCCCGCACCGATGGTGTTGGTCATCTCGGACTTGAAGGTGAGCAGCGTGCCCTCTTCAACCCAGACCGCCACGAGCGTTGCGCCCACGCGCGGAACCGGGAACTTGTCGTTGGAGGTTGCCGTTACGTTGTAGATGATCTTCATGCCGGAAGCGTCGGTGCCATACGTCCAGCCCACCAGCTCGTAGCCCGGCTTGGTGGCAGTGCCCGTGCGCGGCAGGTCGATCACGCTGTAGGGATCGACCTCGCGGTCGGCGAAGATCGCGTTATCAACGGCCACGCCGCCGTTCAGGTCGAAGTGAACGATAACGGGGCGATAGGTCCACTGAGCCGTGAGCTCGAGGTTGCCACGAACCATGAGCGCCTCGATCACTTCTTCCACGGTCTGGTAGAAGGAGCCGTCGTTGCCCAGCCAGCCATCGAAGATGTAGCTTGCGCTGTTGGACTTCGGCATGGTGCGCGTGAGCGTGCCCTTGCCATCGCCGTAGTCGAGGTCGAGCGAAGGATCGGTCGGACCATTCAGCTCGGTGAAGGAAGGCAGGTGATCGACGCCGGGGCGCAGGCCGCCAGAAACGACCGAGCCAGCAGTCCAATCGCCGTGAGCACCCGGCAGATAGGAAACGGTGTAGAGGCGATCCCAGATAGGAGTGAGAACGGTATCGCCATAGATGGTGATGGTCTGGAAGCCGTAGATGTCGCCATCCGCGAAGGAATCCGCCAGATACTGGCCGGCGATCTTCGTGCCATCAGGCAAGGTAGTAACGTAGTTCCAGCCGCAGAAGCCATAGCCCGGAGAAGGCACGAATTCCATGGTGGACTGGTTCGGGTGGCCAAGGTAGACCACATTCTGGGCCAAGCGATCGATGGGGTTGCCCGTAGTAGTGTCGTTGATCAGGCCCTTACCATCGGTGGAGTTCTGGAAGATGACCGTGAAGGAGGCCACGCGCCAGATCGCGTAGAGCTCGATGCTGCCGTCCTGTTCGATGGAAGGATCCAGGCCCAGTTGCGGATCGTTCATCGGGCCGAAGTTCGCCTGGTTCTCATAGAACGCGAAACCTTCGCCACGCAGGCCGGCAGCGATCGCTGCGGTGTCTTGGCCTGCTCCGTAGTAGGTGGGGTTAGCCTTGGTGGTCCAGCCCACGAACTCATAGCCCAGTGCCTTGTACTGGTTCGGTGCCAGCGCCACCACGGTGCCCCATGCCATGTACTGCGTAGGCATGGTGCCCGTGATCTGGTCAACGCCAGCCAGGATGGAATCGGTGTTCACCGGAGGATCATTGCGGTGATAGTTGATCACGAAATCGCCCTCGGCCCAAACCGCTACCAGATGCAGGTCGCCCGGCAGCATATAGCCCGAAAGATCGGCGCCCGTGAAGCCTTCGAAGAGCAGCGGATTGCCAGAGCCATCGGTCTGGTACTGTGCCTTGCCATTCACGAAGACCACGTTGCCGGAGCCATCGAGCTGCGCGTAAGCCCAACCCAAGAACGCGTAGGAGACCACGCGGTTGCCAGAGGCGGTAACCGTAGAGCGCGGCAGGCCATTCATCATGCCCGCGTAGGTAGGAACAGGCTGATTCTTGAGTGCGTGGGTGAAGACGGTCTTGCCCTCTTCGCCATTCGGATGCAGCGCATCGAAGCCGTGATCCTCATAGAAGTCGCCGTATTCGCCCTCGTAGAAGTGAACGATGGAGGCATCGGTCCAGTAGGCCGTGAAGACCGTGGAGCCGGTAACGATGTAGTTAGGCATGTCCTTCACCTCAACGCGCTCGGTACGCGTGGTGGTGGAGCCATCTTCGTTCACGTCGGTGATGGTGGCCATCCAGTAATCGAGCGCCTTGCGGTACACGGGGTTAACCACAACGCCCTTGTAATCCACGTTCTCGCCCGCATAGATCTGCTGGGTGGTCTTACCGGAGAGCGTACCTTGGGTTGCATCGGAGGTCTCGAAGACCACATTCACCTTAAGGCCGGACCACAGCGCGGTGAAGGTGACCACTGCCCCATCGACGGTGGAGTAGCCAGAATACCAGCCTGGATCGGTCTCGCCATTGAGTACGAAGGTAGCGCCCGAAACGTCCCACTTCAGGAAGTCGAAGCTGGAGCGGAAGAAGCGCTGGTTCGCGTCGAAGGTGTCCTCGTAGGAAACGCTGTACTCGAAGTACGCCTTGCCCGTGGAGCTGTCGTACTTGAGGCCCGGATCGCCCAGATAGCTCGCCAGAACATCGAAGTTCTGCGCGCCGCCCTCGAAGCGCACGGTGTAGCGCAGCGGAGCCCAGTTCGGCAGCAGCGTGATGTTGGCCGCCGGCATGGTGAAGTGGCCGCCGAAGTCGACGTACTGCCACTGGCCAGCCGCGTCCAGATAACGCCAGCCGCGGAAGCCATAGCCTGCGCGATGCGCGCCATTGGTGCGGTCTTGCGTGATAGCGGTAACGATGTCACCCGTGCGATGGAAGATGTCCTGATCGCTCGGATCGATCCAGCCAAAGAACTTCTCGCCACGCGGGTCGTCCTGGCCCTCCAGGCTGTAGTGCACCTGGAAGCCAACGTTCAGCCATACCGCATAGAGCGTGACGGAGAGTGCGCCATCGTTGATGTTGGTAACGGTCGCGCCATCGGCGAAGAGCGTCATGCCGCCTGCCACCATGGCATTCAGATCCTGCATGTTGTCGAACGGATTCTGCGGCGCAAGCGTCCAGCCCATGAACTTATGGCCCGCCTTCTGCAGACGATCCGCGTTCGGGGTCAGGTTAACGGTCTCGTCGAAGCCGACCTTCTGATCGGGCAGGCTGCCGGTGTCGGCGCCGTTCGGATCGAACACGATGGTGTACTGCTGGTAATCGAAGCGTGCATAGAAGGTGGTGCCGTCAATCCACGCCTCGTCGGGGTTCTTGGTAGGAATGAACTCAGGCTGCGTGCCGACCAGCTTGCCGTTAGCGTCGTACCAACCAACGAAGCGATAGCCCTCGCCTGCCACTGCGGTGGAGCCGGTGGGCACACCGTTGGATGCCGGCAGGTCAAGATCGCGCGGATTGGTAACGGTGCCGCCGATGCCGTCTACGAAGTAGTGCAGCGTTGCGGTGCCAGGTACGAACCACGCATAGATGGTGATGTCGGACATATCCTCATTGGCGATCAGGTCGTAGATATGCATGTCGTTGGTAACGCGCATGCCCTTAGGATCTGCGCCAGCCGCCGTTGAAGAGTTGTCTTCGGTGTACCAGTTGTTGAACGCGTAGCCCGACCAAGTAGGATCAGGATCCGGCAGGATGCCCATATCGGAATACTTGAATTCCTTCATCTCAATGTAGGTACCGCCGAAGGTCATGTAGTGAACGCGATAGACGCGCTCGGACCAAACCGCCCAGAGCGTGAGGTTCTCTTCTGGCATCTCGAAGTAGGTAACGTAGTTGCCGTCCTCGTCGAAGCCCGGATAGGTAACGATCTTCTTGTCGGCCTGTTCCTTAGAAACAGCCCAGCCTTCGAACTTCCAGCCCTGGCGTACCAGTGCGGAGGTTGCGGGGATGTTCACTTTCTCGCCAGCGCCAACCACGAGCTTCACGGGCAGTTCGTTGTCCACACGCGGGAAGCCGAAGTCGTAGGTCTGATCCCAGGTGCCGCCACCGTTCGTTTCGAAGGTGAGCACGAAGGGCTTGTACCAGGTTGCGGTGAAGACCACGGTGTACTCGTTCGCACCGATGATGCCGAGCGAACCAACGGGGTCATTCTGCCAAGCAGCCGTAGCGATGAACGTGGAGCCACCAACGGGGTTGCCGTACTGGTCGAGCGCCGTGCGCGTCCAGCCGATGAACTCCCAGCCCGCGTGTCCGGTCGGCAGACCAGAAGCGTCCACGTAGCCGTGGTACTGATACTGGCTGCCGTCTGCGCCGAAGGGCAGGTCGGTGTACATAGTCTCGGAGCCCGCCGTCTTATCGTAGGGCTTGAACGTACCATGCTTGCCCGGGATGAAGGTGACCACGCACGGGCCGCCCCACACAGCGGTGAAGATGGTATTGCCCAGAATAGCAATGGTGGAAGGATCGGAGGTGGAGCCGGTCACGATGCCGCTATCGGTCTGCATGGTGTAGGTCCAGCCTGCCAGCACGTAGCCAGGGCGTGAAGCGCTGAATGCCGTGAAGTCGGCATACTTGCCATGCTTGACCTCTTGCGGGTTCGCGATACCGCTGAACGTGCCGCCGTTCGCCTCGAACATGACGGTGTGCGGCAGCGGCGTCCAAATGGCGGTCAGGTTGATGACTGCGCCATCTTCGGTGGTCAGGTTCAAAACGCCTGCCATATCGTCGAAGAAGTAATCCACGCCATCGATGGTGGCCTTCCAGTGGTAGAACTCATAGCCCTCGCGGCTCATAAGGTTCTTCGGCAGGTAGGTGGTGGTGCCATACGTTGCGGTAATATCCACCATCTCCTCTGCATCGACCACGCCAAAGGCGCCCGGCAGGAAGTGGAGCGTATAGGTGATGGGTACCCAGTGAGCATAGAGCGTTACATCGCCGCCCGGCATCACATAGGAGGTGCCAGCTGCGATCACGTCGACGCCGGCAGGAGCGGTGGTCCAGCCATCCATCTTGTAGCCGGGGCGCACGAAGGTGAGCGTGTCGGGCAGGTGGATGCTGCCGCCTGCCACCATGTTGTAGACCACGTCGCCGGCCTCGTCGTAGGTGACCGGCGGAACCGCGATGCCCGTCCAGGGGTTGGGCTGGCCGCCGTTAGCGTTAAGGGTGAGCTTGAAGGGCAGGCCCTTCCAGACCGCGAACAGGGTGATCTCGGTAACGCCCGGGCCCACCAGGTTGTAGATCTGCTCGCCATCGCGATAGTAGTGACCGGTGCCATCAGCAGCGGTGTTCCAACCGTCGAACTCATAGCCCACGCGTGCGATCTGGCCTTCCACGAGCGGCAGGTTAGCGGTCTCGTTGAGCTTGACCGAAACTGCCTCCATGCGGCCGATACCGCCGTTGGGGTCGAACTGGATCAGGTAGCTGTTCGCCTCGAACACCGCATAGTAGGTTGCGTGGTTCGGGTCGCCCCAGTATTCGCCGGTGGTAGCGTAGTCGCCCTTGGTGGGAGCGAAGAAGGCGTCGGTGGAGAGCAGCTGGCCAGATGCGGAATACCAACCCACGTAGTGGTAGCCATCCTTAGCGCTGGCCTCGGAGCCAACCGCCGTGAGCGGCGTGATGATGTTGATGGTCTCGCGACGTACGGTCACGTCGCCACCGGTGGACTCCTTGAACTCGCCGCGCTCGTTCATGATAGCGGCGATGTACTGGATCTCGATGGAGTTCTCGATCCACTTAGCGTAGAGCATGATGCCGGAATCGAGCGCCGTGGTGGAATCCAGGCCCAGGAGCGCTGCGAGCATCTTGTACGTGTCGCTCGCGCCAACTGGCTGCATAGTGGGGTCAGCATCGGGACCATTGGGGTTAGCCACATACCAACCGCCAAAGGTGAAGCCGGTGCGGGTCGGTGCAATCACATCAGCCACGAGGTTCTGGTCGTTCCAGCCCAGGCCGCGCTTGTCGTTTACCGTGGTGCCACCCAGGGTGTTGAAGTGGATGGTGTAGGAGAGCTTCTCCCAAACCGCATAGATGGCCAGGCCATACTGCGCGGTAACGGTGTCGCCCGGCGCCCACATCACGGAGCCATTGGCGCTGTTGGACCAACCGATGAAGCGGTAGCCCTCGCGCTGCACCAGCCCATCGCCCTCCGGCAGCACGATGGTGGTGCCGGTGGAAACCGTGGTGGAAGCGAACGCATCGCCCGGGTTGAAGGTGAAGTCGCCCAGCAAGTCGGGGTTCACCAACGCGCCGGAGCCATCGACCACAAAACCGCCCTCATTCGGATGGAGGAAGATGGTCACGTCGGACGGTGCCCACATTGCCATGAAGGTGTAGGACTGGTTGGTGATGGTGGTCGGCATTGCCTCGCCCGCCTGGATGAGCGTACCCGTTGCATCGTAGTAATCGAAGCTGTAGTGGTTGTTGCCCGCGAGGTCGGTCCAGTGCCAACCGAGGAACTGGTAGCCCGGAACACCCTTGGGGTTGTTCTCGTTCTTCGGGTTGGAGGTAGCGGTATCGAAGTAATCCGGATCGTAGGCGTCGCCCGTGGCCCAGCCTGCATAGCTTGGCACGGTCATGTCTGCCTCAAGATCGGTGAAGTAGGTCTTGTCCTGGACTGACGGGAAGATGCCATGCTCGCCTGGCTCGTAGATGACCACGAAGACGCGACCGGATACGAAGTGTGCCAAGAAGGTGGTCTTGCCGGTGATGAGGACCTTCTTAACATCCATGGTAATACCGGTCTCGATGGTGCCGTCTTCGTGCTCAATAGTGTAGGTCCAGTAGACCAGGTTGTATTCGTTATCGATCTGCTGCTGCGTCTGAGTGAACGTAGGAGCCTTGTCCGGCGTGATGAACGTACCGTTCTTGATGAGGATGCCATCAGCGTCGGTGTAACCTGCGGGCGGCACCAGCGTTGCCTTATCGCCCGAGGTGTCGTCCATGCCGTAGAACACATTGTAATTCTCGATCTTCTCCCACTTGGCGAAGAGCGAGATGTTCTCGCCATTCATGCCCAAGTTCAAGACCTCTTGCTGGTCGGTGAACTTGATGGCGGCATTGACGGAAGGTGCCCAACCTGCGAAGCGGTAGCCATTGCGCGTGAAGCCATTAGCGGTAAGCGCGGTGAGCTGATCGTAGGTGATGGTCTGCACGCCCATGGAGCCCTTCACGCCATCTGCACCACCATAGAAGGTGATGGTGTAGGTGGAAGGCGTCCAGGAATCGTAGAGGTAGATGACCTCGGAAGGATCGGTGGTGAGGTCGAAGTCCAAGAGACCGCCCTCTGCGAACACATGCGTGCCATCGGCCGTTACCCAGCCTGCGAAGGTGTAGCCCGTGCGCGTGAGCATGATGTCGCCCAAGTCGGAGGTAATGCTGCGCAGCGCGAGGTTGACCTCGTAGTACTTGGTCTGCTCGTCGGGCATGTAGCCGGTAGCCAGCTTGTTGCCGCTTGCGTCGGTAGCGAAGTCGTAGACGATGCGATAGACGATCGGATCGAACACGGCCGTGAAGCTCATGGAGGTGGTGTACTGCTCTACCAGGTGGAGCAGCGCATCAGTCGTCAAAATATCATCCGAGCCCGTAACGGTCCAACCACGGAAGTGGTAGCCCGTAGCAGCCGTTGCCAGCACATCAGCGTAGGCGGTATCGAGCGTGGTGTAGGGCTTTTCGATCTTGGTGGTAGCCGTGGCGCCCTCAACATCGTTCTCGATGATGGTGCCGCCCTTGCCTGCGATCCAGGTGATGGTAATGGGCTTGGGCTCCCACAGTGCGGTTAACGTGATGGTATCGCCGTGGTTGCCGAAGAAGTCCGCCACATTGTCGCCCGCCTTCAGCACGCGCGGCGTGGTGGGATCGGACTCATGGTCGGCCTCGTCGGTCTGCCAACCCGCAAAGATGTAACCCGGGCGGTAGAACGTGGTCTCGTCGCCTGCACCCGGCACCACGAAGTTGACGCCGTAGGTGGCCAGCATATCTGCCATGTTACCTGCGCCCAGACCGCCATCGCCCGGTACGAAGTGGATCGTGAACTCATTCGCGGCGAACATAGCCGTGAAGGTGGTGGTGTACCAGCGGCCGTTCTGCCAGGCCACCGATTTGATCTGATCGGCCGTGAGCACCGCATCGGCAAAGATCTGGAAATCGCGGTCGTTCTTCCAACCGGTGAAGTGGTACCCCATCGGTGCGGTAGCGGTAACGTCTTGTGCCGCATCCTCGCCACGCAGCGGAACGTCGTAGGTTTCCTTATCGATGGTGCCGTTGCCCTCCACGGTAAAGTAGAGCGGCAGGTCGCCTTCCGTCCAGTAGGCATAGAGTTTCAGCACGTCGCGCGTATCGTCGGAGATGGCGGCATCGCGGAAGCGGATCCTATCGGCATTGTCGGCCGTGATCAGGTCGGTCTCGTCGTCGGTGCCCACGAAGAACTTGATGCGGTCGCCGTTAGCATCGAGCGCATACCAACCCGCCAGCTTCCAACCAGGGTTGGACATCTTATCAGCGTCGGTCGGCATGAGGTTCGTATCGAGCCAGCCCACATCCACGCGGCGGTCGGGCTTATAGGTGCTGTCCGGTGCCTCGTACTGGATGGTGTAGCCGGTCTTCGGGCGCCAGAGCGCATAGAACGTATCCACCACGGTGGTATCGGTTGCCAGCGCATCGAAGGGCAGGAACAGGCGCGTGGTCTGGTCCTCTTCGGAGAAGTAGATGCTGTAGGTGTTGCCCACGACCTGGCCTTCGCTCACGGCGTGGCGCAGGTAGAAGCTCCAACCGATCAGATCATAGCCCGGACGATTGAACGGCACATAACTATCCGTATTGACCACATAGCCCTGGCTTGCCGGATACATGGCAAGACCCTTCTTGGGATCGAAGAGCGTGAACGTATCGCCCACGCGACCACCGGTCAGCTCCAGGTAGCCTTGCGTGATAGCCGCATCTTCGCCCACGCGGGATTCATCCGTGCCACCGGTGGTGTTGAAGCCGGTATCCACTACGAACTTGATGACCGTATCGGCATCCTTATACCACTGGGCATAGAACGTAACGTTGGCCTGCTCGTCACTTGTGCTCTCAGGAGCAACGTAGCGGTCGCCCCAGTTGTATTCGGTGCCCTGCGTGGGACGGCCGTGCTTATCGATGTTCGGGTAGGCCACGGTGTTCCAGAAGCGGATCACGTAGCCATCCAGCTTGAACACATCGTGCGTCTCGCCACTGGGGAACTGCACGTACTGGTGACCATCGGCATCTTGCAGGAAGTAGAGGGCTTCGCCGCCGTTCAGGAACACGCTGGGGATATCGCCCGTGGAACCGGAGTGGTTCGCATCGAAGCTGACGATGGTGCCATACTTCCATTCCCACGTAACGATACCGTGGGTGGAGCCACCGTTATGCCACGCGTAGAGGTTCTCCAAGCTCTGGGTCTTACCCGAAGGATCGATGGCGTTCTGAACGGGCATGCCTTCATAGACACGGCTCTTGCCACCATCGGTCTTGGGGTTCTCGTCATCCTCCACCACGCTGGTGGCGATCCACGCACCATTGGCATGGCCCGGCATAGCACCCAGGAACTTGGGATCGGTGGTGAGCGTGGTGCCGTTATCGAAGATCATCTTCTTGATGTTGGGGGCACCCGTGAAGACGTCATCAGTAGCCACCTTCTTGGGATCGAGGTTCCAACCGCGCAGGTTGATCTCCGTGAGCTTCGAATCGCCGCGGAAAAGGCCCTCCACGCTCGTACAGTCATCAACCTTCACGCCCGAACCGTCAAACGTTTCGAGGTTTGCATACATGCCGGGGTTGTAGCCTACATTCGCGAACCATTCTTTGAGCGTGGTGGTGTGCCAACCACCAATGGTGGCGATATGCTGGACCGCGCCCTTCGGCACAACATTGTCCCAAGGCAGCAACGCTTCGGTGCGATCCAAGCTGACCGTCAAATCTATCTCAGGAGGCAAGTCCTTGTCGGCGCCGATCACCAAGGAGTGAGGTTTAACCACATAGCCGTCTTCACGCGTGTGACCCTCTTCGGTGTAATACCACCAAAGATGATCGTTGTTATCAAGACGGCCACCCTTGAAATCCTTATCCCAAACATAGGTATATTTACCCTTATTATCTTGATGTCTTCTGAGGAGCTGATCTCGGTTGCCGAACCAGTCATCATATTCACGATGAATTGCATCGTAGGTGGTGTCACGCACGTTCTCAAGCCAGGCGCCGCTTCCTCTCGACACTTCACTAGCCTCAGGTCCAAAAGCACCCAAATTGTTCATGGTATTCGAATATGTGCCTGTAGTACCCGTAGCAGAAACCTGACCGCCAGTGATATAAGCCTTAAAGCCAGCTTTCTGCACGGAGCCGTCAGTATGCCAACGAAGCGTAACAGAATCAGCATTGTAAGTGTATGACTTGCCAGCAAAGCTCGTACCGCCCAGCTTGTCAACAACCTTGCCATTTACAAGTACTTCAACGTAGTCAAGGTTTGCAGATTCAGTCGCACTTTTCTCATCGAACTTAATCTGAATCTTATCGGTTCCGCTGCGGTTGATGACCCATGTTTGATTTTCATTAGCGCTATATCCTTCACTCTGTCCCCATTTTGAAGTCTGGACAGTAGATTCATAGCCAAATGATGTCTTAGGGCCAAGGTCGATACGTTTAAGGTTTGGAGTACCATCAATAAACGAATCGAATGTAGTACCCATATTCATATCCCAGTTATGAATATCGATCGACTCAAGAGCAGTATTTTTTGAGAAAGTACGCTTGAAGCTTTGACATTTCGAAACATCCCAGCCCGTACCATCAAAGTCTTTAACAAAGTTATTACCACCAGTAAGGGTGTAGAGCTGAATGTCCTTAACACCAAACTCATAGTATTTATAGTCCGTGATCGGGCCAAAGTTAATACCCATATAGTAAGTGCCTGCATACCATGCATTGAACTCATGAGCTGAAACAATCCAGTCGGTAGTATGACATGGCCAATAAATCTGGGTGATAATACCATGGGTACCGCCACCACCAGAAGGGGTCGTACCGATCATCCAACCAAGACGTCCACCGTACTGCTCATACGCACCAGCGGGCCAGGTAATAACCTTATAGGTCACAGCCAGATAATAAGTATCTGGTGTTAGGTAAACTGGTGTGTAGTTGTCTTCCCAACCACCAGTGGTGTTCACCGTAATCTTAAATGAGCCATCGGCCATCTTGTAGAAATGCACATGCCCACCGAAGTCTGAAATCCAAGCACCACTCGTCATATCGTACTGAGCAGGAGAAAGTACGTCTTTGGTAGAGAACCAAGAACTCATATCGAGAGGCTGCAGACCACCGAATGAACGAATATGCGAGAACGTCGTACGCGACCATGGAGTAATGCCACCGCCAGCAAACTTAGCAACTTGCTTATTGGTAGCACCTGGACGGCACCCAATATAGATGGTGTCGCCAACAAGGGTGGTGTTTTCAGACATCTTAGTATCCGCTGCAACAACAATCCAGGTAGCTTCTGGATTGTCTGGGAACACACCAACTGAATCAGCATCCTTTGCTGGTATCCAAGTCCATTTGAGGGTGCCCATCGTACGGCCTGAAGCGCTCGCATTACGGGTGTAGCGTGCCGTAGTGGTATTAATGAACAGATGATCAGTGGTGTCGAACCAGAGCGTATCGTCCGCAAGGTATTCATTATCATGTGAGAACTCACCGGTAGCCCACATACCTACTTCAACACCATTTGCATTTGCTTTTGAAAGCCCTGAATCAGCAATGTAGATCTGGTTGCCCGCGATGATGGTGTTGATGGACGTGGTGCCCGAAAGCATGCCCGTGGTGGAGGGCCAGGTCCTGCGCACCGTTACGAAGTTGTTCTTCGTAGCATAGCGATTTGCTGAAATCATGTTCCACGTGGAAATGTCGATGGATTGCAGGTTCGCATCATTCTTGAACAGATCATCGAAGAAGTAGGTAGAAGAAACGTCCAAACCACGACCATCGAAATCGATGAGGTTCGTGAAGCCCGTGAACCACGAGGAGAAGTCGAGCGGCTTGAAGCCGTTCGTGCCTGAGCAGAGGATACCATCATCTCCGCGCTCACCGAAGTTCGAGGTGATGTGCAGAACGTCCGTTATAGGCATGGTGTTGGGCATGTTGCCCTGGAGCCACGGCAGGCTGGAGCCGTATTCGCGCACTGTGTGGTTGGCGGAAGAAGCATAGTTATAGAGACCCAGGGAAAGGGTATGCGTGTTGCGGTCGTAGCGCCACCAGGCGTTGGAGTTGCTGGCGAATTCGCCGCCCCACAGGAAGGTGTAGGTGTGCACGCCCGTGGTGTCGCATGAAGCGGAGGCGTAGTGCTGGTTTGCCAGCACGGCCGTAGTGCCCCAGCGGTCGGCCTTGCCTGTGCCATCCTTGTACCAGTAGCCCGCCATATTAGCGCCAATATTCGGGATCTCCGTGAGGCCCGTATTCTGTAGGATCATACCGGGGCCAATGTGGAGGCGCCACACGGCTTGGGCATTGTTGAACAGGTTGGACACGTTCGCATTCGCGCCCCCAACGGTGCCGCGCATGTTCCAGGCATCCATGTAAAACTCGCGCACTTGGGTCACATTCTGGAACATACCGGCGAACGTGGTCACCTTATCAGTAAGCCAGCTGCCCGTGCCCGTGATCTCCAGAAGGGCCGTATCGTTATAGAACATCTGCTCGAAGCTCGTACAATTACTGGTATCCAAGTAAGAGCCATCGAACGTGGTGAAGTTGGAAGAGGCGTTCGCGAACCACTGCGCCATGGTAAGCGGGGCCAGCTTGCCGTTGGTGCCATCGGTCTGGAACGTTTTCACGGAGCTCCACACGTTGTTGGGGCTCTGACGCCAGGGCAGGCTGGAGCCTGCAACGTTCACGGCGTGGGAGAGCGAATCGCCCACCAGGCCCACACGCAACGTACCGGCCTTCTCTGCGGTATCCTTATCAGCCACCGACGTGGTATCCACGACCGCATACGTCCACCAAGCGTTCAGGTTATCGGGGAACGTGCCACCGCGGTGGGTGTTGTCCCACGTATAGGTAGTGATCTCAGTCGGCGCCGTAACGGCTGCACCGTAGCGCTTCATGAGGTCTTCGGAGTTGCCCACCGTGGTCTCTTTGCCGAGCGCATTGGTGTTCTTGATCCACACACCCTCGGTCACCGACATGAGGCGTGCGCCCTGCAGGTTCGCGTTATTGGAGGCATCCTTCCAGAGCACCGTGTTGGGACCGAAGATGAGCCCCGCGATGTTGGTCTTGCCCGTGCCAGAGGTAGCCAGCGTGAGCATGTTGTTCAGCTTAATGTTGCCCTGGCGGTAGCTATCGGTGCGCATATCCCACTGCGAAAGATCGATCGTGGTGATCTTCATATCGTTGGAGTTAGCCGCCAGCTGATAGAACAGGTAGCTGAAGTCCGTTACCTTCTCCACGTACCAGTGGGCCGCCGTGGGGTCTGCGCTCGTGCCCGTGATAGGCGTTACATCGAGCAGTGCCTGGTTGCAGGCCAGCATGTAGGAGAGGTTCATGCTCGTAACGGAGGCGTACGCACCCGGGTTCCAGTTGCGCAGGCCTTCGATGCTCGTCAGGCGGCTCATGTGATAGAACGCGTAGCTCAGGTCTGCCACGCTACCGGGACGCCAGTTCTCCAGCGCATCCAGGTTGGTGATGCCATCAGCATCGTAGAGGAAGTTCTTCAGCGTGGTCACGCTCGATACGTTCCAATCCTTAATCTGTGCCAGCCACGCACTGGTAAGCGCATCGTTGTTATAGAACATACCGGAAAGGTCGGTCACGTTCGAAACGTCCCACTTATCCAAGCCGCGGACGGTGTTCAGCTTCGCATCGTTACGGAAGAAGTCCTTAAGCGAGGTGACCGCATTGTTGATGGTCATCGCCATGCCATCAAAGCTGGTCATATTGGTATATCCATTGAACCAGCCAGCCGGGTTGGTGGGCTGGATGCCGTGCTTGGTCTTGACCTGGGTCACCTCGGTCTTGGAGACCACGGGGTCCACTACGCCCGGTGTGGAAGGGTCGTCGAGCCACGGCAGCTGAGCATCGGTCTCGGTCACGATCTTGTTGGGCTCATTGAAGTCGCTACCCAGCAAGAGCGTACCGGCGCGCATCTCTTCGCCTTCATAGTTCGTGTTCTTGATGAAGTACATCCACCACGCATGCGGATTCGATTCAAAGCGGCCGCCGCGGCGCGTGTTGTCCCAGCTGTAGTCAAGATACGCGGGGCTGGTGATCTGGTTGCCAATACCCGTTGCGCCATCGGGGTACATCTGGATGAACTGGTTGGAGGAGCCGAACCAGCCGATGGGGTCTTCGCCCAAGCGCAACCACATGCCGTCCTTCGTGGTACGGTTCGGGGCGTTCTGCAGACCGCAGTCGGTCAAGCGCGTGAGCGCACTCACGCGGATATAGCCACCCTTGGTGTAATCACCCAAGGCCGAGCAGTTGGCGAACATGTTCGTAACCGTCATATCGCGCATATCCATGCTGTGGATATCGAGCGTGTGCAGCTTGCTGCAGCCATTGAACATATCGGTCAAGTTCGCACCGGGGATCACCCAGTTCTTAAGGCCGCGCACGATCTCGAGCGCGGTATCGCCCGAGAAGAGGCCCGTGAGGTTGAGCGGATCAGCCACACTGGAGGTGGGCAGCCAGAGCTCCAGGCCATCGGCATCGGTAAGCTGTTTCATGTTCGCAAAGGCGTAGGACATGTTGCGGATGTTCGATACATCGGATCCGCTCACGCCGCCATGGAAGAACACATTCAAGCTGCGCAGTGCCGTGCCATACAGCAGGTAGGACATATCAGTGAGGTTATTGGCTGTCCAGCCACCCGTGGTGGTGGTGAAATACTGCAGCTTGCCATCGTTCTTGAAGAAGTTCGCAATAGAGGTTGCGTTGGGGATATCCATACCACCACCATCGAAGTCCACCAGTTCGGTGTAATCCATGAACCAGTTGGCCGGGTTCTGGACCCAGATGCCGCCCTTCGTGGCAACGTTCACCACGTTGGTGCGGGCGATGGGATGGTAGGTGTTGGAAATGGTGCCCGTGCTATCGGATTCATCGAATTCTTTGGTGATCCAGGGCAAGTCGGTGGTGGCGTCTTGCACTTCGGTAACCGTAAGGCCATAGGTGGCGGCCGAGGTGGTGTCACCCGGCAGGCGGCAGAAGTCGTTCGCATCTGCGCCGGTGTCAATACCGAAGGTGAGGGTGTTGTGCTTATCGAAGACCCACCAGGCATACGGGTTGGAGTCGAAACGCTCGCCGATGATGTCGTTGCGCCACGTGTAGGTGAGCACATCAGCGTAGGAAGCGCCGGTGGCAGGATAACGGTATGCCAGGCTACCCGTGGAGCCGAACCAAGGAGCATACCCGTGGGAGGTCTTGTTGGTGGCAATACCATTCACGTGCGAGAGCTCCCACATACCACCGGTGGCGTTAGTGGTGGGACCATGGTTTGCCAACGAGTTGTTAAAGGCCGTGCCCTGCAATACCGAGGACTCGCCCACGGTCAGCTGGCCGAGCGCAGAGCAGCCCTGGAACATGTTATCCAAGATAAGGGTGCCATTGTGCACCTTGCCGCCCGCCGTGCGCATAGCCCAGCGGGAAAGGTTCACAATCGTGAGCGCGGTAGCATCCTTGAACATGCCCGCCATGGTGAGCACGTTCGAGATATCCCAATCGATGATGGGCTCTTGGGTCTTGATGTTCTTGGCCCCCTGGAACATGCCTTCCATGTTGGTAACGCCGTTGGTGTTCCAGTAGTTGTTGGCCACGTCAAAGGCCAGCGGGGTCAAATCGCCAATGCCGCTGCCCGCGAACATGTAGGACATATTGATGCCGGAGGTACCCAGCACCCACTGCTGAAGGGCCGAGAAATCGGTCATGGCCTTGCAGTTGTTGAACATGTAGCTAAAGTCGGTGATGTGCGTTACATCCCAGTGTGCGATGTTGGTGAGCGTGGTCATCTTCTCGCAGCCGTCGAAGAGGTGCGCCATAGAGGGGGTGAGCGCCGCATCCAAGCCGATGCCATCGAAATCGATGAGGTTCTTGTGGTTGTAGAACCAACCCGCAAAGTTAACGGGAGCGATCACGCCCAACAGGCAATCGTAGGTAATGCTGCCATCGGTGTGCAGGATGGCGCCCGTCTTCACGTGCTTGACCAGCTCGGGGATGTTCGCATCGGCATATTTTGCCCACGGCAGATCGTTCGTGCCGCCCGTGAACACGTTGTTGGCCTCGGTGACCGCGTTCTGCGTGTAGTTGTTCGCGCTGCCGCCCGTGGTGCCCATGATCAGCGTACCTTCGTTGATACCGTGGCTGTAGTAGCGCCACCAATCGTTGTAGTGCCACAGGCCCGTGCCAGGATCTTGGTGGATGGAACTCTCGAACACGCCGCCGTAGAACGCACCGCCCCACTTATAGGTGGTAACGGTAGCGGGGGCAAAGTGAGCAGCCTGCGTGTAGAGCAACGCCAGGTTGTTGGTGGTGCCGTTCCACAGGTTGTAGCCTTCGTAATCGTTAGCGGTGTTGCGGTTCGCATCTTCGGCAATCCAGGCGCCACCATAGTGGCCCGCCTGCCAGATCAGGCCGCCGAAGGTGGTCTCTGCCTGATCCTTATTGATGCGATCGCGCCAATAGACGTTCACGACCTTGTTGGAAGAGCCTGAAGCATTGGTCGGCACGGTCTGGATGAAGAACATGTCTTCACCAAACGCGGTGTCTTCCAACACGGAGAGCAAGCCCATCTTGATCTCGTTGATGCTCGCGCAGTTCTTGAACATGTTGGTAAGGTGCTTGCCGCGCATGTTCCAGCTGGAGAGGTCAACCTTTTCGATGCGGATGCCGTTCTCGAACATCTGCTCGAAAGAGGTAGCTGCGTTGATGTTCCAATTGTTGATGGCCGAAATGTCCTTCAGGAGCATGCCCTTGGTGCCTTCGGTCTTCTCCAGGCGGCCCGCAGAGTAGGTGTAGGTAACGCCCTTATCGTTCTTGCTGGAGGAGAACATGCCCGTAAAATCGCCCACACGGGAGGTGTCCCAATTCTTAAGACCCTCGAGCGTGGTCATGTTGCGCAAGTCCTTGAACATGTTGGCCATGGTGATAACCTGGCCACCCGGCACGGCCGTGCCCAGCGTCCAGTTACCCACCTGAGTGAGCAGCGTATCGCCCAGCTGGCCGCCCGCTTCACCCAAGATGCTCATATCGAACATGCCCGAGAAGTCTTGCACACGCGTAACATCCCAGCGGTTGATGCCGGTGATCTCTTTGAGCGCCGTGCAGCCCGCAAACATGTTCTTCATGCTTGCCGCGAATGGCATGGCGGTCCAGCCTGCCATACCGCTGGAGACCTTCTCCAGCTTGTTGGCATTCTCGAACATGCTCTCAAGCGATACCGCAAACTGCATGGAGGCCGAAGAGCCATCGAAGAGCACCAGGTTGGTGTAGGGCTGGTCGGCAGTGTTCGCGAACATGCCGTTGGGGTTAACGGGGCTGATCTGGTTACGCATGTACACGTTAACCACGTCCGTAGCCTTGATGATCTTGAGCCACGGGATGTCGTAGTTACCCTGCGGGTTGGTGTCCATCCAGTTCGCGTTGTTGAAGTTGGAGGTAAGCGTGGTGGAATCGGTATCTTCGGAGATACGGAATTCCGTTTGCGGCGTGCCATCGGGCAGCGTGTGATCCACGCTAATGGTAAGCGTGCCGTTCTTGTCGTACTTCCACCAGGCGTACTTGTTGGATTCGAAGCGACCACCAATGTAGTTGGTCTTGAAGGTGTAGGTGATGAACTCCGCCTGGTCCCACACGGGAGCGTATTCCACGGTGATCCACGGCTTTGCGCCATCGGGGTAGCGCTCTACCAGGTGGTTCGCATCGCCCCACCAGGCCACCAGCTTGGTGGTGGTGCCGTTAACGGTAAAGCCTTCCTGCTCCCACGTGCCATCGAGCGATTCATGCGTATCGCTGTTCTCCAGGCCCGTGCCCGTGAGCACGAAGTCCACTGGCAGCGTGAGATAGCGCAGGCCATCGAGCTTGGCCAGCATATCGCGCGTGTTATAGGTGCCGTCGGGGTTCTTCGCGCCGTCCAGTTTCCAATTCGCGCCGGAGAAGTCCAGATCGGTCACGCTCTTGGCGTTGTAGAACATCTCGTTGAAGTTGGTCACGTTGCGCGTGTTCCAGGTGAGCACGCCATCGACCACGCGCAGGGTGGTCACGTTGCGGAACATGGCCTCCATGGTGGTTACTGCGCTGGTGTTCCAGGTAGCCAGCTGAGACACATCGTTCAGGGCTGCGCAGCCATCGAAGAGGAAGGACATATCGGTGATGGTGGAAACATCCCAGCCCATCACGTATTCCAGGTTGCGCAGTGCTGCGGCGCCCTGGAAGAGGCCCTTTAGGGTGGTGGTATTCACCTTCGGCTTGCCGTACACGCTGCCGCCTGCGTTACCAGCGGTGAGTTCCGTGTTCCAGGTCTCCAGACCAGTAACGGTGGTGAGCTTGGGGCAGGCCTTGCCCGGGTTGTCGGTAACCTGCACGGTTACGCCCGCGTCGTTCACGTATTCGGTAGGCAGGGTGCCGAAGACGCCTTCCAGGCTGCCCGCCAGGTCGATATGCATGTTCATCACGTCGGCCGTGAGCAGGTTATCGTAGCCTGCGAACCAGAAGGCCGGGTTGATGATGTGGATATCGCCCACGAATTCGATGTGCTTGATATCGGTGCGCTTGAAGACCACATCATTGTTGCCGTTGATGTCAACGAGCCACGGCAGCTCCCAGTAGCGCTCGGTAACCCAGAGGTGATAATCCGGGTCGTTGTAGACGTTGTCGTTGATGCCGATGATGAGCGTGCCGGAGTCCTTCAAGAACTTCCACCACGCATTACGGTTGGACGGGAATTCGTTGCCGCCCGTCTGATCGGAGTTCCACACGTAGGTGTAGATGAGGTTATCGAGGATCTGGAATACGGAGCCCGGGGTGTATGCGGTGGTGAGGTCGGCAGAGGTACCGAACCAATCCACCAGGCCGCCCAGGCGCTTCCAACCGCCCTTGTTCGGCTTCATGGAATCGAGCTGCGTGCCGCCGTTCTCCGTGTAGCCCAGGCCGGAGTTTTCCAAGAGGCCGTTCACGCCCATGACGATCTGGACGATCTTGCCATCGTTGGCCAGGAAGTTGGTGGTGATGGTGAGCTCTTCATTGTTCGTAAGGTCGAGCATCATCCACGTGGTGAAGTCCACCTTGGTAAGGTTGGTGCAGTTGCGGAACATTTCCGTGAGGTCGACCATGGTGGCGTGCGTGGCATGCTTGCCCACTTCCCAGTTAGCCAGGGAGTCGGCAGCCGTAAGGCCCGTTGCGCCGAAGAACATGCGCTTGAAGTTGGTGACCCACTGCACATCCCAGTTGCGCAGGTAGTTGGTGTTGGCCACCATGGTGGCGCCTTCGAACATGGATTCGAAGTTCTGCGCGCTCGTGGTGTGCCAAGAGAGATTGGCCGTGGGGTCGACCTTGCCCACATGGTAGAACATGAAGCTGAAGTCGGTAACGTCTGCCACGTCCCAGTTGCCAATGGCGGTGAGCGTGGAGAGGTTGGTGTTGTTATAGAAGGCGTACGCCAGGTCGGTGAGGACCGGAGTGAGCCAGCTGCTCATGCCCGTGGCCGATGCCAGCGTGGTCTGACCGTAGAAGAGGTTGCGCATGCTGGTAACGTGGCTGGTTTCCAGGTTCACGCCGTCGAAGCTGGTGTAGGAGGCCTTTGCGCCGCCTAGCTGAGCGTCGAACCAGGATTCCAAGGTTTCGGGGGCTACCTTGCCTTCGGCCGCGTCTGCGCGGAAGGAGGTGGGCAGGTAGTTGTAGAGGTGCCACTGGTTCTGAGCGCCCGTTTCGGTTACGCGATGCAGCCAGCCGGTGGTGCCCGCTGCATAGGTGGTGGACCAGTCGTCGGCGTATTCCACGGTGGCGTTCTTGTCGAACGCGCCGATGGTGAGCGCCTTGGTGGCGAATTCGTAGAGCCACCACACGTTGCGGTTGGAATCGAAGTGGCCGCCGGTGGCGGTGGAATCCCACGTGTAGGTGTGGACGTAGGCCAGGTTAGGCAGGTGTGCCTGCTTGGAGCCGTAGCCGATCTCGTAGCGTTCCACGAGCCCGTCGGTGTTGTCGAACCACTTAACATCGGGGTTGGCCACCGTGGGGTCGCCGTTCAGCGGATCGCCCATGGTCCAGTAGCCGGAGGTGGGCTCTTTGAACGGCGTGCCGTCGAGCTTGAGGCCAAAGCCGGTGTTGGTGAGCACGGCCAGCGGGCCGAGCGTGATGGATTCGAAGTAGTTGGTGTTGGCGGAACCCATGCCCTTGAACATATCTTCAAAGGCGGCGGTGTCCGTTGCAGGCACCTGCGTCATCTGCCAGCTGCGGATGTCGAGACGCGGGATCTGCGGGGTGTTGTAGAAGGCGCGCGCGAAGTTCATGACGGTGTGGGTGTCCCAACCGTTGATGCCCTTCACGTTGTTCAGGTGATCGGCGCCTTCGAAGAGGCCTGCCACGCTGGAGCAGCCCGGCAGCGGTGCGGGGGTTGCGGTGGCGAACTCGGGAGCGTAGAGCACGAGGCCCGAGCCGTCGAACGTGGTGAGGCCAGTGTGGTACTGATCCACGCCGTTAAGCGTGTTGTGGCCGAACCAGCCTTCCAGGCTTGCGACACCGATCTTGCCGGAGTTATCGGCTGCGGTGATGACCTCCGTAATGGAGTTGATGTTGTCGAGGATGGCGCGCCAGGGTACCAGGTCGCCGGATTCGGTCACGTAGGATTCAGCGATGTTCTTGGAATCGGAACCGATGCGCAACAGACCCTTGTGGAGGTACGGGTCGCCTGCCGGCGGGTTACCGGTGTAGCGCCACCAGACCTTCTTGTTGGATTCGAAGCGGCCGCAGAGGTTGCCTGCGTCCCAGTCGAACGTGATGGCATCCGCGCCATCGGGGAATTCGGCCAGGCCTGCGGCGTTCGCGCCGATGTTCGGGAGGAACATGTCGGAGACCTCGGTAGCGGAGCCGAACCAGAGGTTATGTACCCAGGAGCCGTCCTTCTGCGTGCGCAGCGGCAGGTTCACGTTGAAGCCGGAGCCATCGAGCACCGTGCGCTTACCCACGGTAACGTGCCAAAGGTCCGAGCAGTTCTGGAGCATGTCGCGCACTTCGGTATTGTCCGTGACGTTGGACGCCATGTCCCACGCGTGGATGTCCACGTTCTGCATCTTGTTGTCGCCCGAGAACACGCCCTGGTAGGAATCGGTGCCGTTGGTGTAATCCATGTTAAGGCCGTCGCCCACGAAGGTGATCATGCCCGTGAGGTTCGCGAACCATGCCAGCATGCTGGTGGGGCGCACCAGGTGGTCGGCGTCGGTTGCCACCGAGAGGATGCGGGCGATGTTGCCGATGGCACTTGCCCACGGCATATCCAGGCTGGAGTAGGTGTAGTCGGTTGCGGGGCCCGCGCCAGCGCCCGGGGAGGCCGTGCCGTGGACGTTCACGATCTGGCCGTAGGAGCCGGTGCCTGCGGGGTTGGTTGCGACAACGTTGTAGTTCGCGTCGTATTGGAGGCGCGGGTTGGTTGCGTCGAGTGCGTCTTGGTTATCGGAGCCGATGGTGAGCGTGCCGGCCTTCGTGGTGCCGATGTCCACTTTGTGGAACGTCCACCAAACGTTGGGGTTCTCTTCGAAGCGACCACCGAGAACACGGTTGTCCCACGTGTAGGTGTGGATGCCCTGCAGGTATTCGGCCACGGCCCAGGTGCCGTCGGCGAGCTTAACGAGAACCACGCCGTTGGTGGCCGTGCCGTTGCTCGCGCCCGGGTAGCGCATCTCGAGCTTGACCGAGCTGTCGAACCAGGGGATGTCTGCCGCGCCGGGGCCGGTGGTGACGTTGTCCATGACCCAGCGGCCTTCGGTGTTCGGGCGGGTAGAGATGGAGCCGAAGCCGGTGCCGTCGAGGGCCGCGCCTGCTTCGAGCGTGATGGATTCGATGGAGTTGAGATCCTTGAACATATCAACGTGGGTTGCGCCGCCCGTCCAATTCCAGTTGGTGAGGTTCACGGTCTTAAGAGCCGTGGCACCGTTGAAGAGGTTATCGAGTGAAGCACCAGCTGCCGTGAAGAGCGCGGTGTCGAAATTCGTGCCGTCGAAGGACTCAAGCGCGGTGTAGTTCTGGAACCAGCCTTCCATGGTGGTGGGGCGGATCGAGAGCGCACCGGTGAGCTGTGCGTAGATGGTCTTCACGAGCGTCTTGATATCGGGCTTGGCGATCTCCCACGGCAGGGGGTTCGCCGTGTTGGGGCCAGCCGTTACCTCGCGCAGATAGAAGGTTGCGGGGTCGGTCATGTCGTAGACTTCGCCGCCTTCAGGAGCATCCACACCCAAGATGAGGATGCGGCGGGAGGCGTCGTAGGACCACCAGGCGTTGTCGTTGTCGGCGAAGCGGCCGCGCAGATCCGTGGTCCATACGTAGATGGCGCCTTCGTTGGAGTCGCCCATGCCGTGGTGGTTGGTGGGATCGTTGTAGCGGCGCAGGAGGTCGGCCGAGCTACCGAACCAGGGGTCGGCTGGGTAGAGCGTGTTCTCCGTGCCGTTGACGATGCGTGCCCAGGAGCCGTGCTGCGGGCCGCGCGTGGTGTTGATGACCGCGCCGGCCGAGCCGTCGGCGTTGGTGGAGGTGAAGTTTTCGCCGAGCGCGGAATCCATGAGGCTAACGGTGCCGTTCAGGATCAGCGTGCGAAGCGAGTTGCAGCCTGCCAGCATGTTCACGTGGGTGGCGCCGGCGGGCATGTTCCAGTTGTGGATGTCGATGGAGTAGAGGGACTGGCAGTTCTCGAACATGGAGTTGAAGCCGTTCAAGCCTGCCGTGTTCGTGGTGATGTTGGTAACGTCCCAGTCCTTGATGTTGTCGACGATCTGGAGCTTGGTGCAGTTCTGGAAGAGGCCTTCGAGGCTGCCCGTGTTGGTGGTGACCACGCCGTCGCCCGCGCCCTTGCCGTCGAAGTCGGCGAGGTTAGCGTAGTTGGCGAACCACTTCGCGAAGCTGCTCGGCGTGATGCCGTTCTGCATGGAGATGAAGGTGATCACGTTGTTGCCGTTGCGGGTGCCCGTGGCGCCGATGGCGTCGGAGAGCACGGAGGTCCACGGCGTGTCTTCCCAGCCTTCGGTGACCACGTGGCTACCGAGCTGGTTGTAGATGCCGATGTAGAGTTCGGCGGAGGTGTGGGCCGTGTTCTTCCACACGATGCGCCACCATGCGTTGTCGTTGGAGTCGAAGCGGCCGCGCAGGTTGTCCTGTGCCCAGGTGTAATACACCGGGGTGTCGAGATTCTGACCCGTGAGGCTGATGGTGTTCGTGCGGCCGTTCAGGTCGAGTTCATCGTGATAGACCTTGCAGAGGTTGTGCGTGGTGCCGAACCAGGTGTTGTCGATGCGGTCCCAGGAGCCCTTGTGCGGCAGACGCGTGGTTACCTGTTCGATGCCCGTGTCCTGCAGGATGATGCGAGTGGAGATGCCCAGGCGCTCGAGGGCGATGAGGCCGGCGAGCATGTTCTCGCGCAGCGCCGGGGTGGCGGCTTGGCCCGTCATGTCCCACTTCCAGATGTCGAGGTTGGTGAGCGCGGAGCAGCCGTTCAGCATATAGGAGAGGTCCACGTTGCCGTGCACGTTCCACTCGGCGAAGTCGGTGAGCTCGGTGAGTGTGCTACAACCGTCGAACATGTGAGCGAAGGTGGTCACGTTGCTGGTGTCCCAGATGCCGTTCGCACCGGGAGCGAGCTTCGCGATGCCCTGCAGGCGGGTGTTGCCGTTGAACATGTAGGACATGTCGGTGACGTTCGCGGTCTTCCAGGCGTTCATACCCGTTGCCTGCGTGAGGGTTGCCACGCCGTCGAAGAGGTGGCTGAAGTCCGTTACGTGGGTGGTGTCGAAGCCGGCACCGTTGAAGCGCTGGAGGTTGGTGTAGCCCAGCGCGCGGGCGAACATTCCCTGGAAGGAGTCTGCCGTAAGGAAGATGTTCGCAGCGATTGCCTTGCCCGCTTGCGCCACGAAGTGCGTGATGTGCGAGAGGCCGGTTGCTGCGTCCGCGTCGCCGTAGATGCGGTAGATGGTGTTAAGCCACGGCGCGGTGGTGTGGTTCAGTTGGTAGGTGGTGCCGTTGGGGTTGTCGGTGCCCACGGTGAGCGTACCGGTGGGGGTGTTCGACACGTCGTCCGTGCCCATGACGAACTTCCACCAGAGGTCTTCGTAGAGGTTGCCCGGCTCGCCCTGCGGGATGCGGCCGCCGTATTGGCCAGCGCGCCAGGTGTAGGTGATGTCGTCGCCCAGGTTCAGGAGCGTGGCGTAGCGGCGCATGAGGTCTTCGGAGGTGCCGAACCATGCGTTCTCCGCGATGCCGCCCTGGGTTTGGGTGACGCGGTTAGCCTGCCAGGTGCCGAAGGTGTCGCCACGCGGGAGGCTGGTGGTGGAGCTGAGGCCGAGGCCCGTGTCCGCCAGCAGGATCTTGTTGCCCAGGGTGAAGGTGGTCAGGTTGTCGAGGCCGAAGAGCATGTTCTCGCGATCGGCCGCGGTGGTGCGGGTCATGTCCCAGTTGGAGATGTCGAGCGTGGAGAGGCGCGCGTCGTTCTCGAAGGCGTGCGCGAAGTTAGTGGCAGCAGGCAGGTTCCAGCCGGCCACGTTCTCCAGCGTGGTGACGTTCGGGTTGTTCGCGAAGATGTAGCTGAGGTTGATCACGTTCGCGAGCTTGTCATTCCAGGATTCGATGCCTGCGAGGTTCGTGAAGATGCAGCCGTCGAAGAGGTGCGACATGTCGGTCACGTTCGTGGTGTCCCAGTTGCGCAGACCCGAGATGATCGACAGACTTGTGCAACCGTTGAACACGCCTTGCAGGCTGGTTGCCTGGGAGATGTCCATGTTGCCCACATAGGCGTCGGCCATGAGGGTGTAGCCGTCGAACCAGTGCTCGGGGTGGAGGACCGTGACCAGGTCGCGGAAGTCCACGCGCACGATCATGGCGCGGGCGGCGTCGTAGGCGGCTTGCGTGGTGCCGCCGCCGAGCACGCGCAGCCAGGGCTGCTGGTCGGCAGTTTCGGTGATCTCCACGTTCGTGGCGTTCTTGTTCACGCCGATGAGCAGGATCTGGTTCTTCTTGTTGTACTGCCACCACACGTTGAGGTTCGAGTCGAACACGTTACGTAGGATGGAGGTGTCGAAGAAGTAGATGGCTGCGCCGGCGCCCAGCTGCTCGCCTTCGGAGCCGGTGCCGTTGTAGCGCTTGATCAGGTCGGCGCCGCTACCCATCCAGGAGTCGGTGCTGGATTCCTGGCGGCACCAGGTGCCGTCGTCCGTGGAGTGGCCAGGCAGCGCCTGGAGGTTGCAGCCCGTGAGGTTCACGTAGGGGCCGAGGATCAAGTATTCGAGGCCAGTGCAGCCGTCGAACATGTCCGCGCGATCGGCTGGGTTGGCGCCCGAGGTGTTCCAGGTGCTCATGTTGATGCGCGTGAGCGCTGCGTCGCCCTGGAAGAGGTTGGTGTAGTTGATGCAGCTGGAGGTGTCCCAGCCGGAGCCGTCGAAGGAGGTAAGGGCCGTGTAGCCGGCGAACCAGTTCGCCATGTTCAGCGGTTTGGCCTGCGCGGGGGTGGTGCCCGTGCCCTTGGTTTCGATGTGGGTGATCTTGGTCTTGTCCACGAGCACCTGGCCGTTCACTACCTTGTTCCAAGGCAGGTCCTGGCCGCGGGCGGCGATGTCCCAATCGATGGTGAGGCCGCCGGTCTCGCCGGGCTCGAGCGGGTCGGCGCCGATGGTGAGCGTGTGCTTGTTGCCGGACACGACGTACTTCCACCAGACGTTGTCGTTGTCGTCGAAGCGAGCGCCGCGGTAGGCCGTGGTGAACACATACGTGGCACTGCCGTGATCGCAGCCGGTGCCGTAGGTGTTGTAGCGCTTCGCGAGGTTGGTGGAGGTACCGAACCAGGGGTCGAGCGTGGAGTTCTTGCGCTCCCACACGCCGTCGGCTTCGCCGCGACCGTAGAGGGATTCGAGGCCTGCCGTGTTGGCGGCGCTGATGTAGAGCACGACGCCGTCGCCGACGCTGATGGTGTTGAGCGCGGCGCAGCCCGTGAGCATGTTCTGGATGTTGAGGGTGGCGGCGGCTGCTTGCGCGCGCATCGACCAGGTTGAGATGTCAACCGAGGTGAGGGCCGTGCAGCCGGCGAGGAAGTTGGAGAAGTCCAGGTTGTTTTCGGTGTTGAGGCCCACGCCGCTGAAGCTTACCAGGTTGGTGTAGCCCTGGAAGAGGCCGCCCAGGCTGGCGAAGGTAACGTACCAGACGTCGTTGCCGTTGAGGTCCTTGCGGGAGAAGTTGATGCGCGTGACGTCTGCCTGCGTGATGGCGTCGAGCCAGGGCATGTAGGTGTCGGTGACGTGGGTTTCACCCGCGCCGGCGTTGTAGTCGGCGTGGATGGTGATGGTCTTGGTGGTGGAGTTGTAATCCCAGTGGACCTTGTCGTTCGAGGGGAAGGTGCCGCAGACGTGGAAGACGTAGATGATGTTCGCCGTGAGCGGCTTGCTGGGATCGGGCAGGGTGCCGGTGTCATCGGGGGCGATGCCGCCGGTGGCCGGGTAACGCTGGATGAGCTCGCTGGCCGTGCCCTTCCAGGCGATGGCTTCTGCGGGGTCCGTTGCTTGCGCTTCCCATTTGCCCAGGGAGTCCAGGCGGCTGGGGATGAGCTGGAGGCCGGAGCCGTCGAGCGAGGTGTGGGCGCCCAGCTTGAGGGTGTCGAGCGAGGTCATGCCTGCGAGCATGTTCGTGCGGTTCTTGGTGGAGGTGGTTGCTGCGCCGGTGCCCGAGAAGTCGGCCGTGTAGAGGCCGGAGAGGTCGAGCGCCTTGAGGCTGGAGCAGCCGGAGAACATTTCAGCGTAGTTGGTGGTGGCTTCCGAGCGCCAGGTGTCCAGGTTGCTGATGGAGGTCAGGTTCTGGCAGCCCTTGAAGAGGCGTTCGAGGCTGGTGGCCTGCGTGACGGAAAGGCCCGTGGCGTCGAAGGTGAGCAGGGCCGTGTAGTTTTCGAACCAGCCGGTCATCTGCTTCACGATGATGCGTGCGCCGCGGGAGCTCACGGAGGTGACGATGTGCTTGATCTCGTTTGGCGTTGCGCCGCCGCTGGTGGCGGTGAGCCATGGGAGGGTGCTGGGGGTGAAGTCGGCGAGCTCGGTGTCGGCGGTGGCATCGTTGCCGAGGGTGAGCGTGCCGGTGGCGGAATCCCACGTCCACCAGATGGTGGTGTTGCCGGGGGTCCAGTAGTTCTTGGTGAGTGCCGCCGTGGAGATGGTGCCGTTTGATTTTGCTGCGGCGAGGGCGGGATGGATGGTGAACTGTTTATTAGTAGTGTTGTTCTTGTTGTTGTAGGCAGCGATGAGTGCTGCTGCCTCGGGATCGTCCGCAGGGTTGGTGATGGTGCCTGCCGGAGCGATCGGACCCACGAAGTTGGGGTCGGTTGCGGTATTAGTGACGGTCGCAGCCGCGTCGTGGTCAGCGTCATCTGCGCTGGTGGACTTGCCGTCCTCGGTTGCGCCCGTAGAGGAAGAATTACTTGGGGCGCCCGACGGAGGAGCGTGCGGATTGACCGTTGTTATTTCAGTTTCAGAAGAGTCTTTGTCGAGGTTTACCGTGATTTTCCCTTGTTCATCAGGCGGAACAGGGATGTCGGGGTCTTCAGGAATGAGTAGGTTTTTGTCCGGGTTCGGAAGCGTAGTTATGCCATTAGAGGCACTCGACGTTCCGCCCATGTCGTTGCCGAACTGGTCTTCTGTTTCACCTTCTGTCGGAATCACGACCAGATCGTACCCAGGACCCAGAACCGGATTACTAGGCTGAGCTGCGATTTCTGCTTTCTCTGCGGTGTTAAGGGAATCAGCCTTATTAATGGTTTGCGGTTTCTGAATCGAAACATTGGTGTCTGCAGTGTCGATCTTCCAAGCGGCGGTGAGCGTTACGTCCTCGGTCACTTCAAATTTGGAACCAGGGGCGAGCAGCGTACCGTCCGGGAGCTTCCAACCGAGGAAGGTGAACGTGATGCCATCTTCGGTGGTTTTCGACTCGAGCGTTTCAAGCGTGATAGTTCCGGCGACCCCATTGGTAGTAGCGGACTTGCCATCCACTACATACGTAATAGAGAAGGTTGCCGGTTTTGCTTGTTGCGCACCTTGGTTGGTCGCATTTGCAGAACCATTGTTAGTAGAGTTTTGCGCGCTGTTAGCAGCAGCGCCATTTGCCGCGCCAGATACCGCGCTTTCGGAGTTTTTCGAGGTCGAAGCGCCATTCTACAAAAGCGCGGCATTTCCGTTTCCGGCGGCGTTTTCGCTCTTTGCCGTAGCCTTCGCATCGCCTTGACCTGCGATTTCTTTTTTAGCGTTTTGATCGTTTTGGGTTGTTTGAGTGGCTTCCGCGCTTGTGCCTTTATTCACAGCGACCTCGGCATACGCGGCATTTACATAAAGGGTTGAAGAAAGGATAAGACTTGCTGCGAAAGTTAGCGCAACGGTAACGAACCCTGCAAAAAGGGTAAATACAGCGTTAACCACTGCACAGGGGGTGCGGTGGCCACAACCAAACGTGTGTTGGCGTAGTTGTTGCATTAAATTTCGTTCCTCATCACTAACCGGCATCGCCGATTTTAGCACCCTGGCCGCGGTCGCGCACGTGTATAGGGATTTCGAAAATGCGTCTGAACTGGCGCTTTAGTGATGTGGAGAACCTCGATAGCAGTCGGCTAGATTCTGGATCGCGTTTTATTTTTTGTGCGATGAAAATATATGGTCAAACCGTATAGCGCCCGTAAGGTGCCTGTGAGAAACGTGCTGCTACCTGCCACGTTGCCAAAATGACATCGAATCGTGATTTTTGGGCTGTTTTGCCACTTTTCTGTCAAGCAAATCTTCACATTTCCTACACATTTCGAGGGGTGCTCAGGCTCATTTTCAACATCATTTTTAGCGTTATTCGAGCTTATCGAGCTCTTCGCAATTTTGCAGTGTTTTCCACACGATTTGTTTGATCTGATTATTTGGGGTTTTACTGGACTTTTAGTCTATATGCAGCACTCTTCCAGCCCGATGATCGATATAGATTCAAGCGCAGTTTTCCACATACGTTTTCCCAGGTCGCATTTTCTTGATTTTGGGCCGTTTTTGCGCCCGATCCGGAAAATGGACGAATTGTGAATGTGGAATACGACCACGAATATGACTTTTTCTTTGTGGAAAACCTCTTTTACCAAACCTTTTGAGATATACATTCGGCTATACATTTCAACGCGCACGCAAACACAGGTCTTATTTCGTACCCATTTTGCGATCTTGCAGGTGCTATTTTCTTTGTTTCAACTGGACGTGATTCTATTCCTGAATATGGGCAGACTTCCCCGTTTTTAGCCGCATTTCACGCCCATTTCTAGCAGATTTCTAGCAGCTAGCTATACAAATGATATACGGCTTGCTATCAGGCGTTTTCCGTGTGGAAAACCCCAATTTTTGCCATTTTTTTGATTAAAATTCGCGCCTCGCCTTAGAAAGCATCTGGTGGCTTCTGCTGCGATTTTTGGTGACAAACTACCCGGTCGTTCGACACCTTTTTGTGTCAGGGGTCGGGTAATTTGACATCTTTTGACAGCCTCAAACCATGCCGAGGCCAAAATCGAGCTCGCCCCAAAGCGCCTAAAAGCCCTCTGCAGACGAAGTCGATCTGCTTCGAAAAAATCGGATCAATTTCGAATGCACCCCTTATTTCGTCTCTCTGCGGATGACGGGTGACAAACACTTTCTTGTTGCGATGGATCCCAATCGAAACCTTCGCGGGTTGAAACTCGTGCGCCATCCAGATGACGAACGACCAGGATTCCTAAGACGGGCTGGATCATCGGACTTCTGTCTCCCCTGGCAGCAAATCGATCAGTTTTGAAAATCGGCCCAAAAAAACGAGGCTCTGAGAGCCGTTCTAAGGCCCGCAAAAATTTTTTATGACTAGTAACTCAGGGAAATTTGGCCCAAAATTAGCCCGTTTTGCGCGCTTCAGCTTTAGATCGCATCGCCCAGGCTAGATAAACCCCAGGTGGTTTGGATGACGAACGACCGGGTAGTTTGTCATCTTTACGCGATGCGGATGTTGCGGAACGTGCTGGCTTCGTTGATCTCGTCGAGGACGTTGATGATGGCGTCCGACTGATAAAAATCGCCGCGTTGACGCTTGCCCATATGTCGGAGCATTCCGTATTCGCAAGCTCGAAGAATGAGCGTGGTTGCTGTTCGCTGGGTTACCCCCAAGCTGTCTGCCAGATAGGCGGAATTCACTACCGGTTGTTTCACCAACGCTTTTGGAAGCTGACGGATCTTCGACCCTTTGCGATGCCCGACAAGGCTGTCCCAATCTTCCAAGAGCGATTCGATCGAAGTCTCGGTGACGCGACTCACGAACAAGGCAAGCTCGAGTGCCGAGACAAGCTCTTCGATGATGACGAGCGGATCGCCTTCGCGATAGGACTGCAACGCATTGATGAGTGAATCGATGTTGTGAAGGAAACCGACAGAGACTGGAATCAGAGTCGAAGAAAGAACTCCTTCTGCTCTGAAGATGTGATGAATCAGAGCTCTGCCGGTTTGGCCATTCGCGGTGAGGAACGGATGCACGGTTTGAAACTGTGCGTAAAGAATGGCTGCCTTCACTACTGGATTCAGATCAGATCGAGTGCCGAATTCGATCAGATCCGCCATGTATTCAGGTACATGTTGAAAAGCAGGGGGCACAAATAGTGCGGTATGAGGAGTGAATGATGTGCCCCCCAGCCAGACCGGTTTCTGGCGTAGCTTTTCAAATACCGAATTGGTTTGGTTTTCAAGATGCGAGTTGTCGAGCAGCAGATCGTGAATTTCCACGATTCCCTCGAGCGTTAACCCGACTGGCAATTCGAGCGCTCTTTGAGTAGCGATCATGTTTGCCACAACCAGGCGCGCATCGCTGGATGCCTTGGGGTAAAGCTCTGCAAGCGCAACGCTCTGAGCGGTCGAAGTGAGTCGATCGATCTGAGAGCTTGCTGAGCTTTCACTCCGCAAGAGCATGGTCGGTACGTTATCCGCACGTTGCCCCAACTCCACATCGAAGCGCGCCATCTCTACGAGCAGTGCGCTGATGCGAGCTGACAGATCGTCCGGAACCGCCACGCTTCGCTCGGCGATCAACAGCGGAAGTGCAGCCTGGTATTCCATTTCAGTGCTGCGATTCAAGCCGAGTGAACTCGATCCACTATCTCCAGAACCTTCAACAGCCTTGGCGAAGGGGCCTTTGCTCTCACCCTTCACAACGCCTTCCTCGATGCGCTCGGTTGCATCTTGGTTGCCGTCTTGCTGCCACACGTGTTTCTCGAAAGAAATCGGTGGCCACTGCTGAGCCTCAGTCGATTTATGTTGCGAATCTTTGTTCATGCACTAACCGCTGTTTTCTCTTCCGTTATTATAGCATATTCAGAAATTTTACAAGCATTATTTCTGAACTTTTTCCATTATAGAGAATTTTTTTATTTTGCAACCGTTTAATTACAATTTTTCGATTGTTTACATAAATTACTTCCGATTATTAGAGAAAAAGAGAAGTTTTGATCTGAGCGCAGAAATCTCGCTGAGATCAAAACCGGCAAATTTGGAGTTTGTTCGAGAAGTTAACTTATAAGTTGATTTTCTAGCGATTAACCTATAAGTTAATTTTGTGGTAAACTTTGAGGAGAATACGTTGGAAGAAAAATGGGAGCTTAAAAGGATTTCCGAGTTCTTCTATCTCTTAGTCGATGCATCTGATCCTTCGGGAAAAGACATTCTTCAGAAGAGATTCAAGAAGGAACCGAATGCACTGGATCAGCTGTATCTGCTAATTGAAAGAATTGGCAAGCTTGGTTACATGAATGGAGTTGATTACGCATTCAGAACATCACTTTTCGACACGATTAAAGGTCCTATAAAGAGCCTCATTGAAATTAGGAAGTTCAGTGACCCTTGGCGGGTTTTGACCTATAACGATTCAAAAAGGAAGAAGCTTGTTATGCTTGATGCTTTTCAAGCACACAAACACGTCAGCACGCTCAAAGCGGCACAACGCGTCGAGTCGAAAATGGAGACTGCGAAGAAGCTCCTCGAAAGGGATGAATGAGCCATGACCATGTACGTTACGCGGGAAGAATTCCTCGGCAGAGATGAGCCACTTCCGCCAAGTGTTAATACTGTTTTGTTTAAGCTAATGTTGGACTTTAGCATTGAAGTCTATAAACGCCTTGAAGAACTTGGCCTAAAACAGAAGGACCTGGCTGAGCTACTCAATGTCTCACCGGCAGCTGTTTCGAAGATGCTCTCTGCTACCGGAAATATTTCGCTTCGAACAATGGCAAAAGTTGCTGTTGCGCTTGGGTGCGAATTTGACGATCTTCGTATGTGCGGAGTTTCCGATACCGCCTATGTTCCCATTTCCGATCTTGAGCTACTCACTACGCTCCTGACAGAAGACGACCCTTATGGCTTAATGATCGACGAAGATCTTGGCACGATATTCTATATATCTGACATTCCCAGCGCTGAGGACCTAACTGATGAAACAGAATCAGTGGAATATGCGTTCATCGATCTTTCGGAAGAAGTGGTTCAGCAGATAGAAGTATGCGCAGTTCCGTTCAATAAAGAGTATAAGTGTGTTCAGGAAGAAACAACACGAAAGGCATTAGTAGCATGAGTAGGAATAACATACTATCCCCCGTTAAAATCCTGGATTCAAAAGTACTGGGGGTTGAATTCAAGACCATCGATGAAGATACGGGAAAAAGTGAGCCAGAAGACCTTCTTTCAACAAAGTACGGTCGCGGTAGATCTTTCATCGAGAATGAGTGCTTGCGTTGCGAGGTCATTCTTGAAGCTGTTCTAGATCGTGTTCGCAAAAAAAGTAATGTACCAATTCATTTTGTTGTATCGGCTAAGGTTGGGGTTACTATTGCAATTCCGCTCAAGGCAATCGAAGGTCTTCCTGAAGATAGATGTCTAGAATATGCTCGAGCAAACGGGATCTCGATTGCATATGGCAAGATCAGGAGCATCATCGAAAGCATTACTGCCGAAAGCCTTGTTGGAAAACAGACTCTCCCGCCAATCGATCCTTATGCGCTGCTTGAAAGAGATAGCGCAAACGAAGATCAAGATAGTTAAGAAACTGCCCGGTAGCCTATTAGCTTCTATATCCGTATCTTGGTCACATATGCAAGTACCTTGGTCATCTGAACCAATTTGACCAAGATACTTCCTTTATATAAATGCTGGTCTGTGATCGACCGGGTAGTTTGTCACCAGCCATTGGATAGCTATATTGCTCTTATACATATTTTTTCATATACTACAAATATGATTGAATACGCATTCATAACTTTTGAGTGGGATGACAGGAAAGCTGCTACTAATGAGAAGAAGCACGGCGTTACCTTCAAGGAAGCAGCTTCAGTTTTTTACGATCCTCATGCGCTCGTCGTCGCTGACGATGCACATTCGTATGAAGAAGACCGTTTCGTCATTGTCGGGGTAAGCGCCGTGGCACGCGTGCTAACCGTCTGTCATTGTTACAGACAAACAAATGAAGTTATCAGAATCATCTCAGCTCGAAAGGCAACAAAGAACGAGGAAAGCACCTATTGGAGGTTTCGCCATGAAAGCTGAATACGACCTCACAAATGCCAAGCCCAATCCTTATATCGAAAAGCTGCGACGCCCCGTAACGCTTAATCTAGACACGTATGCAGTCGACTATTTCAAGCGAGAAGCGGATCGGACAGGCATTCCCTACCAACGCCTTATAAATATGTATCTCGTTCAGTGCGCACGCGAAGAAAAACGTGTCGAGTTTGTCTAGCCGAATGGACGACAACCTACCGGATAGTTCGTCGTCTTAGCTAAAGGAGTCTCTTATGAGTGAAGATATGATCGTTGTTTCCCGGAAGCCTATTCATCCTGGGGAATTTCTGCGTGAAGACTATATGTCTGAGCTCGATCTGAGCGTGGCAAAACTTGCTGAAAAGCTAGGGGTTACTCGACAGACCGTGAATGATATCGTGCGTGAGCGTAGGAACCTTAGCCCAGAAATGTGCCTGAAGCTTGGGCGTTTGTTTGGCACTACCCCACAGTTCTGGATGAATATGCAGGCCAAAGTAGATATTTGGAATTCTTTAGAACTTCATCGCGCTGAGATCGAGGCTGTCCAGCCCCTCGAAGCGCTCGCCGCACTTTAATAGGCGTCGAACGACCGGGTAGTTTGTTATCTATTTTGGGAGCTCGATCTCTTCGATATCGCAGAAGAAATCGAGGTATTCTTGCGCTGTGAGGCATTTGATATACGAACGTCCAAAAGCATTTTTATCTCGAGAAATGATGAAGTCTACCGGAATGCTCTCCGCACATGCGCGCACGATACCGTCTTCAAAATCTGGCTCATTAGATCTGATTGCAGTATTGCAAACAAGAGCATCAACAGGTACAACATGAAAGATTTTTAGTATGGCTTCAATAAAATCGCGCGAACGAGACTCGCCTTCATATTTGCTGAGAATGTAATAAACATCCTTGAGCGATGTTGCAGCTACATATCCCTCTACCTCGCCATAAAGAAACTCATCCCAAAGAAGGACTCCTGGAACATGCCCTTCGCGTGCATCGATCGCAACATCCAAAAAGATATTTGTATCCACCAGTAGTTTTCTATTCATAACGACTCGCAATAAGGTCTTTAAGCTCTTCGTCTGTCATTCTGCCGATACGCTCATCGTGCGGATAGGAAGAGAAACTCTTCATGAATTCTATTGCTTGTTTTTTCCGTGCGAACTCATCTTCATTTTTGTAACGAGGTAATTCGCCAGTTTGCTCAATGCCATCAAGCAATACCGTGCCGCAATACTGGCCGAACGACATGCCATATTCCTTTTTTGCAAGCGCATCTGCATACGCGAGTTTCTCTGCGTCTGCCCTGCTTGAGAATGTTTTCGTTGCCATTTGGATCACACTCCTAAACGCATTTATAGTTTAGCTGTTTATGCGTTTACAAACAAGTCTTGACATAAGAAAACGCACGTCAGGCGTGCGTTTTCCCGCTACTGCAAAAGATGGTGAACGACCGGGTAGATTTGCCACCCTGGCAGCACCAACCCAAAAAAGATGGTGAACGACCGGGTAGATTTGCCACCTTTTGTCACCTGAGGGCGGCGATTTGGGCTTCGATGGCGGCGCCAAGGTCGGTTTGCGCG
>OGDN01000422.1_pt1 | contig 88781 bp, 80 predicted proteins | sample 1570271 | NCBI WGS metagenome assembly OGDN01 (sample SAMEA4384481, study PRJEB24528) | human gut metagenome | reverse complement strand
GGGGACCCTGAATACCGTGATGGAGCAGCTCTACGGGCCCGGCACCGTCACCCGCTTCCGTCCCCACCACTTCCCCTTCACCGAGCCCTCCTGCGAGATGGACGTGCAGTGCCACAAGTGCGGCGGTGCCGGCTGCCCCACCTGCAAGGGCGAGGGCTGGATCGAAGTGCTGGGCGCCGGCATGGTCCATCCCAGAGTGCTGGAGATGGCCGGTATCGATCCCGAGGTCTACAGCGGCTGGGCCTTCGGCATGGGTCTGGAGCGGCTGGCCCTGCGGCAGTTCAAGATCGCCGACATGCGGCTCATCTTCGAAAATGATGTGCGCTTCCTGGAGCAATTCTGAGATACCGAGGCCGGCGCGGCGGACCTACATCCGGTCCGCTCTGCGACTATGGACGATAAGCAAGGAGTTTTGACATATGAAATTATCCCGTGAATGGCTGAACGAATTCACCCCCGTCTCGGCCCCCGACCGCGACTTTGCCGAGGCCATGACACTCTCCGGCTCCAAGGTGGAGATCACCGAGGTGGAGGGCGCCGAGATCGAAAACGTAGTGGTGGGCAAGGTTCTCTCCCTGATCCGTCACCCCAATTCCGACCACATGTGGATCTGTCAGGTGGACATCGGCGGGGCCGCCCCGATACAGATCGTCACCGGCGCACAGAACGTCCGGGAGGGCGACTTGGTGCCCGTGGCCAAGGACGGCTCCACCCTCCCCGGCGGAGTCCACATCACCGCAGGAACGCTCCGCGGAGAGGCCTCTGTGGGCATGCTCTGCTCCTACAAGGAGCTGGGCATGACCGACCATGACTGGCCCCTGAGCATCGTGGACGGCATCTTCATTTTAAATAGCGACCCCGACCTGAGCGCCAGGGACCTCCGCCCCGGCGACGATCTTCGGGCGGCCATCGGCTATCACGACCACGTAGTGGAGTTTGAGATCACCCCCAACCGTCCCGACTGCCTCTCCGTCATCGGTCTGGCGCGGGAGGCGGCCGCCACCTTCGGCACCCCCCTCACCCTCCATACGCCGGAGGTGAAGGGCGGCGGGCCCGGCGCCCTCCGCGACTTGCTGGACGTGGAGACTCCCGATGCGGACCTGTGCCCCCGGTACACCGCCCGGATGGTACGCAACGTAAAGATCGGCCCCTCCCCCCTGTGGATGCGCCAGCGGCTGCGGGCCATGGGCGTGCGTCCCATCAACAACATCGTGGACATCACCAACTACGTCATGCTGGAGTATGGCCAGCCCATGCACGCCTTTGACTACCGCTATGTAAAGGGCGGAAGGATCATCGTCCGCCGTGCAAAAGACGGCGAGACTCTCACCACCCTGGACGGAACCCCCCGCAAGCTCAATCCCAGCATGCTGGTCATCGCCGACGCACACAGGGCTGTGGGATTGGCTGGCATCATGGGCGGTCTGAACAGCGAAATTGTAGACGACACCGTGGATGTGGTCTTTGAGTCGGCCAACTTCGACGGCACTACCATCCGCCGCACCGCCTTGTCCTTGGGTATGCGCACGGAGGCCTCCGCCAAGTACGAGAAGGGTCTGGACCCCATGAACACCCTCCCCGCCGTAAATCGCGCCTGCGAGCTGGTAGAGCTCCTGGGGGCCGGCGAAGTGGTGGATGGCGTCATCGACATTCTCAATCACGTTCCTCAGCCCACCGTTCTGGATCTGGAGCCGGAAAAGATCAACGACCTGCTGGGTACCGACGTCTCCGGCGAAGAGATGGCCTCCATCCTCCGCAAGCTGGATTTCCAGGTGGAAGGAGACCGCATCACCGTCCCGTCCTGGCGTGGGGACGTGCTGACCATGGCCGACTTGGCCGAGGAGGTGGCCCGCTTCCATGGCTACAACCGCATTCCCGTCACCCTGATGCGCGGAACCACCACCCAGGGCGGCTATTCCCCCGCGCAGCGCCTGGAGCGGCGCCTGGGACAGACCTGCCGCAGCGCCGGCTACGACGAAATCATCACCTACTCTTTCATCTCTCCGACCTATTATGACAAGATCGGCTGGGCGCCGGAAGATCCCCGCCGCCGCAGCCTGAAAATCCTCAACCCCCTTGGAGAGGACACTTCCATCATGCGCACCACCACTCTGCCCTCCATGCTGGAAATTCTGGCCCGCAACTATAATTTCCGCAACAAGAGCGCGCGGCTCTATGAGCTGGGCAGGATCTATCTCCCCAGGGCCGACGGCCTTGCCGACGAGCCCAAGGTACTCTCGCTGGGCGCTTATGGGGACATAGACTTTTTCGGTCTCAAGGGCGTGGTGGAGGCTCTGCTCCACAGCATACGGGTTGGGGGCGTATCCTACCAAGCCTGCCGCGACAACGCCTCCTACCATCCAGGCCGCTGTGCCACCGTCTGTGTCGGCGGGGAGCAGATCGGCGTCCTGGGGCAGATCCATCCCACCGTATGCGCCAATTATGGCGTGGACACCGCGCTCTACTGCGCCGAGCTCTCCTTCGAGGCCCTCATGCGCTTCCAGGGGCCCGAGCCGGAGTATGTCCCCCTGCCCAAGTTCCCCAGCGTAGCCCGGGACATCGCCGTGGTCTGTGACGCCTCTATCCCCGTGGCCACCCTGGAAAACTGCATCAGCCGGGGCGCCAGGGGCCTGCTCAAGGAAGTAGAGCTCTTCGACATCTACACCGGCGCTCCCATCCCCGCGGGCAAAAAGAGCGTGGCGTTTAACCTGACTCTCCGCTCCGATGAGCGCAGCCTCACCGCCGCCGAGGCCGACGAGGACGTAAAGAGCGTGCTGGAGCTGCTGCAAAAGGAACTGGGCGCCGTTCTGCGCTGATCCGGACCTCTTTTTCATTTGTACAAATTCCTCCAGTGCCCCGACGCATGCGCCGGTGAGTCCTTAATTAAACATAAATTTTCTTCTTCTCCCCTTTACACCATGCGTAATTTCAGCTACAATTGGTAACAGTAACGGGCAGTGCCCCAGGAGGTGTACCGACGTGAACCAGCAAATGGATTTTACGCGCAAATTCAATCTGAACGAGGACAAGGGCGACGAGATCAAGGCCATTCTGACCTCTGTGTACAACTCGCTCCAGGAGAAGGGGTATAACCCCATCAATCAGATCGTCGGATATATCCTCTCCGAAGACCCCACCTATATCACCAACTACAACAACGCCCGCTCCCTCATCCGCCGGCTGGACCGGGATGAGTTGCTGCAAGAGCTGGTGAAGAAGTACTTGGCCGATTAGGGCTTGTCTGAACATTGCCGACAGGCCGAGTTCCCTTGCCGCCGGACCTATTGCAATATACAAACAGGCCTTGGGCTTTGCCTGTGCGTGAGGGGAAGGTTTTCTTTCCCGCCGTGCCGCCCTTCGGACTTTGCCGGCAAAGTCTCTGCGTTCGGCTTCCTTGTGAGGATAAAAAATCGCCCCGTCCGCTGGACGGGGCGATTTTTTATCCTTGATACCGCTCACTGCTCACCCATGAGCAGATACATGACCGCCTTCTGGGCATGGAGGCGGTTCTCCGCCTCGTCAAAAATCTCATCTGCGTGGGCTTCGAATACCTCGGCGGTGATCTCCTCTCCACGGTGGGCGGGCAGGCAGTGCTGCACCATGGCCCCGGGGTGCGCCGCCTTCATCAGCTCCGCGTTGACCTGATAGATCCCCTCAAAGGCCAACCGGCGCTTCTCACGCTCCTCCTCCTGCCCCATGGAGGCCCACACATCGGTGATGACCACATCGGCGCCCTCCGCGGCCTCCCTGGGGTCCCGGCAGAGGGTAAACTTGGCGTCGGTGACCGTCTTTGCAAAGTCCAGCACCTTGGCATCGGGATCATAGCCCTCCGGGCAGGCCACGGACACGTCCATGCCGCATTTGAGGCCGCCCACAATCAGGGAGTTGGCCATGTTGTTGCCGTCGCCGACAAAGCAGAGCTTCAGCCCTTCCAGGCGGGTCATCCGCTCCCGGACGGTCATGAGATCGGCCAGGACCTGGCAGGGATGGGCGAAGTCCGTCAGTCCGTTAATGACGGGAATGGAGGCATATTTTGCCAGCTCCTCCACCTCGTCCTGGCCATAGGTGCGGATCATGATGCCGTCACAGTACCGGGACAGGACCCGCGCGGTGTCCTCGATGGGCTCCCCACGGCCAATCTGGCTCTCCTTGCCGGAGAGGAAAAGGGCGTGTCCCCCCAACTGATACATGCCGGTCTCGAAGGAGACCCGGGTGCGGGTGGAATTCTTCTCAAAGATCATAGCCAGCGTCTTGCCCTGGAGATAGTTGTGGGTAAGGCCATGCTTCTGGTTGTACTTCATCTGGTCGCCCACATTGAGAATCCTGGTGATATCCTCCCGGGTGAGGTCCAGCAGCTTCAAAAGGTCTTTCTGCATCTTACATTCCCCCCAGCGTCTGTTTCATGATGGCAAGGCCCTTGTCCATTTCGTCCTTGGTGATGGTGAGCGGCGGTAGCAGGCGAAGGGCGGGGCCCGCCGTCAGCACCAGAAGCCCGTTTTCCATGAGCTGCACCGCCACGTCCCGGTTGGTCCGGCCGGGCTTCACCTCGATGCCGATCATCAGTCCCAGTCCCCTTGTCTTCCCCAGACACGGCAACTCCAAGGATTCAATGGCCCCCCGCAGATAATTTCCCTTGTCGGTGATCTCCCCCATCACATCCTCGCTGAGAATTTGCAGCGTCGCCAGCGCGGCGGCGGCGCAGACGGGGTTGCCGCCGAAGGTGGTGGCATGGGTGCCCGGCGTGAGAACGCCGCGGCACTTCTCGCTGACCAGAAAGCCGCCGAAGGGCAGCCCCCCTGCAATGCCCTTGGCAAAGGACACCGCATCGGGCAGAATACCGTACTGCTGATAACAGAACAGAGTGCCGGTGCGCCCGATCCCCGTCTGGACCTCGTCCACCAGCAGCAGCCAGTCCCGCTCGGCACAGAGGACTGCCAGATCGTGGACAAAGCCCTGGTCCAGCGGATAGACGCCGCTCTCCCCCTGGATCAGCTCCAGCATGACCGCGCAGACGTCGTGGCCGGAGACCTCGGCGATCCCATCCATGGTGGGCTCGGCAAAACGGAACCCATCGGTGAACGGGAAGAAGTAGTTATGGAATACATCCTGACCAGTGGCCGACAGAGTGGTGACGGTGCGGCCATGGAAAGAATTTTTCAGGGTGAGGATGGTCCCCCTCCCCTTCCCGTACTTGTCGAAGGAATATTTCCGGGCCAGCTTGATGAGGCCCTCGTTGGATTCCGCGCCGGAATTGGCGAAAAAGGCCGCCGACATGCCGGCCCGGCGGCAGAGCTGTTCGGCCAGCTGGCCGCAGGGCTGGGTATAGAAGAGATTGGACATATGCCCCAGCCTGGCGGCCTGGACGGCGATGGCGTCCACCCATTTGGGGTTGGCGCAGCCGATAGAGTTCACCCCGATGCCGGAGGTGAAGTCGATATACTCCCTGCCCTCCGCACTATAGAGCGTAGCGTTCTTGCCATGGTCGACGTCTACCTGGAAGCGGGCATAGGTGTTGAGGACATATTGGTCGTCCCGGGCTTTGATGGTCTGAAAATCCATGATATCACCTCACAGAAGCATAGTGCCGATGCCCTCGTCGGAGAGCATTTCGATCAGGATGGAGTGGGGAATGCGCCCGTCCAGAATGTGAGTGCGCTCCACTCCGCTGCGGACCGCCTCCACACAACAGTCCACCTTGGGGATCATCCCCCCTTGAATGATCCCGTCCTTGACCAGTCCCGGGACCTCCGGGAGCTCCACCACATGGATGAGCGTCTCTTCGTTCTTGGGGTCCCGCAGCAGACCCCGCACATCGGTGAGAAGGATGAGCTTTTCCGCATGGAGGGCCACCGCCAGCTTGGCGGCGGCAGTGTCGGCGTTGATGTTGTAGGCCGTCTCCCCGTCCACCCCCTGGGCCACGGTGGACACCACCGGAATATAGCCGTCGGCCAGGGCGTCCTCTACGATGGAGGGGTCCACCTGGGTGATCTCCCCCACCAAGCCGTAGCGCTCGCTGAGCTTCCGGGCCTGGAAAAGTCCGGCATCCATCCCGCACAGGCCCAAAGCCCGTCCGCCCATGCGGTTCAGGGTGGCCACCAAGTCCTTGTTCACCTTGCCGCACAGCACCTGCTGAACGACCTCCATGGTCTCCTCATCGGTATAACGGAGGCCGTCCACAAACCTGGACTCCTTGCCGATCTTCTTCAGCATGGCGGATATCTCCGGCCCGCCGCCGTGGACCACCACCACCTGGATCCCCACCAGATGGAGCAGGATGATGTCGCTGATGACGGCTTTGCGCAGCGCTTCGGAAATCATGGCGTTCCCGCCGTATTTGACCACCACGGTCTTGCCGTTGTATTTTTGAATGTAGGGGAGCGCCTCGGCCAGGACCTGTGCGCGCTCCACATGGGAACTGGACATTTTCTTTACGCCTCCATTGACCGCGGGCGGCCATGGCCGCCCCCCGCGGGGATCTCTCTTTCCCGGGGCTCTCCGCCTCTCAGGTCCTGTAATCGCCGTTGATCTTTACATAGTCGTAGGTGAGGTCGCAGCCCCAGCAGGTGGCCTGCTGGTCGCCCTCGTGGAGGTCCACATCGATGACCACCTCATCCTGGCTGAGGATCGTGGTGGCCTGCTCCTCGTCGAAATCCACGCCGGCACCCTGCCGGCACACCAGCACCTCGCCCACCACAGAGCGGAACTTCACATCCACAAACTCCGGGCGGAAGGGGGCCTTGGAGTAACCCATGGCGCACAGCACCCGGCCCCAGTTTGCGTCAGAGCCAAACATGGCGGCCTTTACCAGAGAGGATCCCACCACGCTCTTGGAGAGCCGTTCGGCGCTCTCCTCGCTGCGGGCGTTCCGCACGGTGCAGGTGATGAGCTTGCTGGCCCCCTCGCCGTCGGCGGCAATGCTGCGGGCAAGCTGCTCAAAGACGCTGTAGAGCGTCTTATAGAATACGGTATAATTGTCGTCCTTCCACTCAATAAGGGGGTTCTCCGCCATACCGTTGGCCAGCACCACGCACATATCGTTGGTGGAGGTATCCCCGTCGATGGTCACGCGGTTGAAGGTACGGGGAACGATCTCATGCAGGGCGTCGGAGAGCATCTCCTGTGTGACGGCGCAGTCAGTGGTGACAAAGCAGAGCATTGTGCCCATATTGGGATGGATCATGCCGGAGCCTTTGGCGATGGCCCCGATGGTGACAGTCTTTCCCCCCACCATGCAGGAGACCGCCAGCTCCTTTTTCACGGTATCCGTGGTCATAATGGCGTTGGCGGCCGCGTCGGAGCCATCCTTCGAGAGCTGTGCCGCCGCCTGGGGCAGCCCCTGCTCAATGGCGGCGATGTTCAGTTCCTGACCGATGACGCCGGTGGATGCCACCACAAAATCGCTGGCCTTCAGACCCGTGGCTGCGGCGGCCAGCTCACACATCCGCTCTGCGTGCTCATGGCTGTTGGGGGCGCAGGCGTTGGCATTGCCGGAATTGGCCACGATGCCCTGGGCCTCTCCGTTTTCCAGATGGTCCATGGTGACATACAGCGGGGCCGCCTTCACCCGGTTGAGGGTGTACACGGCGGCGGCGGTGCACTCTCTCTCTGAGAGGATGAGGGCCAAGTCCTTTTTGCCCTCCAGCACCTCGGGCATTTTGCTCATGGGAGGCTGATTGCCGTCCCCCTTGCCCTTCTTGACGCCGCAGTGGACGCCGGACGCCTGGAATCCTTTAGGGGCGGTGACTCCGCCGGGAAGCATTTTCATATCCATATCCTCCTCATCACAGGGCAAGCCCTGCGGTTTCATCAAAGCCGAGCATCAGATTCATATTCTGAACCGCCGCGCCGGAGGCTCCCTTGCCCAGATTGTCAAAACGGGCCACTACGATGGTCTGCTCCTCATGCCCCCAGACGGACAGCTCCAGCCGGTCCGTTCCAGCCAGCGCATTGGCGGCCAAAAAACTGCCTTCCTTTTCAAAGGGCGCCACGCGCACCACCTGCTGGTCCTCATAATACCGGGCCAGGATCTCGCAGAGATCCTCCGCCGTGGGCTTACCGGTGAGACGGGCGTTGTGGAGCATCAGGCAGGAGGCCATGCCCTTATAATAGTCGTCCACGATGGGGCAGAACACCGGCGGCTCGTCCAATCCGGAGAGGGCCTTCATCTCCGGCAGATGCTTATGCCGGAGCGTGGTTCCATAAATGCGCGGGCTATCAAGCGCCTCGTCCTTGCCCTCCCCCTCATATTCGGCTATCATCTTTTTGCCCCCCCCGGAATAACCGGTGAGGGAGTAACATGTCACCGGGTAATCCCTGGGGAGCACACCCGTGGCCACCAGAGGGGCGGCAGCGGAGAGAAAGCCGGTGGCGTGACAACCCGGGTTCGCCGTACGCTTGGCAAACTTCACCCGCTGACGCTGCCCGGCCAGCAGCTCCGGAAAGCCATAGACCCAGCCGGGCGAGGTGCGATGGGCGGTAGAGGCGTCGATTACCTTTGTGCGGTCGTTCTCAATGAGCGCCACAGCCTCTCTGGCCGCGGCGTCGGGCAGGCACAAGAACACCAGATCCGCATCATTCAGGAGCTTTTTCCGCTCCTGCGCGTCCTTGCGCTTTTCCGGATCGATGCGCAGGAGCTCGATATCCTCCCGGCCGCCCAGGCGCTCATATATCTGGAGCCCCGTGGTCCCCTCCTGGCCGTCGATAAACACTTTGGGTCTCATTCCGTCCTCGCCTCTACAAACTCCTTGATGTGCTCGATCTGCGTTTTGACCGAGTCGGGCGCGGGACCGCCGTAGACTTTGCGGCCTCCCACGCATGTCTTGAGCTCCAGCGCCTGGTATACATCGGGCCCAAAGGCCCCGGAGACCGACTGGAAGTCCTTCAGCGGCAAGGTGTCCAGGGTCTCCCCCGTCTTGATGCACATATGCACCAGCCGGCCAACGATCATATAGGCGTCCCGGAAGGGAAGCCCCTTCTTCACCAGATAATCGGCGCAGTCTGTGGCGTTGATAAAGCCGCCGGCAGCCGCCTTCTGCATGTTCCGGTTCTTTACTGTCAACGTATCCACCATGGCGGCAAAGACGGGCAGGCACTGTTCCACTGTATCGATGGCGTCGAAGACGGGCTCTTTGTCCTCCTGCATATCCTTGTTATAGGCCAGGGGCAGACCCTTCATGATGGTGAGCAGCGTAATGAGGGAGCCGTAGACCCGGCCCGTCTTGCCCCGGACCAGCTCGGCCACATCCGGGTTCTTTTTCTGCGGCATGATGGAAGAGCCGGTGGAATAGGCGTCGTCCAGCTCCACGAATTTGAACTCCCAGGAGCACCAGAGGATGATCTCCTCCGAAAAACGGGAGAGGTGCATCATGAGGATGGACAGCGCCGAGGTAAACTCAATGGCAAAGTCCCGGTCGGACACGGAGTCCAGAGAGTTGTCGGTGGGCTTCCGGAACCCCAGGGCCTGGGCGGTCTGGAACCGGTCCACCGGATAGGTGGAGGTGGCCAGGGCACCGGCGCCCAGCGGACACTCGTCCATACGCTCCAGGCAGTCCTCCAGCCGGGTCACATCCCGCTTGAGCATGTTGGCATAGGCCATCATGTAGTGGGCAAAGGTGGTGGGCTGTGCCCGCTGGAGATGGGTATAGCCAGGCATCACGGCATCCAGATTGGCCTCCGCCTTTTTAACCAGTACCTTCTCCAGGTCCAGGATCATGCCGACGATCACAGGGATCTCCTTTTTTACATAGAGCCGGAAGTCCACAGCCACCTGGTCGTTCCGGCTGCGGGCGGTGTGGAGTCGCTTGCCCGTGTCGCCGATGCGGGAGGTGAGCTCGCTCTCAATGTTCATGTGGATATCTTCGTTCTCCTCGGAGAATTCCACTGCCCCGGCCTCAATGTCCTTGAGAATCGCTTGGAGACCCTGGATAATCTTTTCCGCCTCATGCTCCTCGATGACGCCCTGTTTTCCCAGCATGGTCGCATGGGCGATGGAGCCCGCAATGTCCTCCTGATAGAGCCGGGCGTCAAAGCTGATGGAGGAATTGAAATCGTTGACCGCCGTATCGGTCTCCTTCTGGAATCGTCCTGCCCAAAGTTTCATAGCAACTATCACTCCAAATAAACAGAGACGGAACGCATAAATGCGTTCCCTACGATTTTTGTAGGGAGCGGATTCACCCGCCCCGTCTCCGAAAGATGTATTTGATTTACTTCAGCTTGCCCTGCTCCCGCAGCGCCTGGACCGTGTCGGGCAGTCCCCAGAGGTTGATGAATCCAGCGGAGTCCTTCTGGTCATAGTCGCTCTCCTCAAAGGTGACCAGATTCTCGGAATACAGGGTCTCGGGAGAGGTGACGCCGGCGGTGATGATATTGCCCTTATACAGCTTGAGCTTCACGGTGCCGGTGACGTGCTCCTGCGTTTTGGATGCAAACGCGCTCAGGGCCTCCCGCAGCGGCGTGAACCACTTTCCGTTGTAAACCAGGTCGGCAAAGTCCACCGCCAGCTTGCTCTTCATATGGGCGGTGTCCTTGTCAATGGTGATCATCTCCAGCACCTCATGGGCGCGGTAGAGGATGGTGCCGCCCGGCGTCTCATAGACGCCCCGGTCCTTCATCCCTACCAGACGGTTCTCCACGATATCCAGCAGGCCGATACCGTTGGCGCCGCCCAGCTCATTGAGCTTGCGCACCACGTCGGACGCCTTCATCTTTACGCCGTCCACCGCCACGGGCACACCCTGGGCAAAGTCGATGGTCACATAGGTGGGCGCATCGGGGGCCTGGACAGGGCTTACGCCCATCTCCAGGAATCCGGGCTTCTCATACTGGGGCTCGTTGGCGGGGTCCTCCAGATCCAGGCCCTCATGGGAGAGGTGCCACAGATTCTTGTCCTTGGAATAATTGGTCTCACGGCTGATCTTCAGGGGGACGTTGTGGGCCTCGGCATAGTCGATCTCCTCATCACGGCCTTTGATATCCCACTCCCGCCAAGGTGCGATGATCTTCATCTCAGGTGCAAACCGCTTGATGGCCAGCTCGAACCGGACCTGGTCGTTGCCCTTGCCGGTGCAGCCATGGCAGATGGCGTCGGCCCCCTCCTTTTCGGCGATCTCCACCAGGCGCTTGGCGATGATGGGCCGGGCGAAGGCGGTGCCGAGCAGGTAGTCCTCATACTTGGCCCCCATCTGCATGGAAGGGATAATCACCTCGTCCACCATCTCGTCGGTCAGGTCCTCCACATACAGCTTGGAGGCCCCCGTCTTGATGGCCTTCTCCTCCAGACCGTCCAGCTCGGTGCCCTGTCCCACGTCGCCGGAGACGGCGATGATCTCAGGGTCACCGTAATTCTCTTTCAGCCAGGGAATGATGATGGATGTATCCAGTCCGCCGGAATAGGCGAGAACTACTTTTTTGATCTTTTTCTGCTCAGCCATGGTGAAAACCTCCGTGTCCTTCAAATGTTGTGGCTAGTGTACCACGTCTTGCTGGAAAATGCAAGTAGCAACTCGCATAAATATGCGAGTTGCTACCTATTTTTCTGATTCAATTTTACGAACTTGCGCATAATATTCAAATATTTATGAATATTCATGATGCGTGCATCTTCTGTCCCTACATATGGAACCTCCGCCGCGCCTCATCCCTGAGGGCAGGGCGGTGGCGGACGACCAGCAGAGGGATGATCAGGGCAATGCAGACCGTTGCCACCACGATGGACCAGCCCGGTTCATAGCTCCCGCCCATCCAGCGGTCCACAAAGAGTTCGATCCCCACCACAAAGAGGCCGACGGCGCCGATGATCAGCGTAACGCTGCTGAGAATGGAGCGACCGCGGCTGAGGATCAGTCCCAATGCGGTGACGATGGCTCCGCCGGTCAGTATGATGGGCAGGGCCAGCCCCAGAAACCACCGCTGTCCGTGGAGGTCGATGGAGATCAGATAGACATATACCCCCACCGCGCAGGAGTCCAGCAGCAGCCGCACCCACAGGGGCATCCCCCGCAGAAGGAGCGGCGGCACCAGCCAGAGCCACAGCATCACAGCCGCGCCAACGACGTAAAGGGACCAGGGCCGCCCGGAGTGCAGGAAGAACAGATTGAGCACCCCGCACAGCACGGCCACCGAGGCAAACATCGCGGAGATGAGCAGGGCCAGTTCCTTTTTGCTGGCGGGCTGCACCTCCTTCCGTCGACTGGGGAAGGGCGGCGGAAGCTCGGCATCCACCGGCTGATTGGGGTTCTGGACCGGCGTGTGACAGAGCGGACATGCTCTGGCCGTGGCGTCCAGCTCCACACCGCAGTTGACGCAGTAGGACATGGTTTCACTCCTCCCGATTGGAGATCACCTTGACATGGATTCCCTCCCGCACCAGGTGGCGGAAAAAATCCCGCTCCACTTCGGACTCCTTCACCGTACCGGCGAAGGTGATCTCCATGGTATTGCCGAAGCTGAGGGAGGCGCAGTTGGCCCGGGGCGTGTAAGACTGGCCCAGAATGACCTCCATGCGCTGGATGTGGGGCTCCATCACCGCCGGCACCTGGAAGGCGCCGGGGTTGGTGAAGGTGGTGGAATAGGGGCGGCAGCCCGCGATCTTGTAGCTCACCGCCATGGCCAAATTTTTCAGCGGGGCGGGGACGATCTGAAGCAGGCGGTTCTTCTGGAGCATCACGTTGCGGGTGATCACCGCCTGCATTTCCTGGCGGCTGATGTGCAGACGCATATGGTGGTGGACTTGGGCGACGATCTCAGGAAAAGTGTAATCGCCCAGCTCGGGATCGATGGAGGGCCGGACAGTCAGGATGAAGTTCCGCAGCGTTTTGGACGGAAAGTGGGGCCGCAGATTGATGGGGACTGCCAGAGCCACAGGCAGCTCTCTCCGCCGCCCCTCCCGGCGCTGCTTGGCCAGTATGGCCTCGATAAGCACCGCCGCCAGATACTCCGTCACGGACGCGCCATAGCCATGGGCCGTCTCCCGGAGCTTGTCCAGTGGCACCAGACCCATGGTCACGTTCAGCGTGTAAAAGGGCTCCGGCGTACCATTCCCCTGATAGGCCCGCCGATCCCCCATCCCCTTTCGGACCCGGGACTTGGCATAGCGGAAGTAGGCATCCTCCTGCTCCTCCCGCGGGGGCGGCTCATCGATGTCCAGGACCCCGTCGGTGTTGGGGATGTCGTGCCCCAGCTCCCGGAGATAGACGGCCAGCAGCGTGCGGAGCAGCGTCAGGGACCCGGCTCCGTCGGCCAGGGCGTGAAAGACCTCCAGCGAGATCCTGTGTCCATAGTAAAAAAAACGGATGAGCCAGCCATCATCCTCTCCAAAGCGCACCGGCTGGCATGGATTTTTCATATCCTCCTTGACAAAGGGGCCCGGCGCGCCGTTGGGCTCAAAGTAATACCAGAAGGCGCCCCGCTTAATGCGGACCCGGAATCCCGGGAACCGGGGCAGGGTCTTGTCGATGGCCCTTTGCAGCGCCTCGGGGTCCACCAGCTCTGTCATCACGGCGGAAAAACGGTAGATCGCCGAGTAGTTCTCCTTTTGAATGGCGGAGTACATCATGGCCGCATTGTCCAGCTTGTACCAAACCGGCTTCTGCCTCTTCTCCCTCGCCATCCGACCGCGCCTCCTCTCCGTTCACGGATGGTATTTTATCACAGCACGGACGCGAAGACAAGGAGAACTGCGGGAACTCCCTATCTGGACACTGCCCCATCCCTTAACCTTTTGTTCATAAGCGGTAGGGGTTGCACATTAATTAAAGTGTTCTTGACTATTACAATACCCCTTCGAAGTTTATTTATCTTGTGTAAAAGCAGACCCACTCCACGACCGTTGCGATCCCGCCCACGATCAAATAGGAGAACAGCTGGCGAAATCCCTGGCCGTTCAGCAGTTTCTTCAAATTCATCATGTACCCATCTCTCCGTTAACAGTTCACAGTTGGTTTATAAAATATGAATCGCCCCGTAGGTCACCACAGTCATAATGGCCGATGCGATGCACACGCCGAGGAAAATGGTAGGAACTGCGTCTTTCAGCCGCATATCCAGTACCGCCGCCACTAAGGCGCCGGTCCAGGCACCTGTGCCCGGTAGCGGGATCGCTACCAGAACGCAAAGGCCAAGTGTTCTGTACTTGCGGACCAACCTTCCCTTGAGGTGGGCTTTTCTTTCCAGCGCTTCTATTCTTTCATTCCACCACGGATTTTGCTTCTGGAGCCAATGGAATATATGCCGGATATACAGAATGATAAATGGGACCGGAACCATATTTCCGAGGACGGCTGCTGCTAAAGCCAGCGGATAATCGAGGCCCAGTGCGATCCCGTAAGGCAGGCCGCCGCGCAGTTCGATAACCGGGCCATGGAAAGCAGGAATGTTTTGGTCAGCTTTCCAATTGTGGTTGCTGTTAAACTTTCAAGCATTTCTCTTTCCCTTGCAGGTGATTCCTTCTTCTGCTTTTTCTATGATACCGGGTTGAAACTCATCTTTCAGGAAATAAATATATTCCATACGTATTCAAGCTGATGGCAAGCAGGCCCGCACACAGAGGGATCGTCTTTGGAATCAAGATCGCTAAAATAATTGCTAACACTTCGTACAGATATATAGACAAGCAAATGCTTAATATGTTCTTTCGCTGATGATGTATCTGGGTCTATGCTTGCTCTCCAGGTATATTTTTCCGATGTATTCACCCATCACGCCCATACAGATTAGCTGAACACCGGAGACAAAGCAAATGATACAGGTCATGCTTCCCCAGCCGCTGACAGCATTTCCCCGCAGTACGGAGAGCAGCGCCCAGACTACGCCGGCAAAGCTGATGGCAGCCACCAGCACACCAAAGGCAGTAATGATCCGCAGCGGCTTGATGGAAAGGCTTGTGATCCCATCGATCGCCAATGCCAGCATCTTTGACAATGGATAATGACTCTCTCCTGCAATACGCTCATGCCGTTCATAAGGAACGGTCGTACTTTTGAAGCCCACAAGGGGGATCATGCCGCGGAGAAACAGGTTCACTTCACCAAATTCCGCAAATTCCTGTAAAACACGGGCACTCAGCAGGCGGTAATCCGCATGGTTGAACACGACCTCGGCGCCCATCGCATTCAGAAGCTTATAGAAGCTCTCCGCAGTGAAGCGCTTGAAAAACGTATCTGTCTCCCGCTTGCTGCGGACCCCGTAAACGACCTCATATCCCTCCAGATACCGATCTACCATTTCATCCATGGCGTTGATATCATCCTGGCCATCACAGTCGATGGAGATCGTCATATCACAAACGTCTTTAGCCTCCATCAGACCAGCCAGAACGGCATTCTGATGCCCACGGTTGCGGCTCTGGCTGATACCGATATAATGGGGATCCTGGTGGGCAAGGTCGCAGATGATCTCCCACGTCTTATCACGGGAACCGTCATTGACGAAAAGGATCCGGCTGTCCGGACTGATTTTGCCGCAGGCAGCCAGCTGTTCGATCTTCTCCAAAAACATGGGTGCCGTCACAGGAAGTACCTGTTCTTCATTGTAACAGGGGATAATGATATATAACTTCTTCATGGTAAGCTCTCCCGTATCAAAAATCACACCACTTAGCAGGCACTGTGTTCCGCACAGCGCTTGTTTTTGTATGGCGCCCTTTTTTGCCGCAGTTCATCGCTGATCTTTTTCAGATCATAAGCCGTCAAAAAAATCATACAGGGCAGGACGGCATACATATATCGCAGATTCCGTTCCAAAACGACCAGCATCAGTACCGTTCCGATCATTGCGATCCGGCAGACATTGGTCAAAAACCATTGGGGCGGCTCTGTTTCTCTTCTCTTGTCAGAGAGCGCGTGTATCGCACTGTGCAAGCTCAGAAACAGCATGAACAAATATCCGCATTGGACCCAAGTCCCAATAACGAGACATTATAGTTGTCCCAGTTCTAAGAGATACACGCCGAGAACAGAGAATTCTCATTGTGTAATATGCAAATGACCAGTCATATCTAATCCATGGAACCATCGTTCACAAGTACGACAGGACCGCCGCTCTAATTACACTTGTCATCTTTCTCTTATCACTGACCGCCTATCCGTTTTGCCCAGCATCTCCGGCCAGTACAGTCTGGAACCGCGAGAAAGCATACTGGTCCCAAACGACCGAGTTTGCGAAACAAGGGGCATCGGTACGATCATCGATCCACATAAACATATTTCGTATCTTCTGGCAGCCCGTAATAATCATTCATGAATACTTGAAGTATCTCACTATAATTCTCGTCATCTGGTGCAACACAGCAATACATTGGATCCAACGTCTTTTTTAGTCGAATTTCAATTTCCCTTTCATCTGCACCGCTCGATCTTACAATACGTTGTATTGTAAGATCGTTATCTTTCAACACCTCATAATTCTCCGCATATCCGCGATAGATCGTTGTTCCATTTTTCAAGCCCATTACGATCATCACAGCAACAATTGATCCCGCAATGCTCCTATCAACTGTTTTCTTCTCCAACGGATCTATCAAGCTGCAAATCGCCTGTACACAAACAGCGACCATTGATAATGTGAAAAATATCAGCAAACGATTCGGGCGTTGCGGCACAAAGAACAGCGCTGCGACCGATGCCATTGCCGATAAAAACACCAATAGCATTACCGCGTTGTTTTCCCGTATTTCAAATCGAATAACCTGAATCATTATACTGAGTGCAATTATTGTTCCAATTATTATGACTTTAGTCTGATCTCCAGTTGCTATAAATATCTCAACGGCTGTTTGTTTCAAAACATATCCATATATTAGGCACCCATTTATAACAATTTGGATAGCATCAAAGCCTTTACATACTTTGCTTTTTGTATATTTAAGATCACAAATCGAAATAAGCATTATCGAGAGGAAAATAAAGATATTGATCCTCCACGAACTTGCCGTTCCAAGCAAGTAAACGACTTGTCTTGCATTAGCCCCTATATTTTCTATGAGTCCTATACCGTTATCTGCAGACTCAAGCCGCGCTTGAATACCTGGACTCATAATAACGATCAATAATGCCAAAATAGCAGGAATTACATATAGAATTGCTGCGCAACATTTCTCTTTCTTGACCCATATAGCGTGAAGCATTAAAAGAAACGCAAAAACGGTCGTTACGGCTGCCTGCTGTTCCTGAGACCACCCAGCTGCAAAGATCAACAGCAAAATCGTCATCTTATTACCTGCTGTATTTCTTTCTCCTCCCAAAAACTCAAAATATAACAAAGCTGCCAAAACCAATACTCCAACAGGCATCACATATAGAAAGAACGCTGCAAACCAGTAGATGCCCTGTCTTAAAAATACAATATCCAACGACCAATATAGTGCACAAACACTGATAGCAGCCAAGACTTTTTGATATCCCTCCATTTTTAGTGACGCAGCTTTCCAAAGTACCCAAAGCACACCCACCATAATTACCGCTGCACTCAATTGTACTAATGGCAATCCTCCAAGCCAAAATAACAGCAGCCATACAAAAAAATATAACAATCTTCCATTACATTCCATGTAATGAGCTTTCATAAATTCCAAGAGCTGTAAAATAGTATAATTTTTTGTTCCATTAAAAGACCGTGCATATGACAATGAATAGTAAGCATAGTCATCGAAATAAATGTGTACTACTCGAAATTGCTGATAAAGTAGTACCAGCATCACGCAAAAAACACACCCGATGCATAGTTTATATTTTATCTCTTTTCGATCATCCATTTTTCACAGTCTTCTTTCTACCTTCAGTTATAAGTCCGTCGGCATTTCGCCCCGGCCGAAATGCCACAAAATGGCGTCGGCGATCCGCTCACAGGCGTGGCCGTCGCCGTAGGGATTCACGGCGTGGGCCATCTTTTCATAGGCCGCCTTGTCGCTAATCAGGCGGCCAGCCATGGTGACGATGTCGTCCTGCACCACGCCCGTCAGCTTCACCGTGCCGGCGGCCACGGCCTCCGGCCGCTCCGTCTCCCGCCGCAGCACAAGAACAGGCTTGCCCAATGCGGGGGCCTCCTCCTGCAGTCCGCCGGAGTCCGTCAGCACCAGGTAGCACCGGGCCATCAGGTTGTGCATCTCGTCGGCGGGCAGCGGGTCGATGAGGTGGACCCGGGGCGCGCCCCGCAGGTACTTGTCCACCGCCTCCCGCACCACCGGGGAGAGGTGCACCGGGTATACCAGCTCCACATCCTCATGGCTCTCCGCGATCTGCCGCAGGGCCAGCATGATGCTGCGCATAGGCTCACCGTAGTTCTCCCGCCGGTGGCAGGTGACGAGGATGATCTTTTTCTCCCCGTAGGGCAGGCGGTTCAGTTCTTCCGTGGAGAACACATAGTCCTCCCGAACGGTGGTCTTCAGCGCGTCAATGACGGTGTTGCCGGTGACAAACAGCCCGTCGGTAATGCCCTCTTTCAGCAGGTTGGCGCGGTTATTCACCGTGGGGCAGAAGTACAGGTCCGCAATGGCGGACACCATCTTCCGGTTCATCTCCTCGGGGAAGGGGGAATACTTGTCATAGGTCCGCAGCCCCGCCTCCACGTGGCCCACCGGCACCTGATGGTAAAAGGCGGACAGGGCGCCGGCGAAGGTGGTGGAGGTGTCGCCGTGGACCAGAATCATGTCCGGCTTCAGCGCCTCGATGGCCTCATCCATGCCGGTGAGGCACTTGCTGGTGATGGTGGACAGCGTCTGGCGGGGGGTCATGATATCCAGGTCCCAGTCGGGCTTCAGGTCAAAGACCTCCAGCACGCTGTCCAGCATCTGGCGGTGCTGGGCGGTGACGCAGCACAGGCTCTCAATCTCCGGCCGGGAGGCCAGTTCCTTTACCAGGGGACACATTTTGATGGCTTCCGGCCGGGTGCCGAAAACACTCAGGATACGCAGCTTTTCCATGTTTTGATTCCTCTTAAGTGCTTGATATACTGGCGGCCACATCCGGACGGTAGTGATGCATTTTCCATTTTACGTCCCACTTGTTTTCAAAGTAACTGCGGTTCTCGTCAAAGATCTTCCTGTACTCTGCATTTTCAAGTTTCTTAAAAGAAACGCTTCCAAAGTGATGGATAAATACATCCTCCAACAGAAGATTCTCATATCCCGCTCTCTGAGCCGCTATAGAATAATCGTCATCCTCAAACATCCCGATCCCGTAATGCTCATCTAACAAGCCAATCTCATCAGTCAGCTTTCTGGGGAACATCACACAGAACATCGCAAGGACTCCGTCATGGAGATATGTCATCCCCATATGGTCAGCTGTATAGGCATATGCGGCGGCAGGCATATCCTCAAGGCCGGTGTAGCCCAACTGGACCATGGCCTCGTTTCCGATAGAATTGGTAACAGGCCCTACGATACCGATCTTCTTTTCACCTGCTAAAAACCGCTTGACCATACCGGTGAGCCAGCCGCGCGTTACCACAGTATCATTATTGAGCAGCACGATATACTCGCCAGTAGAAGCACGGATACCGTCGTTATTTCCTCCGGCAAATCCGCGGTTGGTCGTGTTCAACACGACTTTGATGTTTTCATGCAATGCTTCCATCTCTTTCAAATATCCCGCTGTTTCATCAGTGGAATCGTTGTCCACCAGCACGAGTTCATAATTGGGATAGGCTGTTTTTTTCAAAATGCTCTGGACGCACTTCTTCGTGTAATCCAATTGGTTGTAGCACAAAACAATGATACTGATTTTCGGGAACTGCCGCTCTGCAGCAAGGCTGAATTGGGATACCCGCACAGACCAGTCGTTCTCCTTTGCAAACTCCATACAGGCCTGAGGATCCGCCAGAGTATCTTCACCCTTTAGGCACGCTTCCACATAGTCGCCAAAGGTCCTGTTATCATTTGCCAGATAGACATACCGGTCCTTGAACGGCTCAAGCTCCGGGATCTCTGTTGCCACTACCTTTTTTCCTGCAGAAAGGTATTCATAGAATTTGACCGGATTTGTCGCTTGGATCAGACTGGTCGAAGCGTCAAACGGGATCAGGCAGACATCGAATCCTCTCAGGTATTGCGGCAACTCAGAATACGGTTTTTCCCCCAGCAGACGCACATTTTTCAGCTTTTTCAGCCGTGCTTCTCCGTCTGTAACGGAACCGATCAGTACGATATCGGTCTCAGGGAAACGTTCGGAAAGATATTCAATCTTTTCAAAATCAAACCAGTGAGCGATCGCGCCATAATAGCCGATCGTCTTTTTCTCACTGCTGCTCTCTCCATACGCCTGATAGAAGTGCGTAAACTCTGTTCCGTTGCGAATGATCTGGACATTTTCGTTGTACTTTTTCGCGATCTCGCCAAGGTAGCTGGAACTCGCTGCGACCATATCGCTTTCGCGCAGCAGCTTCACACAGGCTTCCTCTATGAAGCGTTCCTCTGCATTGTCAAACCCGCTGTAATCATCCATGTAGTCTGTGACCAGAGTAAATCCATACTGCTTTTTCAGATAAAGCATTCCATTTACCCAGTTGGGATAATCGGCGATCAGCAATGCGTCTCGGATCCCATTCTCAAAGACGATCTGATCCAGGAGCGCATTGATGTCCGCGCCGGCATCCTCAAAATTGGTAGAATACACTGCCCCGTGCAGGCTGTTTGGCAAGACTACCTGCCAAAGGCCGTCCTTGATCTCTGAGATGACCGGCTTGCCGCTTGGACTGAAGTTGGCATTGATATAGAACACCCGATGGCCTTCTCTGGCAAAATGATCTGCGATCTGCTGAGGCCGCTGGTAACGGAAATGATAATCGATGACCGAGAAGACGATCACATCATATTTGACATAATCCTCATCGATGCACGCGCACACCTGTTCGGGCAGCTTGACCTGCTCATCCTCGGCTGACATATCCGATACTTCCTGTCCATCGAGGACTTCGTTTTGCCCGGTGAGCAGAGATATCACAGAGAACAGCGGATTATACCGGTGGTCCATATCGGGGATATGCCGGAACCGACCCATGATCCATTTCCGGAACTTCCTGCGCTCCGCCTTATCCTTGTGGAAGCCCTGGTGCAGGATACGGTTGAATAGATGGACCAGTTTGAACAGTCTGGAGCGGGTCATGTCGTCCAACTGCCGCAGGGCATCTGCATTCCGCTTTTCGCTCCTCTCCAGCTTTTTCTGCAAGGACCGCTTTTCGCTGTCTGTCCGGAGCAATTCTTCCTTACGGGCCTCCACATCTTTCTGCAGAGTCTTCATCTGCTCACTGCTCTCCGTCAGCTGCCGTTGCAGAGCTGACGCCTGCTCGTTTCTCTCCGTCAGCTGCCGCTGCAAGGATACCACCTGCTCGGCCTGCTCTGTCAACTGCTGCTGCAAGGCTAACGTCTGCTCCTCCTGCTTTGTCAGCTGATGCTTCAGGTGGCTGACGGCCTCGCTACCGCTCTTTACCATCTCATCCAGCGCCTCCCGGTGCGCATTTCGCTCCGCCTCAGCCGCCGCGACCTGCTGCTCCAGCTTTTCTTGTAATTCTGCCAACGCCGCAGCTTTTTCCTGCTTCAGTGCACGATATTCAGAGTCATCAAACAGATCTGACAGGCGGCGATCCTCCGGCAATACACTTTCTCTGGAATAGACCACCAGTATCTGCTCTCCCGGCCAATAGGGGGAATTTCTCCTCTCACAGTCGATGATCTTAAAATGGGAAAGTACGTGATCACCGATCCGCAGTGGGAAAAACTCCTCATCAAACATATGAAAATGCTCAGCGATATCCAAAGTGTCATGCAGCGGATGGATCAAAATCGCATGGCACTTTGCCAACTCTACTAGGGAGCGCATATTCTCTGCGGGAGACTGCAGATGTTCCAGCACATTGGAAACAAATATGACGTCCGCAGTCTCTTTCTGTGTGTAAACGTCTCCCTGAAGGAACCGGCAGAAGGGATATTTTTTCTCGGCCTGTTTCATGGCCGCTTCTGACACATCGATACCGATGGTATGACAGGAGGGAAAACGGCGAGCCAGCGTCGCTGTTCCGCCGCCCTCCGCGCATCCAACGTCAAAAACCGTCCACTCATGACGTGCCAGTTCCCGATCCAGCCAAGCCGGAAAGGCATCCAGGGCGATCTGGGAGAAAAAGGCCGATTGCAGGTCTCCGTCATAATGGTCCCAATCACCAGAAACGAACCGCTCATCCCAGTACTCTTTTGAATTCACTTTCTCCATTTGATGTTACTCTCCTCTCAGGGATCGATCCGGTCCAATTTGTTTAGTGCCTCCGTGATGACGGCCATTCTCGAATCCCAGCAATTCTCCTCCACAAAGCGCGATCGCTGCTCCTGACAGCCAAACGGGACGGGAAGGTCCCGGCCCACAAGCTCCCGAAGCTGCTCCTGTGTGCGGTATGTGAAGACCAGAGACCCGAACTTGTTCATTTCCAGACTGTCCGCAGCCAAGATTGGTTTGTTATGCGCCAGGTATTCATAGATCTTCACTGGATCGATGGTGTCGATCAGCGGCGTTCTCTGGAAGGGATACAGGCAGACGTCAAAGCTGCGGATCCATCCGTCCACCCTTTCCTTTGGTATCCTTCCGGTACAGACCAGGCGCGGGTGGACTGGGAGTTCGATCTCGCTGGGGCCTACCAGCACCACCCGGTCGCGCTGATCCGCATCCAGGATCGTCTGGATCGCGTCCACATCGAACCAGTGGCTGATCATCCCCACATAGCCGAATACCCGACTAGGCAGCTTTTCCGGCGTTCCGCCGGTCAGGTGCGCCATTGCGCTCCGATCCACCGCGTTGGGCACCACATACGGACACTTCCCTTTTTTACGGAATTCATCACGAAACCTCTGTGCGGTCACAAATAAAAGGTCCGCCCTCTCCACCAGCGGCGGCTCCACCTTCCGGATCAGTTTTTTCAGCAGCCCGTTTTTCGTGATCTGGATATCATCGTCCATCTTGTCATAGACGATAGTCCCCCGGTATCCCTTCAGCAGCGAATACCAGGGGCAGTATCCAATCCAGACCAGATCTGCTTCCCGCAAATATTTTCTCAGCTGCAGCCGCTCTGAAAAGGCGACCCATCCGCCCAATGCCTCCAGAGAGCGATGGACGGAAAAAGCACCGCTCAGTCGGACGACTTTCAGGTGTTCGTTGACCCGGTAGGCATATCCGCCCGGCTTTTCCCCACCTTTGAGCAGAAATTTCATCATGCTCACCGTCGGGTCCACATAGGTGACCTCATGTTGCCTGGCCAGGCCCTCCGCGATATACTGGGGCCGCTGCTTCAGGCCCTGATATTCAATGGGTGAAAAGTAAAGGATCTTCACGCCTGTCCCTCTTCATAAGCACGGCACACATCCGCCGCCGGGCCGATCATCTTCATAGTTCCCTTCTCCAGCCAGATGGCCCGACTGCACATCTCAGTGATCTGTTCGGCAGAATGAGATACCAGCAGCACCGTTGTGCCGCCGCTCATCAGCTCCATCATCCGGTTTTTGCTCTTTTTCTGGAATGCCGCGTCTCCCACAGACAGGATCTCGTCCACGATCAGTATGTCCGGCTTCACCACCGTGGCGATGGAAAAGGCCAGACGGGTGATCATACCGGAGGAGTAATTCCTCAGCGGCATCTCGATAAACTCACCAAGCTCAGAAAAATCCACGATCTCCTGATACTTTTCCTTCAGAAAATCCTCGGAATAGCCCAGAATGGCACCGTTGAGAAACACGTTCTCCCGTCCGGTCAGCTCCAGATCGAATCCGCTGCCCAGCTCCAGCATGGGGACGATATTCCCGTGGACCGTCACAGTCCCCTTCGTGGGCTTCAAAATGCCGGAGATGACCTTCAGCATTGTGCTTTTCCCGGCTCCGTTGGCACCCACCAGACCCAGCACTTCGCCCTTCTCAATGGAAAAATCCACATCCTGCAGCGCCCAAAATTCCTTATATTGCAGTTTTCCCTGCAGCGCCTGCACCAGAAACTCCTTCATTCCGGAAACGCGCTCGGCGGACATTCGATAACACAGGGAAACATGATTGACTTCGATCATGACACTACCTCACAGATACAGGACAAAGCGGTCCTGGGCCTTTTTGAATACCAGTGCGCCCAGAAACAGCGGGATCAGGGACACCGCCGCGCATAGCAAGTACGCCTTCGGTTCGGGAGAGACTCCGTTAATCAGCAGGATCCGCATGATACGGATGATATGATAGAGCGGATTCATCTTGTACAGCGTCATATACTGGACAGGGATGATCTCCGCGTCATAGAAGATGGGGGTCAGATACATCCACAGCATACTGATGACCCCCCAGAGGAACTGGGTGTCCCTGAAAAAGACCATCATGGAAGCCAGTAGCAGACCCATGCCAAAGGAAAATAGAAACAGGCAGAGGATGGGGAACGGCAGCAGAAGGATCCTGACCGTGAGACGCGTACCTGTCAGCAGCATAACGATGACCAGCGGGATCAATGACAGCCCCAGATTCACAGTGGAAGAAATGGCACGGGAGAGCGGGTACATATACTTCGGAACGTAGACCTTGGTGATCAGAGCAGTGTTCCCGGTGATGGAGGTCAGGCAGGAGCCGGTGACTTCACTGAAGAAATTCCAGCAAACGATACCGGTCAGCAGATATACCGGAAAATTCACGATGTTGGACTTGAACAGTGTGGAGAACACGATATACATGACCATCATCGTCAGCAACGGATTCATGAAGCTCCACAACACGCCCAGAATACTGCGCTTGTACTTGGTCTTGAAATCCCGCTGCACCAACTGCTTGAGCAGGAAACGGTACCGTGTCGCGGCAGACAGTAGCCGGAGAATCAGGTTGGATCTGCCCCGCCTGTCGCTGTCGATCATCCACCAGCAGAACAGCAGCAGCAGGACCAGCAGAGCGGCCATCGTGTGCCAATAATACCGGGCCAGCGGATACCGGCTTTCTCCTCTGACAGACAGGCAAAGCTGCCCAGTCACGGTATCCCCATCGACGGACAAAGGATGCTCCACAGGAATGTCCAATTCATACTTTCCAGCGCTGACGGTGTCGCCGTAGAACAGGGACACAGCGTTTCCAGTACTTCCGGCGACAGAGGTCACTTGCAGGGTCAGCATCTCGCCCCGGTGGCCGCCGGTGGAGTTTTCTACAGGGATGCTCCACAGGGAGCTGTCCGGCAGGCCTGCCGTATTCAGGCCAGCGGATGCCACCGTTTGACCGTCTCCGTCCAGGACTGTCAGCCGCAGTTCATCGTCAACGTTCTTTCCATAATTCGTGCCCAGAAGGGTAAGTTCTGTGATCCGGTCACATTCAGAGACAAACACCTGCTCCAGCACGGTATTTGTCAGGATCTCCGGCGTGACTGCTTTTTCCCGGACCATCTGGCTGGTGACCGTCCCACTTTCAAAGCCCTCTCCGGCGACCAGTCGGAAAGCGACCGTCAGTATCAAAAACGTCGCCACGGCATAAGCGCATATTTTTTTTACGTTCATTGGCACTCAGCTTTCCAAATAGTGTTTCAGCGCATTTTTCCAGGAAGGCAACCTGAAGAACCCGCTGTCTTGCAGGCATTGCTTGCTCAGTCTGGAATTTAGAGGCCGCTTTGCCTTTGCGGGATACGCGCTGCTGGGGATCGGGTCCACCGTAGCATTTCTTCCACTCAGTCGGAATATTTCCTGCGCAAACTCCGCCCAGGAACAGCTCCCCTCATTGGTGGCATGGTAGATGCCGTACCGCTCCGTCTGCACCATGTCGCACAGCAGCGGCGCCAGGTCCGCCGTATAGGTGGGGGAACCGATCTGGTCGCAGACAACGTTCAATTCCGACCGCGTCTCTGCTAGGCGAAGCATGGTCTTCACAAAGTTATTCCCATTTTTCCCGAAAACCCAGGAAATACGGACGATAAAATAATTCTTCAGCATACTCTGCACAGCCAGCTCTCCCGCCAGCTTGCTCCTGCCGTACACATTCTCCGGCCTGACCGGATCCGTCGGCTCGTAAAACCGGTCGCCCCTCCCAGGAAATACATAATCCGTAGAGATATACAGCATCCTGCTTCCCAGCTTTCGGCAAGCTTCCGCGATGTTCCGGGTCCCGTCCGCGTTGACCGCCCAGCACTTCTCCGGCTCATCTTCCGCCAGATCCACCTTCGTATAGGCTGCGCAGTGGATCACCGCATCCGGACGGGTATCTTCCATATAACGCAGCACCGCTCCGCAGTCTGTGATATCCATTTCTTTTGAAGCAGGAGCGCAGAATGGGATTCCTCTCTTCTCCAGCTCCAGACAAACATCATGGCCCAGCTGACCGCTGGCTCCGGTGACTAAAACTTTCACGACGATCTCCTTAAGAACATTTTGACGATTTGATCCGGCAGGAAGCACATGGCGATCTCGAACACTGCCTCATAAGGGCTGAACCCTCTGTATCGCCAGATACTCCGGATGTGCTTTTGTTCTCTGGCCTCTATGAACGCAGCCATTTCGGGGCTCGGCTCCGCCAGCTGCCGGTAGGCTGCCAGCCGTTCCTTAAAAGGCAGGATCCGCTTTGACCGGTAACTTGCCTTACTGTCCACTCCCGTGAGGATCCCGGTCTGGTTATCCCCGTGCTGCCGGTAGCCCTGCAACGGCTGTTCCACAAACTGTACCTCCCCCAAAAGCGCGGCAACGATGGCGATCCATTGATCGCAGACGGTCTGGACCGGGAATGGCACCGCCTTTTTCGCCGCCTCCGCCCGGACCAGCATGGAACACCCCGCTGTGCAATTCCGGAAAAAGTAGGCTTCCGCCAAACCCTCTCCCTGCACATAGCGTAGCCTCGGACGGATCTCTTTCAGGGATCCGGCGATCTTCCTGCCGTCTCCGTCGATGATCTCCATATCGCAATAGGCCATCTGCGTACGTTCAGCCATGGCCGCTTCCAAACAGGAGAGTTTCTGCGGAAGCCATACATCGTCCTGGTCACAGTAGGCGAAGTATTCCCCCTCCGCCTCCCTGGTCAGCAGCTCAAAGGTCCCATTAGAACCCAGGTTTTCCTCATTGCGCCTGATTTCATAGGGAAACGCACGGATACAGTCCTGCACGCAGGACTGTATCTCCTCAAACGGCACCGTAGGAGAGCAGTCATCCCGGATGTACAGCATCAGATTCGGATAGGTCTGGGCATTCAGGCTCAGCAGCTGCTCCCGCAGCCAGTCCATCCGCGGCTCATACACCGCCATCAGGATGGCAATCCGGGGCTTACCGGTTTCCGTACATCCGCTCATAGTAGTTCTGATACTCTCCATTGATGATGTTCTCCCACCACTCCCGGTTGTCCAGATACCACCGGATGGTCTTCTTGATGCCGTCGGCAAACTTCGTCTCCGGCAGCCACCCCAGCTCGTTGTGGATCTTGGCGGGATCGATGGCGTAGCGCATATCGTGACCCTTCCGGTCCGTCACGTGGGTGATAAGGCTCTCAGGCTTGCCCAATTCCTTGCAGATCAGCTTCACGATATCGATATTCCGCATCTCATTGTGACCACCCACGTTGTAGACCTCGCCCACCCGGCCCTTCCGGACGATCAGGTCGATGGCCCGGCAGTGATCCTCCACGTACAGCCAATCCCGGACGTTCAGGCCCTCACCGTACACCGGCAGGGGCTTGTCCGCCAGGGCGTTGGCGATCATCAGGGGGATCAGCTTCTCGGGGAACTGATAGGGGCCGTAGTTGTTGGAGCAGCGGGAGATAGTCACCGGCAAGCCGTAGGTCCGGTGATAGGCCAATACCAACAGATCCGCCCCGGCCTTGGAACTGCTGTACGGAGAGCTGGTGTGGATTGGCGTCTCCTCGGTGAAGAACAGGTCCGGCCGGTCCAGGGGCAGGTCGCCATAGACCTCGTCGGTGGAGACCTGATGATACCGCCGGATGCCGTACTTCCGGCAAGCGTCCATCATGACGGCCGTGCCGAGGATATTGGTCTGGAGGAACACCTCCGGGTTTTCGATGGAACGGTCCACATGGCTCTCCGCCGCGAAGTTGATGACCACGTCAGGATGCTCTTCCTCGAACAATCCATATACCGCCTCCCGGTCACAGATGTTGATCTTGCAGAACCGGAAGTTGGAATGCTCCATGGCCTCTTTCAGTGTGGACAGGTTCCCCGCGTAGGTCAGGCAGTCCATGCAAACCACCCGGTCCTCCGGGTGATTTTTCAGCATATAGTAAATGAAATTGCCGCCGATAAAGCCGGCGCCGCCGGTTACGATCACAGTCATAGCGTTCTCCTTAAAAGCCGGTTTCGGTGTCTTTCAGCCATGGGGAATTCTGATCCTTCTGAGACAGAATGAGGTCCTCGACGCCCCAGTCAATGGCCAGTTCCGGGTCATTCCAACGGATGCCACCATCCGCTTCCGGCGCATAGTAGTTATCCGCCTTGTACAGGAACTCCACATGGTCCGTCAGCGTCACAAAGCCGTGGCCAAAGCCACGGGGGATCAGCAGCTGCCGCTTGTTTTCCTCAGACAGTTCCACCGCCACCCACTGCTTGTATGTGGGGCTGACAGGCCGCAGGTCCACCGCCACGTCCAACACGGCGCCCCGGGCGCAGCGCACCAGCTTGGCCTGGGCCTTGTCACCCTTCTGGAAATGGAGGCCCCGGAGAGTCCCCTTCACCGTAGAGGAGGAATGGTTGTCCTGCACGAAGTCGTAGAACAGCCCCGCCTTTTCAAACTCCCGTTTGGAGTAGCTCTCCATAAAGAAACCCCGGTGATCGCCGAACACCTTGGGTTCTACAATGACCACACCGTCAATTTTTGTCTTGATAAAATCCATGATGCACCTCAGTAGATGTACTTGCCGCTGGCCACGTTATGCAGATGCTTGCCGTAGGGAGATTTGCCGTACAGGGCGGCAGACTCCTCCAGCTTTTCCTTGGTGATCCAACCGTTTCGATAGGCAATCTCCTCGATGGCAGAGATCTGGATGCCCTCCCGGGATTCGATGACCCGGACAAACTCCGCGGCTTCCGCGAGAGAGTCCACCGTGCCGGTGTCCAGCCACGCATAGCCTCGGCCCAGCGTAATGACATTAAGGGCGCCCTCTTCCAGATAGATGCGGTTCAGGTCCGTAATCTCCAGTTCCCCACGGGCGGAGGGCTTCAGCGCCTTGGCACGCTCACAGACTTTTTTGTCGTAGAAATACAGCCCAGTGACAGCGTAGTTGGACTTGGGCTGGGCAGGCTTCTCCTCAATAGACACCGCACGGCCTTCCTTGTCGAACTCCACCACACCGAACCGTTCCGGATCTTCCACATAGTAACCGAACACTGTGGCACCGTCTTCCTGAGCCACCGCTTTCCTTAGGTGGGCAGTCAAACCGGCACCGTAAAAGATGTTGTCGCCCAAAATCATGGCACACCGGTCATCACCGATAAACTCTTCACCCAAGATAAATGCCTGAGCCAAGCCGTCGGGGGAAGGCTGCACCTTATAGGAAAGCCGAATGCCAAATTGGCTACCGTCCCCCAGCAGACGCTCAAAATTCGGTAGGTCATGAGGAGTAGAGATAACAAGAATATCCAGAATGCCTGCCAGCATAAGCGTGGACAGCGGGTAATAAATCATTGGTTTGTCATAAATGGGCAACAACTGTTTGGATGTGACCATCGTCAGCGGATACAACCGCGTCCCACTGCCACCAGCCAAAATGATGCCTTTCATCGACCTTCCCCCATTTTTGTATCATCTAAAAACTGCAACCTTTAATAACATGTGTCAAAAGTATAACGGGCATGATGATAGTATAGCATATATTTCGAAGAGATCATAGACTTTTTGTTTCCAAAAAGAAAGGCCACAGGAAGAAACCAGTGGTTTGCTTTATTTGATTACTTATGCGTTTTAAATTATTCTTTTAACAACAATGTATCCAAGGATACTTCATCTATCCAGAAGTTTCGTTCCAGCGTAGCTCTGCTCCTAAGGGTTTACACCTCCCATTGAGGCAAAAGGGATATTTCTGCAAGTGCGTCCAACTTGCCTTCCAAAAATATGGGTGCAAAATGACGTCGTCATATGGTAGAATACTCTCTACAGGGGCGGAGCAAGTTTGTCCTCGGTCCGCTCTTTGGGGAGGATCTTATGAATAAAGAACACACCAAGTTGAAAAAGCTGGCCATCCGCACCCCGGAAGAGCGCCAGGCCGCCGAACAAAAGCGGACCACAGCCGTCATGGGCGCCCTGAAGGCCGTCCACTCTGCCACCTCCCCCGACTCCATGGAGCCGGAGGACCTGGAGCGCCAGCGCAAAGGCCAGGAGCTGCTGGGGCGTCTCATAGCCCCCATGGTGGGGCTGAGCTGGGAGCCTTTTGACCTGGAGGGGATGCCTGCGGCCTGGGTCCGCCCGGAGCGGGGCCACGACAAGCACCGTGTGGTTTTATACTGCCATGGCGGCGGCTATACCAGCGGCAATCTGGGCTATTCCCGTATTCTGGCCTCCAAGCTGGCCAATGTCACCGGATATGAGGTGCTCTCCTTTGAGTATCGCCTGGCCCCCGAGCACCATTTCCCCGCTCCGTTGGAGGACGTCACAAAGGCCTGGGACTACCTGATGCACCTTGGCTATGGCGCACGGGACATCGTGGTGGCCGGCGACTCCGCCGGCGGCAATCTGGCCCTGGTGCTCACTATGCTCCTCAGGGACGCCGGCCGGCTTCTGCCCAGACGGCTGGTGCTGATGTCCCCCTGGACCGATATGACCGCCAGCGGGAAATCCTATCGCGAGCGGCGGGACGCCGATCCCATGATCACCATGAACTATATCCAGGCCGTCCGTGCCGCCTACGCCCCCGGGCGCGAGCTTTCCTCGCCTATGCTCTCTCCTCTCTTCGGGGATTTCGACCGGTTTCCTCCCGTCCTCATACAAGTGGGAACCAATGAAATCTTAATGTCGGACTCGGTCCGCCTGCGGGACCGCCTGGTACAGGCGGGCATCCCCTGCCGTCTGGAAGTCTGGCCGGATATGTGGCATGTCTTCCAGATGTTCCCCATGAAAAAGGCCTCCCAAGCGATGGACAGTGTGGGCCGTTTCCTTCTGGAGACATGAGCACAATAGACTTTGCATCCAAAATGAGCGCGAGGCCCGCAGAATTCTGCGGGCCTCGCGCTCATTTTCTCATTCCGCCGGCGCGATGCTGCCCAACTCCAGCACGGGGGTATCCCCCAGAAAGCCGGGCCGCCCCTTGGCCTCCTCTATGGTCCGGCAGAAGTAGGCGTAGAGGTCTGACTGCCGGTATTCTGTGTAGGGATAGCCCTCCAGGGGATAGTCATAGTCTAGGGTGAGATATCCTTTTTCTTCCAGCTCCAGCAGCATGGCGCCGGTCTCCTTCACCCACTCCATGGACTCCTCCGGGCCGCGCAGATAGACCGGCGCCAGAGCCACCGAAGAGAAGTCGTCCTCCCGGCTGCTCTTTATCAGGAATCTCGCCACCGGCAAAAAGTGGTGGTGTTCCAGCTCGTGGAGGAAAGCCGTCTGGGCCTCCGTCAGCCCTCCTCCGTGAGGATGCATGGAATGGTGTTCCTGGTGGTGCCCACAGCTGCAGTTGCAGTGCTCCTGGTGTTCATGCATAGGGATTCTCCTTTTTTGTTTTTTCCATCATACCGGCCTTTTCTCCCGCTGTCAAGGCGCCTGAGCCGCGAGGCCGCGGTCCGAAGCGGCTTTCGCCTGCGGGAGCCGTCCGTTTTCACCGGAGGTCCCCTTGACATAGCCCGCAGGCCATGGTATGATAGCCGTCCTCTCAGTCCTCCTACTCTTATTTTTCTAGGAGGTGTTTTTTTGATCTCACATTGGAAACGCAAGTTCGTGGTGTTATGGGTGGGCCAAGCCTGCTCCATCTTTACCAGCATGCTCTCTCAGTATGCCCTCATCTGGTATCTGACCGACCGGACAGGCTCTCCCGCGGTACTCTCCATGGCCATGCTGTGCGGCATGCTTCCCCAAGGGGTCCTGTCGCTGTTCACCGGCTCCTTTGCCGACCGGTTCGACCGCCGGTATATCATGGCCATTGCCGACGGAGCCATCGGCATCGTCTCCCTGTTCCTTGCGCTGGCGGCAGCGGGCGGGACGCTGTCCACCGGTCCCATTCTTCTGGCACTGGCCCTCAGGAGCGTGGGCAGCTCCTTTCACAGCCCATGTATTCAGGCGGTCACGCCTCTGCTGGCGCCGCCCGACGCCTTATCCAGATGCGCCGGCTGGTCCCAGGGGATTCAGACCGTATCCATGCTCCTCTCTCCGGCGGCGGCCGCAGTCCTGTACGATTTGGTCGTCCGTGGAAGCCTCCCCCTCTCCGCCGTTCTCCTGCTGGACACGGCGGGCGCCGCCTTTGCTGTCCTGGCGCTGGCCGCCGCCCGCCTCCCCGTCCTGCGTGTGGGAGATCCCGGCCGCAGGCTCCGCATCTGGCGGGACACCCGGGAGGGCTTCGCCATCCTCCGCGCCAAGCGATGGCTGTGGGAACTTTGCCTCATCTGCGCCCTTTTTTCTGTGGCCTTTCTTCCGCTGTCCGCTCTCTTTCCCCTCATGAGTATGGACTATTTCGGCGGGGATTCCGCCGCGGCCGCCCTTGTGGAAACGGCCTTCTCCGTTGGGATGCTGACGGGCTCCGTCATTCTGGGCGTCTGGGGCGGTACGAAGGATAAAATCGTCACCATGGTCGCCTCAGAGCTGGTTCTGGGTGTGGTTCTGGTGGCTGCCGGGCTGCTGCCGCCCACCGGTTTCTGGGTCTTCGCCGGGCTCTCCCTACTCATGGGGCTCTCATGTCCCTTTTTCAACTCTGAATTCATGGCCTTGATCCAGGAGAAAGTGGAGCCGGAATACCTAGGCCGGGTGTTGGGCCTCTCAGGCGCCATCATGACACTGGCCTCCCCTCTGGGCCTCGTGGCTACGGCTCTTTTCGCCGAATATACCGGCATCACCGTATGGTTTCTCATCGGCGGAATCGTCACGTTGGTCTGCGGCGGGCTCACCCTCGCCCTGCCCGCCGTCCGGACATGCGACCGGGCATAAGGCCAACCCCTCCGGCTAAGCCAGAGGCTTGAGTAGGCCCTATAAGGGCCTGATACGGACAAAGCCCCTTAAGGAGCCCCGAAATGTTTGCCGACTGCGTTTCTTTCTTGGGCCACCTTTTAAGGGGTTTCTTTACGCCTTCTTGTTCTCGCGACCCGTAAACGGGTTAACAAACTCTTTTAAGCCTGGTCTGCTATTTGGTCCGAGGCCGACTGATTACGGATTTACTCTGCTATCTGCTTTTTATTCTGTCCCACCGTATCTATATAATATCCTCTGGCCCAAAAGTGCCGGTTCCTATACTTAAATATTCCAAATTCGCATGCCGGTCAAATGTCATCAGGCTGCTTCTCCCGTTCAAATATCCCATTATCTGCGATATACTATATCCCTTTAAGCTATTTTTACCCCCGGCATAGACGCGGCATGTCTTTGGTACCGCCAATTCAAAAAAGGCCCGCCGCTCCTCATCGGAGCGGCGGGCCTTTTCCAGTTTTCTGTTATCCTGTCAGCCGCCCGCCGGAATAAACGGCTCATCTGTCTCCTCGCCGGGCGTCACCGTGGGCGATGCAGCCGGCGGCACAGGCGTGACTTCCGGTGTCTCCTCGGCTCCTCCGGAGGGAGTCGGCGTGGGAGTCACCTGGGCGCCGTGATTGGGCCAAGTGCTGGGGTCAAAGGGATTAAAGTTGTTGTAATCCTCTACGCTGTCAAAGTCCTCCACCCCGGGCCAGGTGGTCGGATCATAGGGATCGATCTCCACAGGCGTGGTTTCCTTCGGCTCTTCCGTGGACTGTGCGGTGGTATGGACATCGCAGTAAGCCGCCGCGCCAAGGGCATCCAGATGTCCGGTGGTGAATTCATTGTCTTTTACGGTGACCGAGGCTGCGGCCCCCTCCCGGGCAATGTCCAAGATGCTGACCACCCGCTTGCTCTCCTCCGGGCAGAATTCTCTGGCCAAATGGTACATGCCGGTGGGCTCTCCACTGGCATTCAGCAGAGGGGAATCCAGGCAGACGGTCCGGTCCACGTGGACGTCGCAGAACTCGGTGGGCTCGTCCCCCCGGACAAAGGTGAGGGTCGTCAGCCGTGCGTCCTCCCCCACCCGCGCATCGTGGCGGCAGGCATCGGTGGGCAGAAGCCCGCTGTCCAGACAGACGGTCTTCTGCACCAGCCCGGCTGCGGGCTCCGGGAAGCTGGCGTTCTCCAGTCCCTGGTGGATCGCGCTCATCACCTTGTTCCAGATCACGGCCGACTGCTGCTGGAGGGATGAGCTCATCCGCTCCGGCTGATCGTAGCCGCTCCAGACCGCCGCGGTATAATAGGGCGTGTAGCCCGCGAAATAGAGGTCCTTCCGGCTGCTGGTGGTGCCGGTCTTACCCGCCATGGTCATGCCGTCGAAGCGGGCATAGGTGCCGGTACCGTTGATCATGGCGTTGCGGAGCATATAGTTGATATACCAGGCGGTGGAGTCCTTCATGGCAATGGAGCTCTCCTGCTCATTATCCAAAAGCACAGTCACACCGTCGTCCGCCACCACCTTGGTGTAGGTCCTGGGGGCGATATAGACTCCGCCCCTGGGGAAGGAGGCATAGGCCGCCGCCATTTCCAGGGTGGTGATACCATCGGTAAGACCGCCCAGGGCCAGCGGCGCGATGTCGATGTCGGAGTACACCGTTCCGTTGGACTCGCGCCGGATCACCAGATGATCCGTGCTGAAGCCGAGGTTCTGGGTCAAAAAGTCAAAGGAAAGCTGAGGGGTGATATAGTCCCCCATGATCTTGACCGCCAGCGTATTCACCGAGTTCTGGAGTCCCGTATACACATTGGTCAGTCCCCGGTAGGCACCGAAGGAGTTCACAGGCCAGGCCGCGCCGTTGGTGCCGTTGTTGTTGTAGGGTGAGTCGTCAATGACGGTAGCCGGCGTGATCAGGCCGTATTCCAGCGCCGGCGCATAGACCGCCAAAGGCTTGATGGCCGAGCCGGGCTGCCGCTGGGAGAGGGCGCGGTTGAGCAGCAGGCTCCCGCTCTTTTCTCCCACACCGCCCGCCACAGCGACCACATTCCCGGTCTCATTGTCGATAACGGTAATCGCCGACTGGAGCTGCTGGCCAGTGCTGGAGTCATGGTTGAAGTTCTCCAGATTCTGATACACCTCATCCACACAGGCCTGGACCTTGGGATTGAAGCAGGAATAGATCTTCAGGCCGCCGCTGTAGACCATCTGGGTGGCCACCTGCTCCGACCAGTCCTGGCTCGCCTGGAGGTCGGCGATGACATCCCGGATGAGCTGATCCTCGTAATAGGTATAGGCCGTAGTGGATTTTTCACCGTCTCCCCGGACAAAGACCAGCTCTTCCGCCGCAGCGGCCGCCTTCTCCTCCTCGGTGATATAGCCCAGCTCACACATCTTGTAGAGGACCAGTTCCTGCCGCTCTTTGTTGCGCTCCTTGCTTCGCTCCGAGATATAGGGGTCATAGGCGGAGGGGTTGTTGGTGATACTGATGAGGCTGGCGCTCTCGGCAAGGCTCAGTTCAGACACCGGCTTGCCGAAATAGGTATAGGAGGCGGTGCCCACACCGTAGCAACTCTCTCCCAGATAGATGTAGTTGAGATACATCTCCAGGATTTCCTCCTTGGAGTAATTCCGCTCAAATTCCAGGGCCCGAAAAATCTCCAGGATCTTCCGCTTCACCGTCACCTCGTCGTTATCGGTCATGTTTTTGATGAGCTGCTGGGTCAGAGTAGAGCCTCCGTAGGTGTCCTTCATACCCAGGAACATATTGACGAAGGCGCCGGCGGTCCGCTTCCAGTCCACACCGTGATGGGTCCAGAACCGCTCATCCTCAATGGATACGACCGCCGCGATGAGGTGTTCGGGGATCTCGTCATAGTCCACCAGCACCCGGTTCTCCTCTCCGTGGAGGGTCCGCAGTTCTTTCTCCTCGCCGGTATCCGGATCGGTATAGTAAATGGTGGAGGACAGGTTCATAGTGAACGCCCGGGCGTCCACATAGGTCTGGGGTAGGATCACCGTTTTGATGTAGACCGCCGCAAAGCAGGCCAGGATAGCGCCGGTGGTGATGGCGATCAGGAGCAGGGTGCCCAGCACTTTTCCCACCCCGAGGGCAACGCCTGCGCCGCTGACCCTGCGCTGTCTGCGCCGCCGGGGCGTCTCCCCGCCCGCGCTGCTGTTGTGATTCGTCGTTTCTGCCAAATGAAAAACCTCCGTTCCCGGCCCGCGGGCCGCACGGTCATCTGTATGTCTTCTCCGTCCATCGCTCCCCCGCCACGCCACAGCGGCTGGGGATCATACGAACCTGCCCTTGGCGCGAAGCGGCGCTCCAAGGGCATGACGATTATCATTATAGTTGAATTTTCGTCATTTGTCCACCCTAATAATTTACATTTTTTGGTCTTTCAGGCATTGATAAAAATTTGGCGTGTCCCTCTCTTGCATTTTTCCTGCGCGGAGGGTACAATAAGGCCAGACAAGAGGAAGGACGGTGCCCAATCCATGAGTGAAGAATTCGGCGGCAATTTCGTCAGCCTGACGGATGAGGACGGCAACGAAATCGAGCTTGAGCACCTGGATACCATTGAGTACAACGGCTCGGTCTACATGGCCTTTTTCCCTGTGGAAGAGGCCGACGAGGAGGGCGAGGCTCCCCAGGATGAGGATGAGGAAGCCGGTCTCATCATCCTGAAGGTGGTCATGCAGGACGGCGAGGAACAGCTCTCCACACTGGACAGCGAAGAGGAGCTGGAGGAGGTCTATCAACAGTTTATGGAGTCCCTGTTCGAGGAAGAGGACGGGGAATAGACGGGCATTCCCAAGTTTCTCCTGCTCGGTGCGTGATGGTTTCTTTTTAAACCCACATCTCTGAAACGGGACGCCCCCACTCGTGCCGTGGATTGCAGGCCTCCCGGCGCGCCCTTTTGGGGCGCCGCCGGAAGTTGGAAGCAGTAAAGCGGCGCGGAGGCGACCCACCTGCCATTTCGTGCAGGTTTTAATCAGGGCCACACGGCCAGAGCGGGAGATTTTCATAAATGACTGTCCGCCCTTCTCATCGGGAAGGGCGGATTTTTACTGTCCGGACGGCGCAGAATAATCGTGAACAAACTGTAAGAAGTGCGCGGGTCGAAGACCGTGCCGTGTGTCCCAAGTAAAAAAGGGGAAATCCATGTAAGCGGTGGAGAACGGCCCCCGTTTTCATGTTCTCTCTGGCCTTCCGGGGGGAAGGGGCACCCTTTTTCAGGATTCCAAAAGGCTGTAAAGGCCCATTTTTGACGTGACGCGCAGGTGTGCGAAAACCACCTGATTTGCCTGTTTTCTGCCTGTAGACACCAGATTGGGACTTGCAAGCCGCGGCGCTTTCCTGTATAATGCAACATTGAGTCACGAGCATTTAATGAGAGGACTGAATATTGAAATGAGCGCTTCCAGAGAAAAGAAACAGCGCCAAGTCTCCACTGCCAACGGCCCCAGCGACAAGCAGCGCCGTGAAATGGAGGAGGCGCAGAAGGCCCGCAGCAAGACCATCCTCTATACGGTGGTGGGCATCGTCATCGCAGTGCTGGTCATCGCCCTCCTGGTGTGGAACTCCGGCATCTTTGAAAAGAACAAGGTCGTCGCCACCGTGGGGGACCAGGATTACACCGTCACCGGACTGGGCTTCTATTTCTACCCCAGCTATAACTATATGGCCAATCTGTTCGGCGGCACTGTGGACGCGGATACCGCCGCCTCCATCCGCCAGCAGGCCCTCGACTCCCTCCATCAGTACGCCGCGCTGTACACCGCTGCGCTGAAGGACGGCTACACCGTCGACGACAATATCCAGGCTCAGGTGGACGGCTCTGTGGAGCAGATCCGCAACTATGCCGCCCAGAACGGCACCACTTTCTCGGTCTATCTCCGCAGCTCTTACGGCCCTTATATGACGGAGAAGGTCCTGCGGGAATGTCTGACCCAACAGGCCGTGGCCAACGCCTATTACAGCGACCACGCAGACTCCCTCACCTATGACAAGGCCCAGCTTGAGAGCTATTACGCCGAGCACAAGGACGATTTGGACAGCTTCACCTATTCCGCCGCCTTCATCAATGGAGAGGCCGTCTCCTCTACCGATGCCGACGGTAACACCGTCGATCCCACCGACGCCGAGAAGGCCACCGCCATGTCCGTGGCCAAGGCCACAGCGGAAGATCTTGCCCAGCAGGCAGAGGCCGGCGGCGATTTCGACGCGTTGGCGGAGGAGTTTGCCGGTCGGGACGACAAGTCCTCCTTCAAGGCGGAGACGACCGCCCTCGGCTCCGCCTTGACCAGCGCGCTCAATGCCGACTGTACCGCTTGGCTCACCGACGCCGCCCGCGAGAGCGGGGACATCACCACCATCGAGGTTGCCGACAGCGGCTACTGGGTGGTGAAGTTCGTGAACCGTTTCCTGAATGAGGACAGCTACGGCAGTGCGGATATCCGCCACATCCTGGTGCTTGCCGACGTGGCCGACGGCGAGACCACACCCACGCAGGAGGCTATGGACGCCTCCAAGGCGGAGGCACAGCGCATCCTAGACGAATTCGCCGCCGGCGAGCAGACGCCCGAGGCCTTTGGCGAGCTGGCAAAACAGTACTCCGAGGACCCCGGTTCCAAGGATAGCGGCGGTCTCTACGCCGGCGTGACACCCACCACCTCCTTCTTTACCGGCTTCCTCGACTGGATCTTTGCCGACGGCCGTCAGATCGGAGACACCGGTCTGGTGGAGAACACACAGGAGGGCCAGAGCGGCTGGCACGTCATGTATTTGCAGGATCACACCGTGGCCTGGGCCGCCACCGCCAACAGCACGCTGAAGAGCAATGACCTGAGCGCCTGGCTGGAGGAGCTGCAAGCGACCTACGCCATGACCACCAACGACGCCAACGCGGCTCTGGTGGGCTGAGAACATCGCTTTTCCCCCGGAGGCCTCCGTCTCCGGGGGAAGTTTTATTCTGCGGGGCCGGACGGGAGGCGCTCGGACCGCCTTGCGGCGGCACAGCCGCGGGCCCGCGGCGTGCACGGCCGGGCAGCCGGCCCGCGAACACGCAGATTTCATCTGCTTCTGTCGCGCATGGATGCGCGCGAAGCTTTCTTTAGGAGGCTTTCTATGGACGACCGCTTTCTTCGTATCCAAATGCTTCTGGGCAGCCCTGCCATGGAGCGGCTCGCCGAGGTCCATGTCTGCGTCTTGGGCCTCGGCGGCGTGGGGAGCTGGTGCGCCGAGGCGCTGGCCCGCTCCGGCGTCGGAGCGCTTACCCTGATGGATCAGGATACCGTGGACCGCTCCAATCTGAACCGCCAGGCCGAGGCGCTTGAGTCCACCCTAGGTATGCCCAAAGCTGAGGCGATGGCCGCCCGCGTGCTGGATGTAAATCCCCACTGCCGGGTCAGACCCATCCGCGGGCGGTACGAATCCGCTTCCCGCGAGGCCTTTTTCTCCGTCAGGTACGACTATGTGGTGGACGCCATCGATTTGGTCTCCTGTAAGCTGGACCTGATCGAAACCGCACTAGCCCGAAACCTCCCCATCATCTCCGCCCTGGGGACCGGAAATAAGCTGGACGCCTCCCTTCTGCGGGTGTCCGACATCTCCAAGACCGAGGGCTGCCCCTTGGCCAGGGTGATCCGCAAAGAGTTGCGTGCCCGCGGGATTCACCACCACAAGGTGGTCTGGTCTCCTGAGGAGGCCCGCAAGCCAGATCAGCCCGAGGCGCCCCCTCCGGGCCGCCGCAGCGTCCCGGCCAGCGCGGTGTGGGTCCCCGCCACGGCGGGGCTTCTGCTCGCCGGCGAGGTGGTCATGGACCTGACCGGAATCCGATAAAAGGAAAAATCCCGTGGATCGCGGCGGGCCGTCCCGCCTCATGTCCCTGTTTCTCGTATAGCGGACCATACACGCCTCCCCTCGGCTGTCTCTGTGCCCCATCCGCGGCCCCGAGCCGCAGGGCGCTTGGCGCCGTATCACTGCCAGAGCCTCGTGAAACGCGGACACAGGCATAAAAACATCCCTTCACTGGCAAACTAAAGCCAATGGAGGGATGTTTTTTATGTCTAGGAAACAGGTCTGGCTTGCCCCTGCCGTAGCCGGTGGGCTGGCGGGGATTGCCAACGGCTTTTTCGGCGGAGGAGGAGGAATGGTCCTGGTGCCTCTGCTCACCGCGCGGTGCGGTCTGGACCAGCGCAGGGCCTTTGCCACCTCAGTGGCCATCATCCTGCCCTTATGCGTCCTCTCATCGGTGATCTATCTCTTTCGCGGCGGCCTCGACCTGGCGGTGGCCCTCCCCTATCTGGCCGGCGGGCTGGCCGGTGGCTTTCTGGGCGGACGGCTGTTTCAAAAGCTGAATATGGACTGGCTGCGCCGCGCCTTTGCCCTACTCATTCTCTACGGCGGCTTCAAGTCGCTCTTCGGCCTGTGAGCTGGTTGATGTCCGCCCTGGCCGGAGCCGTGACCGGCGTGCTCTCCGGCTTCGGCGTGGGCGGCGGCACACTGCTGCTGATCTATATGACCGCCTTCGCCGGTGTGGAGCAGCACCTGGCACAGGGGATCAACCTGCTCTATTTTCTCCCCACCGCCGCCACGGCCCTGCCCGCCCACATCAAAAACGGCTATGTGGACAAGAAAACGGCGATGCCCGCCATCCTCGCCGGACTGGCTGGCACCGCCGCTGCGGCCTGGGTGGCAACCACCTTGGACGTTCATTTGCTGCGGCGCTTTTTCGGCGCCTTTCTGATCTATATCGGAGTACGAGAGCTGTTCCGCCGCCCCAGAGCTTAGGATCGCCTGCAATCAGACGAAAAACTTCTCCACAACGGTCTCTTCGATGTATTTCGCCTTGACCGCTTTCACCTTTGCCATGTTGGGATTGGCCACGTGGCCGCTCAGGCACTCTTTATCCCGCCACTTTTCCAGCAGAAAGAGATTCCCATCGTCCTCCTCAGGAATGAAATAAGCATACAGGAGACAGCCCTCTTCGCTTCGCACGGCCTCCAGCAGTCCGCTCTCCCGCATCTCCCTGAGAAAGTCCGCCCGCTTACCCGGTTTCATGGTGTACGTCACATTGTTTACGATGCTTCCCTTTTCCATTTCTGATTGCTCCTTTATTTTATTTCTCAGGCTCTGTATGCCTCAGCAGGGTGCGCGCGCTTTCCGTCAGCCCTGCGTCCGCTTCCTCGTCAGATATCCCTCTAAGATCAGCGACGCCGCCACCGCATCCACGGTTTTCTTATGGCTCTTCATTTTTTTCCCCGCTGTATGGAGGATATCGTGGGCCTCGATGGTGGTCCGCCGCTCATCCCACAGCACCGGCTCCAGCCCCGTTGCTTCCCGGAGCCGCTCGGCAAAGCCGCGATATCGCTCCGCCCGCGGCCCCTCTGTGCCGTCCATGTTCCGGGGGAACCCCATAACCAGCTCTTCCACCCCATACTCGCCCGCCAGCCGTGCCACCTCCGTCGCCACAAGGTCCGGCTTCCGGCTCTGGATGACGGTGGTATATCCCGCCAACAGCCCCGTAGGGTCTGAAACGGCCACGCCTGTTCTGGCATCTCCGTAGTCAATCGCCATGATCCGCATCTGATCACACGTCCTTTCCCTATATCACTATAGCGTCTTTCCCGTTTCCCTGTCAATCTCCAATTTCCCGCTTGACTTTCTGAAAAGCCTGTGATAATCTATCTATACCTATGAAAAAGGGCTCTTTTTTTGTGCGCATTTTTACGGTGTAATGGGCACAAACCCTTCCCCTCCTCAGGAGGACATAGGGAGGCAGACGATGCCGAAACCTACCGTGTTTTTAGATTGGGCGCGCAGACGCGCGTCTTGGGGAAAACGCTGCTGGGATTCGGTATAGCCGGACCCCGGCATTTTTGTTGGGTCCGAACGATTGAAGGAGGTGCCGAAACATGGCAAAAGCCGGTGCGCGGGTGAAGATCACCCTCAGATGCTCCGAGTGCAAACAGCGCAACTACGTCACCAATAAGAACAAGAAGAACACTCCCGACCGTCTGGAAAGAAACAAATACTGCCCCTTCTGCAGGAAGCACACGCTCCACACCGAGACCAAGTGATGATCATTGCGGAAGTGTCACAAGAAAGAAGGGTGAAACTGTATGTCTGAGAACGAGAAGATCGAGAAGACCGGCGCGGACTTGGAGGCTGCTCAGGCCCCCGCAAAGCCTGCCAAGGCTGCGGATAAGAAAGCTGCCAAGGCTGACAAGAAGGACGCCAAGCCCGGCTTCTTCCAGCGTATCGCCCGGTGGTTCCGCGAGATGAAGAGCGAACTGAAGAAGGTCGTGTGGCCCACGCCCAAGCAGACCGTCAACAACACCGTGATCGTCATCATTTGTGTCATTGTCGTCGGTATCTGCATTTGGGTCTTCGACTGGCTGGCCGGTGAGATCGTCAGAGCCCTGCTCCGCCTGTTTGGAAAGGTTTAAGGGGCGCGGATCATGGCTGATAGCGCGAAGTGGTATGTGGTCCACACCTATTCCGGGTATGAGAACACCGTAAAAGCCACCATCGAAAAGCACGTGGAAAACCGCAACATGCACGACCTGATCCATGAGGTCAAAATCCCCCTGGAGACTGTCACCGAGATCACCGACAACGGTCCTAAGACCGTGGAGCGCAAGGTGTTCCCCGGCTATGTGCTGGTAAAAATGGTGATGACGGACGAGACGTGGCACCTGGTACGCAATGTGCGGGGCGCCACCGGCTTCGTGGGCTCCGGTAACAAGGCTATCCCCCTCACCGAGGAGGAGATCGCCGCCCTCGGCGTGGAGAAGCGCGAGGTCGTGGTCTCCTATCAGGTGGGCGACACCGTAAAGATCACCGACGGCGCCTTGGAGTCCTTCCTGGGCACGGTCGAAGAGATCGATCTGGATCACAGCAAGGTCCGCGTGGTCGTGTCCATGTTCGGCCGGGAAACCCCGGTGGAGCTAGAGCTCGATCAAGTGGAGCTGATCCAGCAGTAAGTTCCGGGCGGCCAAAGTGCCGCCGCGCTACTCCCCCGAATCTGTATGGCCGGCCCCGGGCCGGTCGCTCCCCCAGCACGTGGGAGGGATCTGAAACAGGGTCCCGTCCAACCACATTCATTCGTAGGAGGTGCTCATTGTGGCACAGAAAGTAACTGGTTACGTAAAACTGCAGATCCCGGCCGGCAAGGCGACTCCCGCTCCTCCCGTTGGCCCCGCTCTGGGACAGCACGGCGTCAATATCGCCGCCTTCACCAAGGAATTCAACGAGCGGACCAAGAACGATGCGGGCCTCATCATCCCCGTCATCATCACCGTCTACGCCGACCGTTCCTTCACCTTCGTCACCAAGACCCCTCCCGCTGCCGTCCTCATCAAGAAGGCCTGCGGTATCGAGTCCGGCTCCGGCGTACCCAACAAGACTAAGGTCGCCGTTCTGAAGAAGGACGATCTGCGCAAGATCGCCGAGACCAAGATGCCCGACCTGAATGCCGCCACCATCGAGGCGGCCATGAGCATGGTCGCCGGTACCGCCCGCTCCATGGGCGTGACCGTGGAAGAGTAAGGGAAGGAGGTAGAAACGATGTTTAGAGGCAAGAAGTATACCGATTCTGCCAAGCAGATCGACAAATCCATGCTGTATGATACCGCCGACGCCATGGAGTTGATCGTAAAGACCGCTCCGGCCAAGTTCGACGAGACCGTGGAACTCCATGTGAAGCTGGGCGTTGACTCCCGTCATGCCGACCAACAGGTCCGTGGCGCCATCGTGCTGCCCCACGGCACCGGCAAGACGCAGCGCGTGCTGGTCTTTGCCAAGGGCGACAAGGCCGAGGCCGCCAAGGCCGCAGGCGCCGATTTTGTCGGCGAGATGGATATGGTCCAGAAGATCCAGTCCGAAAACTGGTTCGACTATGACGTCGTGGTCGCCACTCCCGATATGATGGGCGTGGTTGGCCGTCTGGGTAAGGTCCTGGGCCCCAAGGGCCTGATGCCCTCCCCCAAGGCCGGCACCGTGACCCCCGATGTGGCCAAGGCCATCACCGAGATCAAGGCCGGTAAGGTCGAGTATCGTCTGGACAAGACCAACATCATCCACTGCCCCATCGGCAAGGTCTCTTTTGGTGCGGAAAAGCTCACCGAGAACTTTACCGCTCTGATGGGCGCTATCATCAAGGCCAAGCCCGCCGCCGCCAAGGGCCAGTATATCAAGAGTTGCGTCGTCGCCTCCACCATGGGCCCCGGCGTAAAGGTCAACGGCGCCAAGCTGATGTAACCCTTTTGGGGAACATCCCCGCGCAGGACGACAAAAAATCGGTCCCGGACAGGTTTTGCTTGACAAAGCCTGTCCGGACTGATATAATGTTTTTTGTATTCAGAGACAGCAGGTGGCTCTGCGCCATAATTCCTGCCGAGAATGCAGTATATGTGTTTGCTTATGCTGTTTTGTGTCTTTGGATGCAAAGCAGCATTTTGTTTTGTTTTTTCCGCCGGTGCGGAAAGAACGGGCATCTACCTGCTGTAGATTTTTTCTGGAGGTGAATTCCACATGCCTAACGCAAAGATTCTCAGTGAGAAGCAGGCCGTCGTGGCCGAGCTGACCGAGAAGCTCAAGAGCGCCGCCAGCGGCGTTCTGGTGGACTACAAGGGTATCACCGTGGCTGAAGACACCGCCCTGCGGGCCGAGTGCCGCAAGAATGAGGTGGACTATGCCGTTGTGAAGAACACCCTGGTCCGCTTCGCCATCAACAGTGTCGGTATGGAGGAGATGGACGGCGCCCTCAACGGTACCACGTCCCTGGCCGTCAGCCATGGAGACCCCATCGCTCCCATGCGCGTCATCAACAAGTTTGCCAAGCAGTTCAACGGCTCCAAGTTCGCCATCAAGGCCGGCTTCATGGACGGCAAGGTTCTGTCCCTGGAGGAGATCAACGCTCTGGCTGAACTGCCCAGCAAGGAGGTCCTGCAGGCTCAGGTCCTGGGCACTATGCTGGCTCCCATCACCAGCCTGGCCATCGTCGTGAAGGCCATCTGCGAGCAGAAGGGCGGCTCTGTCGAGGCCCCCGCCGCGGAGTAAGCTCCGCACCCATTTTATTGATTTGAAATGTAATTTTAGGAGGTAACATATCATGGCTTCTGAGAAAATCACTGCCCTCATCGAAGAGGTTAAGGGTCTGACCGTTCTGGAGCTCTCCGAGCTGGTTCACGCTCTGGAGGAGGAGTTCGGCGTGTCCGCTGCCGCTATGGCCGCTCCCGCTGCCGGCGGCGCTGCCGCTCCCGCCGCGGAGGAGAAGACCGAGTTTGACGTGGTGCTGGCTGAGATCGGCGCCGAGAAGATCAAGGTCATCAAGGCCGTCCGCGAGATCACCGGTCTGGGCCTGGCCGAGGCCAAGGCTCTGGTCGAGTCCGCCCCCAAGGCCATCAAGGAGGGCGTCTCCAAGGACGACGCCGAGGAGCTGAAGAAGAAGCTGGAGGACGTCGGCGCCAAGGTGGAGCTGAAGTAAGCTTTTTTCTCATTGGAAAACGGGCCGCGTACCTGATCGGTACGCGGCCCGTTTCTTTCTCAAAGGACCTTTTCGCTTGTCAGCGCATCCAATATGAATGACTGAAGGCGCACGCCCACCTCTCTCTGATAGGGCTCCCCGGTGAGCTCATTGTTGGAGATGATCCGCAGCCCTATACAGGGTGTCCCAAAGCGATGACAAAGCTGGTATGAGGCAATGCTCTCCATATCCTCACACCGCTCTCCCGCGTGCTCCCGCAGCCAGAGGATGCGGTCATGCTCCCGGTTGAATATATCCCCGCCGCCCAGACGGCCGGATGCTTTTCCCCCTCCGGCATAGGCTGCGGCCTCAAACCGGGCCAGCCATACCGGGTCCGAGGCATAGACCAGCGGCTCCGCCCCGTCGTAGGGATCATGGAACTCCCATTCCGACGCATCATATCCCTCCCCCCGCCCGCGCGGAGGGGTTTTAAAATTGTGGATGTGGATGCAGCTCTCCCCCACCACGATATCCCCCACGTGGAGGCTCTCACAGTGGGAGCCGGCAATCCCCTGATTGATCACCACCCGGGGATGAAACTTCTCAATGCCCACCGCTGTGGCCCCCGCGGCGTATATGGTGCCGATCCCCGTCCGGCTCACGGTCAAGTCCAGCCCCTGGAAATCTCCCCTCCAAAATTGGAACCCTCCCCAGGAAAAGGCCTCCGGGCGCTCCAGGCGGGAGACGAGCCAGTCCGTCTCCACTTCCATGGCCCCCTGGATCAGGACCGGCCCGCTCATTGCGATCTCTCCTCTCTCTTTCGGTCCACCCACTGGCTCCCCTGCAAAGACAGCCACGCACAGGAAAGGCCCACCGCACAGCCCGCCAGCACATCACTGGGAAAGTGGACGCCCACATAGAGCCTCGAAAAGCCCATCAATACCGCCTGGGCAATGCAGAGTCCCTTCAACCACCGCTTTTTCGCATAACGGGCCCAGGTCGCTCCGGCCGCAAAAGCGGCGCAGGTATGGCCGGAGGGGAAGGAGTTGGGATCATGCTCCGCTACCAGACGTGTGAGCCCCTCTACCACCAGCCAGGGCCGCACGCGCCCCACCAAGTGCTTGAGCACAATGTTGGTGCACAGCAGCCCGAACAGCATGGCCACCAGGGCCCAGAACCCGGCCCGCCTCGCCTTGGGGAAAAGGAGCATTCCCCCGGAGACCACCAGCCACACGAGTCCCGCATTCCCCAGTTGTGTAAATGCAGAAAAAAAGGTGTCCAATACGGGACACCGTAGCCATTCCTGTATCCAGAGCAGGGCCGCCTCATCCAAGGCTTGGATCATTTCCAGCATGAGTTCCCTCCATATCCGTCGATTTCCTTTTTGTTCTCCAAACAAGAGAAGGGCGGGGGCAGGCCCCCGCCCTTCTTACTTCCGCAATCATGCCGCCGGCGTCTCCGCCGTGCAAGTGGTGATCACACCGTTGTTGAGCTCAAAGTGGACCGTTTTGACAATGTGGGTCTTGCCGATCCGGACCTCCTGGGTGCCCACCTCATTGATGACATTGTTCACCACGTTGGCCTTGATGGTGAAGGTGAGGTCCAACGTGTCGTCGTTTACCGGGAAGGTTAGCTTGTTTCCGTTCACATCCGTCATGGTGAGCCCGTCGTCATGGGGCGCGTCCGTTACGCTTATCACCCAGGCGTCCACCATGGAGCCATTGGCCATGAGCTGGTCGCCGGTGCCGTTCTCGCCGGGGACATAGGCCTTGATGCCCTCATAGACCTCGGGGTCCACCCCCTTGACCTCTACGGTATAGGTGAGGACCGTGTGCTGCGCACCTACCGCGCCGTCCTTGGCCAAGACCTTGAACACCACTAAAACAACCGCCACCAGCAACAGCACAATGACCAACAGGTCAATGATATTCAGCTTTCCGAAGAGTTTCCCCTTCTCGTCCACCACTTTCATGTCGCGCCTCCGTATTTCTTTTCTTTGGCAGCGTCCGGCATTTCCGTTGACCGGACCATGCAAGCATTGTATAATATTTTCAGTTATGATTCAAGTACTTTTTGGAGGCCATCATGAAAGTCATCCATCTCATCAGCGGCGGTGACAGCGGCGGCGCGAAAACTCACGTGCTCTCCCTGCTGCAAAATCTCTCCCGGACCATTGACGTGACGATGGTCTGTTTTTTGGAGGGCCCCTTTGCCCAAGAGGCTCGGGAACTGGACATTCGCACCGAGGTCTACCCCGGGCGGAACGTCCTGCACACCCTGCGCCTGCTCCAAAAAAAAATCAGGACTGAGGGATACGATCTCATCCACTGCCACGGCGCCCGCGGCAATATGATGGGCGCCATGCTCCGCCGCTCCACCGGTCTCCCTGTGGTCACCACCGTCCACTCCGATTACCGGCTGGACTATTTGGGCCGCCCCTTCTCCCGTATCAGCTACGGCACGGTAAATACCATCGCCCTGCGCTTTCTGGATTACCGCATCGGCGTCTCCGACGCCATGGTGGACCTGCTGATCTCACGGGGATTTGATCCGGACAAGCTCTTTGCCATTTACAACGGCATCGACTTTACCCTGCCTCCTCCCGCCATGGATCGGACGGCCTATTACAGGTCCGTGGGACTGAACGCCGATGACGACTCTGTGGTGGTGGGGATCGCCGCCCGCCTCAATCCGGTCAAAGACATCGCCACGTTGATCCGCGGCTTTGCCCGGGCACACGCGTCCTGTCCGAACCTCCGCCTCCTCATCGCCGGAGACGGCGAACAGCGCGCCATGCTGGAGGGGCTGGCCCGGGACCTCGGTGTAGCCCCCTTCGTCTGCTTCGCCGGCTGGATCTCCGACACCAATACCTTTTACCAGTCCATCGATATCAATACCCTCACCTCCCTCTCCGAGACCTTTCCCTATGCTCTCACTGAGGGCGCGCGCGCCTGCCTGCCCACCGTCAGCTCCAGAGTGGGCGGCGTCCCCTATCTCATCGACCACGGGGTCAACGGCCTTCTGTTCTCTCCCGGCGACGCCGATGAGCTCGCCCGCCACCTGATCACACTGGCCCGCGACCCCGTCCAGCGGCAGCATTTGGGCTGCCGCCTGCGTCAGAAAGGCGTGGAGGAGTACTCCCTGGAATCTACGGTCAGACGCCAGCTTGAGATCTATCAGATCGTGCTCCGCCGGAAGGACCGCAGAGGCACTGTGGGCCGCCGGGACGGCGCCCTGGTCTGCGGCGCCTATGGGCGCGGAAACGCCGGTGACGACGCCATTCTGGAGGCCATCGTACGGGAGCTCCGTCAGATTGACCCCGACCTTCCGGTCTGGGTCCTTTCCAGGCGCCCGGACGAGACCCGCATGACCTACCGCGTCAACTCCATCTATACCTTCGGCTTCCCCAAATTTCTCCGGCGCATGGGCAGGACCCGGCTCTATATCAACGGTGGGGGCTCCCTCATGCAGGACGTCACCTCCCGCCGCTCCCTGTGGTTCTATCTCTTCACCATCTCAGCCGCCAAAAAGCTGGGCAACCGGGTGCTGATGTACGGCTGTGGCATCGGCCCCATCCACTATCCCTCCAACCGCCGCCTGTGCGCCAGGGTCCTGGAGCGCAACGTGGATATGATCACTCTCCGGGACACCCACTCCCTTACCGAGCTGGAGGACATGGGCATTAACCACCCCGAGGTCCTCCTCTCCTCCGATCCCACGGTGATCCTTCCCGCCGCGCGGCCGGAGGTCATCGACGGCATGCTGGAAAGCCGTGGCCTGGATCCCAAAGGCAGATATATCGGCTTTACGCTGCGGCCCTGGCCCGGCTACGAAGAAAAGGCGGAACTCTTTGGCCGGGCGGCCGACTATGCCTGGGAAACTTATGGCCTCACCCCGGTTTTTCTTCCCATCGAAAAACGGCTGGACGTAGGCGCATGTCAGAAGGCCGCCGCCCACATGAAAGCCCCGCACTATATTTTTGAGGACACCGGTGCTTCCGACCACACCATCGGGCTCTTTGCACGGATGCAGGTGGTGGTGTCCATGCGCCTCCATGCCCTGGTCTTCTCCGCGGGCCAGGGGGTCCCTCTGGTGGGCGTGGTATACGATCAGAAAATCAGCTCCTTCCTGAATTACATTGGACAGGACCTCTTCACCGATCTGAACGACGTGACCTATGAGGGGCTCTGCGCTCATATCGACGCGGCGGTGAAGCGCATCGGAGACACGGAATTTTTGTCCGGCGGGGTGGACCGGCTGCGCCAGGTCGAGCGCCGCAACAGCCAGGCGGCCGAGAAGCTGCTGCGGCTGGGCCGCTGATCCTGTTTCCGAGGTGACTCCCTTGAAGCCATATATCGTTCTCTCCACCGAGCCGTGGAGATCCACCCCCACCCGGACCCAACAGCTCACCACTCGTCTTCGGGACGGTGAGGTTCTCTTTTTCGAGCCGTTCCATGGAAACGGGCCCGGGCACAAGGCCCCCGGACGGCGGGTACGCCCCAATGTGACCGTCTATACCCTGCCCCCGGTCCGGCCGCTCCCGGAACAGGCGGAGCTGCTCCGCCGCCGGCTGTGGCGCAGGCAGGCCGACTTCATTCAGAGGACGGCCTCCCGGCATCGGTTTCGGGACGCAGTCCTCTGGACCACCTGCCCCGATCAGGTCCATCTGCTGGACTTTCTCTCCTTTCAGGGCCTGATCTACGACTGTGACACCGACTGGTCCTCCCTTCCGCTCCAATGGGAGGGAGACCTAGCTGCTGAGGCCGATGTTATCTTCGCCGCCTCCCCGGGACTCGTGGACCGGCTTTCCCCCTGTAATTCCAATATCGCTCTCCTTCCCAACGGGGTCAACTATCCCATGTTTGCCCGAACCGGCCTGGACGTGCCGCCGGAACTGCGGGATATCCGCGGCCCTGTACTGGGTTGGGTCGGCGGTCTCACCCCGGATCTGGATCTGGCCCCTGTGGAGTACGCGGCCGGGGAACACCCCGACTGGACCTTTGTGCTGGTGGGTCGGGTGGGGGAAAATCCCCGGCTAGGCTACCTGGAGGAGCTGGGCAACGTACGCCTGACGGGCCGCCGCCCCATGGTGGATATCCCCGACTATGTGGGCCGCTTCGACGTCTGCCTGGACCTGCGCCGCCGGCGCCATGAGGACAGCGACGTGACGCCCCGCCGCATCTATGAATACCTCTCCACCGGAAAGCCCATCGTCTCCCTGCTCTCTCCCGACCAGGTGGAGGAGTTTCCCGACGTCATCTATGGCGCCCACACGCTGGAAGAATACTGCCGCATGTGCGAGCGCGCCCTGACCGAGGACCCTGCCTGGGTCTCTCCCCGGCGACGGGACTATGGCGCCGCCGCCGCCTGGTCCCGCCGGGCCGAAGAGGTCCGTCGGATTCTCAAGGCCATTGGTTTGGCCTGACCTGCACTCCCCTCTTCTCCGCCCGGAGGACAAAAAGAATTCTTTACAATCCCTCCACCCCTTTTTTACCCCTGCTTGTACAAGCATACGAAAATGTTCCTCCGCCCTTGCAATCCCCGGCGAACTTCGATATATTTAAACCAATATGGGACGGGGGTGCGATGATGACCATCTCAGCCAGTATGGATCACTGCGGCGGGTTTTTCATGCTTCAGGGCACCAATGCGTCCACTTCAAACGAGTAACCAATCCAGGCCATCCGCATATCGGATGGCCTGATTCTTTTTTTGTTTATCTAAAAAATATGTATTGGGAGGTTCCTATGCGTAAGAAAGTCGCCGTGATCATGGGCTCCGACAGCGATCTGGAGACCATGAAACCCTGCATTGCCCGGCTCAAATCCTTTGATATTCCCGTCGAAGTCCGGGTCATCTCCGCCCACCGCACCCCCGCCGCCGCCGAACAGTTCGCCTCCGCCGCCAAGGAAAACGGATTCGGCGCCATCATTGCCGCCGCCGGGAAGGCCGCTCACCTGGCCGGTGTTCTGGCGGCCTACACCACTCTGCCCGTGATCGGCGTACCCATCAAGACCTCCTTGATGGGCGGCCTGGACTCTCTCCTCTCCATGGTGCAGATGCCCAAGGGTATTCCTGTGGCCTGTGTGGCCGTGGACGGCGCGGACAACGCCGCCATCCTGTCCGCCCAGATGCTGGCCCTCTCCGACAGCGATCTGGCGGACCGTCTCACCCGGTTTAAATCCGATATGGCGCAAGAGGTCGCCCAAAAAGATCAAAAAATGCAGAGGGAGGAATTTTGATATGGCTTACGAAAAGAAAGAGCAGCTCTATGAGGGCAAAGCCAAAAAGGTCTACGCCACCGATGATCCCGAGGTGGTCATCGTCTCCTACAAGGACGACGCTACCGCTTTCAACGGTCTCAAAAAGGGGACCATCTCCGGCAAGGGCGCCATCAACAACCGCATGACCAACAACCTGATGCGCCGCCTGGAACACAAGGGCGTCCCCACCCACTACGTGGAGGAGCTCAACGACCGTGAGACCGCCGTAAAGAAGGTCTCCATCGTTCCTCTGGAGGTCATTGTGCGCAACATCTCCGCCGGCTCCTTTGCAAAGCGCTACGGCGTGGAGGAGGGCATCGTGTTCGATGAACCCACCTTCGAATTCTCCTATAAAAACGACGATCTGGGCGATCCCCTGCTGAACACCTCCCATGCCCTGGCTCTGAAGCTGGCCACCCGGGAGGAAATTGCCCTGATCCGCAAATACACCATGATGGTCAACGATCTCCTCAAGGGCTTTATGAAAGAGATCGGCATCGACCTGGTAGACTTTAAGTTGGAGTTCGGCAAGACCTCCGACGGAACCATCGTGCTGGCCGACGAGATCAGCCCCGACACCTGCCGCCTGTGGGATGAAAAGACCCATGAGAAGCTGGATAAGGACCGCTTCCGCCGGGATCTGGGCGGCGCCGAGGAGGCGTATGAAGAGGTCATGCGCCGTTTGATGGGGGAATAAATGGCCAAACTCCATGAAGAATGCGGCGTCTTCGGTGTCTGTGTGCCCGATCCCCGGGAGCGGGACGCCGCCTACACCGCATACCGCGCCCTGTACGCCCTCCAGCACCGTGGTCAGGAGTCGGCCGGCATCGCCGTGCGCCGTGGCGGGCAGCTTCTCCTGCGCAAAGCGCCCGGCCTGGTGCCCGAGGTCTTCGATAAAAAGACCCTGTCGGACCTCTCCGGTGCCGACGCCGCCATCGGCCACGTGCGCTATGCCTATGACGGAGCAGAGCGGGACACCTTCCGCGCGCAGCCCCTCCTGGTGCGCCACGCCGCCGGGGATATGGCCCTGTGTTATAACGGCAAGCTGGTGAATGCCCGCCAGCTCCGTATGGAATCCGAGACCCGGGGCGGTATCTTCCAGACCGGCACCGACGCGGAGATCATCTCCCACATCATCGTCCGGGAGCACCTGCGGACCAACACCACGGAGGACGCCATCCTCAACGCCATGCACTATATGATCGGGGCCTACTCCCTCATCGTGCTGGACGGCAAAAAGCTGATCGCCGCACGGGATCCCAACGGTTACCGGCCCCTTTGCATCGGCAGGGTGGGGGGCTGCTGGTGTGCCGCCTCCGAATCCTGCGCCTTTGAGGCGCTGGGGGGCGAGATGGTCCGGGATGTGGAGCCGGGTGAAGTGGTGGTCCTCACGGAGGACGGCCCCGTAAGCCGCAATGTGAACATCCTGGCCCGCCATGCGCTGTGCTCCTTTGAACTGATCTATTTCGCCAGACCCGACAGCGTTATTGACGGCGTCTCTGTGGATCTGTTCCGCCGGGAGGCCGGTCGGCGCCTGGCCCGCCGCAGCAGTGTGGAGGCCGATATCGTGGTGGGCGTCCCGGATTCAGGGCTCTCCGCCGCCCAGGGCTTCGCTGAGGCCTCTGGCATCCCCTACGCGATGGGCCTGATGAAAAACCGCTATATCCCCCGCACCTTTATCCAGCCTACGCAGGGCCAGCGTGAGCAGTCCGTGCGCATCAAGCTTAACGCCATGGGCTCCACGGTCCGGGGAAAACGGGTCATCCTGGTGGACGACTCCATTGTGCGGGGCACCACCTCCGCCCGGCTGGTAAAGCTCCTGCGGGATTCCGGCGCGGCGGAGGTCCATTTCAAGGTCTCCGCCCCTCCTTTCCTGAATCCATGCTATTTCGGCACCTCGCTTCCCGACTGCCGGGAGCTGGCCGCCCACGGTCGCACGGAGGAGGAGGTCTGCTCCCTCATCGGCGCGGACAGCCTGCAATACCTCACTGTGGAGGATATGCGCGCCGCGGCCTCCGGTCTCCGCTGGGGCCATTGCGACGCCTGTTTTACCGGCGATTACGCCGTACCTGTGCCCCACGGCCACTGACGCCCCGCGCAATCCCCGCAACCATTTTTTCGCGCTTAAAATAAGGAGGTCCCGCTATGTCTATTTCCAGATCCGATGCCTACGCCGCCGCCGGTGTGGACGTGACCGCCGGCTATGAGGCCGTTGACCGTATCAAGCCCCTGGTGGAGTCCACCTATATTCCGGGCGTCATCGGCACGCTGGGCGGCTTTGGCGGCCTGTTCGCCCCCGACGTATCCGGTATGAAAAAGCCCGTTCTGGTCTCCGGCACCGACGGCGTGGGCACCAAGCTGAAGATCGCCTTCCTCACAGACAAGCACGACACCGTAGGCATCGACTGCGTGGCCATGTGTGTCAACGATATTGTCTGTTCCGGGGCGCGTCCCCTCTTTTTCCTGGACTATTTGGCGGTGGGGAAGAACGTGCCCAGCCGCATTGAGGCCATCGTCTCCGGCGTGGTGGAGGGCTGCCGCCAGGCGGGATGTGCCCTGGTGGGCGGTGAGACCGCTGAGATGCCAGGCTTCTATCCTGAGGACGAGTATGATCTGGCCGGCTTCTCCGTGGGGCTGGCCGACCAGGAGCATATGCTGGACGGCTCGTCCATGGCGGAAGGCGATATCCTCATCGGCCTCGCCTCCTCCGGCGTCCACTCCAATGGTTTCTCCCTGGTCCGCAAAGTCCTGAACGTCACCAGGGAACGCCTTGCTCAGCCGGTGGCCGAGCTGGGCTGCACCCTGGGCGAGGAGCTGCTCAAGCCCACCCGTATCTATGTCAAAGCCGTCCAGTGCCTCTTGACGCATGGCGTCCATATCCGTGCCATCAGCCACATCACCGGCGGAGGGCTCTATGAAAACGTGCCCCGCATGATGAAGGAGGGGCTCACCGCCCGGATCGAGACCGCCTCCTTCCCCGTCCCCCCCATCTTCGGCCTCATTGCCCGGGAGGGTGCCGTTTCGGAGCGGGATATGTACAATACCTTCAATATGGGGGTAGGCCTGGTCCTCGCCGTTCCCAAAGAAGAGGTCGGACTTGCCAAGGATATCCTCTGCCGCGCCGGGGAGCGGGCCTATGTCATCGGGTCTGTGGTCGGGGGCGGCGAGGGCGTGGAACTGGTATGAGCGGAAAGCGCATCGCCGTTCTGGTCTCCGGCGGCGGCACCAATCTCCAGGCCCTCCTCGACGCACAGGCCCGGGGGGAGATCCGCGGCGGTGAGATCGCAGCCGTTCTCTCCTCCAAAGAGGGCGCCTATGCGCTGGAACGGGCCGCAAAGGCCGGTATCCCCGGTTACGTCGCCGCCCGGAAGAGCTTTCCCGACAACCGTGCCATGACACGCGCCATTGTGGACCGGCTCCAGACGCTGGACATCGACCTTGTGGTGTTGGCCGGTTTTCTCCATATCCTCACCGAGGAAATGGTACAGGCCTACCCCAACCGGATCCTCAATGTCCATCCCGCCCTGATCCCCTCCTTCTGCGGGGCCGGCTGCTATGGTCTCCATGTCCATGAAAAGGCCCTGGCCTACGGTGTCAAGGTGACGGGCGCCACCGTCCATTTTGTCACCGAGGAGCCCGACGGCGGCCCCATTGTCCTCCAAAAGGCGGTGGATATCCGGGAGGACGACACCCCTGAAACGCTCCAGCGCAGGGTCATGGAGGAGGCCGAATGGCAGCTTCTCCCCCGGGCCGTCTCCCTTTTCTGTGAGGACAGGCTCTCCGTGGAGGGCCGGCTGGTCCGGATCCGGGATTGAATCCGTCTGACTTATATGGAGGTTTTGCTATGTACGACCTGTTTTCCTATCTCTCTGGCAACCCCTACCCCGGCCGCGGTATCCTGCTGGGCTGCTCCGCCGACGGCCGGCGGGCAGTTATCGCCTACTTCATCATGGGCCGCAGTGAAAACAGCCGCAACCGCGTTTTTGAAATCACCGAGGACGGCATCCGTACCAAGGCGTTTGACGAGTCCAGAATGACCGACCCCTCCCTGATCATCTACCACCCCGTCCGGGTGGTGGACGGCACCACCATCGTCACCAACGGTGACCAGACCGACACGGTGGCCGATGCCTTCCGCAGCGGCGGGAGCTGGGTCCGCGCGCTGCGCACCCGGGAGTTTGAGCCCGACGGTCCCAACTATACCCCCCGCATCTCCGGTATGGTCCGCCCCGACGGCTCCTATCGCCTGGCCATTCTGAAATCTGCGGATGGAAACCCCGCCTGCTGCCGGCGCTTTTTCTATGAGTATGACGCCCCGATTGCCGGCCAGGGCCACTTTATCAGTACTTACCAGACCGACGGCGACCCTCTCCCCTCCTTTGAGGGAGAACCCAGGACCGTAGAGCTGGGCGATGAGACCGCCGCCACCCTTGCGGATCGTCTCTGGAACAGCCTCAATGCCGACAACAAGGTCTCGCTTTTCGTGCGCACCATCGACTTGACCACCGGGCAAACCGACACCGCGATCAAAAATAAGCATCAGGGGGAGTAAAGGATGACGGAACTGGAACTGAAATACGGCTGCAACCCCAACCAGAAGCCCGCACGCATCTTTATGGAGTCCGGAGATCTGCCGCTACAGGTCCTCAACGGAAAGCCCGGCTATATCAACTTTATGGACGCCCTCAACTCCTGGCAGCTGGTCCGGGAGCTCAAGGCCGCCACCGGCCTGCCCGCCGCAGCCTCCTTTAAGCACGTCTCTCCTGCCGGTGCCGCCGTGGGCACAGAGCTCACCGACGTGGAGCGCAAGATCTACTTTGCCGAGGGTATGGAGCTCTCCCCTATTGCCTCCGCCTATGTCAAGGCCCGGGGCGCCGACCGGCTGTGCTCTTACGGCGACTGGGCCGCCCTCTCAGATGTCTGTGACGAGCAGACCGCCCGCTATCTGGCCCTGGAGGTCTCCGACGGCGTCATCGCGCCCGGCTACACCGACAAGGCCCTGGAGATCCTGCGCACCAAGCGCAAGGGCGGCTACAATGTGGTTCAGATCGACCCCGCCTACGTCCCCAAGGCCATCGAGCACAAAGACGTCTTCGGCATCACCTTTGAGCAGGGCCGGAACAACTTTGAGATCAGCTCCGCGCTGCTGGAGAATATCGTCACGGAGAACAAGACCCTGCCTGAGGCGGCCAAACGGGACCTGGTGCTCTCTCTCATCACCCTCAAATACACCCAGTCCAACTCCGTATGCTATGTCAAAGACGGACAGGCCATCGGCGTGGGAGCGGGCCAGCAGAGCCGTATCCACTGCACCCGTCTGGCCGGCGGCAAGGCCGACAACTGGCTTCTGCGCCAGCATCCCAAGGTCCTCGCCCTCCCCTTCCTGCCTGGGATCCGCCGCCCCGACCGGGACAACGCCATCGACGTCTACATCTCCGACGAATATGAGGACGTGCTGGCCGAAGGCGTGTGGCAAAATACCTTCACTGAAAGGCCCCAGGTGCTGACCGTTGAGGAGAAAAAGGCCTGGATCGCCCGCCAGACCGGCGTAAGCGTGGGCTCCGACGCCTTCTTCCCCTTCGGCGACAATGTGGAGCGGGCCCGGAAGTCCGGCGTCTCTTATATCGCTCAGCCCGGAGGTTCCATCCGCGACGACCACGTCATCAACACCTGTAACAAATATGGCATCGTCATGGCATTTACCGGGATGCGGCTCTTCCACCACTAAAGCCATGGGGGATCGGGCCCGTGGTCTCGACGCCACACAGCTCAAATATCTGGCCTGTGGGGCCATGGTGATCGACCACATCGGCATGCTTTTTTCTCCGATGGCTGCCGTTGCCGGCCCCGGTGATCTGCTTTTCTACCTCTTCCGATATGTGGGCCGCCTGGCCTTTCCCATCTTCGCCTATTTTACCGCCGAGGGCTGCCGGAAGACGGGGAATTACCGCCGCTACCTGCTGCGTCTGGGCCTCTTCGGCGCCTTCACCCATATTGTGGCTTTTGGCGCCACCGGCGGGCAGAGCGGCAGCGTCATCGCCACCTTTTTTCTCTCAGCGCTGGGGATTTGGTTCTACCGCCTGCTGCGCGAGAGGGGTCTCCCCGCCGTCCCGGCCCTGCTTCCCGCCCTGGCCCTGGCGGTCTTTGGACAGCTCGCCCATGTGGACTATGGCTCGGCTGGCGTATGCGCCGTCACGGCTCTCTATCTCTGCGGCGAGCATCCGAGGCGAAAGCTCCTCTGTCTGAGCGCGGCCATGGCCGCCACCTACCTGATCCACTATCCGCTGGAGATCTTCTTCCAGTACGAGATGTGGCTGGGTTTTCACACCTATCTCCCCTGGCTGCGGAGCTTCTTCCTCCCTTTCAGCCTGCTCTATACGCTCTGCTCCTGGACGGCGCTGCCCCTTCTCTCCCTCTATAACGGTCAAAGAGGCTCCGGCAGCCGCTGGTTTTTCTACTGGTTCTACCCGCTCCACATGGCGGTCCTCTACGGCCTGAGCACGCTCATTCCCTGACGGTCCGTCAACCCTTTACACAAAGATGGGAGGTCCTCCTCAGTTATGAAAGTACTCGTCGTAGGCGGCGGCGGCCGCGAACACGCCATTGTCTGGGCGCTCTCCAAAAGCCCCAAGGTCACTCAGCTCTACTGCGCGCCCGGAAACGGCGGCATTGCCGCCCTGGCCGAATGTGTCCCCATCAAGGCCACCGACGTGGAGGCCATGGTGAACTGGGCTGTGAAAAATGCCATGGACTTTGTGGTGGTGGCCCCGGACGATCCCCTAGCCCTGGGCATGGTGGATGCTTTGGAGGCGGCCGGTATCCCCGCCTTTGGTCCCCGGGCAAGTGCCGCCGTCATTGAGGCGAGCAAGGTATTCTCCAAGCATCTCATGACAAAATATCATATCCCCACCGCCAAATATCAGGCCTTTACGGAGCTGGACGCCGCCTTGGACTATATCCGCCGGGAGGGAGCCCCCATCGTGGTCAAGGCGGACGGCCTGGCGCTGGGCAAGGGCGTGGTGGTGGCGCAGACCGTGTCCGAAGCAGAGGAGGCTGCACGCGCCATGATGGCGGACGGCAAATTCGGCGCCGCCGGAGCCAGGGTGGTGGTGGAGGAGTGTATGACGGGCCCAGAGGTCACGGTGCTCTGCTTCAGCGATGGGGAACATTTGGTCCCCATGCCCTCCTCCCGGGACCACAAGCGCGCCTTCGACGGGGACTCAGGCCCCAACACCGGCGGGATGGGCGCCATCTCCCCCGCCCCCGGCTATACGCCTGTCCTGGCTGCGCAGTGCATGGAGGAGATTTTCCTGCCTACCATCGCGGCACTGAAGGCGGAGGGCCGTCCCTTCCAGGGCGTCCTCTACTTCGGTTTGATGCTCACACCTCAGGGACCCAAGGTGGTGGAGTACAACGCCCGCTTTGGCGACCCGGAGTGTCAGGCGGTCCTCTCCCTGCTGGAGAGCGATCTGATGGATATTTTTCTCGCCTGCCGCGCAGGAACCCTGGATCAGGCTGATATCCGCTGGCGGGACGGCTCTGCCTGCTGTCTCGTTCTGGCCTCCGGCGGCTACCCCGCCAAATATCAGACCGGTTACCCCATCTCCGGTCTGGACCAGGCCGGAGAGACCGCCACAGTCTTCCATGCGGGCACCAGACGGGCGGAGAACGGAGCGATCCTCACCTCCGGCGGCCGGGTCCTGGGCGTCACCGCCGTGGGCGACACCCTTGCCTCCGCCATCGACTCGGCCTATCGCAGCGCGTCGCACGTCTCCTTCCAGGATATGCACTTCCGCACCGACATCGGGCGGACATTCTGAACAGTATCGGCGGCTCCGGGTTTTCCCGGAGCCGTCTGGCTGTCGGCATTCCGCTCCCGGCCAAACTCTTCTGAATGATACGGGAATGCGCAGGTCCGCCATTCCCTTTTTCCCGCCGCCCGTTTTGTGCGGTTTTCTTTCCCAATATGCTGAATACCTTGTAAGGAGCTCGGAGGGGTTTTGTTTGAAGAAAATATCCGTTTTGGAAATCGCCACGGTCTTTACCGGCAGCTTTTTGGGGGCCGGCTTTCTCTCCGGTCAGGAGCTGCTCCAGTTCTTCGGTGTCTTTGGAGGATACGGCCTGGCCGGCATGGTGCTGGCCATCGCCGCCTTCTGTCTCTTCAGTCTTCTGGTGATGGACATCGCCAAACGCACCGGCAAAACTGAGTTTGACCGCATCATCGTCCCTTGGGAGCTGCCCTGGCTCCGTGGGATCGTCAGCGGCGTCTTTCTCTTTTTCCTCTTTGATGTGATGGTGGCCATGATTGCGGGCGCAGGCGCCCTTCTGGAGCAGGTCTTCGGCCTCCCCGCCATTGCCGGAAACGCCGCGATCACTCTGCTGGTGCTGGCTGTGGCCCTCACAGGGGCCGCGGGGATGCTGGCCTCCTTTAACATCGTGGTGCCCCTGTTGGTGGTAGCCGCCATCGTGATCGGTGCGGGCGCCTGCCTCCGGCTCCCCATGGGCCCCATCGAAGCCCGTCCGTTTGCCATCGGCAACCCCCTGCTGGGAAACTGGTTCTTTTCAGCGCTCTCCTTCATCTCCTACAACATGATGGCGGCCGTCTCCATTCTGGTCCCCCTCACCGAGGGGATGGAGGAGAAGAGGACCATCCACAAGGGGCTGGCCGCAGGCGCCGTGCTCCTCACCCTCATTTTTGTCTGCATTCTCCTTCCCATGATCCTCTTTCATGCTCTGGTGGGGGCGGCGGAGCTCCCCATGCTGTCGCTGGCCTATTCTCTCACACCGGTACTGGGGCTTATCTACGCGGTACTTCTTTTTGCCGGGATGTTCACCGCAGCCCTTTCCAGCCTTTTCGCCATCACCACCCGCGTCCAGCAGAGGACCGGAGGCGCGCTGATCTCCAGGCGTTTTATTTCCCTCCTGTGCGCCCTTGCTTTTGTGGGAAGCATCTTCGGTTTTAAAAATGTGGTCAGCTTCGTCTATCCCATCTGCGGCTATATCGGCTTTTTCGCCCTGGCAGGCATTCTGCTCCACTTTTTCCTCCTGCGCAGGTCCGGCGTCGGTGCGGGGAGCTGAGCTCACGATCACATGGAGACGCAGCCGGAGCGCGTACGCATGGCGGGGGACATCTGTTTTCTGAAATCATCGCCGTGCCACGCTCAAAAGGCCGACCGCCCTGTCCCCCGACACAGACAAGCCCCTTTCCCCAAACCGGGGAAAGGGGCTTGTCTGTCGTTGCTTTTAAAGTGAGCACCCTTCCGCCTGCGTCGGCCCTGGCCGGAGCGCTTCACGGCGCCGGGTCGCCGCCCTCACAGCAGGGATAAAAGAAAAGACCGCACAGGCACAGGAAAATCAATCGGTCAATCCATTCCCTTCCGTTTCTATCCCTTCCGAGCGTCCAAAACAGCCGCCCACCTTTTTAGAATTGCTTAACCGAGCCTATGCAAAATCCTCCGCATCGCAGAGCCGGTACGGGAAAATCCAAGACTTGAAGCTGTACGCAAAGGCGTTTAATTTCTTGCAGGATAAGAACATCACTCCCCTTTTGCAGTTGCAGGAGGTCGTGTCGGAGATGAAAAAGCGGTCCAGGAATACCAACGGCGAAATCAAGCAGACCGAATTGACTTTGTACCAGACCGCCGAGCGTTATCTGAAAGAGCATTTAGGGAAAGACAATGTGCTGAAGCTGAAAGCATGGAAAACCGAGGTTTCCGACTTGTCCGAAAAGAAACGCCGCTTGTATGAAGATTTGCAGACTTTGAGAGCCGAGGTACAGGAAGCCGAAGCTGTCAAGAAGTGCGTGGAACAGGCGATACAGCCGGAGCAGAGCAAAGAAAAGGCGCAGAGCAAACGGCGGGATATGGAATTGTGATTGTGCCGGAAAAATGCTGCAATAACAAATATCTGCTTCATCCCGTACCCGCCGCCGGACATATCCGTCCTCCTTTCCCCGTAAACTTGTGGGGAAGGGGGTGTCCACTTGACCGTCTCATTCGGCTCTTTTCTCTCCCAGCTCTCCGACCCTGCTCTGCAGTGTGTGGTGTTTTTGACCCTGTGCGTCATCCTGGTCAACGGATGGACCGATGCGCCCAACGCCATCGCCACCGCCGTCTCCACCAGAGCGCTTCCTTTCCACACTGCCGTCCGGCTGGCCGCACTGTGCAATCTTCTGGGGGTGACCGTGATGACCGCCTTCAACGCATCGGTTGCCGAAAGCATCTATACCATCGCCGACTTTGGTGGAGACGTCCGCGGAGCACTCTGTGCGCTGTGCGCTGCTCTCTGCGCTATTGTCCTCTGGTCCGCCGCCGCATGGGTCTTCGGCATCCCCACCAGTGAGAGCCACGCGCTGGTGGCCGGTATCACCGGCGCCGCCGCCGCCCGGCCCGGCGGCCTGTCCAACGTGCAGGGCGATACCTGGTTTCGGGTCGTCCTGGGCCTTGTCGTATCCGTGATTCTCGGCTTTCTCCTGGGGCGGCTCTGCGGCTTTCCCGCCGTCCGGGACAGCCGCCGGAGCCCGGCCTTTTACCGCGGAGCTCAGACAGGGGGAGCCGCGGCCATGGCCTTTTTTCACGGCGCTCAGGACGGACAAAAGTTCATGGGCGTTTTTCTTCTGGGCGTGGCGCTGGCCCAGGGACGCCGGGATACCGAGACCTTTCTGGTCCCCATGTGGCTTATGGTTCTGTGCGCCCTCACAATGGCCCTGGGCACCTCCCTGGGGGGAAAACGGATCATCGACACGGTCGGCCATGAAATGGTGTGCCTGGACGCCCGCCGTGGATTTGCCGCCGACTGCGCCGGAGCACTCTGTCTGCTGCTGTGTACGCTCTGCGGTCTCCCCGTCTCCACCACCCATACCAAGACCGCAGCCATGCTGGGCGTCGGCAGTTCCGTCCCCGGCCATCCTCCTGACTGGAAGATTGCCCGCTCCATCGTCCTTACCTGGCTGCTCACCTTTCCCGGCTGTGGCGTGATCGGTTATTTTATGGCCCGAATCTTTCTTTCTTTTCTCTAAAAGCCCTTTTCATTTGTCAAAAAAGCGTATATAATAGATGCGCTGTCTCGGCAGCCCGGGCAGAGTGGTCCGGTTTACAATTGAATCGACGGAGGAAAGACCATGGAAAGATTAGTCGGCACTGTATCCAGGGGTATCCGGGCCCCGATCATCCGCGAGGGAGACGACATCGCCCAAATCGTTGTGGATAGTGTTCTGGCCGCATCCGCGCAGGCGGGTTTCACACTGGGTGAAAAGGATGTCATCGCGGTAACGGAGGCCGTAGTGGCCCGTGCGCAGGGCAATTACGCCACTGTGGATCAAATTGCCGCCGATGTGAAGGCCAAATTTGGAGATCACACAATCGGTGTGGTGTTCCCAATTCTGAGCCGCAATCGCTTTGCCATCTGCCTCAAAGGGATCGCCTCCGGTGCAAAGAAAATCGTGCTCATGCTCAGTTATCCCTCCGACGAGGTGGGGAACCACCTGGTAGACTTGGACCTGGTGGATGAAAAGGGTGTGGACCCCTATCGTGACGTCCTCAGCGAAGCCAAATATCGTGAGCTTTTCGGTTATACCAAACACGTTTTCACCGGCGTTGACTATATCGAATACTATAAGGACCTGATCCAGAGCTGCGGCTGCGAGGTGGAAGTGGTCCTGGCCAATGACTGCCGTGTCATTCTGGACTACACCAAACACGTGCTTTGCTGTGATATCCATACCCGCACACGCTCCAAGCGTCTTCTTAAGAAGGCTGGCGCCGAGCTTGTGCTGGGCCTTGACGAACTCATGACGACGCCTGTAGACGGCAGTGGATGCAACGAGCGTTACGGCCTGTTGGGCAGCAACAAGGCCACGGAAGACAAGATCAAGCTCTTCCCTCGTGACTGCCAGGACGTTGTGGAGCGCATCCAGGCCGGTATTCTGGAGCAGACCGGCCAGCACGTAGAGGTCATGATCTATGGTGACGGAGCCTTTAAGGACCCGGTCGGAAAAATCTGGGAGCTGGCCGACCCTGTGGTCTCTCCCGCCTACACCAGCGGTCTGGAGGGACAGCCCAATGAGGTCAAGCTCAAATATCTGGCGGACAACGAGTTTGCCGATCTTTCCGGTGACGCGCTGAAGGCGGCCATCTCCGACTATATCCGCAACAAGGACGCCGACCTCATGGGAAAGATGGTCTCTCAGGGTACCACTCCCCGCCGTCTCACCGATCTCATCGGTTCTCTGTGCGACCTCACCTCCGGCAGCGGCGACAAGGGTACCCCCATCGTGCTGGTCCAGGGCTACTTTGACAATTATACCAAGTAAGAGCGCCTCTCTTTCTCTTGCGCCTGCGGTTTTTCCGCAGGCGCTTTCTGTTTTTCCAATTAAAAATTCCCGGGCTTACAGCCCGGGGATTTTTACCTATGTGCTCTCAAACGCGTCTTTCAGTTTTTTCAGCGCCTTTTTCTCTATGCGCGATACATAGGAGCGTGAAATACCGCTTTGCGCGGCAATCTCCCGCTGCGTTTTGGGCGGCTGGTTATTCAGCCCATACCGCATGGTGATGATCATCTTCTCCCGGTCGCTGAGACACCGCTCCACATACTGCCGGACCTGGATACAGGAATCTCTTGCGTCCAGATTCTCCAGCATGTCGTCGTCCACACTGATCACGTCCATGAGAGAGAGGGAGTTTCCGTCGCCGTCGCCGTCCAGCGTGTCCGAAAGGGACACCTCTCCCTGCAGCTTCTTCTGGGATCGGAAATGCATCAGGATCTCGTTTGCTATACTCTCCTAACGGCTCCAAAAGCCGGTTTTCAGCGCCTCCCACCATATTTTCTTCTTCGATTTTTTCCTCCTGAATCCCTCCGATTCCGATGGGTGTTTCCGGGAACTCATATTCGTAGTCAGAACCGAACAGAACCACATGGGCGTTTTCTCCATCCCATATCACTTCCTTAACAAAGACACGGAGAGCCGCCCGTTTCTGTTCCACCGTCATATCATCCACATTTTCCTTAAACGAGGAAAGTAACTGGGCTAATAGTCCAAATTCAATGTCAGCCAACGCATGGCTGGCAGTTAGTTCTTTCAGTTCCGCAAGACGGCGCTTGAATCCCTCACCTCTATTATGTAGTTCATCAATCTGTTCTACGATATAGCTTTCAGCAGATGTGCCGGAGACTTTTGCTAAGGTAGCAACAAGTCCCTTGATCTCATTTTCGTTCTCCGTGATGTCTGCTTCAAGTTTAGAAATCTGTTCATCGTAGCTGTCGCGATTTCCCATTAAGACCCGCTTGCTCTGTTCAATCTGGCGGATAAAGTCGGAGCCATCTTCACTTAACGCTTTCACCTGCTCAATCACGTCAGCGTCCAGAATATTTCCATTGCAGCTCTTGATGTTACAGACATGGGCCTTGCTGCGCTCTTTCATGGAACACTTATACGTGTAAATTGTTTCCCCCTTTGCGTTATACCTGTTTGTTAGTTTCGGCCGCATATATTCCTTGCAGTTTCCACAAATCAAAAGGCCGGATAGGAGTGCCACATTGCTTCGAGGTCTGCGGTAGCTTTTGGACTTGTTTTGCTCCAGCTTTTTCTGTATCTGGACCCAAGCCCACCCTTCGATAACGCCCTCATGTTTACCAACCGATACGATCCATTCATCCATGGGCCGGATTTGATTGGCTTTTCCGGGTTGCTGAAATGTCCGATTATAAGCCATAATACCATGAAAGCCATCAAATTCGCTTTGCTCTGAAAATAAATCAACTTCGTTTTCTGTAAAATACTGATAGGCGTTGTTATCCGCGATCATATAAACTGGATTTGTTAAAATCCCTCGGATGGCAAATCGTGTGAAGTTTTTTCCTGTTTTCGTCTTATATCCATTTTGAATCAGATACGTTTCCGTCCGCGTTAGGGAGCCAGTTGCAAGGAACCTATCAAAAATCATTTTCACCAGGTCGATTTCATCTGGAATGATTTTTAGTTTGCAGGCTTTCCTTGTTTTCCCGTCCACGGTTACATGAGAAATACTCTCAGAGGTATATCCGGTCGGGGTCGTTCCCCCCAGCCAGCGCCCGGTTTTTGACAGTTCGTGCATATTATCCCGGATACGCTCCGCAATAGTCTCCCGTTCCAACTGGGAGAAAACAGAGGAAATATACATCATAGCCCGACCCATGGGGGATGATGTATCGAACTGCTCTTTAATCGAAATAAAGTCGATTTTCATGTTTTTTAACTGTTCAATCAGTTTCGCAAAATCCCCGATATTGCGGCTGATACGGTCAAGCCGATAAACAACGATTGCCCTAAATTGTATTTTTTTCGCATCTGCCATCATTTTTTTGAATTTCGGCCGTTCCAGCGTTCCGCCAGAAAAGCCCTCGTCCTCATAAACTAAGACACTATCTGCGGCATCATCTCCAAACTGCACACGGATATATTGCTTGCACATTTCGATTTGATTTTCTATACTTTCTCCTTTCCCCGTAAACTTTGACTTGCGTGAATAAATAACAAATGGGTTGTTTCCTTTCATTATGATGTACCTCCGTATGATATGGATTTGCACACTATCCTATCATGTCACTCACATTCTACTGGTGTGCCGGAGTAGAATGTGTCGCCCTTTGCTGAAATGCAAAAAGTTTATCTTTTTGCAATATTATTATATAATATCAGACAAAATGCGTCAAAAAATGCAAAAATGTAAGAAAAGGCGTTGCCGTGAGGCAGCGCCTTTTCTTGCTGTTTGAGTCCAATGGTATGAAGTCAAGTGGGTGAGGAAGAAAAAAATTAAGCGAAACAGAGTAAAAAGCACTGTGTAGGTAGCAAAAAGGCAACACAAATCTAAACCCTGCCCCCTGAGTTTTTGAAACAGGGCGATTTCGTCAGAGCGGCAAGCGGTGTGCTCAGCCCTCCGGCGGGATATACAGGCGGTTGTCTTTCAGCAGCCGAAAGACCAACCGAACCAGTTTTCTGGCAGTTAAAGCGAGTGCTCGTTTGTGCTGGTACTTGTTGACCTCTTTTAATTTGAGGTTATAGTAGCGCCGAAACTCGGAGTCGCATCTTCTCACAGAGTTGGCTGCTTCCAGCAGGTAGTAACGGAGATAGCGGTTGCCGGATTTAATCATCCTGGAATGCTCCGCCTCGAAGTCACCAGACTGATTTCTGTTCCAGACAAGGCCAGCGTATTTGGCGACAGAGGCTTGGGATTCAAAGCGGTGGATATCGCCAATTTCAGCGATGATACCAGCGGAGTAGACCTTGCCAATACCGGGGATGGATGTCAGCGTGTTCGGGATGATTTCAAACTGGTGTTCAATGGCCTTGTCCAAAACCTTGACCTGCTTCTCTAAAGCCCGTATGGAAGCAATAGATACGGCCATGGCCTGGTTTACAGAGTTGTTCACGGTAACTGGCAGACGGTAAGAATCTCTGGCTGCACTGCGAATAGCCTTAGCTTTTGCTGCTGGGTCAGCGAAGTTCCTGCCCTTTTCATCAATGAAGACAGTCAGTTCATCCAGATTGGCGTTCGCCAGGTCATCCACAGTTTCAAACTGTTCCATGAGCGCAATAGTAGTGGCGCTGGTGTTCTGAATGTCTTTGTCCTGGGCCATGCCGGAGCATTTGAGGAATAAGTAGTTGGCGAACCGCTGCTTTTCACGGGTCAAATTCTGAATAACATCAAATCTGGCCCTGGTAAGGGTTTGCAGGGCTTTGTAGCGGTAATCGTCCATGTAGACCTCCCTGTTGATTCTGCCAAAACGGAGATGGTCGGCAATCACAAAGGCGTCCACCCAGTCGTTCTTTGGCAGGTCAGAATAGGCTTCCTTGAACTTCCGCACCTGCTTGGGATTCAGAACATGGATTTTCCTCTGAAACCGCCCCAGGCTGCCATCCTCACGAAGAGCGTAGACCAAGCTGTCCCCGTAGATGGAGGTGGCCTCCAGGCCAATCACCACATCGCTGAGCTGCATGGAACGAAGTGCCGACACGATTCTCTCTGACAACAGCTTAGCACCGCCAAGATTGTTTTGCACAGAGAAATTGGAGTGCTTGCTGCCGTCCGGCTTCATCAGGTAGGCCACATTGTTCTTGCTGCTCACATCAATGCCAACGAATAGTGGATTCACAATTTTCACCTCCCCATGTGGAGATTTCAGGCCAGCAGGCTTTGAGATACCCATGATAACCGGAGCATCCTCACCCTTGCTTATTAGAATCATTCCAGAGTTGGTCAATGCGATAGCCCTCACTGCCAACAGGGCGACCTTATCTCTGGCAAACAGCCAATGAGTTTGCAGCTAACTTCCGGCTCAGGGGAACAGACTCAAACTGAAGTAGCCTTTTGGCTCAACTGGAGATGATAGAACTTGACCCTGCTGTCCTACAGCTATTGTATCACGGGCATCTCAGAGCCTGCTGATACCTGAAATATTTGCTTTGAAACTTATTATACAAGGAGATGAATTTTGTGGAAACAACAATGATTTTTGACTATTACTACGGCGACGAAAGCAATCAATTCAGTTTTTACCGCATCCCCCGCCCTTTGATCCGTGACAAACGTTTCAAAGGGCTGTCCACAGACGCCAAATTGCTGTACGGGCTCATGCTGGACCGCATGAGCCTGTCCGCAAAGAACCGCTGGTATGACGAACAGGGCCGGGTCTATATCTACTACACCGCGGAGGAAATCCGGGAGGACCTGTGCTGCTGCTATGACAAGGCGCTGAAGCTGCTGGCGGAGTTGGATACGAAAAAGGGCTTTGGCCTCATCGAGCGCGTCAAGCAGGGCCAGGGCAAGCCGACCAAAATCTATGTCAAGTGTTTTACCACCAGAGCAATCCCGGAGGAGCCCTCACAGCCAGAGCCGCCGCTCCCTCCAGAGGCCCAAGGTGCAGACCTGGACTTTTCCCACTTCCAAACCTCGAAAAAATCTAGGTCTGGCCCCAGAGAGACCAGAGGTCTTGACCTCGCAAAAATCGACCCAAATTATATTAAATCTAATCAAACTGATTTTATCTATACTGATCCATCCATCTATCCATCCCCATCCCCGCCAGCCGGCAGATGGATAGATCGAAGCGAACAGCGCAGAGAGGTGGAAGAAAACATTGGATATCAAGCACTTTGCCGACAGTTTGGACGGGAGGACGCAGAGAGCGTGGTGGAACTAATGACTGATGTGCTGTGTAGCACCCGGCCCTATATCCGCATTGGCGGCGAGGATATCCCAACCGCCCAGGTCCGCCGCCGCTTTCTGACGCTGGACTATGGGCATCTGGAATATGTGTTCGACTGCCTGCGGCGCAATACCACGGAGGTCCGCAACATCCGGGCCTATCTGCTGACGGCCCTATATAACGCCCCCGTGACCATGGGCCCGCACTATCAAGCGATGGTCCAGCATGACTTTGGTTGAAAATCTTACCTCAAATTGAGGCAGATTTCGACAAATAACGCATAGGAGGATTGAACAAATGGCAGACCCCAAGAAAAACCCTTTGATTGGCGCGTTCCGCGCCCCTGTCCCCGGCTCAGTGCCCCCTGCCCCGACAGTGGAGGAGCCAAAACCCGCCGCCCCAGTCCAGATCGCAGACCCCAAGGATAAGGCGGTCGTTACCCCCGCTGGCCCTGCTGAGGTGAAGAAGCCCGAGGAACCGCCCAAAGGCGCGGAATCCAAAGGCAAGGCAGAGGCTGCCGTTCCCACCGACCCCGCCGGGGCAAAGAAACCCGCAGAGCCACCCAAGGGTGCTGACCCCAAGGACAAGGCGGAGACTGCCACCCCCGCCGCTCCTGCCGGGGCGAAGAAACCCGAGGAGCCGCCCAAGGGCTCGGACCCCAAGGGCAAGGCAGAGGCTGCCGCTCCCACCGACCCCGCCGGGGCGAAGAAGCCCGAGGAGCCGCCCAAGGGCTCGGACCCCAAGGGCAAGGCAGAGACTGCCGCCCCCGCCGCTCCTGCCGGGGCGAAGAAACCCGAGGAGCCGTCCAAGGGCTCGGACCCCAAGGATAGGGCGGAGACTGCTGCCCCCGCTGACCCTGCCGGAGTAAAGAAATCCGAGGAGGCGTCCCAGGATGCGGAGGTGCTGGACGAGGACGGTATCCCGGAGGACTTTTCCATACAGATTATCAAGGAGGAGGACTACGGGAAAATCATCTTCATGCCGTTTGATTACATCGACCCCTTTGAGGACCATCCTTTCCCGGTGCGGCAAAACGCGGATATGGAGAAGCTGGCCAAGAGTATCAAACAGGTGGGTTATCTGGAGGCCGCCGTGGTCATCCCAAATGAAAATAAACCGGGGCGGTTTGAGATGGTTTCCGGCCACCGCCGTATGTTCGCCGGTAAAATGCTGGGCCTCAAGGGTATGCCTGTTGTGGTCCACCGCATAGACCGGGATGAAGCTATCATCGCCATGGTGGACAGCAACCTCAAACGGGAAATTCCCCTTACCCCCATGGAAAAGGCCCGGGCCTATACCATGAAAACCGAGGCTCTACGGCGTAAGATGGGCCGCCGTTCCAAGGAGGAGACTGCGGCGTTGGAGGCTTCCGGTAAAAAGCCCATGACTGCGGACCAGGAGCTGGCGGCCCAGACCGGGGAGAGTGTTGCCACAGTCCAGCGGTTCAAGACCTTGACCAAGCTGACGCCCCCCTTACAGCAGATGGTGGACAAGGGCAATCTTCCCGTCAACACCGCCGCGGATATCGCTCAGATGAAACCAAAGGAGCAGGACACCCTAGCGGACGCGATTGAAAAAGAGGCCAAGGTCCCCTCCGGGACCGCCGCTAAGGAACTGAAAGAGGCGAGTAGGGCCGGTACGCTGACCACAGAAAAAATCCAGGCCGCCGTAGCCCCTACCAAGCGGGAGGAGACCCCGCCCCTCAAGCTGACGCTGAATGAGGAGGACCTGCGGCCCTACTTTCCGGACAAGCGGACAACGGTGCCGGACGCGAAAAAGGCCATCTTTGAGGGCCTAACCCTCCGGAACAAAATGATTGAGCGGCAGGCGGCCAAAACCAAAGCGGAAAAGGACGCCAAGAAGCTCTCCGCTCCTGTGAGGTGAGCGCCATGAAAAAGAAAACTGTTGTGGAGGGCTATACCATTATTGAGCGAAAGCAGGCCGGAGAGGTGATGATCGTGGTCGGGCACCACCCCACAGCGCCCAGTCCGTATGTTACCTGGAAAGCATACGATTTTACCGATTTTTCCTCATTTCACTATGGCCACTACTTTAATACCCGGCAAGAGGCTATGGCAGACTTCTACAAAAGGCTTGCCGAGGCGTGGGAGCATTATACCCCGGCCCGTACACTGACAAAAAGAAAACATCCGCAAAAGAAGGACAAGAAAAAGCCCTCCGAACCTGTGAGGTGATTACTATGACAGACCTTGCCATCACATCGGCCACCGCCAGCAACTACCGGGGCATGATCGCCATGGTGGGCGCGGATGACCGCGTTTACCTGGGCAAGCCCGAAAACTGCTACCTCAGCCCCGAGGGGGAGGCCCCGGCCTACTATGATAATTCAGACCACTCTTTACAGCTGATTTCCGACAACATCAAAATTTTTCACTTTCTATACAGCAAGGACCTGCCGCTGTCCCAGCGGCAGATGCGCCGGGAGAGGTGCTTCACCAAGGCGGACTACATTGAGTTTGCCAGCCTGCGGGAGGGCGTCCTCGCCCGCTATCCCCTGGTCCGGGAAGTGACCTTTGCGGGAAAGCCCTTTGTCCCGCCTAAGGCATACCGCCGTATGCACCGGCCCCGCCGCACGTCCCCCGTCCGCTGAAACCTGCCTCAAATTGAGGCAGGTTTCGACTTTATCCGTGGGTGCGGCCTTGCCGCGCCATCCCATGATTTTGGAAAGGAAGTGATTCCCGTAGCACCCGAAAACAGGATGAAAGAAATCACCGGCAACCTAAAACGAGATGTAAAAGACCTGCTGGGCGAGAGCGCCAGCCTGTTCACCGGATTTTTCAAGCGCGGGGCCTGTACGGTCCGGGCGGTGGCAGACAAATGGAAAGCCTTTGCCCATGATATTTCAGACGCCGTGGATGAACTGATGAAACCGCCCTTTGCGGAGGGCGGCCCGGAGGCCCCGGCCCCGTTGCTGAATCCCAAGGACGAACCTATCGTCACCGTGGCGGAGAGCGCGGACGAGCATTTCCCGGAGAAGCTGCAAATGCCGCTGTCCCAGGCCGAGCGGCGTGTCCTCCAAATCGACGAGCTATACCGGGAGCATGACCTGGAGCCCCAGCCTGTGAAAGTGAAGATTGACTACATGAGGAAGGGACTGACAGACCGCTATTTTCTCCCGCTGATGGTCGGCGCGGGCGGCTCCCTGCTGCACCAGATGCAAAGCCATATCAAGGCATACCAGGACAGCCGTGAGAACATCGGCCAGCTGTTCCGTGACGCGCCGGAGGAATACCGGGAAGCCTTGCGGAGCGAGCTTACCCCATTTCTCCATCAAAGCCTGGACAGCCTCTCCGGGGAGCTGCTGCCCTACTTCCAATGGCACTGTGATGTGGGCGAATTGGCAAAACAGCTGGAGGAGCAGGCGGATATGCTGCCCGAAAATGAGCGGGCTTCGTTCCAGACCGGTGCGCGGGAGGCCCTGGACGGCCTGCGCCAGTCAGTCAATTTAGGGGCCATCCCGGAACCGCCCGTTCTTTACCGGGAGCAGCCCGCCCAGGAGGCGGCAATCCCCGCCGTTCCTCCGGCGCCAGAGAAAGCACCGCCGCCACAGCCCCGGAGTTCTGTTAAGGTCCGTCTGTGTCAGATCAAGAGCGGCGGGAGGCCGGCAGGAGAACGCGGCCAGAGGGAGCCAAGCCACAGGCGGCCCAGGCCCCAGAAAAGCCCGGAGCGTTGAGGTGGCGGCTATGAAGTATAAATATTATTCCACCCAGAGGGGCGGCAGATAAGGAGGCGCGCATGGGGAAAAATTTTTATGATATCGCTCCCAGCGGTACAACGCTGCGGGAGGGCTCCTATCTCAATGTGCAAAGGAGCCTGATCTACCGGGGAGAGTACGCGGATTTTACGCCGTTCCTGGGCATCCCGCAAAAGAAATTAGAGGACCAGCTGAAAGCGAGCAAGGCGGAGGAGCAGAAGATTTACGACCAGCTGAAAGAGGCCATCAAAGCCTGGGATGAGCATGGGGCGCAGACCCTCCTCCTGCAAAAGGCAATCGAATATCTCAAGGTTCCGGAGGTCAAGCACACATCCAACGAGTGGAAGCAGCAAAAGGACGACTCCTGGGAGATCAGCAACCTGGTTTATAAAATGACATTTAACATCGTAAAGTCTGGTGACGAGTGGAAGTTGTCCTGGGAGCTGTCCTATACCGCCCCCGGCCTGTCCGTGGGCTACTGGGAGTACACCCGGTCCCCCAGGCAGCGCATTGAGTATGAAGGGAGTAAGAAGTACAAGACCATGGAGGGAGCACAGCGGTATATCCAGAGCAAGTTCGACCAATACGCCGACCATTTTGAAGTCCTCTCCCCGCGGGTCCCCAAGGAGGCCAAGCCCCTGTTCTCCGTCAATGGCCAGCTTTTGCAAGGCTACGCCCTCATGCGGCAGGCAAAGCGGGAGGGCGTCACCCTGGAGGACTTGATTGCCCAGCTGGAGGCTAGCTTTCCAGCGGAGGCCCCCCAGGCGGAGGAAACCCTGTCCGCCAGTCCAGCCGTATCCAACCCGGAGGCGCCCGCCGCTCCGGAGGCGGCGCCCCCGCCATCTGTTCTCCCGGTGGAGCCGCAAGCCGAGGCTCAAGAGCAGCCCCAGCCCAAGACCGTCCAGCCGGGCCGCAAGAAAAGGCCACGCCATAAGAAACGGCTGGCTATGGCCAGATAGGGGGATGAGATATGTCCTATTCGCATCTGGACCCAGGCCGTGAATTGGAAATCTGCGGCCATATCTACTCAAACCAGATAGACCTCTCCGAACTGGTCCTGTTGTCCTCCGAGGAGCTAAAAACGCGGGAGGCGGCCAGCGTTGAACTGGAGAAAGCCATTTACGGAAAAATGCTGGAGGTCGAAAAGGAGTGGGTGAAGCAGGCGGCACAGACCCTGGCTTTTCGGAAAGCCCAGCAATATCTGAAAACGCCGCCTACACCCCACACCTTCAACAAATGGGTGAAAGGCAGCTATGACTGGCATGAAATGAGCAATATGGTCTATAAATTCACCTGGCACATCTATGAAAACACCAGCTGGAGCCGGGCGGAGCAGAAGTCCGTGATTCGTTCCTATGACCTGTCCTGGTATCTCACCTACAATACCACGGCAAATCCAGACTACACCGGGCAGGGACGGCAAATCGCAGGGCAGGAGCGCAAGCGTTTCGCGGACAAGGCCAGTCTGGACAAATACCTGCAAGGCCGGATCAAAGCCTACGCCCACCTGTTCACGGATATTTCTCCGCCGATCCCGGCAGAGGAAAAGCGCCGCTTTTGTGTCAACGGCGTGCTGCTGCCCGGTTATACCCTGGAAGTGACCATGGAGCAGGCCGTGTCGGACCTGCTGGCGCTGGCGGAGGATGACGACCTGGTATCGCTGGCACAGGAGGCCCAGCCGGAGGCGGCGCCCCCGGAGGTCCCCAAGGAGAAGCCTGCCAGGAAATCCACACCTATCAAGGCCTACAAGAAGAAACACGCTCCCACCCGGTAGACAGCGGCGCCTGTGGCGTCGCTGTCCGCGCCAGCATGGAATTTTGACAGCAAAATTCCGCTGTTTAGGGACTCCGCCCCTAAGACCCCAACGCCACGAAACTTACCTCAATTTGAGGTAAGTTTTTTCAATATTCTTTGTCAATGAGGAGGTGCCACCGGCTATGAGCCCCTACAAAACCATCACCCTGCGTCTGAACGCCGCCCAGTATGCACACCTGCGGAAGCAGGCGGAAACCACAGGATTAAAGATGGAACCGTTGCTCCGCCAGCTGATCCTGGGCGTTGACCTGCGGCCCCGTCCCCCCGATGAATACGCCGCCCTGCTCCGGGAGTTGTCCGCCATTGGAAATAATGTAAACCGTGCGCTCGTAAGGGCGATTGCAAACCCGACGTGGCAGTCGGAGAGTAAAACTCTAATACTCTGTGTCATCCACTAACCTGGCGGGGAAACCCAAAGGGGAAAATAGCATGTAGGAAAAGCTGTGAGTTGGCCAGTTGCTGGGCCACGACTGAATGGTGAGACATAAAATCTGCACAAGGATGAAAGCCAAACTGCTTGAATGGAAGTCCCAAGGGGAATTGTTGTGCCTGCGGCGGAAAGCAGCTATGAACGCCGTACCGTGAGCGCCCATATGCATTGGTTGAGTAAATTGGGTAAGAGTTGCTTACGGCCAACCTTATATAGAGGAAACGGACGGAATCCACATCCGACAGCAGATGTGCCAGTTGCAATCGTACTAAACGAGGATTGCCTAAACCGGAACGCCAAAATGGCTATGGGGAGAGCCCCTGAATATCCGGCATGGCAACGGAGCCTCCATAGTAGTCCGAGGACGGGAAAGCCGTCTACATGGCGAAGGGAGGCAGCTTGTTGCTTCAATACAAAGGAAGGAAGGTGTGAGAGACACCATGAGAAATCCAGACAATGTGTTGAATAGTTTGAAATCCCATGCAAATGACAAGGGCTACTGCTATCAGCGGTTATACCGTAACCTCTTTAATCAAGAGTTCTTTTTGGCGGCGTACCAAAAAATATACGCCAAAGAGGGAAACATGACAAAGGGAGCAGACGGGAAAACCATAGATGGAATGAGCATTGAGAGGATTACTGCGCTCATTCAAGCCCTGAAAACAGAAGAATACGAACCCGCCCCAAGCAGGAGAGTTTACATCCCGAAAAAGAATGGCAAACAGCGACCTCTGGGAATCCCCTCGGTAGAGGACAAATTAGTGCAAGAGGTGGTGCGTATGTTGCTGGAAAGTATCTATGAAAACAGCTTTGCGAACACCTCCCATGGATTTAGGCCAAACAGGAGCTGCCACACTGCGTTGTCCATGATTCAGAAGCGATATACAGGGACGAAATGGTTTATTGAAGGTGACATCAGTGGATTTTTTGACCACATTGACCATGAAGTCCTGATTGCTGTCCTCCATAAGCGAATTGATGATGAACGTTTTCTAAGGCTGATACGCAAATTTCTGAAAGCTGGTTACCTTGAGGAGTGGAAATTTCAAAATACCTATAGTGGAACCCCTCAAGGTGGAATCATCAGTCCGATTCTGGCGAACATCTATCTTGACCAACTCGACCAGTACATGAACGAGTTGAAAAAGAAGTTTGACAGAGGCACAAAGCGGAAAACATCACCGGAATACGCAAAAATAGCCCGGCAAAAGAGGACATTGCAACAAAAGTTGGCAAAATGTTCTAACCCGCACCAAAGAAGTACCATTCAAGAGGAAATCCGGCATATCCAGCGAACACTTCTCAGTACACCGGCCTCTGACGCAATGGATAACAGCTTTAAGCGCCTACAATATGTGAGGTATGCAGATGATTTCCTCATTGGTGTGATTGGCAGCAAGCTGGACGCTGTGACGTTGAAAGAAGAAATAGCTCAATACTTAGAGAGCGGCCTTCATTTAGAGCTATCCATGGAAAAAACGCTGATTACCCATGCAAACAGCAAAGCCAGGTTTTTAGGTTACGACATCACTATACGCAAATCTAACCAGCCGCATAAAGGAAAGAGCGGACGGATTCAGAGACAATTTGGAAATAAAATCGTCCTGGAAGTACCCAAGGCTCTTATCCGGAATAAGCTGCTGGAATATGGAGCTATGAAGATGATGCTGCACCACGGAACAGAAAGCTGGAAGCCAACATCCCGTGATTTTTTGAAAGACCACAGTGACCTGGAAATTCTGGACCGATACAATGGGGAAATTCGGGGAATCCGCAATTACTACTCACTAGCCAATAACAGCAGTTGGCTTCATCATTTCAAATATGTGATGGAGTACAGCATGTATAAAACCTTTGCCACTAAATACAGGACAAAGAAACGCAATATTATTGAAAAATATCGAGTTGGCAAGGGATTCGGGGTGACATTTACCACAGCGACAGGCCAGCAGAGGACAAGACTGCTCTATGATGAGGGATTTGCCAAAAAGCCGCCCTCAACAACGTCCGATATAGACGGAATGCCGAGTAAAGGAATCTTTTGGACGAGGAATCCCCTGGCAGAACGTTTGAAGGCACAGACATGTGAATGGTGTGGGGCCACAGGTATCCCTATTGAAATACACCACGTCCGAAAGCTGAAAAACCTGTCTGGAAAAAATGAATGGGAACGGGTCATGCAGGGGCGCCGCCGAAAAACAATGGCCCTCTGCCATAATTGTCATGTCAGTTTGCATAAAGGAACGCTAAGTCAACAAGTGGAGAGCCGGATACGGTGAGAGCTGTACGTCCGGTTCGGAGGCGAGTACACCGAAACCTGCCTAAGTAATTTCGCAAGGCGCGGGGTACTTAGCCTACAGCTTGCCCATCAAGCCAACGCCCAGGGCGAGGCTACCCGGCAGGAGATTTCTGAGGCCGCCCAGCTGGTCAAGCAGATGGCCCGTCTGGTCAAGGAAACCCTCTGATATGGCCTACACCAAAATCCTTGTGGTACACAACCGCCTGGACAAGAGCGTGAGCTACGCCCAGAACGAGGAAAAGACCTCTCTGGAGACCGCTATCGGCTACGCTCTCAACCGGGACAAGACCGAGCGTACCTGCTTTGAAACGGCCATCAACTGTGACCGGGAGAGGGTGTATGCCGACATGATGGACACCAAGCGGCGCTGGGGCAAGGAGAGCCGCATCCGAAAGGGCTATCATATCATCCAGTCCTTTGCCCCCGGCGAGGTCACGCCGGAGGAGGCCCACGCCGTGGGTGTGGAATTTGCCCGGTGCCTGCTGGGGGACCGCTACGAGGCCGTTGTGGGCACCCATCTGGACAAGGCCCATCTTCACTCACATATCGTTTTTAATTCTGTTTCTTTTGTGGATGGGGCCATGTACCGGGACACCTTCAAAGACTACTATGGCGGCATCCGGGGTGCCTCAGACGATATCTGCCGGGCCCACGGCCTGCCCGTGATCGAACCGGACCCGGAGAACCCGGACCGGCGCAGGAGCCGTCCGGAATGGGCAGGCAAAACCACCATCCGGGACACCGTGCGCCGGGATATTGACGCCGCCCTGGGCCGGGCCTATACGTTCCAGTCCTTTTTGCAGGAACTTCGGCGCGTGGGCTATCAAGTCCAGGCCGGGAACCGGAAGCATATCTCCATCCGCCCGCCGGGCGGGGCCGGGAATATCCGCTTGGACAGCCTGGGGGCAGGTTATACCGAGGCGGACCTAAAAGACCGGCTGAACGCTATCCGCACCGGCCAGACCCAGCCGCCGGAACCGCCGCCCACAGCGTCCCCATGGCGGTCCCCTGGGCGGAAATACCGGGTCTGGGGCGGCATCCCACGGCACAGGCCCCGGAAGCTGCGAGGCTTCCAGGCCCTGTGTTACAAATACCTGTATCTTCTCCGCTCCTTCCAGCATGGCCGCCAACAGCCACGGGCGGTCTTTTCCACGCGCCAGGAGCTCATCAAGCTGGACTGCTACCAACAGCAGTTTCGGTATCTCCGCCGCAATCATATTGAAACGGCGAAGCAGCTGTCCATGCAGTATGACGCCCTGCAAGCGGAGATCGACGCCCTCACGGACCGGCGCGGGACGCTGTACCGCCTGCGGCGCTCCGGCCAGGAGGAAGTGTCGGAGGAAATCGGCCGCATTACCACCCAACTGCGGGCGCTGCGCCGCGACTTGAAGCTGTGCGCCCGCATTGAGGGCGATATCCCCCGCATTAGGGAGGCAGTGGCGGCGATTGAAACGCAAAGGAGCAAAGTCTATGAAAAAACTGATAAAAGCAGATTTGATCGCAATTCTCCGCCTGGCAGGAGAATACCGTCACTTGACGGCAGATAGGCGTGAAATGAGCATCGCCAGGCTGTGCCGCCAGGAGCACACGGACTTCCTTTTTCTGGCCCGGACGCCCTGGTGCTGGCTGTTTGAGTTCTCCGCCGTGTATGAGAGCGGCAGCTACGCCAACCTCTGCGCACTGGCCTACCAGGGCGTCCCGGCAGGGCCGGTCATCACCCTGTTTCTCCACATCGACAAGACGGTGGAGGGCCGGCCCTTGGGGAGCGCGACACTGCTGGACTATCCCACAGCGGCCCAGGACACGGCGATTTTTTCCGCGCTGTCCCCCGCCCAGCGGGAGCGGCACATCCGCCTAATGGTTAGGCGGTACACCCGGAACGCGCGGTATTGCAGCGTCCGGGAAGTCATTGAATATCTAAAAACCGGGGAGGTGAGATGAATATGGATGTGAGCGGTGAAGTGGCCGACCTGCTGGTAAAGGAGAGCATCCAGGTTACGGAAGCTAGTATCAAGCTGATGGCCGCCGGGAGTAAAAACCTGGCGGCCTTTCTCTGGGCGCTGGCCAAGGATGGGAAAAAGGTGTCCGGCCTGACCAGTATGGCCCAGCTGTATCGGTCCGAGAAGCCGACGGTGCTGTTTCGGATCAAGGAGAGCGACTTGAAAGAGTTTCGCGCCTTTGCCAAAAAGAATGTGCTGTTCGCTGTCCTCAAATTCAAGGGGGCCAACGACGGCACCGTGGACCTTGTGACCAATGTGGACTACGCGGCCCAGGTCAACCTGTTCCTGGAGCGCAAGGGCTACCCGATCCCGGAACAGGAGGCGGCGCCGCAAAAAAAAGACGGCCCCCGCGCTCCGCAAGGGTACTCCTCACCACAGCGCGGGAGTGGCTTGACAGCCTCCCGGACGAGGCCGACGAAGCAGACGACGAGGACTATTGAGGAGCAGGCGGAAAAGCCCAGTGTCCGGGAAAAGCTGGCCGTCTGCCGGACCGAGGCGGAGCAGCGGGCCGCCCAAACTGTCCCCCAGCGCACCAGACCCACAAAATCCAAAACACGATAATATGGAGGTACATTATCATGGCAAATCTGGAACAGATTATCGCCAACAAGAACGCCATCGACACCCAATGGCAGCTCCAGCAGCAGGCGGAACGGGAAAACGTCACCGAGATGCAGAACTACGGCATTGAGATGCTTACCACCGATCCTGCCCAGTATATCCGCTACTTGACCTTGCAGGGGGATAACCCCGGTTACAGCGCCGGAAATGTGGCAATCGTGCTGGCCGGACTGAACGGGGCGACGGTATTCGGCACCCGGGAACGCTGGCAGTCCATGGGCCGGACTGTGCTGGAGGACCAGCAGGGACAGGGCGTGAAAATCTTTGCTAGGGACCCCAGGACCAAGGCATACGCCCTGTCTGACGCCTACGATATCAGCCAGACCCAGGGCAAGGAGCTCAAGCGCCGTCCCTTACAGGAGGGCACCGAGGAGATGTCCACCGCCCTGTCCACGCTGTTGAACTACTCCAAGGCCAAGCTGGCCGTGGATAAGGACCTGGGCGTGCCCGCCTATTTCGATGAGGGCAGCCGGGAACTTGCCATCAATTCCGAGTTCCCGGACGAGGAGGCGTTTGCCTCTATCGCCGCCGAGGTAGCTCTGACCCGGTTCCATGATAAGGGCTACAACCGGGATTACAGCTGGGCGCGATATGAACTGGACGCCCAGAGCGTTTCCTATATTCTCTGCCGCCGGTATGGGATTGAGCCGAAAGAACCCAATATGGAACGTCTGGCGGAACGCTTCTCCGGTATGGACACCGAGGAGTGCAAGGCCGTGCTGGATAAGATACAGGATATGAGTAAGCAGATCGGGCGGTCCATCGACTTGAACATCGAGGCGGAAAAGCGAAAGACACGGACCGCTGTGCGCCGCCCGGCGCGATAAGCACCTGCCGGGGTGTTTTCCCCTTCGGGGAATATGAGCCGCGGCCAGTCCCCCGTCAAGGCCGACGATTGCTGGCGCAATCGCCGCGAGCCGCCCCTTGCGGGGCGGGCCTTGACCGGGGCCGTTCCCCGGCTCATGCGGTTATCAAGGGGAAAACACCCCAAAAGCCGCCAATGGCGGCTTTTGCCATACTGGGGGCGAGCGGTCCTATTGGGAGCGCCAGCGTCGCGCCAAACGCCCCGTCGTGACCAGTCGGCGGGGCCAGGCCCGGAAACTTACCTCAAATTGAGGCAGGTTTCGACAACTTATGATTTTTGGAGGTACAAGATGAAACGCACAGCAGCAGCCCTATGCCTAACGGCGCTCCTGGCCTGTTCCCTGACCTGCCCGGCCCTGGCTGCCGGGAACACCCTCTATCCGGTGGAAGTCACCGCGTACATGGAGGGGGACAGCCCCCGGCTGAAAAAGGTCTATATCCTCACCACGGCGGATGACCCGGCCGGCATCCCCACGGAGGACTTTGACCGGGAGGGGCTGACCTATACCCTGTTGGACGTGACCCGGCAGGACCATGTGGAAACAGATACCCGGGACTACAAGGAAACCGTCACACTGGAGAGCAAGACCAAGGATATGGACGCCATCATGCCCCAGCTCACCGCCACGCTGGAGGTGGAGACCGAGGAGGGCTATACCGGCGTCCTCACCTTGGACACCGCCAGCATCCAGGTAGAGGCGGCGGGGTACAGCACTTCCACCCGCACCGTGACCGCCGCCCGGACCTATCCCAACCTGTCCGACGCGGATGTGTCCTTGATCCCCAAGACCATTGAGGACGGGGGACGGACCCTGGAACTGGCGGACGTTCAGTGGCAGGAGGCCAGAGGCTTTTACACCGCCAGCGCCAGCTACACCGGAACCGCGTCCAGCAAATACGCCACCGGCTACACCGTCACCGCCGAATATGCCGGAGAGGTGTCCAGGACCTCCAGCGGCACCGTGACCTATATCGCCGTGTTCAGCGGCACGCCCATGGACGGGACCGCCGTGGAGGTGGACAGCACGACTGTCCCGGCGGCCCCCTCCGGCGGCACCGGCCTGAAATGGCTCCTGGTCCTGCCTGCGGGAGCGGCAGCGGCGGGCCTTTTCTTTGGCAGCAAGGTCCTGCTGAAAAAGCACAAATCCAAAAAGGAATGGAAGGAGTTCACACAATGAAACGTCTGCACACGATCCTACTGTCCGCCGCTCTGCTGGCGGCGCTGGCCGTCACCCCGGCCCATGCCCTGGAATACACTGTGGACGCCCCGGACGATTACCTGTTCGGCAAGCCCACCAGCGATGACACCATCTATGAGCAGGAGGACCCCAACGTAGACCGGAGCAAAAATATCGCTCTGGTCCCGCCCGGCTTCGGCACCCCTACCAGCTGCCTCCCCGGCAGCGGGGAGCATCTGACGCCCAACCTGGTCCCCGGCGCGCTGGAGGGCGGTGGTCTGGTGACTTCCACCGGGAGCGCGGCCAGCTATCCCACGGTAAGCGCCGGCATATCCGCATGGACCGGAACCGCCTTCACCAGCGTCACCGATGATCTCTATTACAGCGGCGGGCACCTGGGCACGCTGAAAATCCCGGCCATCGGCCTAACGGTCAAGGTCTATGAGGGCACCGGCAGCTCCACTCTTGCCAAGGGCGTGGGCCACTTTACCGACACCAGCATCTGGGACGGCAACTGCTGTCTCGCGGCCCATAACCGGGGAACCAACAGCTACTTCGGGGATATCCACACGCTGACGATGGGCGACACCATCACCTGGACCACCAAGCTGGGGACCCGCACCTATGAGGTGGTATCCGTATCCAAGGTCAAGGAAACAGACACCGGCGGCACCGCCGCCACGTCGGATAACCGCTTAACGCTCTATACCTGTGTGCGGGATGAGCGTGATTACCGCTGGATGGTCCAGGCCGTGGAGCGGTGACGCCCACAGATTTTTTTGGTCGAAACTTACCTCAATTTGAGGCAGATTTCGACCGCTTTTTCTTCTTCCCATTATCTTATGCATTTTAACAAATAGTCTGTCATTGGAACGCAGCGAGGGGGTGATGTACGGCTCGGTCAAATGACAGAGTGCTATGCCTCCTTCTGCCCATTTTGAAGGAGGCACCCATGAAAAAACGAATTTTGACACTGTTCCTGCTGTTCGTCATGGCGCTGGGCCTGCTGCCCACCACCTCTCTGGCCGCCGACACGGTGGAGGAGGCGCTGGGCGAGGTGGACATCTACAACGGCGGGTATGAGCTGTCGTACCTGTCCATCAACGGCACCGTCCGCACCCAGAACTACACCTACTTCAAATATATAGACGCCCGGGGGCAGTTGAAAGAGGTCCCGGCCTACTGCGTGAACCCCAATACCAAGGGCGTCCCCCAGACGGTAGCCCCTGGTGAGAGTATCCAGTACATCGCCAACGAGCGGTCCAGCGACCCCAAGGTGGTGGGCATCATCTCCAACGGCTATCCACATCGCTCCCTGGGAGAACTGAACCTGGATAACAAGTACCAAGCCTACTATGCCACCAAGATGGCCTTGTGGTGCTATCTCTTACCCAACTGGAACATTGCCAACCTCAAGGCGGCCCCCGACCTGACCGGGAACGAGTTGGACATCGGCAACCGCATCCTGGCCGCCGCTAAAGACATCTACAAGCGGGGCACCACCTACAACTATATGCTCTCCCCCAAGATGACCGCCACCCCGGACAAGTCCGCGGCTTACCCTGTTACCGTAGACGGCAAGGCTTACAAGCAGCAGGTCTTTACCCTTTGGAGCGAGACGTGGGTATATGGCTACGACATCTCCATCGCGTTCTCTGATCCCGGCGAGGTCCCCAGCGGCACCCGCATCGTGGATGAAAACAACCAGGACATCACCAAGGTTTCCGCCCAGTGGACCGGGGACGGCTATGGGGCCAGCTTCAAGGTGCTGTACCCCGTGGACAGCATTGAGGGCAGGAGCGGAACGGTCCAGATCTCCTTTGAAGCGGATGTGGCTCAGTACGCCGCCATGTATGCCGTATGCGCGGAAAAGAACAAGTACGGTGAATTGCAGAATTATATCTGTGACCTGGACAACTCCAAGCACATGGAGCTGGCGGCGGTAAGCAGCTATGCCGGTTCCCCCGATGGGGATGACACTGCTGACCCCGGTGAAACCGCACTAAAAATCGTGAAGCTGGAGGAGGGAACGGAAATTCCTCTGGAGGGGGCCGTGTTCTCCGTCTATGACCCGGAGGGCAAGAAAGTAGGCTCTTTCTCCACCCTGGCGGATGGAACCGTTACCATTCCTCTCACATTAGAGGGCCACTACACCGTAACGGAGGAGATCCCCCCGAACTATCACCTGCTGCCCAATGTGCGCACCCAGCACGTTGACGTGGAGTACAACAAGACGGCCACCGTCACCTTCTGGAATGCCCCCTACGGCTCCATCCGTGTTCAGAAATGGAGCGATACCGGCGAGGCATTGAACGGCGTCACGGTACAGATCAAGAACATCGCCACCGGCGAGGTCCAGACCGCCCAGACGAAGATCGGCGGCATGGCCGTGTTCGATGAGCTGGAACCGGGCGGCTGGGAAGTCCGGGAGGTAGCCGGCATCCCCGGCTGGATTGCGGACACCGACACCGTGCAGACCGTTTCAGTGGTATCCGGCAAATGCTCCGACGCCACCATCAGCAACAAAGAGCTGCCCGGATTACGCATCACGAAATATGAGCGGGGCACCATGACCCTCATGCCCAATGTGTCCTTCGAGATTTTCCGGGATGCCGAGAGCCTGGGCATTTTCCAGACGGACGAGTTCGGTCAGATCCTGCTCACGGACTGCCAGCCAGGAACATACCGGGCAGAGGAACGGAACACCGGCGGCAACAGCCATGTGCTGGATACCACGCCCCAGGAGGTGGAGCTGAAGGCCGGAGACGGCATCAAGAACCTGGTATTTTTCAATGACCGCCTGCCTGGAATCCATCTGATCAAGGTGGACAGCTCGGACCTCTCCAAACCTATCGCCAACGCCCGCTTCCGTTTCGAGGCGGTAGACGGCAGCTTCGGCCCGGTGGAATACACCACCCTGGAGGATGGGACCATCGACCTCAGTAAGTTGCCCGCCAACACCGCCTATGTGGTGACGGAGCTGGAGTGTCCGGGCTATGTGATTGACGATGCCCAGCGCATCATCCACCTAGACGGCAACGAGCAGGCCCAGTTCGTTTTCACCAACTCCAAACTGCCCTCCCTCTATTTATATAAGGAGAGCGCGGACGGCACACCCCTGGGCGGCGTCACCTACCGTTTGGCCAAAATCGAGGACGGCTCCCGGTATCTGGACCGCACAACTTCAAGCGCCGGAGAGATCGTGTGGGAGGGGCTGGACCCCGGCGTATATTCTTTGGTCGAGACCTCCACGGTGTCAGACCACCTGCTGGATCTCCGGGAGTACCATGTGGAGCTGTTTCCCGGCCAGGACAGTACCATCTGTCTGCAAAATGACAAGCGGCCCAACTTGACCATCTGGAAGTTTGATGCCGATGACCACTCTATCCCCATCCCCAACACCACCTTTTTGGTGAAGGCGGCGGACGGCCACAGTGTGGCCGAAGTGACCACCGGGCCGGATGGCTCCGCCACCGTGCCTAACCTCTGGCCGGGGGTGTTCAAAATCTCCGAGCAGTCCGTAGGCAGCAACACCTATCTGATGGACGCCCCGGATCAGTATGTGACCTTATTTCCCAACCGGGACCGGGAGGCATACTTCTACGACCACATACGGCCCGTCATCGAGATCATCAAGGAAAATTCCATCACCCATGAGCGGTTGAGTAACGTGCGGTTCCAGGTGTGGTACGCCAGCAACGAGACGGAGACCGGCGAATACAACGACCTGGGCATCTTCACCACGGACGAGAATGGCCGCATTGAACTGACTGGCCCGGCCAACGGCCTGCGGGACGGCTGGTTCCGGGTAAAGGAACTGGCACCGCCCAGGGGCTTCTCCATCAAGGACAGCGACACCCAGGAAGCATTTATCCAGGCAGGTAAAGGCCACACGTTCTTGTTTGAGAACACCCCCCTGTCGGCGTTGGTGGTCTACAAGCGGGATAGCGTCACGGGGGCTGGTTTGGAAGGCTGCCTGTTTCAGCTCAGTTACCTGGGCGGCGATACCAGCGGCAGCGGCGGCACGGTGATCGGCACCTATCGGACCTCGGAAAACGGCTCCTTTACTGTCACGGGCTTGAAAGCCGGCCACTACATCTGTGAAGAGCTGGAGAGTGACAGCGGCCACGTCATCGACAGCGCGCCCCAGTCCTTCTATATCTCCGGCAGGGACCAGGACATTGTGACCCTCTACTTCGGCAACAGCCCCAAAGGCAGCTTGCTGGTAAAAAAGGTATCAAGTGTTGACAATACACCTTTAAGCGATGTTGAATTTTTTGTGATGACCGCGGATGGGACCGTGGTGGGCGACAACAACGGCAAGTTTGTCACCGGAAGCGACGGGACCTTCCTGGTATCCAATATCGAACCCGGCACGGTGCTGGTGGTGTCCGAAACACGGGCCAAACCCGGCTACCTGAAGGACGACGCCAGCCAAAGCGCCACGATCCGGGCGGGCCAATGCGTCAATCTTGAATTTAGGAACCAGCCTCTGGGTCAGCTTATCATCCACAAGTTGTCCAGTTTGGACAAGGCCCCGCTCGAAGGGGTGCAGTTCCGAATTGTCTACTCGGACGGCAGCTATGTGGACGCCGAGGGTGGCAAGCAGTCCTCCAACGGCCTGTACTGGACGGACGCCAATGGGATGATCGTGCTGTCCAATATCACGGGCACCGTCGTCGTGACCGAGGAGGCCAGCATCCCAGGCTATACCATCCACGAGGAGACCAGGAGCCAGACCGTAACCGTCAACCCGGATGACTGCCAGGAATTGTATTTCTATAACGACCCCGTGGGCGGCGTCGAGATCATCAAGGTCAACGAGGCGGACAAGTCGGAGCGGCTTGCCAATGTGACCTTTGAGATCCGGCGCGTCAGCGACGACGCCCTGGTGGATACCGTGACCACCGGGAAAACCGGCAGCGTCTTTGTGACGCTGGAGGACGGCAGCTATTACGCGTTGGAGACGGAGAGCGCCGAAGGCTTCAAGCTGGACGCGACGCCCCACTACTTTGCTGTGTCGGACGGCAGCTCGTCGCCCCTGGTGGTGACTAACCGGGCCTTCAGCGGTATCAAGGTCTACAAGACGGACAAGACCACCGGCAAGGGGATTTATGGGGTGTCCTTCATTTTGTACGATGCTGACCACAACCCCATCGACCAGCAGACCACCGATGACCGGGGCTATGCCTGGTTTGAGGACCTGCCCAGCGCAGGCCGCTACTATCTGCGGGAGTTGGAAAATGAGGGATATGTCCCGGACACGGAATTGAAAACCGTTTACGTCAAGGCCGGGGCCACCACCCTTGTGGAGTGGGAGAACATCCCCATCACGGCCCAAATCCAGATCGTGAAGAAGTCTGCCGACTACAACCCCACCAACGGCCTGCCCGCGGGGACGCTGCTGGAGGGAGCCGTGTTCGAGATCACTGACAAGGCCGGGAATGTGGTGGACACCATCCGCTCAGACAGCCGGGGTTTGGCCGTGTCCAAGCCCTTGCCCTTGTCCCGCTATACCATCCGAGAGGTAAAAAGCCCGGAGCATTACGGCATCAGCGAGCAGGAACTGACGGCCTACCTGGAGCATGAAGGCCAGATCGTCCGGTTTGAAGTCACCAACAAGAGCTTGTCTACCGGGGTTTCCATCACCAAGACCGGCCCCAAGGAGATCATGGCGGGCCAGCCCGTGCGCTATGTGTTCTCCAACATCGCCAATGCCTCCAATATCCGCCTGGACAGCTTCTATTTCCGGGACACTCTGCCCGCCCAGGTGCGGTTGGAAACGGTGGTGACGGGCACCTGGAATTTCCCCGGCACTTATAAAATCGTATACCGGGTGAACGGCGGGGATTACCGCACTCTGGCGGATAACCTGTCCACGGCGAAAAACTATACTCTGGCCGCCTCTGCCACCGCCCTGGGCCTTGCCGCCAACGAGCGTGTGACGGAGATCATGTTCGTGTTCGGGCAGGCCCCGGCGGGCTTTGCCCAGGTGGAGACGCCCTATCTCTACTGCAAGGCCGTGGCTGGCTTGCCCGCAGGCTCCTTTGTGAACGTGGCCGATGTGGGCGGCGTCTACAACGGGACCTGGGTGCAGGCGGTCAGCCGCTGGGTGACAAGCGTTTACGGCAAGCCCACGCCGCTGCCCCGCACCGGCTACTGATCCATCCGCAAAGGGTGTCGAAACCTGCCTCAATTTGAGGTAAGTTTCGACACCCTACTTTATAATGTAAAGGAGTACGCCATGAGCGATTACAAAGCGGTCCAAACCGGCCTGGAGATCAGCAGGCAGTTTTTTGACTGTCTGGAGGACATCGACCCTGCCCAATACAACGGGCAGAACCGGGCCCGGATGATACGGAACATCAACGACCACCTCCAGGGCCGAAATGATATGCCTCTGGAGGAACTGCTGGATTGGGCGGAGCGGACACAGGGCGGCGAATACGCCGCCCGTGTCCAGGCCATCCGCCAGAGCATCCGGGACTTCTGGGCGCAAAAGGCTCTGCTGACAGTCCCTTATACCAAGAGCAGCAGCAAGCAGTACAAGTATAAAATTATGGACCTGGACCCGGCCCGGCCTCTGAAAATTATCGACCAGCAAATTTATGATTGGGCGGCGAAAGCGGGCTTCCCCCCAGACTTTTTCCGGGAGAGCTATTTAGACCATGTGACCTTATACTGCCTCCCGGACCGTGCGGACTGCAATTTCTCCCGGTTTGACGGCTGTACCTTCGCCGTGTGCCGTATCCAGGATGTACGCCTTGATGGGGCGAACCTGTACGGTTCCGAATTTCATTCCTGTGCCGTCAGCCACACCACCTTTTTTCACGCGGTTCTGGCCCACACCCATTTTCGGGACTGTGCCATGGAGTGGGCCTCCTTCCAAAGGGCAAGGC